>Ga0134126_10010048_pt1 | contig 11926 bp, 10 predicted proteins | sample KB31752_FD_96881 | JGI IMG/M metagenome (GOLD analysis project Ga0134126, IMG submission 96881) | Terrestrial soil microbial communities with excess Nitrogen fertilizer from Kellogg Biological Station, Michigan, USA - KB3-175-2 | ecosystem: Environmental > Terrestrial > Soil > Unclassified ...
AGGGACGTCGGCACGGTGCGCACCATCTCCTCGGTGGTCCGCGCGATCATCGGAATCATCATCGCGCCTAACGCGACACCGCCGGACAGCGCCGAGAAGTGCCCAAAGGGCCGCACGAGAAATTGCCAGGCGAAAATGCCCATCACGATGGACGGGAGGCCATTGAGCACGTCGGACAGGAATCGCACGCTGTTGGCGAGCCACGCGCCGCGGTTCTCGGCCAGGTACAGGCCGGCGCCGACGCCAACCGGTAGCCCGAACAGCATCGCGAGTCCGATGACGATGAGCGTGCCGACGATCGCGTTCGCCATGCCGCCGCCGGCTTCGCCGACGGGCTTGGGCATGTGCGTGAAGAACGCGAGGTCGAGCGAAGTAGCGCCCTTCGCGACGAGGTGCGACAGAATGAAGAGCAGCGGCAGCACGGTGATCACGGCGGCCGTCGCAAGTACGGCGAGCATGACGATGTTCACCGCGCGGCGGCGTACGAGGCCACTCCGCGCGCGCTCGCTGACGGCGCGCTGCCGCGCGCTCGGCCGCTGCGTTCGAATGACGCCCGCGGTCATAGCGGTTTCGAGGCAGTGCCACCGCCCACGCGCCACACCAGCCAGCGGGCGATCGCGTTGACGATGATCGTGATCACGAGCAGCGTGAATCCCACGGCCATGAGCGCCGACAGATGCGCGTCGCTGCTCGCCTCGCTGAACTCGTTGGCGATCAGCGACGCCATGGTGTACCCGGGCGCGAGCAGTGAGGCCGAGATCTCCTGGCGGTTGCCGATGAGCATCGTGACGGCCATGGTCTCGCCTAACGCGCGGCCCAAGCCGAGGATGATGCCGCCGATGATGCCGGACCTGGCGTAGGGCAGGACGGCGCCCCAGATCGCTTCCCACCGGGTGGCGCCTAACGCCAGCGCCGCCTCACGTTGGGCGCGCGGCACGGCGAGGAGCACCTCGCGCGACACCGACGCGATGTACGGCAGCACCATGATCGCGAGAATGAGACCGGCCGCCAGCATGCTCGAACCGTACGCGGGCCCGGTGAAGAATGGCGTCTTGCCCAGGCCGAGCGTGTCGCGCAGAAAAGGCATCACCGGATCGCGCAGCAACGGCAGCAGCACGAAGATGCCCCACAGGCCGTACACCACGCTCGGAATTGCCGCCAGGAGATCCACCAGGAATCCCACCGGCTGGCGCATCCACCGCGGGGCGAATTCGGAGAGGAACACCGACACGCCTACCGCGAGCGGTGTCGCGATGACCAGCGCAATGGCGGACGATACGAGTGTGCCGTAAATCGCCGGCGCCGCGCCGAAGCGCTCCTTGACCAGGTCCCAATCGCTCGACGTGAGGAACGACAGTCCGAAGTGCCGGAAGGTCGGCCATCCCGCCACCGCAATTTCCCAGGCGACCAGCGCCACCAGCAGCGGCACACACACCGCGAAAAACGTGATCGCCCCGCGGTAGATCCGATCGCCGACGTGCCGGCCATGAATGCGGACCACCGTCCCCGGACCGTTGTCTGCCACCAAAACGGTCGGAGGCATCGAGGAACTGCTCATGCCGTGTCGCCCGCGGTCACGGAGTCCACACGCGCGTCGAGTCGCGTCTTCATCGCGTCGGGCAGGGGAGCGTAGTCCAGCGACGCTGCCGACGCTTCGCCCGAGTGCAGGTACCAGTGGAGGAAGTCCTTCAGCTTTTTCGCCTTTGTCGCGTCGGTTTGATTGCGATACACGAGGAGCCAGGTGAACGACGCTATGGGGTAGGCACCCGCACCGGGCGCGTTCACGATCGAGATTCGATAGTCAGTATTGTTAGGCAGCTTGTCGGCGATGCCGGCTGCGGCGGCCGTGGCCGATTCGATCGACGGCGCCACGAACGCGCCCGATGCGTTCTTGAGCGCCGCCGTCGGCAAGTTGTTCTGCTTCGCGAAGGCGAGCTCCACGTAGGCGATGGCGCCGGGCGTCTGCTTCACCTGGCCAGCCACGCCTTCGTTGCCCTTCGCGCCGATCCCCGCCGGCCACGAGAGCTCCTTGCCTTTGCCCGGCGCTTTGGCCCAATCGGGGCTCACCGCCGACAGATAATCGGAGAAGATGTACGTCGTACCGCTGGCCTCGGCTCGGTGCACCACCAACACGTCGGTCGCCGGAAGTGCGACGCCGGGATTCTCCGCCTTGATGCGGCTGTCGTTCCACTTCGTGATGTGGCCGAGGAACAGATCGGCCAGCACGTTGCCGGTTAGGCGGATCGGCGTCTGGAGCGAGGGCAGATTGTAGGTCACCGCGACGGCACCGATGACCGTCGGGAAGTGCATCACCGCGCCCTTCGCCTTCGACAGCTCATCATCGGACATCGGTGCGTCGGATGCACCGAAGTCGACCGTGTGTTCGCTGAGCTGCCGAATGCCTCCGCCCGACCCGATCGACTGATAATTGATGCGGATGCTCGTCTGCTTGGCGTAGTCCGCAAACCACTTGCTGTAGATCGGATATGGGAAGGTCGCGCCTGCGCCGGTGAGGTCGACGGCCGCGGCTGACGAGGCCGTCTTGGCGCTGTCGCCCGATCCGGTGTGGCTCGCGGAGCCGCCTCCACCGCAGGCGATCAGAGCACTGGCGACGAACGCAATTGGGGCTGTCGTGCGAAGGGTCACGATGCGAGAACTCCGTGCAGTCGTTTGAGAGGGAAGACTCACCTCGGAAAACTGCACGGAGCCCGCAGTCGGTTCAGCGGTGACGCTGTAACGAGATCGTCACGACCAGGGAAGCGTGTGGCGTTGCCGCACTGGGGGAAGGGGGAAGAGTGGCTCTTGCCAGGTGCCTCTTCCCCCTTCCCGCTTCCCTCAGCGCGCCTAACGGCGCGCGCTTTCCTCATCGTCTAGAACAGCACCTGCCAGTGGAGGTACCAGAGCTCCGTCGGGTTGCCCGCGAGTCCACTCTTGGGCGTCGTCTTCTGGTAGTCGAGCGAGAACGAGGTCTTGGGTGTTGTGTCCCAGAAAATGCCGCCTACCCAGAACTCCTGGTATCCGTTCGAGTTCGTGTTCGGCTCGAAATGGTCATAGCGAGCGAGGAGGCCGATCGACGGCACCTTGCCGTGGTTGCTGCTCCACTCCAAGGGACGGAGCACGGCGAAGCCATCGTACAACCGGCCCGTGGTGCTGCTCACGACGCGATCCAGTGCGTCGACGCTGCCCGCGTCAGAATCATCTTTCTTCTCCGCCCACTCCGCGCCTAACTGCGCGCGCCGGTCCTTGATGCCCACGAATACGCCGTAGCGGTTCTTGGCCAGGCCGTCCGCGATGGGATTGGTCGGGTCGTTCACGAACGCGCTCGCGTTGTTGCCGAAGTACCCCCACGGCGAGATCGTGAAGGTCTTCAAGTAACCGTTCGCCTGACCGAACGGCGTGAGCGACACGCGCAGCGCGACGTCCTTGAAGCTGTTCGCCTCGGGCGCCTCGTAGCCCGCGCCGTTGGTAATCGTGCCGTATACCTCGCCTAACTTGTGCGGCAGCGTGAGCTGCGTCGCCGCGCCGAGGTCCGCCGATGAGAAGAAGCTCAAGCGGTCGCTCGACGTCTTCGAGACCCACCGCGGCCAGAAGCCTTCCTCGTGGTCGATGACCACCGTGTGCAGCATACCGAATCGCGCCAGCGCCGAGAAGCCGTTCGAGTCGGGCAGTGCGTAATCCCACTGCAGATAGCCGTACTTGAGCCTAACGAACCAGCCTTGATACGCGCCGGCGTCGGTTTGGCCCTGTTTGATGTCGGTCGTCACGCGGACGCTCATTCGCTTGCCCGCCGGCATCTTGAACGTGAGGTACGCGCGCTCGATGTCGAACTTGTTCGCGTGGCTGCCGCCGTTCGCAGCCTGAGACGCGGCGTCCGTTTCGTATTGATAGTTGCCGAACAGCCAGCCGGAGAAATCGAGCGACGGCGTCTTCGGCTTCGTGGTGGTGTCCTTCTGCGCGGTCGAGTCCTTCTGATATTGCTGGGCGCGTGTCGCTGGCGCGACCATCAGCGTCGCCGCGATCACGGCGAGCAACGTGCAGAACTTGGGCATGGAGTTGTGGTAGTGGGTGAAGTGCGAGATCAGGGTGAGCGACTAGTGCGACGCGACGCGGACTTCGTTGAGTCGCTTGTCGAGCATGCTGACCATCGACGGCGGCAACGGTGCATAATCGAGGGACGGCGCTTCCTTCTCCCCGTCGTGAATCGCCCAACGCAGGAAGTCGACGAGCTGCTTGCCCTTCCTCGCGTCGCTCGGATGCTTGTACAACAACACCCAGGTGAAGGATGAAATCGGATATGCAGCCCTGCCCGGAGCGTTCACGATCGAAATGCGGAAGTCCGTGTTCGCGGGCAGCTTCGCGGCCGAGCCCGCGGCGGCTTCAGTCACGCCCGCGATGGTGGGAGCGACCCACTGGCCGGCGGTGTTCTTGATCACCGCCGTCGGGAGATGATTTTCCTTGGCGTACGACAATTCGACATAGCCGATCGCGCCCGGCGTCTGCTTCACCTGACCGGTCACGCCTTCGCTGCCCTTACCGCCTAACCCAACGGGCCAGTTGATCGACTGCGCCTTGCCCGGGCCGCTCGCCCACGCCTGGCTCACGGTGGACAGGTAATCGGTGAAGATGTACGACGTGCCGCTGCCATCCGACCGGTGCACGACCACGATGTCGGACCCGGGAAGCTTCGCGCCGGGGTTCAGGTTCGTGATGGATGCATCGTCCCACTTCGTGACTTTGCCCAGATAGATGTTCGCGAGGACGCCGCCGGTGAGGCGGAGCGGCTCCTTCACATCGGGCAGATTGTACGTGATGGCAACCGCGCCCAACACCGTAGGAATGTGCAGGATCGGGCCACCCTTCGCCTTCGACATCTGGTCATCGGTCATCGGACCGTCCGACGCGCCGAAATCGACCGTCTCATCGGAGAGCTGGCGGATCCCGCCGCTCGAGCCGATCGACTGATAATTGATTTTGACGCCGGTCTTCTCGGCGTAGATCGATGCCCACTTGGAGTAGATCGGGTAAGCGAAGCTCGACCCGGCCCCGGTGAGGTCGGCGCCCTGCGCGATAGCGGCCGAAGCACTGACTGCGAAGGCCGTTAGGCCCAAAGCTGCGGCACGCGTGAACCTGTGACGCACGAGTAGCTCCTCTCGAGTTGGTGCGTGGAACGGTGCATCGACGGCGTAACGCAACGACCGTGACCGTGTCACGGTCGGGTCACGCCGTGCGCGGGCCGGTAACGGCGTAGGGGTGCGCGTCGTGCGGCGTATCGGCATCGGCGGTTGACGCGGGGCCGGCGGGGAAGAACGCGCGTACCGTCGTGCCGCGCCCCGACGCGCTATCCGCTTCGACGCGACCAGCATGCGCTTCCACGAGATGCCGCACGATGGCGAGTCCGAGACCGGTGCCGCCGGCGTCGCGCGACCGGCCGGGGTCCACTCGATAGAACCGCTCGAAGATGCGCGACAGATGCTCGGGAGCGATGCCGATGCCGGAATCGCGGACGCCCAACCAGGTCCCGGCGCCGCCCTCCGCGAGCGCAGTGAACACGGTGACGGTGCCTCCGGCGGGGGTGTAACGCACGGCGTTGTCCACCAGATTCGAGATCACCTGACGCACGGCCGTGGGATCCGCGTACACGGTCGGTGCAAGCGGATCGATCTCGATGTCGAGCACGACCGCGTGGTCGGCGCGCGAGCGCCGCGCCGCCGAGAGGATGTCATCGGCCACGGCGGCCACGTCCACGGGCGCCGGGTTAGGCCGCCAGCCGCCGGATTCGATCCGCGACAGATCGAGCAGGTCGTCGACGATGCGACGCATGCGCTCCGCATTGGCGCGAATCGCTTCGGCGAACTGCTCGCGCTGCTCGGCCGGCAGGTCATCGGTGACGAGCGTTTCGGCGAATCCACCGATCACGGTGAGCGGCGTCTTGAGCTCATGCGAGACGTTGGCCACGAAATCGCGGCGCACCGACTCCAGGCGACGCGTGGCCGTCAGGTCGAGCAGGGCCAGGACGGCGCCGCCGTCGCCTAACGGACGCGCGGTGATCGACAGCGTGCGGTCGTGCACCAGCGTCTCGCTCGGACCGCTCGGCTCGCCGCCCAGCGCCGCGCCCAACGCCTCGCGCATCAGCGCGTCGCGCGGCAGAAGGTCCACCGAGAATGGCACCGGCCGGTCGACGCGCAGGAGACGCCGCGCGCTGTCGTTCAGCCGTACAACCCGGCGGTGCGCGTCTACCGCCAGCAAGCCCTCGTGCAGCGACTCGATGGCGGCCGACAGCAGGCCCTGTTCCGCCTGCAGCTCGCGAAGCCGCGCCGCGAGCTGCTCCGCCATCCGGTGCATGGCGGTGCCTAACTCACCGACCTCGCCCGGCGCGCTCAACGACGGCCGCCGCGCCAGGTCGCCGCCCGCCAGGGAGCGCGCCACGTCGCGCAACTCGACGATCGGCTTCGTCACCGCGCGCGAGAACGCGAACGTGAGTGCCAGCGCTGCCGCCAGCGCGATGACCGCGGCCAGCACCACGTCGTCGCGCGCGCTCGACACGATCTCGCCTAACTGCGCGGTGCTCACCGACACGCGCGCGATACCGGGCGCGGTTCGCACCGCCACATAGAGCTCCGCGTCGCCGCGCGATGGGCTCGAGCGCGTGGCCACGCCCGTTCCGGTCGCGCGCGCGGCGATCACCTCGGGACGCGTCGCGTGGTTCTCGAGATGGGGCAGGGCATCATCGGCGAACTCGGAGTCGCCGATCACGCGGCCATTCGGCGCGATCAACGTCACGCGGTGCCCAAGCGCGAAGCCGGCCATTTGCGCGAGACTTTCCGGATCGGCCGATGGCTGCTCGGCCCATTGCGCTGCCACGAGTTGCGCTTCGTGTCGCAGCTGGTCGGTCTCGCGCGCCGTCAGCTCTCCCGCGAGCCGCTGGCCGCTGATCACGACCACGAGAATCGCCAGCACCGTGATCACGAGCGCGAAGCCCGCGAACAAACGGCGCGCGAGTCTCACGTGAGTGGGCGCGGTGTCCGCAACCGATACCCGAAGCCGCGCACCGTCTCGATCAGGTCCGACGCAGCGCCGAGTTTCGCGCGGAGTCGTTGAACGTGCATGTCGACCGTGCGCGTCTGAATGTCGGGCGCTGCATCCCACACCGTCTCGAGCAGATGTGAACGTCCCTGCACGCGCCCGCGTCGCTCGGCCAGTGTGAGGAGCAGCCGGTACTCGGTGGGGGTGAGCTCGACGTCCTGTGCCTCCACGCTCACGCGATGTGCCGCTCGATCGATCGAGATGGGTCCGATCACCAACCGGTCGGCCGCCGTGTTCCCGCCTGCCGACACGCGGCGCAGGATCGCGCCCACGCGCAACACCAGCTCGTGCGGGCTGAAGGGCTTGGTGAGGTAGTCGTCCGCGCCTAACAGAAGGCCGCGGATGCGGTCCGCTTCGTCGCGGCGCGCGGTCAGGAGCAGCACCGCCACGTGCCGCGTGCTGTCCGATCCGCGCAGCTGCTCCAGCACGTCGAAGCCGGACATCCCCGGCAGCATCAGGTCGAGCACGATCAGCGCGGGATGCTCATCGCGGGCCATGCTCAGCGCGTCGGCGCCCGTCGACGCCGTCGATACGCGATATCCGGTCTTGGCGAGGTGGTAGGCAACGAGTCCGACGATATCCGGCTCGTCGTCCACGACGAGCACGCGTTCGCCCGATGCGGGAGTGACGGCGGGAGCGGTCATGGCAGCGCGCCCTCCGCGTGCAAACAATCCTGTATTTTGGCCACGATCATCTCCACCGCGAAAACGTTGTCGGTTGCGTGTGGCACAATCAGGTCGGCGTAGCGCTTCGACGGCTCGACGAACTCCGCGTGCATCGGGCGGACGGTCGTCTCGTACTGCTCCAGAATTTCGTCGATCGGACGACCCCGCTCGTGCATGTCGCGGCGAATGCGGCGCATCAATCGGATGTCCGCATCGGCTTCCACGAAGACCTTGACATCACACAGATCGCGAACGCGCGCATCGGCGAGGAGCAGGATGCCATCGACGATGGTCACGGCCGCGGGGTCCACCGACACACTGTCACGGGCGCGTAGATGCCTCACAAAATCATACACCGGTTTCTCGACGCGATGCCCTGCCGCAAGTTCGGCGAGTTGCTGCGCGAGCAAGTCGAGATCGAACGCGTCCGGGTGGTCCCAGTTGACGCGTTGCCGTGCCTCGTCCGAGAGATGCGAGAAGTTGCGGTAGTAGCCATCCATGTCCAGCGTGACGGCCGACAGCGGCGACATCGCCGCGCCAACGTGTCGCGCGAGTGTCGACTTCCCGGAACCGGAGCCGCCCGCAATGCCAACTATCAACGCCTTCATCGTTCGCTCGACTTGAATCCTGAACACCTGGCGGTGTCCAAGAAAGTGGCGGGTCTGTCACGGAGATGTACCAAAGAATCGTTGGGATCACGGGGGCGCGCCAGAGCGCAAATGAGGACGCGCCTACCGCTCGAGGCGGGGGCATTAACTTCAGGATCATGTGCGCCTTACTGAAATGCGGCCTGGCGCTGCTCGTGCTCACGTGGGCCATACCCGCGCCGGCGCAGAAACGCCGGGTGCGCAAGGAACCGCCTCGCCTCCCCGTGCACGTCACGCTGCCGCACGATTCCACCGCTCGCTTCTTCCGTCTCCGCATCATCTCGACCAACGACTTCCACGGCGCGCTCGACCCGGTGGCGGAAGCGGGCGGCACGCCGCGCGGCGGCGCGGATGCCATGGCCGCGACGATCGCGCGCGCATCCGCCGACTGCGGGCCGCCTAACTGCGGCACACTGCTGGTGGATGCGGGCGACCTGTTTCAGGGTTCGGCGGCCTCCAACCTCGCGTTCGGCGCGCCCGTCGTCGCACTGTACAACCGACTCGGATACGCCGCAACGGCGATCGGCAACCACGAGTTCGATTGGGGGATCGACACGCTGCGCGCGCGCATGCGCGAGGCGCGATTCGGCATCCTGGCCGCCAACGTGCGCAACCGGAATGGACGCCCGCCATCATGGGCGCGCGACGACACGATTCTCGACCGCGGCACGCTGCGCATCGGGATCATCGGTGTGATCGGTCCGGAGACGTACCACAGCATCATGCCGGCGCGCGTGCGCGGCCTGCGGTTCGACGACCCGGCGCCGATCATCGACTCGCTCGCGCGCTTGCTCCGTGCACGAGGGGTTGATGCGGTGATCGTCCTGGCGCACAGCGGCGCCTTCTGCGACGACGGCGGCGCGACCGCGTGCCACGGCGAAGCGATCGAGCTGGCCCACCGCCTAACGGAGCCGGTGAACGCCATCATCTCGGGGCACACGCACACGCGCGTCGACACGCGCGTCGATCGCGTGCCGATCGTGCAGGCGCTATCCTCGGGACGCGCCGTGGCGGTGCTGGACCTCGCGATTGCGCCCACTGCCGCGCGCGATTCGGTGCTCTCGCAGGCCGTGCTCGATGCCAACACGACTGGCGACCCGCCCGCTGCTGCCGACTCGATCGTCCGTGCGGCCGACGCACGCGTGGCCGGCCTCGAGCGGCGCCCCGTCGCCCGTCTCGCCGCTCCACTCGTCCGGGCGGGCAGCCAGTATCCGTTAGGCAACATGATCGCCGATGCCCAACGGTGGGCCGGCAAGGCCGACGTCGCCGCCGTCAACAACGGCGGCATCCGCCAGGACCTGCCGGCGGGCCAGGTCACCTGGGGCGCGCTCTTCGCCGTCCAACCGTTCGGCAACTCCCTGCGCCGCCTCACCGTGCCGGGCCGCGCGCTCCGGCACTATCTCGCGACGGTCGTCCCCACGCACGGCGCGCCGCGGTCCCACGTCTCGGGCGTCACACTGACCTTCGACCGCGGCCGGGGCCGCGCGCACCTTGCGTCCGTGCGCCTGGCCAACGGCGCCGAGTTGCGCGACGACGCACGATACACGATCGTCCTCAATGACTTCATGGCGACCGGCAGCGAAGGACGTATCCTGACCGAGGCCGCCACGGCCGACGAAACCCTCGCGTCCGACGACCTCGAGGTACTGGTCGCGTACCTGTCGTCTCGACCGCAGCCGGTGGCGGCGCCTAACGACACGCGCATCAGGATCTCGCAGCCATGACCGACCCATTTGTCGTCTTCGTGAACGGCACCCGCGTGGACGTCGCCCCGTCCGCCACCGCGCTCGAAGCGGTGCACGCGTGGAACGCCGATGCCGCCGGCGAAGTGGTGCTGGGCACCCGCGCCCTCACCGACAGCCGCGGCCTCGCGCTGCCGCCGGACACGCCGCTCTACGCGGGCGCCATCGTGCGTGTGGTCTCCGCGCGCGACCGCGCGGCCGACGACGCCGACCTGCTGCACTGACGTGCCCACGATCACGAGTGAGCTGCTCCGGGCGCTGCCCAAGGCAGAGCTCCACTGTCACCTCGACGGCAGCATCCGGCCGTCCACGCTGCTCGACCTGGGTCGCGAGTACAAGCAGCCCATGCCCGCAGCCGACGCCGACGCCCTCGCCGAGCACATGGTGGTGCGCGACGCACACAACCTCGAGGATTACCTCGCCCGCTTCGGCACCACGCTGTCGGTGCTGCAGCACGCCGACGCGCTCGAGCGCGTCGCGTACGAGCTGATCGAGGACGCAGCCCACGACGGCGTGCGCTACATCGAGATGCGCTATGCGCCGGTGCTCAACACGCGCGGCGGTCTTTCTTTAGGCGAAACGGTGGACGCCGTGCTGCGCGGCATCGCCCGTGGCGAGCGCGACCACGGCACGCGCGGACGCATCATCCTGTGCGGGCTCCGCCAGCTCTCGCCCGAGGTGTCGCTCGAGCTGGCGCGCCTCGCCGTCGCCTACCGTGACCGCGGCGTAGTCGGCTTCGATCTCGCGGGCGCCGAGCGCGATCACCCCGCGCGCGACCACGCCGCGGCGTTCGAGCTCGCCCACCGTCACGATCTCGCACTCACGGTCCACGCCGGCGAAGGCGACGGTCCCGGCTCCGTCCGACAGGCGGTCCACGACTGCGGCGCCGACCGCTTGGGACACGCCACGCGCCTGATCGAGGACGAGCGCTTGACGCGCTTCGTGAACGACCGGCGCATCGCGCTCGAGGTGTGCATCACGAGCAACGTCCAGACCCGCGCCGTGTCCGGGTACGACGCGCACCCGGTTCGGCAATACTTCGACCGCGGCCTCAACGTGGTGCTCAACACGGACAATCGCCTCATGAGCGGCACCACGCTCACCGACGAATACCTCCACGCCGCGCGCCACCTGGAGTTCACCTTCGCCGAGCTCGCGGCCATCGCGCGCAACGGGTTCGCGAGTGCGTTCGTCCCGTGGCCGGACCGCGTCGCGATGCTGGCCGACGCCGACCGCGAGATCGCGCGCCTCGCCGCGTGTCGGTGACGGCGAACGTCGCCGGCGCAGTCGACCGCGCCGCGGATGCGTTAGGCCCAACGTTAGGCCGAGTGCCGCGCGTCGCCCTGATCCTGGGCTCGGGGCTCGGCCGCCTCGCGACGCAGATGTCGCCCGTGCTCGATCGCGCGTTCGCCGACGTGCCCGGGTTCGCGCCCGCGGGCATCCATGGACACGCCGGACGTGTCATCGCCGGCCCGCTCGACGGCGTCGACGTCCTTATTTTCGCGGGCCGCTGGCACGTGTACGAAGGGTACGATCCCGAGATGGCCGCGCTGCCGGTGCGCCTGGCCCATGCGTTGGGCGCGCGGGCGCTGTTCGTGAGCAACGCCGCGGGCGGCATCAGCCGCTCCCTCCACTCCGGCGATCTGATGATCATCCGCGATCACATCAACCTGATGTGGCGGAATCCGCTTGCCGGCCGGGTCGCGCCGCACGAGACGCGCTTCCCCGACATGTCCGCGCCCTACGACCGGGACTTGGCCGCCGCGCTGCGTGCAGCGGCTGCCGATGC
>Ga0134126_10010050_pt1 | contig 11925 bp, 6 predicted proteins | sample KB31752_FD_96881 | JGI IMG/M metagenome (GOLD analysis project Ga0134126, IMG submission 96881) | Terrestrial soil microbial communities with excess Nitrogen fertilizer from Kellogg Biological Station, Michigan, USA - KB3-175-2 | ecosystem: Environmental > Terrestrial > Soil > Unclassified ...
CGGCCTCGATGGCGTCGAGGTCGGCGGCCATGGCGGCGACGTCGTCGTCGTCGGCGGCCAGGGCGGCGGCCCGGGCCACGCCCGGCTCGAGGGCGGTGCGGGCGTCGAGGACGTCGCGGAGCGGGGTGTCGGTGAACTGGAGGAGCAGAGCGATGGTGGAGGCCAGCTGGCCCCAGTCGGGGCGCCGGATCTCCGGGCCACCACCGGGTCCGGCCCGGACGTCGACGACCCCTTGGATCTCGAGGAACCGGAGGGCTTCGCGGTAGGTCCCGCGGGCCACCTGGTGGCGGGCGAGGGCGTCGGCCTCCGACAGGTACCGGTCGCCGGGCTGCATCCGGCGCTCGTACATGGTGGCGACGATGTCCTGGGCCAGTCGCATGGCCGCCTTCACCTTGCCTCGGCCACGGCCGGCCATCGTCCGGGCCTCAGGGACGGCGGACGGCCTTGGTGACGGAGTTGGTGCCACCGAAGCAGAACTGGCTGCGACCGGCGGAGGCCCCGACGACGAAGAGCTCGAAGCAGTCCGGGGAAGGGTTGACGGTCACCAGGGTGTCGGGGTCGTCGAGCAGCCACAGCAGCTCCGGATGGGAGGCGCGGAAGGCGTCGTAGGACTGGTTGAGCATCAGCCGACGGAAGCTGATCTTCGTCTGCCGGTGGATGGCCGCGGCGATGTCGTCCGGGGTCCAGCCGGCGGCCCCGAAGACGGCCGCGTGGTCGGGGGCCATGAGGAGCATGTTGGCGAACTTGCCGTGGAACGGGTACCCCTGCTCGAGCGGGGCGTCGCGCTTGATCAGCCAGGCCCCGGCCGACGGGGTGCCGCAGGCCTGCGTCGTCAGGGTGGCCCAGGTCTCGATCAGCCCGTCGGGCTCGGCGTTCTGGAAGTCGAAGAACTCGGTCATGCCGTAGGGGACGTTGACGGTCACCGTCGACTCGTCGGCCCCGAACCCCTGCTGCACCCGCCACGGCGCCCACGGGGTCTTCGCCTCGTTCTCGGCGACGCAGAACGAGAACTTGGCCGGGGTGCCGATGGTGTCCATGTCGGTGATCCCCGGGTAGGACAGGCCGACGTTCATCATGATCAGCCGCAGGGCCCGGCCGATGGCCACGTTGACCTGCGAGATGGACCCCGGTCCGAGGGCGCAGATGCCCCGGTTCATCCCGATGTCGTCGGCGACCGATCCGGACACCAGGATCATCGGGGCCTGCGGCCCGGTGGACATCGCCCAGGTCCGCAAGCCGATGGAGGGTTCGAGGATGCAGTCCATGACGGCCATCACCACCGGCATGGCGTCGGGCCGGCAGCCGGCCATGACGGCGTTGGCGGCGATCTTGCGGACCGTCCCGACGCCGAAGCCGGGGGCGAACAGGCCGACGACGTCGTCGCCGTCGCGCCCGGAGGCGGCGATCATCGCCTCCACCTTCCGGTGGGTGGGTGGCACCAACGGCAGCCCGTCGCTCCAACCGTTGGCGACGAACCCGGCCTGGAGGGCGTCGAAGGCGTCCATCAGGTCGGCGCCGGTGAACACCAGTTCCGGCGCCGGCTCCAGGGTCATCCGGTCGAACTGCGGCAGGTCGTCCTGCAGTTGCCGTTCGACGGTCAGCCCGGCGACGACGTCGTCCATGGCGTCGTCGACCATCTGGGCGATCTCGGCCGCCGTCTTGTTCGAGAAGCACTCCGGCACGATCACCGGGCAGGCTTCGGGCACCCCGAAGGTCTGGGTGCTGAAGTGGGCGTCCTGGGCGAAGATCTCGGCGGTGAACCCCACCGCCGGCACCCCGCGGCGCTCCAGCTCGCACAGGTCCCGCATCAGCCACGAGGTGCAGCTGCCGCAGTCGGCCGAGGTGCACACCGCCACGTCGGCGTCGGCGGCCAGCCGGTCGAGCTGGTCGGCGGAGAGGTACCGGTTGGTGCCGCCGAGGTCGCCGGTCATCTCGATGAACCGGACGTCGTGGTGCTCCTTGGTGAGGTTCTCCTTCACCCGGGCCAGGGCGTGCAGGCCGTTCTGCTTGCCGTTCCAGTACAGCGCCACCGTCTTCCCGTCGAGTCCGGCCACCCGTCGGGCGGGGGCGTGCCGGTCGGCGTCCGGCTGGTGGGCCTGCGGCTCGGCCACCGGGTTCACGATCGTCAGGGTCGCCGTCGTCGGTGTCGTCGTCGTGGCCGTCGTCGTGGTCGTCGCCATCAGCTGTCCTCCTCGAGTCGGATGACCCGCACCCGGAGAGACGGGTCCCGCCGAGCCAGCGTCTCGGCCATCAACTGCTGCAGCTCGGCCTCCGGCAGCACGCAGGCGTCGCCTTCGCAGGTGGGGTCGGCCCCGGGCCGGTAGCCGACGGTGATCAGGTCTCCCTCGACCCCGGAGAGCCGGAGTGAGCCGCCGTCGCCTTCGACCATGTGGCGGAACTGGCCGACGAGGGCCTCAGCGGCGCCGCCGGCCCCAGTTGCGCCCGGCGCGGTTGCCCGGGGAGTGCCTTCCACATAACAAGGATACTAGTTATGGCTCCCGAGTGACAAGGGGTCTTTTCTATACATCTTCTATAGTGCAGACGGTGGAGACGCTACCGGAGGTGCTCCACGCCGCCGCCCGCCAGTTCGGCGACCTGGAGGCGGTGGTGGAGCCGCCGCTTAGACCGACGTTCGCCGAGGTGGACCGACTGGTCGCGCAACGGGCCCGGGCCCTGCTGGCCTGCGGGGTCCAGCCTGGTGACCGGGTGGCGCTGTGGGCGCCGAATGGGCTGGAGTGGATCCTCCTGTCGTTCGCCGTGTACTCGTCCGGCGCCGTCCTGGTGCCCATCAACACCCGATTCAAGGGGGAGGAGGCGGCCTTCGTCCTCCGGCAGGCCGGGGTCCGGCTCCTCCTGACGGTCACCGACTTCTTGGACACCGACTACCCGGCACGGTTGGACGGCCACGACCTCCCCGAATTGGCGCAGATCGTGGTGGTGTCGGGGGAGGCCTCGCCGGGGTGCACCGCCAAGGCCAATTTCCTGGCCGGCGCGGCCAGGGTGCCGGCGGCGGCGGTGGCCGAGCGGGAGGCGGGGCTCGACGGGAGCAGCGTCTGCGACATCATCTTCACGTCGGGGACCACCGGGAAGCCGAAGGGGGCGCAGCTGACCCACGGCGCCAGCATCGCCACCTATCGCCAGTGGGCCGACCGGGTGGGGCTGCGGGCGGGCGACCGCGAGGTCATCGTCTACCCGTTCTTCCACACCTCCGGCCTCAAGTCGGGGGTGCTCGCCGCCTTCTTGAAAGGGGCCACCCTGGTGCCCCACGCGGTGTTCGACGTGACGTCGGTCATGCGGGTGGTGGCCGAGGAACGGATCACCTTCCTTCCCGGTCCGCCGTCGGTGTTCCAGTCGATCCTCAGCCATCCCGAGCTGGACCGGTTCGACGTCGGGACCCTCCGGTTGTCGGTGACCGGCGCGGCCACCGTCCCGGTGGAGCTGATCGAACGGATGCGGACCGAGCTGCGGCTCGAATCGGTGGTGACGGCCTACGGGCTGACCGAGACCCACGGGACCGCCACCGTCTGCTTCGGGTCGGACCCGGCGCAGACCATCGCCGAGACCGTCGGCGCGCCGCTGGACGGCCTGGAGCTGCGGGTGGTCGACGACGACGGCGTCGACGTACCGGCGGGCGAGGTCGGTGAGGTGTGGGTCCGTGGCTTCAACGTCACGGCGGGGTACTTCGGTGACCCCGACGCCACCGCCGAGGCGGTGGTGGACGGGTGGCTGCGGACCGGTGACGTCGGCTGGATGGGTCCGGACGATCACCTGCGGCTGGTCGATCGCAAGAAGGACCTGCTGATGGTCGGCGGGTTCAACGTGGCCCCCGCCGAGGTGGAGCGGGTGCTGCTGTGCCGGGACGACGTCGCCCAGGTCGCCGTGGTGGCCGCCCCGGACGCCCGGCTGGGCGAGGTCGGCGCCGCCTTCGTGGTGCCCCGGCCGGGGCGGGTGGTGGACCCCGACGAGGTCGTCGGGTGGTGCCGGGAGCAGATGGCCAACTACAAGGTGCCCCGGTACGTCGTCCTGGTGGACGCCCTGCCGGTGAACGCCAGCGGGAAGGTGCAGAAGACGGTGCTCCGGGAGCAGGCCAGACGGCTCGGACAGTAGACCCAGTCGGCCCGCCTCGCTTGGCTGCCCGCCGGACGGGCGGCCGTCGGGGTAACTGACTGACCAGTCAATCTGTATTAACGTCCACGCCGTGCCAACGCCGGCCGAGCGCCGTGAAGCGACCCGCAGCGCCGTCGTCCGGGCGGCCACCTCGGCCCTCGTCGACGGCGGCCTGGCGCGGTTCACGGCCCCCGAGATCGTCCGCCGGGGCGACTTCAGCCACGGGACCATCTTCAACCACTTCCCCACCATGGTCGACCTGGCCGCCGCCGTGGTGGAGCACGTGTTCACCGGCCTGAGCGACGACTACGCCAAGCGGTATGCCAACCTGGCCGGCGGCCAGGTGACCCTCGGCACCCTGGTCGCCATGCTCTGGCAGATCTACGACCAGCCGCAGGTGACCGCGGTCTACGAGCTGTACGCCGCCGCCCGGACCGACCGCCGCCTGCACGAGGCTATCGCCCCCATGATCCAAGCCCACGTCGACGTCATCGACGAGCTCGGGCCGGCCATCCTGGCCGACCTCACCGACGCCGACCCGTCGCTGACCGGCCGGATGGTGAGCCTCACCATCCTGGCCATGCAGGGACTGGCGCTCTACCTGCCGGTGGCCTCCGGCGCCAAGGACGACGTCGGCGATCTGGTCCGCACCCTGGTGGAGGTGGGGGAGGCCATGATGCCCCCGCCGGCCGGCCGGACCGCAGTGAGCAGCACCGTAGTGAGCAACACCGCAGCGAAGAAGAAACCGGCCAGTCGCCGCGCCTAAGCGCCGAGCGACGACCAGCGGCGCGGAGGGCGCCGGAAAGGGTGGAGGGACGATGCGGTCGAGGCGGCGCGAGTCGGCGCGGGACGAACGAGGGAGGGGCGCCGGTCGGTGGCGCCGGGCGGTGGGTTCGGCGACGGCGGCGGTCACCGTGGCGGCCACGGCGCTGGTGGTGCCGGTGGTGGCCACGGCCACGACGGCGGGAGCGACAACGCTCGGCTGCCTGGGCAACCAGCTGGCCAGCGGCGCGCCGATGAACGGCGGCCAGTGCCTGGCGTCGTCCAACGCCGGGTTCAAGCTGGTGATGCAGACAACAGGGAACCTGGAGCTGTACAACGAGCGGTACGGCAACGGCCTGTGGTCCACCGGGACCCCCGGGCACCCCGGCGGCTGGGCGGTGGACGACAACGGGAACCTCGTCGTGTACCCGGGCGGGGGAGGGAACGCCGTGTGGGCCTCCAACACCGGCACAACCGGGGCCACGGTGGTCTTGCGGACAACAGGCAACCTGGTCGTCACATCGTCCGGGCGGGTGCTCTGGGAGACCAAGACCCAGGCCTCCGCCGTCCCCTGCGCCGGCGGCGGCGTCATCTCCCAGGGCAACGCCATAGGGACAGGTGCCGTGATCGGCAGCGGTGGCTGCCTGCAGTCGGGGAACGGCAAGTTCGAGCTGCAGATGCAGGCCACAGGGAACCTGGCCCTCCGCTCGGCGTTCGCGCCCACAGACGGGATCACCTGGAGCGCCGGCACCGGCGGGCACCCCGGCGCCTGGGCCATCGACCAGGGGGGCAACTTCATCGTGTACCCGGCCGGCGGCGGCGACGCCCTGTGGGCGTCCAACACCGGCTACAGCCGCGCCAACGGCCTGGTCCAGACAACAGGGAACTTCGTCCTGTACTCGCCGACCGGACCGGTGCTGTGGGCCACGGACACCGTGTACTCCGGCAACCTCGGCTGTATCGGGACGACCCTCACCATCGGCCAGACCCTCCAACCCGGGCAGTGCCTGAGCGACGGCGCCTCCAGGCTCACAATGCAGACCGACGGGAACCTGGTGAGCTATTTCGACACACCCTCGGCCGGGCCAACCGTGGTCTGGGCCGCCGGGACCAGCGGAACGGGGAACAAGCTGACGCTGCCGAAGACCCTCTCGGGCGTGGCGCAGATCGTGGGGCCGAACACAAACCCCATCAAGACACTGGGCACTCAGGTGCCGGGCAACCAACCGGACCGGCTGACCCTGCAGTCGAACGGGAACGTCCTCGTCCAGGTCCAGGTCTCCGGGGGGATCACCGGTACGAGGTGGAAGACCACCTGGCAGTCGGGTTGCCGGGCGGCGCCGTTCTCGGCGCTGCTGACCGCCACATCGACAATGGGCTCGCCCTCGGGTGACTACCTGCTGCTCATGCAGGGCGACGGGAACCTGGTGCTCTACATCCAGCCGTCGCACACGGCCATCTGGAGCACCGGCACCCAGGGCAATCCCGGGGCGTACGCCGTCCAGCAGACCGACGGGAACCTGGTGGTCTACTCGGCCGACGGCCAGACCGCCCTGTGGCAGTCGGGGACCACCGGGACCCCGTCCTCGACTCTGGCCGTCCAGGACGACGGCAACGTCGTCGTCTACGGGACCAACCCGAGCGGCCCCTACGCGGCCTGGTCCAGCGGGACCGTGGGGGACAAGGGGACCTCCCTCCTCTACGGCCAGGACCTCCAGCCGGGCCAGTACCTGCAATCGGCCACAGGCCAGTACCGGGCGGCGATCGCCCCCGACGGCCTGCTGGTCCTCTACCTGAACCAGACAACGGGACGGACACGGTATGCCTGCCCCATCTGGACGCCGGGCGAAGACGGATCGAGGAGCTACAACGGCGGCGACCCCACGGCCGGCTCCTACCTGACGGTCGGATCGGCCGGACTGGTGACGGTCTACCCGCCGGGCACCACACGCAAGTCCCCGCGGTGGACGGCCCTCAGCCCGAGCACACGGAACTACGACGCCGGCTCCACATGGGACACCCTGACACTGCAGACCACAGGGAACCTGGTGCTGTACAACGCGCCCACCACAGTGAAGGGACGCCAAGCGCTCTGGGACACGGCGACCTACGCCTACCGGGGCCAGTTCCTGTGCACCGGCTCCACCCTGACCTCCGGCCAGTTTGTGACGAGCAACGCCGGCGAGATCTACATGGACGGCTGCAATCTCTACTTCGACCGCCCGGTGCACAGCGGCTCGACAACCGTCAAGAACACATCGATCACCGAGGTCTACTCCACACCGGACACCAAAGCGGCCCTGACAAGCAACACAGCCAAGACATGCCACGCGGCCATGCAGGGCACAGGCAATCTGGTCATGTACCACCGGTCCACAGCCCGGACAGTGGCGGTCTGGCAGTCGAAGACCACCCAGGCCACCACGCCGCACTTCGACGCCAGCGCCCTCGGGCCGTACGCCGCCATCGTGGTGCACACAACAACAATCAACGACCCGGCCCTCGACGTGGTCACCTCGCACGCCAAGGTCATCGGCACCCCGTACCCGAAGACAAAGACAGGGTCGAAGATCCTGGGGTACATCCTCACAGCCATCGGGTTGGTGTTCGACATCGTCGGCGGACCGCTCGGGGCCATCTCGACAGCCCTGGGGACGCTGATCACCTACGGCGGCATCGCCGACGCTGCCCTGGGGGCGGGGAACAGCTTCTGGGCGGCCGGCCACACACTGACAGGGCCCGGAGGTTCGGTGCGGGAGGCGCTCGGCCCGACATCGACGGCCAGCCCGTCGTCGACGGCCGCCTCGTCGAGCGCCGTCAGCTCGTGCGGGCCCGGCTCCCCGAACCAGCTGACGGCGGGCATGACCCTGCAGCCCGGCGGCTGCCTCTGGGCCGGGAACGGGACATACCGGCTGGCCATGCAGACCGACGGCAACCTGGTCCTCTACGCCTACCGGGGCAACCAGGGGGCCACCCCGGAGGCACTGTGGAACAGCGGCACCAACCAGGCGCCCACAGGCACCTATGCCTGGGTCCTGCCGACCGGCGCCCTGGCGGTGGTGGCGCCGACAGGGCGGATCCAGTGGACATCGGGCACCACCGGCACTGATCCGGTACTGCGCCTGAAGGGCAACGGCGACCTGGTGCTGTGGAACGGGACACCCGGGGCACCCGGCTCGGTGTTCCTCTGGCAGACCGCCACGTCGGCCGGCACGGTGACGGCCTGCGCCAGCGGGGCGTCGCCCTCGGTGGTGCTGGCCGGGGAGACCCTGGCGGCCGGCTCGTGCCTGCTCTCCCCGAACGGGCAGTACGAGCTGGTCATGCAGGCCGACGGCAACCTGGTCGAGTACCTGCTGAAGGCGGCCGAGCCACTCTGGGCCTCGGGCACCGGCGGCCACCCGACAGCGGTGGCCTCCCTGGCGCCCGGCGCGGAGCTGGCGGTGTCGGCACCGACGACCCCGACATCGCCGTACTGGCGGTCGAGCCCGGGGGCCGCCTATGGCATCCTCAGCCTCCAGAACGACGGCAACGTGGTGGTCTACGGCAACAACGGCAAGGTCTCGGTCGCCGCCACCCCCTACGCCGTGTGGCAGACCGGCACCGGCAGCCTGCGGGGGACCCAGCTCGCCGCCGGGGAGCAGCTGATGCCGGGGCAGTACCTGGAGTCGAAGAACGGGCAGTACAAGCTGACGATGGGGGCCACAGGGACGCTGCAGCTGACCCTCACAACCGCGGTCACAACCCCGGGCGCGACGCCGTACGTCTGCCCGATCTGGTCCGAGCCGGGCCACACCTTGCAGGTGAGCGGGAGCGGCAAGTCGAAGTCGTACTCCATCGCCCGAACCACCTTCCGACAGTCCTTCCTGACCCTGCAGCCCGATGGGAACCTGGTCGTCTCCAAGCCCACAGGGACAACCGCGCCGGTGTTCGACAGCGCCAAGACGCTCAACGGCTCGGCGACCGTGCCGTACCTGGCGCTGGGCACAGACGGCAACGTGGTCGTCTACCCGTCGCCGGACAGCGGGACGGCGCTGTGGACATCGGGCACCAACTGGCGCCGGGGCACAGGGCTCTGCACCAACGAAAAGCTGAGGGCCGGGCAGCAGGTCACAGGGATCTCGCCGACAGGGAGCTCCCACAGCCGCCCGCTGCCGACAGGGCAGATGGGCGACGCCAACTATCTGGCCATGCAAGCGACATGCAACCTGGTGTTCTACTCCTACGACCAGAACGACCGGCAGACAGTGATCCAGTGGGCGTCGGGCGCGACGACAACGACCGGGGGTTGCTACGCCACCGTCCAGGGCACAGGGAACTTCGTCGTCTATAGCGCCGGCGGCACCGCGTTGTGGTCCAGCGGGACCAAGCAGGCGTCCAGCCCGCCCCAACTGGTGAAGAACCTCGGGCCCTACGACGTGGTGGTGACCACAGCCAACGGCACAAACGGGGTCTGGGTGGAGGTCGTGACCGACGCCGGGAAGGTGTTGTGGGCCAAGCCGCACCAGTTCGAGACAAGTGCCGGCGCCGGTGAGTCCGACATCGTGCAGGCGCTGGTCCAGGTGCTGACGTACCTGGCGCCGATCGTCCTGGGGGCATGAGGGAGGACGTCGGCGCAGTCTGGGGGCGCCTCCGCAATCGACCCGACGTCGCCAGCCACTTCGTCGCCCCCGGCGGCCGACCGGGTGCTCGGGCCACCGGCCGGGCGTCAGCCCAGTTCGGAACCGACCACCGAGACGAACGCCACCATCTCGCCGGGGTAGCCGCCGAGGTTGTGGGTGAGGGCGAGGGTCCGGTCGGTGCGGAGCTGCCGCTCCGGCGGGGCCTCCCCCCGCAGCTGCAACCAGGCCTCGAACATCATCCGGAGGCCGGAGGCGCCGACGGGGTGGCCGAAGCTCTTGAGGCCGCCGTCGGGGTTGACCGGCAGGTCGCCGTCGAGGGCGAACGAACCGGCCAGCACCTCCTTCCAGGCGGTGCCCCGACCGGCGAAGCCGAGGTCCTCCATGAGGACCAGCTCGGTCGGGGTGAAGCAGTCGTGTACCTCCGCCATGGCGAGCTGGTGCCGCGGGTCGGTGACGCCGGCCTGCTGGTAGGCGTCCCGGGCGGCGGCCTCGCACTCGGGGAAGTGGGTGTAGTCGTAGTCCGGGTCGATCAGGCCGGAGCCGTTGCCGGCGGCGAACGACAGGGCCTTGATGTACAGCGGCCGGTCGGTGTAGCGGTGGGCGTCCTCCGCCCGGACCACCACGGCCGCCGCCGCCCCGTCGGCGACGCCGGCGCAGTCGAACACCCCCAGCCGGCCGGCCACTCTCGGCGAGGCGCAGATAGTCTCCTTGGACACCTCGCGCCGGAACTGGGCCCGGGGGTTCCGGGCGCCGTTGTAGTGGTTCTTCGCCGAGATGGTGGCCAGGACGTCGGTCATGACGTCGTCGTCGACCCCGTACTTGGCGGCGTACGCCGGGGCCACCATCGAGAACATGGCGGCGGCCGTCAGGGTCCGGGCGGTGCCGTCCCCGGGGGGTGGGGCGGCGTTCAGTCCCTGGTAGCCACCGTCCTTCACCTTCTCGACCCCGACGGCCATGGCGACGTCGTAGGCCCCGGAGGCCACGGCGTAGGTGGCCGCCCGCAGGGCTTCGGAGCCGGTGGCGCAGAAGTTCTCGACCCTGGTCACCGGCTTGTTCTGCAGTTGCAGTGGACGGGCCAGGGTGATGCCGCTCATCCCCCCCTGGGCGGTGCCCAGCCAGTAGGCGTCGACGTCGTCCCTGGTCACCCCGGCCGACGCCCAGGCGTCGACGGAGGCGTCGACGATGAGGTCGTCCAGGCTCTTGTCCCAGTGCTCGCCGAACGGGGTGCACCCCATCCCGACGATGGCCACCCGGTCGCGGACGCCGTGCGATCCCATCAGACCGTCTCCTCTCTTCCGGGCTCGCCTCTCCCGGGCCCGGGCACCGGGACGGCCTTCCAGAAGTAGTCGTGGATGCCGTCGGCAGTGAACAGCCGGCGGAACGTCATCGCCACCCGGTCGCCGATGGCCAGCGCCCCGGCGTCGACGTCGGTGAGCTCCAGGGGGAACCGGCCGCCGCCGTCGAAGTCGACCACGGCGAACACCGTGGGGGGGCTGGGGGAGTAGGCCATCCGGTCGACGGTGAACGTGACGACGGTGCCGACGGCGTCGGCCATCGGGGCCGGGTCCATGTCGTCGACGGCCCCGCCGGTCATCGACACCCGGGCCGGCGGCAGGTGGACGGCCCCACTGGACCGGTCCTTGGAGCCGACGAACCCGAACTTCCAGTCCTCGTTCCGCCAGGCCGCCGTCGACGACACCCGCGGCGGCTCCGGCCGCCGCGGCGGCTCCACCGTGGTCATCCCCCGCCAGGAAAGGAACTTGCCGTAGGGAACGTCGGCGCCGCCGGCGACCTGCTCGGCAACCGTCCGGGACGGCGTCCAGCCCGCCAACGCCGGGGTGGTCCGGAACAGCTGGACGTCGGCGCCGTCGGCCAGGTGGACCATCGCCACCACCCGCCCACCGGACCCGGCCTCGGCCCGGGAGGCTTCGTCCTCCAAGGTGGCGGCGAGCAGGAGGAGGGGGTGGGCGGTGCCGGTCTGCCCGACGGTGGCCGACAGGTCGTCGGCCAGCACCCCGTCGCCGACCCCCAGCTTGGCCGAGACGGCCTTGACCGCCCGGGGGTGCATGCCGGTGACGGCCACCCGGTGGACGTCGGCGGCGTCGATCCCGGCGTCCTTCAGTGCCCGGCTCCAGGCGTCACGACCGAGGGCGACGTAGCGGGTCTCCCCGAACCGCTCCTCCCACGTCCTCGACCGGGCCTGCCCGGGGGCACGCCACCGGTCGACGAACTCGTCGGTGGCCGACGCCCCGCCGAGGTGCTCGGCGAGCACCGGTGCGCCGCCATCGCCGGGCAGGCCATCGCCGATCAGTAGGGCCGCCGCGCCGTCGCCGCCGGACGACTCGTCAGGGCCGGTCGGCCACCCGTCACGCTGGTCGGCCGCCACGATCGCCACGGTGCCGGTCCCCGACAGGGCGGCGGCGAGGGCGCCGGTGGC
>Ga0134126_10010051_pt1 | contig 11925 bp, 8 predicted proteins | sample KB31752_FD_96881 | JGI IMG/M metagenome (GOLD analysis project Ga0134126, IMG submission 96881) | Terrestrial soil microbial communities with excess Nitrogen fertilizer from Kellogg Biological Station, Michigan, USA - KB3-175-2 | ecosystem: Environmental > Terrestrial > Soil > Unclassified ...
AGCCAATCGATCCCGGCAAGCTGGATCGCGAGCATCGCCAAAACGCCCACCAGGGCAATGCCGCGGATTCGATCGGCCCAACCGTCCCGCCCGCCGAGCCGGTATTGAAGCGGCTGATCGGCCGTGGGGTTCGTCAGAGCACGCGTACGCATGTATCGCTCCAGGTCGAAGGGGGTGGCGCCGGGTCACTTTGCCGTAGGCGGCTATATTTAAAAAACAGATTGTTTATCTATAATTAACCTATTTAGTAAATTACACTCGGGCGACCTATGCGACTGACCCTGCGTCAACTGCAGATTTTCCGCGCCATCGCCATGAGCGGCAGCACGACTGCGGCGGCGCAGAGCGTCCCTTTATCGCAATCGGCAACCAGTGCGGCGCTCAATGAGCTGGAACGCGTGTTGGGAGCCCGTCTGTTCGATCGGATGGGCAAGCGTCTTCTCCTGAACGACAACGGCAGGGCCCTGCTGTCGCCGGCAATGGCGGTTTTGGACGGCGCGCAAAGCATCGAATCGGCGTTTCTCGGCGGTGACCGCGCCATGTTCGTCGATCTGCATCTGTTCGCGAGCACGACCATCGGGAATTACATAGTGCCGAGATTGCTCGCGAGCTTTCGTGAGACGGCGCCGACGGCTAAATTGGAAGTGCAAATCGGCAATACGCTCGACGTCGTCACCGCCGTGCGGGAATTTGCCGCGGATTTGGGGCTTATCGAGGGTCCGTGCCACGCGAGCGACATCACCACGATTCCCTGGCTGGTGGATGAACTCGTCATCGTTGCCGCGCCGTCGCATGCTCTTGCCAGAGCGGCGAAACACAGGAAACTCTCCGCTTCGCAACTGGCCGGCGCAGAATGGCTGCTGCGCGAGCCGGGTTCCGGAACGCGTGAGGCCGTGGAACACGCGCTGCTGCCGCATCTGCGGCACTTTCACCCGGCGATGACGCTCGGCAGTTCGGAGGCGATCAAGAATGCCGTGGCGGAAGGACTGGGATTGAGCTGCCTGTCGCGGTCCGTGGTGCAGGATCTGGTGGCGGCCAAACGACTGACCGCGCTCGCCACCCAATTACCGCCCCTCACCCGCCGATTTACACTGATCCATCACGAGAGGAAGGTGCTTTCGCAATCCCTGCGCGGTTTCCTGGCCCATTGCGCGGGCTTCGGCGCGAAATGAGGCAATGCCGCCAATAAGGCAGAAGGTGCGCCTCCCGCCCCGCCGGCCGGCAACCCGGGGCGCCCTCAAGCCAGCGGCAGGTTGTGCGGCCGGACCAGCAGGTGCCAGTCTTGGTGTTCCTCCAGTATCAACGCGATCGCCGCCTCGATGGCCGCCTTGAGCGAGCTCACGTCCGTCGCCGAGCCATGCACGTCCAGCGTCGCGCGAATGCGTTCGATCGCAGCCTGCAATTCGGTCACCAGGCGTTCGGAGGTGGTGCCGAGACGATAGGCCTCGGACTGCGCGAGCGCGCCGTGCAGGGAGGAGCCGAGCGCCGGGAAGAACACGGTAACCAGAGACAGCCACAGCGTATGCACCGCGAGGTGCAGCAGGGCGCCGACGGCGGTAAGCCCGAACAGCGCGCTGTTGACGCTGTGCACCCGGTGACGCAGAGCATGTTGCCGGCTCGCCGTGCGGTAGTGATAGTGCCGCTGGCCTTCCAGCACGTCGATGGTCCAGCGCGCATAGCTTTCGATGAATGCCGGATCGGACCAGGCATTCGCCAGCAGCCGGCGCGCCAGCGGCTCGTTGGCGGCGCAGAGCCTCGCCACGTCATCCGCGCCGCGCAGATGCTGGCCGGGATCGAATATTCGCAAATACCAGTCGGCCTCCGCCGCAGGCGTGGTGAAGTCGAGCAGGGGCGCGATCAGTGCCAAGTACCCGCTCAGTTCCGCCGTGGTGCGCGCGCGCAGCCACTGGGTTTGCCAGTCGCGCCGATGCCCCAGCCAGTAGATCGCGCTCACCGTGCCGATGACGCAGACCTCGCCCAGGGCCCACACGCCGGCGTAGGGGTGCAGGAAATGCGTCCGGGTGTCCCAGCCGAGGGCCAGCGGCATCACGGCAAACAACACGGCGACCGCGCTCAACAGATAGATCGCCCAGAAGCCGCTGCGGTAGCGATGGCCGAAGTGAATCGCGCGCTCGTCGAACAGCCGGCGCTCGCCGGCGATGGCCTCGATGAGGGGCGCCAGCGCCGCGGGCGGCCGCGGCGCCGGCAGGGGCGGCAACGATTCGAGATGCGCCCCCATCAGCAACACCCGCTGTACGATTTGGTGCAGAGCCATCCTAAGTTATCCGATGATCTCGTAGGTGGTGGCGAATATGGCGGGCGAGACGATGCCGAGGCTGCCGTCGCCGTAATCGACCAGCCATTCGCCCGGACCGCCGTTCAAGCGGGACACTCCGTCGGCCAGCAGCACTTCGAATGCCTCCGTCATGGGAACCGCCACGATGCGGTTGGGCAGGCTCGCATACCGGCCCGCCTCTCCAGCCACGGTCGGCGGCACCGGGCGGTACCTTTCCGCAAAGCGCGCCTGGGACACGCGCCAATGCTCGCCGGCCGTGCCGGTGATGATGGCATCTCCCGCCCTTGCGTGCACCAGGCCTTCCTTGGTTTGCACGGTACAGGCGATGGGGGTGAAACGCACATCGATCTCATGCTCGAGCTTGCGCGCCGACACGCGGCGCGGATCGGCGCCGATCAGGTTCGAGAAGCCGCGCTCACCGCTCGACCGGAAGAGGGGCTTCGGCCCTGTCCTCAACCTGAACTCCGCTGCGCGGCCCGCACGCGCTCACGCCAAGCCTGGATGTCGTGCAGGGAACGCAGGGTCGCCGGCAGGGCTTCGAGCCTCGCCGCCGCCTCCTTGAGCAGCGCCGCGCGGCGCGGCTTGTCGGCGAGTGCCTGCGCATACAGGGCGGCGGATAGCTCGGCCAACTGCCACTCGTCGCCGTGATTCTTCGCCGCCAGGCCGCGGTGGAATGCCACGACCGGCGCAATCACCTGCTGCGCTTCGGTGAGGCGGCCTTGCGCGGCCATGGCCAGGGCCAGCCAGGTCGAGAGCTCGGCCGTATCGCGTCGATCCGCAACGGCCTCGATCGGCGTCCGGGTGCGGGCCTTGAGCGCCGCACGTTCGGATTTCTCGGCGGCCGCGAAATCGCCCTGCAGGTACTCCGCGCGGCCTTCGATATGGTAGGCAACGAACAGGCTGAGGTATTTCTGATTTTCCTGCAACCCGCCGCTCGGCGTGGTCGCGTCCACTTGCCGCGCGGCCTCGCGTGAAATGCGTATGGCCGTCGTGAAATCATCGCGTTGCAGCGCGGCCCCCGCCGCAGGCAGTTCTTGCAGGGTGTAGAGCAGAACGACGGCAATGCTGTTCGCAGGTTCGATGCGCCGCAGTTCCGTCAGGAACCGCGCTCCGGAGGCGATGGTCGCGGCGGCTCCCTTGGAGTCACCGGCCTGTGCCTGGTGGTAGGCCGTTTGCGCCACATCGTAGCCGTGAATGAGGAAAAAGCCCGCGCCGCCCGCGGTCGCGCGCGCGTACGAGTCGAGGGATTTGAGATAGTAGGGAATGGCCTCGCGCACCTGCCCCATCGACCAGAGCGCGTCGCCCAACGCTTGTTGAACGACGCCCATGTTGTTCAACGAGACCACGTTGTCGGGGTCGAGACCGACCAGCGTTTCGGATAGCTGCACGCCTCGTTGCGCGGCTTGCAGTGCTTCTCTGGGGTCGAGGTCGTTGGTGGCGACCTGGACCAGATCGGACTCGATGACCTGCGCGGCGTGCAACGCGATGCGGTAGCCGGGACGCCGTGCCAGCACCTTGTCGGCCATGGTCAGGGCGTCCTGGCCGGCGCGCCGTGCCTCGTCATTGCGGCCCAGATTCGCCAGCGCCGACACCATCCACGCGCCGGCTTCGGCGTAGGCGGCCGCCATGTCGATGTTCGACAGATCCCGGGCACCCAAGTCCGCGGCGAGCTGCATGGCCTGCCGCTCGGTGCGTATGGATTCTTCGTTCAGGTTCCCGCCCTGCTGCTCGAACCCGACACGCACCAGCACATCGACGTAGGCACGCCGCGCGTTGGCCGACGGATTCGGCCCCTCGGCGAAGGGGCGCAGGATCTCGGCGGCGCGTTTGCCCATGGCGGGCCCCCCCGCATCGTCGCGGTTGTCCATGATTTGCGCCTGCACCGAGTAGCCCAGCGCCAGTGCAATCGCCGTCTCCTCCGAGGTGTCGCCGCCATGCCGCAATCCCTCGAGCAACTTCACGGCTTCCGCATCCATCGCGCTGCTCTTGTCCAGCTTGCCCAGGGTGCGCATCGCCCGGGCGTATTGCACCATCGCGAGGGCTCCGTTGCGGGTGGTTTCCGTGTTCTTGAGCGCCGCGGGCAGGGCGTGAAAATAGTCGATCTGCCGCCTGGCGAATTCCGCGACCACGTCGAGACGCCCGAAGCTTTGCAGCTGGCGCACGAAATCATCGGTCAGGTAGCCCAGCAGGTGTTCGGCCTGGCTGCGAGCCTCTTCCGAGACCGCGCGAGTTTGTTGCGCTTCGAGTTCGGCGCGGCGCGCGCGCTGGGTGCTGGTGTAGGCGAACACGGCGGCCGTGAGCGCGGCAACGGCCAGCACCGTGCAGCCGATGGCGACGCGCCGCGCACGGCCCAGGGCGCTGCGCGCCGCCAGCTCGCGGGTGCGCTGCTCATCGAGCAATTTTTCGGTGGCTTCGCGCGCCTCGCGCTCGCGCCGCAGGTCGCGGCTGGTCTTGACGACTCCGCACAGCACATCGTGGGTGAGTTCCACGCGGCGTACGTCCAGGCGCTCCTCGATGCGCAGCAGACGGCGATTCACGAGGACGGCCAAGGCGCCGGGCTTCGCGCCCACGGCGTCGAAACGGCTGACCAGACTCTCCTCCGCGACGTTCTCGCGAAATCCGGAGCTGGTCAGAAGATCATCCTCGATGATCTGGCGCACGGCCGGCGGCTGATCGGCGAGAGCGCGCTCGTAGAAACTCGTGAGGATGCCGGCGTGCGAGCCGGCCAGCAGGTCCAGGGATATCTCATCGCGGCCCTGCGCAATTCGCGCATCGTTGAGCTCGCGGCAAATCAGGCTGAGCAGCGAGGGTTCGACCTCGGCGTGCGCGAGTTCGGCGCCGCCCGCCACGAAGCGCACGATGGCCGCCGCCACCTCGTCGGTCACCAGCCGCTTGCCGGGCTGCACCACGGCCGCCAGCGCCTGCTCCCCGGTCATTGGCGCCAAGCGCAGGCGGTTTTGCGAGATGCTGGGCATGGCTTTCTTCAGGCCCTCGAGCGGCGCCAGATAATCCTCGCGCAGCGCGATGAGCACGCGGTAGTCGCTGCGCGCGAAATCGAATTGTTCGGCTCCGGATTCATCCAGGTCGAGCTTGGCCTCGACGGCCTTGGGCGGCCGGTTCTCGACCAGATCGGCGAGTTCCTCGATGAAGCGGGCCGCGCGGGCACGGCCGAATTCATCGGTTTGGGCCAGGGTGAAGATCTCCTCGAACTGATCGAAGATCAGGAGCGGGGTGAGGGTGGCGCCGGACTCATCGCGCAGCACGTCGTCGCGATGGTGCAGGAATTCCCACAGCGACTCGCCCTCGACGGCGACGCCGCTCTGCGTCCATTCGCCCGAGTGGCGCGCGGTGCGGCTGATGGCCTGCTTGATCTGCTCGGCGGGCTCCGGCGAATCCCGTCCGTAGTCGATGCGCACGTAGACCGGACAGTACCCCTGGCCGCGCAACCGCGGCACCAGGCCGGCGCGCAAAATCGACGTCTTGCCGAGGCCCGACTGTCCGAACAGCACCGTGAGCAGCTTGCGTTGCACGCGCCGCGAGAGCTCCGCGACCTCCTCGTCGCGCCCGAAGAAATAGGCGCGCGTCTCCTCCGTGAACGAGGCGAGGCCGAGCCATGGATTGCGCTCATCGATGGCAGCGCCGGCCTGAGGCGCGGGATGTTCCTCGGGGCGCGCGCTCATGGCGAACGGGCCCGCGTGAAATCCAGCAGCCGCTGCGCGAACTCGGGTTGCACCTGGCCGCCGGGCAGGCGGCTGAAGTGCAGGGCCTTGAACTTGTCCGGCACCAGCGCCGCGCCCGCATCGGTGGCGTCGATGCTCACCGGCAGCACGAACAGGGCGCCGTCGGCCATATTGCGCATCCGATCGATGGCATAGCTCCATTCGCGGCGGAAGTAGCCTTCGAGGCGGCGTTGTGTGGCGGCGGAGACGACGGGGATGAAATACGAACAGCGGGCGATATTGCGCTGTATCTTGCGATCGTAGTCGTCGCCGCCCTCCAGCCGGTCCATGTCGAACCAGGTGGTGACGCCGGCCGACTCGAGACCGGCCTTGATCTGCTGGACTGCGGCCAGGTCCTCGCGAGCGTAGCTGATGAATACCGCGTTGTCGGGCATTTCGCGCGCGGGAGGCAGGAAACGCGACACGGAGGAACTCGCCGGGGCCCCCGCGGGCTTGCGCCGCGCCTGCCAGCGATCGTGCAATTCCTCGACGAACCGCTCGGCTCCCTGATAGATGCGTGTGCGAACGCTCACCTGCTGCAGGAAGGCCATGAGCCGGTCGTCCTGGCTGCTGTGGTCGTCGGCCAGCACTTCGCCCACATCACGCGGGTCCGACAGGCGCTGGCGCTTGGCCATGCGTAGGAACAGGCGCGCCAGCCAGTTGGTGAAGTTGCTGCCGATGAACAACAGATGATTGTGCTCGAGCTCGTGAAACAGTTTTTCGGGGGCCAGATGTTCGCTCTGCAGGGCGCAAATGTACTCCAGCAGGTCCTCGTCCGAAATGACATACGTGGGCGAGGCGGAGAGCTTGCCGAACAAGTGGTAGACGACGGGCCGCTGCAGCCGATCCCGTTCCGTCGGCAGATCGACCACCCGATTCGGTGCATACGACAGTACCTCGGTCGACGGCGTGCCGTGGAAGCGCTCCAGATTGATGGCGGCCTCGAGCAAGGGATCGAAGGTGGTGGAGACGAACAAGTCGAAATCGGTGATCGCCGCCAGATGACGCAGGGCCGCGGGCGGCTCGAAATTCGCCTCTTTGATGATGCTGCGCATGCGTACGTAGGCTTCCTCGCGCCGCCCGCGGGCCGAGAGAAACCAGCAGACCACATCGTTCAGCGTGTAGGGCTGCGGCAGTTGCGTGATATCGACGTTGAGACGGCCGGCGAGTTTCTCCGCGACCCAGTCGAGCAACAGCCGCGGGCCGCGATCGGTCGATACCAGCAGCAATTCCGGTCCGACGATGGGGATGACGCGGCGTTCCTCGATGAAGCTGAGCAGATCATCCCAGGCATCATCGTCCAGGGTGCTGATCGGCACCGCCGCCGGGGCACCACTCATGCGGTTCCGGCCTCTGGCCGGCGCCGCATCGTCGATTCATCAGTCATGATCCCGGATCCATCCTCGGCGCGCCGCGCTTGCCGGCTACCGCTTGCCGCCGCAGTCTGTTCTCGTGAATGAGGAGTGTGACGCAGTGCAATGCACACTGCAAGGCCTGCTCGAGTCCGCCGTTAGGGCTGCGAATACCGTAAAATGAAGCGCTCATGACCAAATTCTTCTCGCGCCTGCCCCTATGGGCGCTATACGCATTCTCCACGTTTTTATACCTGCTGGCGTTTTATGTCGTGCGGCACCGGCACCAGGTCATCCGGCAGCAACTGGCCCAGGTTTTTCCCGAGATGAGCCCGGCCGAACGCCGCCGCATCCATCGGCGGTTCTTGAAGAATTTCTGCGATGTCATGGTTGAGGTGCTGAAGTCGGTATCGATGACGCCGGACGATATGCGTGCCCGGGTGCGCATACTGAATCTCGAGGCGGCGCGCCGCCACCTGGACGCCGGGCAATCGGTCATGGTGGTCACATCGCACCTTTGCAATTGGGAATGGCTGCTGCACGGCGTGACCCTGCATCTGGGGTACCCGCTGGATGCAGCCTACAAACCCCTGCACGATCAATGGGCGGAGCGGCTGATGCTCGGCATTCGCTCGCGTTTCGGTGCCCGGATGGTGCCCGCCAAAGAGTTGCTCGCGGACTTTCTGCGGCGGCGGGGAGTGGTGCGCGCGGTGGCCATGAATGCGGATCAGGCGCCGGTCTCGACGGACAAGCGCTACTGGACCCGGTTCCTGGGCCAGGACACCGCGTTCTACATCGGCGCGGAACAGATCGCACGCGCCACCCGCCTGCCCATGTTGTACTTGGTGATGCGGCGCATTCGGCGCGGCCGCTACGAGGTCGAGCTGCAGACCTTGTGGGATGGGCGCGAAATGCTCGAACCGAATGCGGTGACCGAGCGCTATGCGCGCGCCTGCGAAATCGACGTGCTCGAGAGTCCCGCCGATTGGCTCTGGTCCTACCGTCGCTGGCGCCTGAAAAAGCCGTTGTACGGCGCCGATTGATCGCGGATGATGGCTACCGCAACCTTCGACGCCTTGGGAGCGCTCCATGAAACTGGATGACAGCCGCCGCAGCGACAATGTGGAGGACGATCGCGGCGCAGGCCTTGGGCGCCGCGGCGCCGGGATCGGCATAGGCACCATCGTCATCGTGGTCATCGGCTACTTCATGGGCGTGAGTCCGTCCACCCTGCTCAGCTTGCTGAACGGCGGCGACCCGCAGGCCGTCACCGCTCCGGCGGCGCCGGACAGCCCGCCCGGCGCCGCCGCCGATCCCCAAGTCGACTTCGTCCGCGCCATCCTGGGCGAGACCGAAGATGTCTGGGGCGCCTATTTTCGCGGCCTGGGCAAGACCTATGTGCGGCCGAAGCTGGTGCTGTTCACCGGCCAGGTGCAATCCGCCTGCGGTTTCGCCAGCGCGGCCGCCGGGCCGTTCTACTGTCCCGGGGACCAGAAGGTCTACATCGATCTGTCCTTCTACCGCCAGCTCGCCACGGAATTCGGCGCTCCCGGCGATTTCGCGCGCGCCTACGTGATTGCGCACGAGGTGGGACACCATGTGCAGAATCTTCTCGGTATCACCGGCAAGGCGGACCAGGCCGAGCAGAGCGCCGGGCGCACGGGTGCGAATCACGTGTCGGTGCTGGTCGAGTTGCAGGCTGATTGTTTCGCCGGCGTGTGGGCCGCGCAAGCCAATGATGCCCGCAAGATTCTCGAACCCGGCGACCTGGAACAGGGCCTGCAGGCGGCCGCGTCCGTGGGCGATGACACCTTACAGAAGCGTGAGCAGGGCACGGTGGTACCGGACAGCTTCACGCACGGCACTTCCGCGCAGCGCGTCGGATGGTTTCGGCGCGGCTATGACTCCGGGAAAATCACCAATTGCGACACCTTCGGCGCCGGAGGGGTGCTCTGACGGCCGCGGCATCGTTTCAGCCGCGGTAGCGCATCGGCGGCGACGATGCGGTGGCAGCCGGCCGGCGGCCCGCGTTACCCTGCAGGCGCAGCCTGGCGCTTGCCCTCCAAGTGCCGGGCGAGCGCCGCAATGGTCGGGTGATCGAACAGCTCGGTCAGATCGATGAGCCCGGGGAACTCGCGGTCGATGTTCTCGTGAATTTCGATCAGCTTGAGCGAGCTGGCGCCGATGTCGAATAAATTGTCGTTGACATCGACTCGCTTGCCCGGCAGCGCCGTTTCGCAAATCGATTGCAGGCGCGTTTCCAACTCCGTGCCGGACGTCTGCACCACGCCTCCCGCGGCCTCCCGCAGCGCCTTCAGCTCTGCCAATTCCGCGTCAAATTCGCCGTCGATATAGGCCGCTTCCAGCAAATGCCGTTGCACCTTGCCGCTGGTGGTCTTCGGAATGCGCTTGGTCGGAATGACTTCCGCGACCTCCAGACCCGTGTGCTCGTTGATGAGGCGGGCGACCGCCGCCGCGGTGGGCAGAAATTCCGCCATGCTGCCGCGATGCAGTACGAACAGCACCAATTCCTCGCCTTGCGAACCCGGTTTGGCCACCCCGGCGGCCACCAGCTTGTTCAGGTCGAGACCTGGCGCGCGCTGGGCGATGTTCTCCAGATCGTAGGGGTAGTAGTTCTGGCCGTTGACGAAAATGATTTCCTTGCTGCGGCCCGCGATGTAGAGCGAACCCTCCTGCATGAAACCCAGATCGCCGGTGTCGACCCAGCCATCCGCGTCGATGGCCAGAGCCGTCGCCTCTGCATCGCCGAAGTAGCCGCGGGTCACGCTCGGGCCGCGGATCAAAATGTGTCCCACCTGGGCCGCCCCAAGCGCGCCGCGAGCCTCATCTGCGATGCGCACTTCGGTGTTGGGTACCGCCTGGCCCACGCACATGAGTTCGAGCGCATCGCGGCCGTCGGCGGGGTTGAGTTCGACGGGCGCTCCCACCTTGAGCTGGTGCCGATTGACCCGAAGCCAGCGATAGTCGGAGCCGAGCGCGGGCAGCGTTACGGCGAGGGAGGCTTCCGCCAGGCCGTACACCGGATACATGGCCCGGCGCGCGAGTCCGGTATAGGCCAGAGCGCTCATGAACTCATTGCACAGGCTCACCGAGATCGGTTCGGCCCCGTTGTAGATCAGGCGCAGCGCCGACAGATCCACCCCCTCGAGGCGCCGTTCGCCCAGCACCTTCAGGAAATGGCGGTAGCCGAAGTTCGGCGAGCAGGTGATGGTCGCCCGTTTCTTGGAGGCGACTTGCAGCCACAGCAGCGGCCGGCGCACGAACAGCTCGGTGGGCATGAGATGAATGTGCACGCGATTGGCGAATTGCATCAGATAGAACCCGATCAATCCCATGTCGTGCGTCAGGGGCATCCAGCTCAAGGTGATGTCCTGATCGTTGAACTTGTCGACCGCGGTCGCACCCTGGGTGTTGGCGATCAAGTTGCCGTGGGTCAGCATCACGCCTTTCGGTTCGCTGGTCGAGCCGGACGAAAATTGAATGAAGGCCAGGTCCTGCGGCGCCGGCCGATGCAACTTGCCGGGCCGCGAGATATCGGTGAGCGAATCGACCAGAAACGCCCGGGACTTCAAGTCTTCGAACAGGGCGGATTCTCCGACCTGCGCGGCGAGGGCATGCAGCCGTTCCAGGTTTTTCGAGTCCGTGTACAGAATCGGCCTGCCGAGCAGCGAGCCAGGGCCGGCGAGCTTGCGCGCCACCCGCAGCAGCTTGTGCCGATGTTCGTCGCTGATGCCGACGGCCAGCGGCACCGGCACGATGCCGCCGCACACCGCGGCCCAGAAGCCGTCGAGAAACTGCTCGTTGCTGCTCAGGAAAATGATCATCTTGTCGCCGCGCTGCGCGCCCATGGCTTGCAGGTGGTACAGGATGCCGAGCGCGCGGGTGTAGACCTCCCCGTAGGGCACGCGGCGTTCGGAACTCTCGCCATCGACGTAGGTGACGGCGCGGTCCACGCCGCGATTGCCTTCCAGAACGTCCACCAAGGTCGTGTATGCCGCCAATCGAGAGTTGTCATTCATCGCGCGTGTACCGTCATTATGAGATCGGATCGGGGACGCAAATTGATCTGCGCCTCGAGTTCAATGGGTTCGTCGCTCGCGCGTGCCAGCCGAAAACGACGCGCCATGGTATGGATGTGGACCAGCATCTCGAACATGGCGAGATTCTCGCCGATGCAATGCCGCGGCCCCACCGCAAAGGGAATATACGCGAATCGGTGCCGCGCTTCGGCATCGGGGCCGGCAAACCGTTCGGGCCGGAATTCCTCCGGCTCGCTCCAGTACTCGGGGTGGCGATGCAGGGTGTACGGGCTGATGAACACGTCGGTGCGCGGGGGGAGAGGGTAGCCTCCGAGTTCATCCGCCTCGATCGTGCGCCGCGTGATGAGCCAGCCCGGAGGATAGAGCCGCAATGCCTCCTGCAGCACCTGATGCGTGAACAGCAGCGATTCCGCGCCGTCCAGGGACAGGGTTTGATCGCCGCCGAGGCGATCCGCTTCGCTGTGAAGTTCGGCCTGGGTTTGCGGATGCTGGCTGAT
>Ga0134126_10010054_pt1 | contig 11921 bp, 11 predicted proteins | sample KB31752_FD_96881 | JGI IMG/M metagenome (GOLD analysis project Ga0134126, IMG submission 96881) | Terrestrial soil microbial communities with excess Nitrogen fertilizer from Kellogg Biological Station, Michigan, USA - KB3-175-2 | ecosystem: Environmental > Terrestrial > Soil > Unclassified ...
CGTCCAGCCATTCAAGGCAGTCCCTCGTAGTGGGGACGGACGGCGACCCGAGGCCTCCCGGGAGCGGGGGTACGTTCGTCCCCGCCCGCAGGCGCCGCATCCCACCCCGCCAAAATGACGTCTCATGATGACGCCCTCGAGTGGATGGGGTAGAGTGTGTATATATTCGCAGTTATATACTTGACAACGGACAGCGGATTTAGCCCATGTTTGCTGCTGTCCTAGAAAGCTCGGCCGAGCCGTTAACCATTTGTAAAGGTCGACCGACCTTGGGCATCCCCCGGTTGTATTCTCGGGCCGACCCGGGGAGGGGCTTGATGCCTGCCATTGATCTGAAGGTTGAGGAGTTGATCCTCGACCACGACAACCCGCGTATTACGCACGCTGAGGGCCAACAAGAAGCCCTGCAAAAAATTGTCACCAATCAAAAAACCAAGCTTGTAAAACTCGCCCAAAGCATCGCGGATCACGGCCTCAATCCGATGGACCGCTTATTGGTCCTTCGCGTTCATCAACGTCCCGAGCGTTTCATCGCCCTTGAAGGCAATCGCCGTGTCGCCGTCTTCAAGATGCTGACGAATCCGGCGGTGATGACCGGACTCGATATGCCATCGCCTATGCGTAGCCTCCTGACTAAATGTGTAGCAAAATTCACGAAATCAAAAGTTGAGCCGGTCCCTTGTTTTGAACTGGCCGCGCGTCAGGAGGGTGACTATTGGCTTCGGCTGAGGCACCGTGGAGAGAATCAAGGAGCGGGCGTCGTCGGTTGGACCGGCCTTCAATCGCGCCGATATGATAAACGCTCGCCAGCATTACAGGCGTTCGAGATGGTGCTTGAACGCGGCGGCTTGCCTCCCGATCTGCAAAAGAGAATTTCCGAGCATTTTCCTTTGATTCCGTTTGAACGATTTATGGAAGATCGAAAAGCCCGCGCGGCGCTTGGCCTTGATGTGAAGGACGGCAAGCTTGTTACAAACTTACCTGCGTCCGAAGTGATTAAACCGCTCAAAAAGTTGGTTGTAGATATTGCAAATAAAGATTTGAAAGTCGGTCAGATGAAGACCGATGAAATGGTCGCCTACGTTTCCAAATTGGAAAAGCGCAGTCAGCCGGATTTATCAAAAGCCCGGAAAGAGTGGCGAACGCTCGATGAGATTCCGATTGCGGAATTTGGAAAGACTACGCGCGCAGCTACGCCTCGGCGTCGCCTTGATCCAAGCGACCGCCGTGAGGTCGTGCCAAAGGGATGCCCGGTCAACGTCACAGATAACCGTATCGCTGAAATTTACAAAGAGTTGCGGGCGCTAAAGCTCGACGATGCTCCAAATGCAATAGCGGTATTGCTTCGCGTCTTTCTCGAAATGTCTGTCGATCATTTCCTTGAAAATAACGGCGGCTCATTGACCGCGACGGATAACGGCCGCAAGCGTTGGAAAAAACTTGATCGAAAACTTAAGGAGGTCATCGACATGCTGGTGTCGATGAACGTTCCTGAAACCAAACTTGCCGCGATCAAACGAAGCGTTGACGTTAAAACTAGCCCCGTAAACGTTGAGTTATTTCATCTCTACGTTCACGAACGCTTCGCTACACCATCGCCAGCAGAACTAAAAGCGGCGTGGAACAATGCCCAACCGCTATTTGAAAAGATTTGGCCATGAGCGACAAACTCCGCCGCTTGGTCCATTTCACTCCACTCCGCTATCCAGGCGGCAAGGGGAAGCTTGCGGCTTACGTCAAAGAGATCATTCGCGTTAACAAATTGTACGACGGCGAGTACGTAGAGCCTTATGCCGGCGGCGCGGCCATCGGGCTGGAACTGCTCTTTCAAGAATACGTATCGAAAATCCACATCAACGATTTAAGTCAGCCTGTCTATTCGTTCTGGAAGGCGGTCCTCAACGATACGGAAGAACTTTGCAGACTTGTGAAAAACACCCGTCTTTCCGTCGCTTCTTGGGCTAGGCAGAAACGTATCTTTGCCAATCCTCGCGACCACGATCATGTTCAACTCGGATTCGCGACGTTCTTTCTTAACCGGACAAACCGTTCGGGCATTCTCAACGGCGGCGTGATTGGCGGCAAAGACCAGAGCGGGCCGTGGAAAATCGACGCGCGCTATAACGCGGACGAACTTATATTCCGTATTGAGTCGATCGCTAACATGCGGCGTCGGATCAAACTAACTAGAAGTGATGCCCTCGCTCTCTTACGGTTCGGCTTGCCGAAATGGGAAAAGAAAACGCTGATCTATCTTGACCCGCCGTACTACGAGCAAGGTCGGGAACTCTATTACGACTATTACAAATCAGACGACCATTCACAGCTTGCAAAGTTTATCGACGCAAGGATGGAAAATCGGTTCTGGATGGTGTCTTATGACAATATTGCGCCGATTAAGAAGCTCTACTCCGGCTTCCGGAGTGTGGTCTACAACGTAGGCTACACTGCGCGCGAAATGCGGACTGGCAAAGAGGTGATGTTCTTTTCACCGAAACTGGAAATTCCCGAACTTGTCGGGCCAATTAAGCAAGTCGGGAAAGTTCGGGCTGCGGCATAGGCGGCGAGCATGGCAAAGAAAAAACTTGATTTAGATGCTGACACAATACGCATCATGCAACAGGTATTAGCAATGCCGCCAAAGCCGCATGAAGAGATGAAGATCGGCCGACCGTCGCAAAAGAAAAGGCGCGGCTCTAAAGGCCGCGCCTCTTCCGCCAAGCGGCGTATCGCCTAATGAATTGCTGACGGCTCGTTATTTCCGTTAGTCGGCGGGTACGTGAGACGCTTCCCGCCGATGCCTTTTGCGATAAGCGCCGCACGTTCCCCATCGCTCACGCCAAGGCCAGAGCGGTTGGAATAGCGGAAAGAAAATTCGTCGAGATAACGCTGCAAGTGTTGCTCGCCGCAGAAGTGATAGACGCCGACCATCCCCTTTTTGAAAATGCCGAAGAAATTTTCTACGTGGTTGGTGGTGTAGCCATCCTTGTTCACGTACTCGTTTGCGGCATGCCAAACTTTCTGATGTTCGGCGTATTGCTGCCCGGGGAAGCCGTAGAGACGGCTTTCATCCGTCACCAACGTGGCCTTGCGACGGACGTTTTCATAAAGAATTTTTCCGACCATTTCCGTTGTTGCGCCCTTCACAGCGAAAGCCCGGGCCTTCCCGGTCGATTGGTCAACAAGCGCCACTACGCCGGACTTGTTTGAATGGCCTTTCTTGTAGCCTTTGGCCCGCTTCGACGTATTCCCGTAATAGGTTTCATCGGCTTGTACAGCGCCGCCGTTGCTGCCCATAGGCGTAGGCTTACCATCGCGCATAGCTTCGCGGATGCGGTGGCACATGAACCATGCCGACTTGTAGGTGACGCCGAGCATCCGGTGCATCTGGTGGGCGCTCATGCCCTTCTTGCTCGCGCCCATGAGGTGCATGGCGAGCAACCATTTTGAAATAGGAATCTTCGACCGCTCCATGACGGTCCCGACCGTCACGGTGAACTGCCCGTTGCAGGCCGCGCAATAGTACAGACCGGGGCGCACAGCCTTCCCTGTGGCCTTAGCGATCTTTTCCTGATCGAGATTGCCGCAATGAGGGCAAACGGGGCCATCAGGCCAGCGCACGGCCTCTAGGGCTTCGCGGGCCTTGTCCTCGTTGGTGTAGGCGGCGTTTTGAATGGCTGCTTTGGACATAACTAGCTCCTATGCGAGCTAATATGCCCTTTCCAGCTTCCGTTGTCAAGTATATAACTGCGTATATATTCCTATAGGAATTAAGTCAAGAGCAAAGTGACGATTTGATCTTAGATTGTTTGTAGTTTATAAACTACATTGGAATTGAGACATGACCAAAGCATCCAGGTTCGACGCCGCCGATTATCTCAAATCGCCGCAAGACATTGCCGGCTATCTGAGCGAGGCCTTTGAAACCGGCGATGAAAGATTTATCGCCAAGGCGCTCGGCACGGTGGCGCGCGCCAAAGGCATGGCCGGCATCGCCGATGAGACCGGTCTGTCACGCGAGGGGCTTTATCGTTCGCTCAGCAGCGAGGGCCGTCCTGAGTTGGCCACCGCGATGAAGGTTCTCGACGCCTTCGACATGCAATTGGTGGTGAAGCCGAAAGATAGGGACGCGGCCTGAGGCTGCTGGTTATTAGGCTCACGTGAGAATGCAGTGCTGATCGCCAAGAGCTATGGTTAACCATTCGTGAATCTTTTTAGCGGATGTTCGCCGATGGCATGGCATCAGCGGCATCTGAAGATCTTCTGCGGTTCGTAGGCACGTCGCGGTTTGCGACCATCCTGGCCGATCCGCCCTGGCAGTTCGCCAACCGAACCGGGAAAATCGCGCCCGAGCACAAGCGGCTCTCGCGCTACGGCACGATGACCTTGGCCGACATCGCGGCGCTGCCCGTGTCGCAGATCGCAGCCCCGACCGCCCATTTGTATCTCTGGTGCCCAAACGCTCTGCTACCTGATGGCCTCGCTGTGATGAAGGCGTGGGGCTTCACCTACAAATCCAATCTCGTTTGGCACAAGATTCGGAAAGACGGCGGCTCCGACGGTCGCGGCGTCGGTTTCTATTTTCGGAATGTCACTGAACTGATTTTGTTTGGCGTGCGCGGCAAGAATGCGCGCACGCTCGCGCCGGGCCGCAGCCAGGTAAATCTGTTGGGCACACGGAAACGCGAACACTCGCGCAAGCCCGATGAGCAATACGATATTATCGAAGCGTGTAGCCCTGGGTCTTATCTTGAATTATTTGCGCGCGGGATTCGAGAGCGCTGGGTGGGATGGGGTAATCAAGCCCAAAAAGAATACACGCCCACTTGGAGTACTTATTCTAATCACTCAGGAAATAAACAACACGAAACCGCAAACTTATGACGCCGTAAGTTCTAGAGGGTCTCTTTAAGGGGCCATGCTCCACAAGGCCACGCGCTCACAACTACCAAGCGCGACAACTGCTTTTGAAACATCCTCCCCAAGACGAAACAATGTTTGGTTGTCTTTGGAATGCTTCGTCTGGAACGCTTCAATTTCTATCAGCGAATCACGTATATCAATCCAAAGATCTTGTAGTTCGGTCGCGTCTTTCGCTCCGTGCCAAAGGCCTCTGGCAAGACCGAATTTTTCCCACCAAAATTTATATGAATCGATGGAATGATTAGCCGCTTGGAACAGGCGCGACGTTGAGCCCGAAGCCGCTCTTAGTAGCAACGTTGCTCGCGACATTACCGCAAATGCGCTAAATGCCAGATCGTCGGGGGCCTTCTGAGAATACTTAAAAATCTCCATGTCATTGGGGTTCACCTGTCTGTTTATAAATTCAAGCCACTGCTTATTGATTTCATCAGAAAGGCCCTGCTGCTCAATTGCCGGCTTTACAAAGCTTTCAAACTTCGTTCGCGCTTTAGCTGCTACTTTCCCAGTACGAGCGGTGAAATACTTTTCCAGGCTAATCCGAAGAATCTGACGATCAATGGCATCAAATCGACAGGCGGGTGACGGCTCCAATGCCTCCCACAAGCTTCTAACAAAATTGATTACTGAATGACCGTCGATCGACCAAATTCTAGGCAACCCGTCTGGCTGATAGCTTGAAATATTCCGAACGCGATGGTCATCGTGAAATGTTAGGAGATCCATCCCCCACTGTTTGAACCACTTTTGGGCGTGCGGAGCGAGTGCCAACGCGCCACCTAGTGGGGCGTACCAACTTTCGAGGCTAAGGCCGTATGGCCTAATTATCTGAGCAAAGAGGTTTGCCAACGACGTCTGAGCAGACCAAAATTCCAAACAGTCCCAAGCGAAGATATGCGTTCCTTTTTTTGTTCCGAGTTCGCTCGCCTTACTCGGCGCAGTTATTGCAAAGTGTTCAGTGTGAAAGACTCCAATGCCTTCAGTGGCCAACAACGCCGTGGCCGCACGAAGTTCTGCATAATAAGCGAGATGGCGCGCTCGATGAGGATCGCCTCTGAGTAAGGCCAAAATGGCTCGCCCCAAATAACTCCACCCATCGCCGCAATGAAGTAAACAGCTTGCGGCAATGAATTCGGATAATTGGGCAGGGCTTAAGATTTTGCCCGTGTCTATTTCATCGGCGATGGTCTTTATTGTTTCCTTTGCATAACGATTTTGAAGACCGAGCCATGTCGAATTGGACATAAATCGACTGAGGCTCGCCAGGGTCTGTTCGACGTTTCCTCGCTGTAGTCGTTTGAGAATTGGCTGATCAACTTGGGCAATTGCCATTCTTAGACCAGCCTTTTTGCGATTTGGCCTATTTCGGTATCCGACTTGCTCAAGTGTTCAAGCAACTGTGTTCTAATTTCTTTGTAGCCGCTGCTGCCACGGAACACTAATTTGTCTCGCCGTTCGTTTTCGGTGACGCTCGGATCGGAGCTTGTGCGCCAATCAAACGTCGCAAGCTCATGTGCAATCTTCTTCAGAAACCCAGATACCTTTTGTTTAGGCAGGGTCTTAACGGCCTCGGAAACGGCTTCGGAATCGCTAGCTGCTGATTTAGGTTGAACTTGCCACGTTCTTAAATCTAGTTTCGAGGCGCCCATGAAGCAGAGATCGTTTAAGACATGCAAAAAGCCTCGCACACCTTGGTCGGTCATCAAGAGTGAATGCGGGCCATAAAAAGGGGCTTCTTTGGGGGAATCTGCTTTTAATTTTTGCTGAGTTGTAATGGTCTTCCTCGCCCATTCGTCCGACGAGTTTAATACAGCCTCACGCAGGAGCTGCCATGCGTAGATCAAGAATGCAGCTTGTTGTGCTCTGCTCCATCCAAGAACTTCGTCGCCTTCCTGTATGCGTGAACCGAATAGTCCGCCCGGAGAGTCGCGTCGACCATGCCAGGGCCGAACAAACGTGGCCATTAGAGATTTTATCCAAGCAGACTGTGTTACCCATCGAATTTTCTTTTCGCCAAGCATGTTGATCCGGTCATACCAAGGGCTATCCTCGTTAGACCACAGCGCCTCTGTCAATTCTTGCGATCGAGATTCTCGATAAACGAAATGCCCTTCAGCTCTATCCAGCCAATCCTCAGCGCGGAGTAGAGGATATAAATCGAACGCGAGACTCGGATTAATACGCTTTGGCTTTATATTGATTGTCCAGAAAAGATACGCCTGCCAACTAATATCGAGACCATGAAAAGCGACCACAGGGAGTTCGAATGAGGGATCGTCGTCTCTACTAAATGCCCAGAGCCTATGTTGTCCGTCGATTACTTCGAACGGTGGAAGAATTTTTGGCTTCCATGAAGTTTGCCACTCGTCATATGGCAAAGAAATTAGCGTGGCGCCGTTTGATTCTTTTACTTCGACCGCGTCTTCTTTCGATACCTTGCCTCCAAGATTTCTCTCATCGCTTGGCTTCAATATATTGATCACAATCGATGTTGGCAGCCAGCCAGGTTTACGAAGATCATTAAACTCCTCGGACTTTCGTTTCTTTTCACTCAATGTAGACCAAGGAAAGCCGTAGCCGACAAATTGTGCAATTTCATCGGACCGGTCCTGTTCGTGCCTGCGCTGGATGCCCAAGTCTAAGGATCTATCGCCGACCGTAGATGCGTCGCGTCGCGAAATCCCGCAGAGCGCCCGTAGCTCAACAGCAGGCATAGAGAAAATATAAAAGTGTGGCTGTGGTTTGGTACGGTGAGCTTTTGTTGAGAAGGTGATTTTATCCCAACCATCAAGCCACTGATGGACCTTAATTGCTGTAACCCGTCTCCGACCAGCGTGCGATGCAGATGCTTTATTCAAATCTCCCCCCTTTTCAGTCCTAGCGTGCTACACACGTTCTCTTAAAAGTTGTGTAGTGTCCAGTGTGGCTTAGATTAGGAGTGGGAGTGTTCTGTATTGCTACCTCACCGCTTCTTAAACCCACCCCTCATCCCCGGCCGGCCAAGTTTCGAGCGCCCCGGCTGGAGCGACCGCGAGGGTTTCACCTCGTGACCGATACCAATGCCCATTTCGTCCAATGACGGCTTGTGCGGGCGGTTACCGGCCCGCCGCAGCTTTGAATCCTGCGCCACCAGCACATCGCGCACGGTCGGGTCGTCGACCATCGCCAGCTCGGTCCGGCGCAGCCGCTTGATCTCGTCGCGCAGGCGCGCGTCCGGCTGCGCCCTTTGCGACAGCTTCCTCGCGGCGTGACGCTCCATCGCGGCTTTTCTGTCCCGGGTTTGTGACTTCCAGCGCCGGGCCGGCGCGGAACACCCCGGCGGTTCGCCCGTTATCCCGCGTAAACCGGAGAACGGTCATGAAAACCCTGATGTGCAGCGCCGCAACCGCGCTGGCCTTAATCTCGATTCCCGCGCTGGCGCAGGACAAGACGACCATCGACCCGAATAAATTGGCCTCCGAGGCGCAAAGGGCGCCGTTGCAGCTCAGCGACCAGCAGCGCAGCGCGATCCAGGACGCGCTCGAAACCGAGAACACCCAGCAGAAGACACCGGATAAGTTCGAGCCCAAGATCGGCGCGGCGATCCCCGGCAAATTGACCGTGGATGCGATGCCGGCCGCGCTGTTGGCGCGGGAGCCGTCGCTCAAGCAATACGGCTACGCCAAGCTCGCCAAGGAAGTGCTGGTGATCGATCCGATGAAGAAGACCGTCATCGCCATTATGCCCCTTAAAACGCCGACCAGCGGCAAGGATGAAACGCCCACCGATTGGGCGCAGACGCGGGGCCGCGAACTGACCGGTCAGGCGCCCGAGCAGGCGACAAGCGGTTCGCCGGCGATGGAGCCCGCCGGCGACTCCGGGGACAAGTCCAACGGCAACGAGGCGACGACCCACGAGAAGTAGTCGTCAGCGGCGCTTGTTGCTCTTGAAGCCGCCGCGCATGCCAGGACGGCCGAGCTTGGAGCGCCCGGGCTTGAGCGGCGCGCGCGATGGCTTCACCTCGTGAGTGATACCGATGTCCCATCTCATCGAGGCCCGGTTTAGCCTACTCCGCCGCCAGAATGCGCACCCGCCGCTCGACCCTTGGCCAGTCGGTCGCGCGGGCGCGGCGTAGGTCGTAGGATGCTTGCAGATTCATCCAGAGTTCCGGCGTCGTGCCGAAATATTTCGCCAGCCGCAGCGCAACGGCCGCGGTGATCGCCGAGCGTCCATGCACGATATCGTTCACACGCGCCGGGTTGATGTCGATGTCGCGCGCCAGCCGGTTTTGGCTGATCTTATACGGCTTCATGAATTCCTCAGCGAGAATTTCGCCGGGAGGAATGGGTTCAAGCCGTTTTGGTTTCGCCATTGTCGTCGTCCTTTCAATTGCGCATTCGTTTTCCGAAGACCGGTCCTCACTTCTCGGGATCGTGCGCTAGTGATAATCCACAATCTCGACCTGTTCTCCGCCGCCGTCGTGCCACACGAAGCAGATCCGCCATTGATTGTTGATGCGGATCGAATGCTGCCCCTGGCGGTTGCCTTTGAGCGCTTCCAGCCGGTTGCCTGGCGGGTAGCGCAGATCGCTGAGCGCGCCGGCGCCGTCAAGCAGGAGCAGCTTGCGGCGGGCTTGCCGCTCGATGCCGCGGAAACGCGGCACGTCCTCGTCCGCGAACAAGCGAGCGGTCGCCGCGTCACGGAACGAGCGGATCATTCCCCAATGGTATTCTATTTAACGGAATAGCGCAAGGAGAATGGCTCGGACTCAGCGGCGCTTGTTGCTCTTGAAGCCGCCGCGCATGCCGGGGCGGCCGAGCTTGGAACGCCCGGGCTCGAGCGGCGCGCGCGATGGCTTCACCTCGTGAGTGATACCGATGCCCATCTCGTCGAGCCCCGGCTTGTGTGGGCCTTCGCCGTAAGACGGGCTTCGCCCTTTTGTTACGGCCCGCCTTAGCTTTGAATCCTGCGCCACCAGCACATCGCGCACGGTCGGGTCGTCGACCACCGCCAGCTCGGTCTGCTTGAGCCGCTTGATCTCGTCGCGTAGGCGCGCGGCGGTCTCGAAGTCGAGATCGCTAGCTGCCTCGCGCATGCGCGTCTCCAGGCCGCTTATCACCGCCTCGAAATTGTGCCCGATGGTGGCGGCCTCGGCGAACTCGCCGGCGCCCCCGGTCGAGATCAGCACGTGGTCGCGCTCATAGACGCTATCCATGATGTCGTGGATCGAGCGCTTGATGCTCTCGGGCGTGATGCCGTTGGCGGTGTTGTACTCGACCTGTTTCTCGCGCCGCCGGTTGGTTTCCTCGATGGCGCGCTGCATCGAGCCGGTCACCTGGTCGGCGTAGAGAATGACGTTGCTGTCGACGTTGCGCGCGGCGCGGCCGATGGTTTGAATGAGTGATGTTTCACTCCGGAGGAAGCCTTCTTTGTCGGCGTCGAGAATGGCGACCAGCGCGCATTCCGGAATGTCGAGGCCCTCGCGCAGCAGGTTAATGCCGACCAGCGCATCGAAAGCTCCCAAGCGCAAGTCGCGGATGATTTCGATGCGCTCCAGTGTGTCGATGTCGCTATGCATATACCTGACGCGAATTCCCTGCTCGTGCAGGTATTCGGTGAGGTCCTCGGCCATGCGCTTGGTCAGCACGGTGATCAGCGCGCGGTAGCCTTTGAGCGCCACCTGTCGCACCTCGCCGACCAGATCGTCGACCTGCGTGCGGGCGGGCCGCACCTCGACCGGCGGGTCGATCAAGCCGGTTGGGCGGATCACCTGCTCGACGAACACGCCGCGCGCCTCGTTCATCTCCCAATGGCTGGGCGTGGCCGACACCGCCATGGTCTGTGGCCGCATGGCGTCCCATTCCTCGAAGCGCAGCGGCCTGTTGTCCATGCAAGAGGGCAGGCGGAAGCCGTATTCCGCCAGCGTCGCCTTGCGGCGGAAGTCGCCGCGGAACATGCCGCCGAGCTGCGGGATGGTGACGTGGCTTTCGTCGGCGAACACCAGCGCGTTGTCCGGCACGTATTCGAACAATGTCGGCGGCGGCTCGCCCGGCTTGCGGCCGGTCAGATAGCGCGAATAATTCTCGATGCCGGCGCAGGAGCCGGTGGCTTCCATCATTTCGAGATCGAACACGGTGCGCTGTTCCAACCGCTGCGCTTCCAGCAGGCGGCCGGCGGCGTTGAGCTGGTCGAGGCGGAGTTTGAGCTCGTGCTTGATGCCCGAGATTGCCTGGATCAGCGTCGGGCGCGGCGTGACGTAATGCGAATTGGCGTAGATTTTGACGAAGTCGAGCTCGTCGGTCTTCTGGCCGGTGAGCGGGTCCATTTCCTCGATCTTTTCGATCTGGTCGCCGAACAGATGGACGCGCCAGGCGCGGTCTTCATAGTGCGCCGGGAAGATGTCGATGGTGTCGCCGCGCACGCGGAACGAGCCGCGAAAGAAGTCGGCTTGCGTGCGCTTGTATTGCAGCGCCACGAGATCGGCCATCAATTGGCGCTGGTCGATCTTGCCACCTTGCTTGAGCGTGAAGGTCATGGCCGAATAAGTTTCGACCGAGCCGATGCCGTAAATGCAGGACACGGAGGCGACGATGATGACGTCGTCGCGCTCGAGCAGCGCGCGCGTCGCCGAGTGCCGCATGCGGTCGATCTGCTCGTTGATCGAGGATTCCTTCTCGATGTAGGTGTCGGTGCGCGGGACGTAGGCCTCCGGCTGGTAGTAGTCGTAATAGGAGACGAAATATTCCACCGCGTTGTCGGGGAAGAACGACTTGAATTCGCCGTAGAGCTGGGCGGCCAAAGTTTTGTTGGGCGCGAGGATGAGGGCCGGGAGTTGCGTCGCCTCGATCACCTTGGCCATGGTGAAAGTTTTGCCGGAGCCAGTGACGCCCAGCAAAACTTGCGTGCGGTCGCTGCGCTTGACGCCTTCGACCAGGTCCTTGATGGCCTGCGGCTGGTCGCCCTTCGGCTCGAAGTCGGATTTGATGACGAAGCGCTTGCCGCCCTCGGATTTTTCCGGGCGC
>Ga0134126_10010055_pt1 | contig 11921 bp, 12 predicted proteins | sample KB31752_FD_96881 | JGI IMG/M metagenome (GOLD analysis project Ga0134126, IMG submission 96881) | Terrestrial soil microbial communities with excess Nitrogen fertilizer from Kellogg Biological Station, Michigan, USA - KB3-175-2 | ecosystem: Environmental > Terrestrial > Soil > Unclassified ...
CAGTTTCGGCGCGTCCACTCCTGCCGAAGCCGATCTTGCCGAACTGATTATCGAGGCTTTTCCCACAATTCAAAAAGTTCGCTTCGTAAGCTCCGGCACTGAAGCGACCATGTCGGCCATTCGGCTGGCTCGGGCTTTTACCAAACGCAAATACGTGATCAAGTTCGAAGGCTGTTATCACGGCCACGCCGATTCCTTGCTGGTCAAAGCAGGATCAGGCATCGCTACTCTCGGCATTCCGGGGTCCGCGGGTGTGCTCGAAGAAGTAAGCCAGTTCACGATCGCTCTGCCCTTCAATGACACGGAAGTTTTGGAGCAGGCATTCAGCAAATATCGCCACCTGATCGCTTGTGTAATCGTCGAGCCGGTGGTTGGGAACATGGGCGTCGTGCCGGCGGCTGGGGATTATCTCGCGAACCTCCGCACCATTACGCAGCGCGAGAACACTGTGCTGATCTTCGACGAAGTCATGACCGGCTTCCGCATCGCGTATGGTGGTGCGCAGGAGCTTTACGGAATCAATCCCGACCTTACGACACTGGGAAAAATCATTGGTGGCGGATTGCCGGTGGGCGCATACGGCGGCCGTTCAGAAATTATGGATATGGTCGCCCCGCTCGGCCCGATGTATCAGGCAGGCACGCTTTCGGGAAATCCGCTGGCGATGGCTGCGGGAATCGCGCAATTAAAAATTCTGCGGGAAAAGAAAACCGAGATTTACCCTCGGCTTGAAAACCTCAGCGCAGAACTGGTGGATGGTGTCGTCGCAGCCGCAAAAGATGCGGGGGTCAAGGTGACAGCACAGCGTACTGGATCCATGTTTACATGGTTCTTCAATCCCGAACCTATTACTGACTGGGATTGCGCGACCAAATCCGACGTAGCTGCCTTCGGTCGTTTCTTCCGCAAGATGCTTGATGGCGGGGTTCATCTGCCTCCGTCGCAGTTTGAAGCCGGCTTCCTCAGCACCGCCCATTCAGAAGAAGACATTTCAAAGACCATCGACGTGGCGAAACAGGCTTTCGCCGCAGGCAAGAAGGGCTAGGTCGATGAGCATGGGATTCCGCTGAATATCGGTACTCGAATCAGGGAACCTGGGACCGTTTGGGAGCATCGAACTCAGAAGTGAGCATCACCAAAAAATTTTGCGTGGTTCTGTCTCTGTTGGGTGTGATAATGGCGGTTCTCGCCGCTCCGGCCCTGCTCACAACTACGAGCGACTACAGATGTACTCTCCACACACAACACAGTAATCATCCTGTAAGTCACAGTTGCTGCGAGGCTGGCCGCCAATCGATTTTCCTTCTGCCGCCACTCAACTCGCCCTTTATCTCTACTCATTCAGCCGTAGCGTTCGCCCCACCCGTTCTTGAATCTCACGTGCATGTCTCATTCTTAGGTGACCACTTCCACAGGAATTCACCCAAGCGAGATCCTCTTCGTATCTAGCTCCAAGCGAAGCCACATCCCTGGTCAGCAAGGGATTTGTTCTCATCTCTCAACTCAAGGAGAAGTTCGTGAGGAAATATCTATTCTTCTTTCTCGCCGTGATTGCCATTGCGCTTCCGTCCGCCGCACAAATGAAAAATGGTGAGATACCAGGCATGAGGATGCAGGGGACCATGCCTGTCGCCATGTCGCTCGTGAACATCGCCCAACAGCACTCCGGTTCGGGAACCGACGCAGAGCCAGGTTCTACGCCGTTAGAAATGGTCATGCTTCAAAGAGGAGCGTGGTCATTGATGTTTCATGGCGAAATTTTCTTGAACGAGCTGCAACAAACCGGACCGCGTGGCGCGGACAAATTTTTCTCGAGTAACTGGTTTATGCCGATGGCCCAACGAAAAGTTGGCGCCAGTGGGACCCTCACCTTACGCACCATGTTCAGCCTGGAACCCGCAACCGTCAGCAACGAAAGATATCCGGAGTTGTTCCAGCAGGGCGAGACGGCTTACGGATTCCCGATTGTCGATGGCCAGCATCCGCATGATTTCCTGATGGAATTGGCGGCGATGTATGACTATCACGTTACCGAAAATACTCTTATGTCATTTTATGCAGCTCCGGTTGGTGATCCGGCGCTTGGGCCCCCTGCTTACCCTCATCGGGCATCCGCTTCGGAAGATCCCATGGCGCCGCTCGGTCATCATCTTCAAGACTCAACCCACATCGCATATGAAGTCATCACGTTTGGTATTACTCACGGAATGTTCCGCGTTGAAGCCTCCGGATTCCACGGACGGGAACCGGACGAACACCGTTGGAACATCGATACCGGAAAAATCGACTCGTGGTCGGCGCGAGTGACGGCGAACCCCGGGCAGAATTGGAGCTTCCAATATTCAATTGGCAAATTAACCAGCCCAGAAAATTTGTTTCCGAATGAAGATCTCCGCCGCATGACTGCGTCGCTGATGTACAACCTCCCGTTTCACAATGGCAATTGGGCATCGATGGCCCTATGGGGACGCAACCAGAGCTTGCAGGATGGAAATGTGGGGAATGGCTACTTACTGGAATCTACGCTGCGGTTTCTGGAAAAGAACAATCTGTGGACGCGAATCGAAAATGTGGATCGCACGAATGAGCTTTTATCGGGAGAAACGTTCCTGCCGGCGAATTTTACCGAGCGTTACTTCACCCGTGTACAGACTTACACCGCCGGATACGACCGCGACATCGGCCACGTTCCGCACCTTTCTACGGCAGTGGGAGCGCAGTTGACCTGGTATGGAGTGCCGCTAGTCTTGCAGCCCACTTATGGATCCCACCCACTCGGGTTAGTGGCTTTTCTGCGTCTGCGGGCGAAATGATAAGTTCAAGCCGCCTGTCCGCTCTTCACTGCCTCCGGTCCATTGGTGCGCGACCAGGTGTAGCGAATCCGATGAATCACAGTGACCGTCGAAAGTACCGCGATGATCCAAAGCACCGGCGCCATGCGGTTAAAAAGCGCGCCAATGATGACCAATACCAGGCGCTCCGGGCGTTCCATGAATCCCACGCGGCACGATCCAATGAGTGACTCGGCGCGGGCCCGCGTGTAGCTGACCATAATCGCGCTCACCATCACAAACGCAGTGAGGAAGACGTAAAACAAGCGATCTCCCCGCGCAAAGAAAACCAGCAATCCAAAAAACTGCGATTCATCGCTGTAACGATCGATTACCGAGTCAAAAAAAGCTCCGAATTGGGTAACGCGCTTTTGCGCGCGCGCAACTTCGCCGTCGACGAGATCAAAAAATCCCGAGCCGATGATTATGAGTCCGGCGTAGAAAAACATGCGCTGCTGATTTTCCGCGGTGGCATAGCCGAACAGGAATGCCGCCCAGGCATTCACCACCAAACCCATAAAGGTCAGAACGTTGGGATTGATTTTGGTGAGCGCAAGCCAGCGGACAATTGTCTTAAGCAGAACTCCGCAGGCGCGGCCGAAAGCACTAGTCCAGGTCATGTAGGAAGTGAATCATTGAATCATTGAATCATTGAGTCATTGAATCATTAGCGCATCCAGCGATAGACAAGTGTTTTTCACTGATTCAATGACTCAATGATTTAATGACTCAATATCGTTCATCCCGCGGTCGTCGTGTCGTGGATCGTAGTCAGGCTCAGTATTTCCAATTCGCGATTGCCATTGGGAGTCACAACCATAGCGCTGTCGCCAACTTTCTTGTTAAGCAGCGCCCGCCCAATGGGTGAAGTAGTAGAAATCTTCCCAGTCGCGACATCGGACTCTTCGCTGGTCACAATGTTGTACTCGATTTCCTCATTCTTGGTGTTGTCGTAAACCTTTACCGTCGAACCCAATCCCACCTTGTCTTTGGGAATGTTGTTCATGTTGACCATGGAAAGATCGGCGAGCCGTTTGCCCAGTTGGCGCACCCGGGCCTTGACGAATTCCTGCCGCTGCTTAGCCATGTGGTACTCGGCGTTCTCACTCAGGTCGCCTAGTGCTGCCGCCTTTTTAATCTCTTTAGGCAGTTCGTGGATGAGTTCGTGCTCGAGCGCATTGATCTCGTCCTGCAACTTTCTTTTGATCTGCTCGGTCATCGTGTCGAATTATAAACCGTTCGAGGCCAATACTTTCGGGGCACGAGAGTGCCAGGTTTGCAGCCCAAGTTGGGCATTTTGAAAGCGCGACCGAACAGCTCGCTTACTTATGGCGGGGTTGGATTTTGCCGGAGATCCTTTTGTGCATGATCTCTAAATGGATGAAAACAAATGGCCAGACGCGTTCGCGATTGTGAAACCTGTGCGCTTCAGATACAATGAAAATGTAGTCGGTGGGCTGTTCCGCGTATGAACCTCAACGTTAACGGCGATTTCCACATCGGTGACCGGGTGGTTTATCCAAACCACGGCGTGGGAGTGATCGAGCAAGTCGGGAGCCGAACGCTAGGCCAGCAAGTCGAAAAGTACTATCTCCTCAATATCAAATCCAGCAATCTTAAGGTCACGGTCCCATTTCACAGCGTGGGTGCGGTTGGGTTACGGCGCGTAGTCAGAAACGGCGAAATCCAAAAAATCCTGGATTACCTCTCTGACGGGAACGGCGACAGCGCTACCGACTGGAAAGATCGTTTCAAAGAAAATTCCGATCGCATGCGCACGGGCTCATTGCTCGAAGTCGCGGCGGTTTTGAAGAGCCTCTTGGTCCTCAAAGAAAACAAGGGTCTATCTTTCCGCGAGAAGAAAATGCTGGAGCGGGCGCGCTATCTCCTAGTGAGCGAACTTGCGATGGCACGCAATACTGAAGAGGCGAATGTCGAAGAGATTCTCGACAAAGCACTCTCCAAGACCAACCTGAAATTCCCGGACGCCGCCGAACTGCAATCCTAAACAGAAATGTTTATTGTGCATCTCCATTAGGTGGCTGATCTTCGGCTAACCATGCCCCGATTGGTTTCAGCGGTTCAATGTGGTCGAAGACGATTTTCATTCCCGCAGTTATCGGGACCGCCAGAATAAGTCCCACCGCGCCCCACAGCCATCCCCACAGCAATAAGGACAAGGTCACGGTAAGGGGGTTAAGGCGCAGTCGGCTGCCGAGGATTTTCGGATAAAGCACATTCAGCGAAACCAGATGAAGCGAGAATACGCTCAGCACGATCCAAATAATCTTCGCCACAGTAAGGTGCCCAATTGCCAGAAAAATTGGGGGGAGCAGGGCCAGCAAAACTCCCAAGTACGGAACCAGGCTCAAGAACCCGCTGATAAATCCCGCGAAGTAAAAATATGGAATGTGCAGGAATCCGAAAATCACCGTGCTCGCGGCGCCGATAATCAGACCAATGAGTAGATTGCCGACCATGAAGTTTCGAATCATGCCCGAAATCAGTCCCATGGTGACGTAGGCAGGCCGCCGGTTCTCCGTGGACACCAGGCCCAGAGTCGCTTTGCGGGCGTGTTCCTGCCAGGTCAGCATAAAGAAAACCAGGAAGGGAACGAACGACCCCGCCAGCACTACTTCCGAGACCGATCCGAAGCCACGCGAGAGCAGGTCCTCCCAGCTGGTGGTCTGCTGGACTTTGACTGTTCCTTTTTCTTGTGTAGGATTCAGGTCCGCGATTTTTTGGGCTTTGCGGGTAATCTTGGCGAAGTCCTGCTTGATCTCTACCGAGTGCCTGGGCAACTCCTCCAAAAGGCCGGCGACCTTATTCAATCCTAGGTAGGCCAGTCCGCCCAGCACCGCGCATGTGAGTATGACAGCGGTTACGGCTGCAAAAGGGCGCGACATTCGCATCCGAGTGAAAAAATCGACAACGGGATCGAGAACGAATGCGAACAGCATTGAAACCAAAATCACCGCCAGCGGTTCCTCTGCGAAGTAGCAGAACGCCAGAATCGCTCCCACCCCCAGTACACTTAGAGCCCAGCTCCTGCTGCTGGCACGAGGATGGGCAATATTGGCGCCCTGAGGCGGTGGCGCTGGCCCCTCTTTTTTTATCAACGGCTTGCCTTCGATATTCCTGATTGTCTGGACCATATAATCGCTGCATGGACAACGGTCGCCCCACGCCAGCGCTAAAACCGCGCGTCCTGGGCTTAGATGTTGGTTCGAGGAGGATCGGAATGGCTATTTCTGATCCGCTGGGACTGACTGCACAAGGTTTACCAACTCTACAAAGACAAAACAAGCGACTGGATTTTGAGTATCTCGCCAAGACAATCGCCGAATACCAGGTTTCAGAAATCGTCGTCGGCTATCCTCTTCGCCTGAGCGGGATGGAAGGCATTCAGTCCGAAAAAATGCAGCTCTTCGCTGAGGAATTACGCAAGAAATTTGGCTTGCCGGTCCATCTCTGGGATGAACGCCTCACCTCTACCCAAGCCAACCGTCTTCTCCGCGAAACCGATCTCTCCATCAAAAAACGTGGACAGGCAGTCGATCGCATGGCGGCAACGTTGATTCTTCAGAATTGGATGGAAGCGAGAGGAAGCAGCGAGAGGTGAGCTTTGAGTAGTGAGCTGTGAGCTGTGAGCTATTAGCCTTTAGCTCTTAGCTTTTAACATCCGTGAACGCTGAGGAGACTCCTCTAAGTTTCCCGCTTAACTTTGCGATCTTTGCGAGATTCTCTCTGCGAACTTCGCGGTTAAAAGCTTTTGGCGCTTTGCTTATAAACAACGCCCTCTTTCATCACTTGGGCGATCGCGGTCGTAGAAATAAGAAGTGAACCTAGAACTAAGCCGACAAATTTCAAAGTCATGCTCCACGCCGGGAATGATAGCAGCGCATTCTACAACGGCGACTCCAAGTCACGTGCTACTCTCGATGTTAAATTTCAATGCCGGCGTCCGACCAGTTAGTTTCCGTCCTCTATGCTCTCGGCGCATTCCTCAGCTGGGGAGTCAGCGACTTCGTCGGTGGGTTCACCGCGCGGCGATTTAATTCCTTTTATCTCGCGGCGATTGGGCATTTGAGCGGCACGGTTTTAATGGTGGCCATCGCGGTGGCAAATCACGAAACCATTCCTTCCCTGATTCATTTGCGATGGGCTTTTGCCGCCGGAATCTGTGGCGGAATTGCACTCGCGCTTTTCTATCGCGCGTTGTCGCAGGGCAACATGGGCCTCGCTGCACCGGTTTCAGCTGTCCTGGGAGCGGCGCTTCCGGTTGGGTTCGGAATCTTTACCGAAGGGCTGCCCAAAGCCTTGCCCATTGCAGGATTTGGTTTTGCACTGGTGGGCATCTGGCTAGTATCCCGCCCGGAAGGCGGGAGGCGGCCCGAAGGTCTGGCACTGGCAATGATTTCCGGAGCCGGATTTGCGCTGTTCTTCATATTCATTAAACAGGCAGGAAGCGGATCCGCGATTTGGATTGCGGCGGGATCACGCGCGGCATCGCTCGCGGCGACCGGGCTGATCACTCTCGTCGGGCGAAAGTTCACGCCGTCGTATAGCGCCGGTTTCGGATTAGGTTTGCTCGCCGGGTGCATTGATGTGACCGGAACATTCCTGTTTGTCCGCGCCAGCCAGTTGGGCCGACTGGACACCGCTGTCATTCTCAGTTCACTCTACCCGGCGCTCACCGTCATTCTTGCCCGCATCTTTTTGGGTGAGCGCTTCACTCGCTGGAAGACTGTAGGCATGATTGCGGCGCTCCTGGCCGTGCCGATGATTGCAGCGGGATAAAAGCCAGCGAATGCACTCGGAGGTATAAGGGGCGGTCTAGTTGGTTGTCAGGTGGTCATTCGACAGTCATCAACACGCCGGATCCATTCTTGCTTCTAGAATTAGAAACGTATAGTTTTAAAATCGTCATTGCTATGCAATAATGAACATATTTCATATTCTGGAATATAGAATGATTACCGCTTACAGCTTACTGCCTCAAGACATCATTTTACTTCTTAAGCTTGCGTGTCATCCGGGCTCAGAGTGGACGTATGCCGAAGCTGGCAGGCAATTGGGCCAGAGTGCGTCCCAGGTATTCAACTCTGTAAACCGAGCTGCGGTTTCAGGTTTGTTGTACCATCCGACTTTGCTAGCCGGTCCAAATCGGTCCGCACTGAAAGAATTCCTGATACATGGCGTCAAGTACGCATTCCCAGCACAACGAGGATCGATGACTCGAGGAGTTCCGACTTCATGGGCGGCTCCGCCATTAAATCGCCACATTTCGGCTTCGCACGAGCCACCTCCGGTTTGGCCATATCCTGAAGGTTCGATCCGGGGCGTGGAATTATCACCTTTGCACAAAACGGCGGCGAAAGTCGCCCTGGCTGACATTAAGGTTTACGAACTCCTGGCCCTTGTCGACTCGATTCGACAAGGCGGAGCGCGGGAGCGGGATCTCGCGATCAAAGAATTGACGCAGAGAATTGACTCCAAATGACTCCGCGCTTAGACCCGAATCTCACACGGCTGATAACTGCCGCGCGCAAACTTCAGCCGCTATTGGAACAAATAGTATTTGTGGGCGGCTGTGTTACGGGGCTGCTCGTAACAGATCCCGCAGCTTCTCCAGTGCGTCCGACCATTGACATAGACGCAATCGTGGAGATTGCGAGCTATGCGGAATACATAGATTTGGAAAGCCGCTTACGGCAGCTCGGATTTTCTGCGTCCAAAAAAATAATTTGCCGGTGGACTTCAGATGATCTTGTTCTCGATCTCATGCCGACGAACACATCCATTTTAGGATTCAGCAATCGATGGTATGGCCCAGCTCTCAAGAATGCGACAAACATTCGCGTTGAGGAGTGTGTCATCCGGTTGATTTCTGCTCCATATTTTATTGCCACTAAGATCGTGGCCTTTCGCAATCGTGCCAAAAATGACTACGTGGCCAGCCGAGACATGGAGGACATAATCACTGTGATCGACGGGAGGCCAGAGCTCATGGAGGACCTTCGCCATAGCGACGCCGAACTACAAGTCTTTTTGGGGAGCGAGTTCCACTCTTTGCTGGATCAGCGCGACTTTCTCGATGCATTGCCCGGGCACTTATTACCAGATGCAGCTAGTCAGATGCGTTTCCCCCTCGTATTGGACCGCATGCGGCAGATCGCCGCCGAAGGAGAAAGTGCATGAGTGTATTGGAAACGCGCAATCTGACCAAGGTTTTCCCCCAAGGCGAGTCCGCCTTCAGCTCCCGTGCAGCCGAAATCCGTGCTGTTGACGATGTATCTCTCGACATTCAAGCTGGCGAGACCGTCGGGTTGGTGGGTGAATCCGGTTCCGGTAAGAGCACATTGGGCCGCTTGGCGCTTCTTTTAATCGAGCCAACTTCGGGAAGCGTGCGCTTCGACGGACATGATCTGCTTCGCGCAAGCGCTGGCGAGTTGCGCCGACTGCGCCGCCACATGCAAATTATCTTTCAGGACCCGTTCAGCTCGCTCGATCCGCGAATGCGGGTGGAAGACTTGATCGCGGAGCCACTGGTGATTCACAGGAGCACGGGCGAGGCGGCCCATGCCCCCACAACAATCACGCGTTTTGATGGAGGTGCGCGCGTCCCCACCGGTACCCAGCCTGCAATCAAGTCTCAAGTAGCAGATCTGCTCAAAGCTGTTGGCCTCGACTCCTCAGCCATGCCGCGTTTCCCGCATGAGTTCAGCGGAGGCCAGCGCCAGCGTATCGTGATTGCGCGCGCGTTAGCCCTGCGTCCCAAGTTCATCGTGTGCGACGAGCCGGTTTCAGCGCTAGATGTCAGCGTCGGTGCGCAGATTGTGAATTTGCTGGCGCAGCTGCAGCGCGACTTCGGACTGACTTATTTATTCATCTCGCACTCAATGCCGGTTGTGCGTTATCTTTCGACGCGAATTGCGGTGATGTATCGCGGAAAAATCGTAGAGATCAACTCAACTGACGAGATCACGCAAAATCCTCAGCATCAGTACACGAAAACACTGCTCGAAGCCACACCCGAAATCGCAATGTGACTGAATGACCATCTTCTATTCTTAGAGGCTCGAAGGCTTTACCTCGTGAACCTTCGTGTCCGTCGTGGTTTCTGAATTTGACCTCCGCGAGAAAAACTCATTCGACACTACTCACGCCCGCGATTTATCCTTCAATCCGACACCAGGAGGACACATGAAGCTGGCAATTTTGATTTTGAGTCTCGCATCCGCAGCCGCCGCGCAATCCAAGTCTCCGATCGCTGACGCGCTACGCCAGATGCTTGGCGGTCGCGAAAAGAACACGGTCGCCGCGTTCGAAGAAATGCCGGCCAACAAATACGATTACAAGCCCACTGCCGACCAAATGACTTTCGGCCATCTGGCTGCCCACATCGCGGAGGCAAATTATTATTTTTGTGCAAACACCGGCGATGTCCCCGAGCCGAAGGTCGACGAGATGAAAGGGACCGAAGGCAAAGACAAGCTGGTGGCTGCAATGAAAGCTTCCTTCGAGTTCTGCCACACCGCGCTCGAAAAAGCTGATGACGCCAAACTCAGCGGCGACATCAAGTGGTTTGACGGCAAACCGAAAGCGCGCGCCTGGGCGGCCTTGGGGCTCGCCAGCAGCTGGGCTGACCACTACGGCGCGGCGGCGATGTATCTGCGCCTAAACGGACTGTTGCCGCCAACTGCTAAAAAGAAATAACGGAGGGGTACGTTATACTTCTGCGACGGCTGGGCTCGTCCCACACCTGATTTCCATGGCGATCGGTCTCCGCACTGAGGACTTGCGCAAAATCTACAACTCCGCGCCGCCATTTGCGGCAGCAGGAGTCGGAGTCCCGCGCTCGAGCGCTGCCGGCGATAAACAAGGTAAACAAGCGAAGCCGGAGATTGTGGCGCTCGACGGCATTTCGCTGCAAGTGGAAGGCGGCGAAATTTTCGGCTTGCTCGGCCCCAATGGCGCCGGTAAATCGACCACCGTAGGCGTGCTCACAACCCGAGTCCGGCCCACTGCCGGCCAGGCCTGGATTGGCGAGCACGACGTCTGGAAAGATCAGGCCGCAGTTAAGCGATTGATCGGGGTCGTGCCGCAGCGGCCGAACCTCGATTTTTCTTTAACAGCAGCCGAAATTCTCACTTTTCACGGCGCGTATTTCGGACTCAGCTCCAAAGATCGGAACCAGCGCGCGGGCGAATTGCTGGAAAAATTCAAGCTCACCGACCGCGCTAATCAGATCGTCCGCGGATTTTCCGGTGGGATGATGCAGCGGCTCTCTATCGCGCGTGCCATGATGCACGACCCGCAAGTCTTATTTCTAGACGAGCCCAGTGCCGGACTTGATCCCCAAACTCGCATCCTGCTATGGGAGATCATTCGCGAATACAACCAGGCCGGCAAGACCATTCTGCTGACCACGCACTATATGGAAGAAGCCGACGCGCTCTGCAACCGGCTGGCCATTATCGATCATGGAAAAGTGATCGCCATCGATACGCCTGGCGGACTGAAGGGATCAATTCCGGGGGGTTATTTGTTGCGCCTACGGTTCGCGAAGCACACGCCCGGCTTGCTGTTGGGTTTGCAATCTTTGTCCGGAGTCCGCGAAGTTCGCTCGCAGGATACGACTGGCGCCGACGTGTATGCCGATCGCGGCGGCTCACTGATTCCGGAAATCGCCAGCCTGGCCGCAACTACCGGAGCAGAGCTGGTTGACGTCCATATTTCCGAGCCAAGTCTCGAAAATTTGTTTCTTCATCACACCGGAAGGAGCCTGCGCGATTGAACTGGAAAACTTTTGGCGCCCTGCTCGCCCGCGATGCTCACGTTGCCAAACGCGATGCCATGCAATTGTTCCTGCAAACCTTCCTGCAGCCCTTGATGTTCGTCTTCATCTTCGGGCGAGTGATGGTGCGCAGCGGCTACATGCCTGCATCGTACAAAGCCTTGCTGTTGCCGGGAATCATGGCCATCAGCATGGTATTCACCGGAATCTGGGCGGTGGCCATGCCGCTGATCGCCGAGTTCCAATGGACAAAAGAGATTGAAGACCGCCTGCTCGCGCCTATCGGGACG
>Ga0134126_10010057_pt1 | contig 11920 bp, 11 predicted proteins | sample KB31752_FD_96881 | JGI IMG/M metagenome (GOLD analysis project Ga0134126, IMG submission 96881) | Terrestrial soil microbial communities with excess Nitrogen fertilizer from Kellogg Biological Station, Michigan, USA - KB3-175-2 | ecosystem: Environmental > Terrestrial > Soil > Unclassified ...
ATCGGCGCGCTGGGCTCGAAGAAGACCCAGGCCGCGCGCGCCGCGCGCATGCGCGCCGCCGGTTTCACCGACGCCGATCTGGCGCGGATCCACGGTCCCGTCGGACTCGATATCGGTGCGCGCGCTCCCGCCGAGATCGCCATTTCCATTCTCGCGGAGATGACGCTGGCGCTCAGAGGCAGCAAGCGCGACGCCAGGAACTGAGACGCGGCATGGCCGGCACGAGGCCAGCCATGCTCGTCGAGAACCTATTGATCGACCGGCGGCGGACCACGATCGTCGCCACGATGCCCCCTGCCCCAGTCGCCGCGACCACGGAAGTGCGGCTTCATCTCGTCGGCGGTGATCACGCCGTCATGGTTACGGTCGAGGCGATCGAACAACTTGAGCGGCGGTGCGGCGAACTCCGCCATCGTCAGCCTTCCATTGCCGTCGGTGTCGAGCCGCTGGAACATCTTGTCCTCCATCGCGCGATAGCGCACCGACAGATCGGAAGCGAATTGCGCCAGCGTCATCGCCGGCTGCCCGCCGGTCGCGCTCTGGAAATGCTTTGTCATGTCGGCGTCGAACTCGGCACGGGTCACCTTGCCGTCGCGGCTCAGATCGCTGTCGTTGCAGAACGCCGCGCGACCGAAACCGCCGCGGCCGCCAAAACCGCGATGCCCGAAGCTCCCGCCCATACCGTGACCACGCCAGCCGCGACGGTCCTGCGACGGGGCATCGCCGGGCGCCGGCCGGAAATCGGCGTGCGTCACCGGATTGCACGTCACCGTGCCCGTGCCGTCATGGTCCATCATCTGGAAATGGGCGCGCTGCGGCGCCTCGAACTCTTCCAGGCTCAGCCTGCCGTCGCCGTTCCAGTCGAGCCGGTGGAACATGTCGGCGGCATGTTTGTCGGCGTCACCCTGGTGGATGGCGATGAAGGCGTCCTCGGTCATCTCCTTGCCGCCATGCGCCGCGGCGGAGAAGCGGGTGCCGATCACATTGTTGAATTCGGCCCGGGTGACCTTGCCGTCCTTGTTGGCGTCGAATTCCGCGAGGAGGCGATCGGAGAGCCGGCCGCGATGCACCAGACCCTGCATCGGACCGTCCGGCGGCATCGGTCCGTCCATATGGGCGAAGGCGAGCGTCGATCCGCCGATAATGACGGCCGTGCCCAGCAGCAAGGCGAGTTCGATTTTGCGATTCATGGCGTCACTCCAAATTGGGGCGCGGCGATAAAACAGCGATGCGGTCGTGAAACTTTGCCGGAACAAAACGTGATCGTCGCAAAGTTTCGCTGCCAATGACAGCCGCAAACATTTGCCATGGACCGGTTTGCAGCTATCCGGTCGAAGGACCAGATTGCCGACATGATCAAGGAAGAGACCAAGCCGCACATTTTGGTCGTGGAGGATGCCCGCGACATCCGTGAGCCGCTGGCCCGCTATATTCGCGACCAGGGCTACCGCGCCACAACCGCCGCCGACGCCGTCGCGGCGCGCAAGGTGATGAAGGGTTCGGCGATCGACCTGGTCGTGCTCGACATCATGATGCCGGGCGAGGACGGGCTGTCGCTCTGCCGCTCGATCCGCGAGACCTCGCAAATTCCGGTCATCCTGCTCACCGCGCGCGGCGAGGAGGTCGATCGCATCATCGGGCTCGAAATGGGCGCCGACGACTACATTCCAAAACCGTTTTCGCCGCGCGAGCTGATTGCGCGCGTCGCCGCCGTTCTGCGCCGCACGCAGGCGCTGCCGCCCCGGCAGAAGCCCCCTGCCGCCGAACGCATCCGCTTCGGCGACTGGACGCTCGACACCGGCCAGCGCGAACTGATCGGCACGGATGGCGTGGCGTTGCCGCTGTCGAGCGGCGAATTCCGGCTGCTCACCGCCCTGCTCGAACGGCCAAAGATCGCGCTGACCCGCAATCAGCTTCTCGATCTGACCAAGGGCCGCGACGCCGATCTGTTCGACCGTTCGATCGACAACCATGTCAGCCGGCTGCGGAAGAAGATCGAGCCGGATCCCAAGAATCCACGCTATATTAAGACGGTGTGGGGCGGCGGTTACATCTTCGCCCTGGAGCCCGAAGTTCAATGAAGCTTTGGCCGCGTACGCTGGGCGTCCAATTGATCATCGTCACCGCCGCGGCGGTGGTGATCTCCAACCTGGCGGTCGCGGCCTGGTTTCAGCTCGGCAATGAGCGGCTGACGGAAAGCGACCAAAACGAACGCATTCTCGACCGCGCCGCGTCGATGTCGACGCTGCTCGCGGTCGTCCCGGCCAAGTCGCGCGAAGTCGCGGTCGCCGCCATGAACTCGGGCAACTGGCACTACACGCTGCTGCACGGCAAGGCCATGCAACTGCCGTTGAGCGACGCGGAGAACAAGCTTGTTTCACGCTTGCGCGAACTTCTGCCCGACGACAAGGCGGCGTTGCCGGTGAACGTGAAACTGATCGTCGCCCTGCCGCCCAATGACAGCCGCATCCGCTCGCAGCGGCATGAACCCTCGGCCGCAGTGCAGATGACAGTCCCGGTCGTTCGTGGCACGCAGCTGCGGGCGACGTATTTCCGCCCGCCGGCGCCGCCCTGGCCAACCGAGATTCTGATCGCGGCGTGCCTGGCGATCTTCGTGGCCTCGGCTTCGGCAGCCTATATCTCGCGTCGCGTCGCCCGTCCGTTGACGGCCCTTGCGGCGGCGGCTTCGGTCGCAGCTGGCGGCGGCAAGGCGCCGCGCGTGCCGGAGGAAGGCCCGGACGATGTGCGCAACGCCGCAATCGCCTTCAACATGATGACCGACCGCGTCACCCGCACGCTGGAGAGCCAACGCCAACTGCTCTCCGCCGTCGGCCACGACCTGCGCACCCCGATCACGGCCATGCGCATCAATCTGGAATTCATCGGCGACGAAGAGTTGCGCGAACGGCTGGAGGGCAATCTGGAGGAACTCCAGGCGCTGACCGAGTCCGTCCTGTCGGCGGCGCGCGGCGCGGGCGGCGAGTCCAAGCGCAATATCGACCTGTCCGCCTTGGTGGAAAGCCTGTGCGCCGATCTCGACGATCTCGGAGAGCCAGTGACTTGGCGCAGTCACGGGCCGGCGCCGCTGGCCTGCCGGCCGGACGAAATCCGCCGCGCGGTCCGCAATCTGGTGGAGAATGCCGTCGCCTATGGCCGCCGCGCCGAGGTGCACATCAAGGAAGCGCCCGGGAGCTACGAGATCGTCGTCGAGGACGACGGACCGGGCATCCCAGAAGCCGAGCGCAGCCGCGTGTTCGAGCCATTCGTGCGGCTGGAGAGTTCGCGCAACTCCGACACCGGCGGAACCGGGCTCGGCCTGACTCTGGTCAAAGCCATCGCTCAGGGCCATGGCGGCAGCGTCGCCTTGGAGAACCGCCAGGAAGGCGGATTGCTTGCGCGGTTGACCCTGCCGCGCGAGTCGGTTGCGGTGAGTTACCTACCTTCCCGCTGACGGAGGGTCTAAGCTTGCCGCATGCAATTCGCATTCATTCCGGTCGGCGAGGCTGAAGGCGCGATCCTGGCGCATGGCGTACGCGCGGGCGACAGACGCTATCGCAAGGGCCGCGTTCTGACCGCGTCCGATGTCGCCGATCTCACGAGCGCCGGCGTTGCCACCGTCGCCGTGGCGCGGCCAGACAGCGGCGATGTCGGAGAAGACGCGGCGGCGGCGCGGATCGGGGCGCTGGCCGGTGGCGGCGCGCTGCGGGTCGGAGCGGCCTTCACCGGCCGGGTGAATCTGTATGCCGAGGCCGACGGCGTTGCCGTCATCGCCGCTGCCGCGGTCGATGGACTGAACCGGATCGATGAGTCCATCACCCTGGCGACGGTCGCGCCGTTTGCGCGGGTCGCGAAGGGCCAGATGGTCGCGACCGTGAAGATCATCCCCTTCGCCGCGCCCGGCACGGCCGTCGGCGCGGCCGAGCGACTGCTGGCCGGCAGCGGCCCCGCGGTGCGCGTCGCGCCATTCCTGCCCCATCGTGCCGCATTGATTTCGACCTTCCTGCCGGACACCAAGCCGACCCTGCTCGACAAGAGCCGCAACGCCATTGCCGCCCGGCTGACGGCGCTCGGGTCCACGCTCGCCTCCGAACGTCGGGTCGTCCACCAGACCGGTGCCCTGGCCGAGGCGATCCGCGCGGCGGCCGGCGCCGATCCGATCCTGATCTTCGGCGCCAGCGCCATCACCGACCGGCGCGACGTCATCCCTGCCGCTCTGGTGGCGGCCGGCGGCACGGTTCTGCATTTCGGCATGCCCGTCGATCCCGGCAATCTCCTGCTGCTCGGGACGCTGGAGGGCCGCACCGTGATCGGCCTCCCAAGCTGTGCCCGCTCGCCCAAACTCAATGGCTTCGACTTCGCGCTGTGGCGCGTGCTGGCGGGCCTCCCGGTCGGAAGCTCGGACCTTGCCGGGATGGGCGTGGGCGGCCTCCTGAGCGAAATCCCGTCGCGGCCCCAGCCGCGCGACGAGGCACCGGCCGAGACGCCCCGGCTGCCGAGGATCGGCGCCATCGTGCTTGCGGCAGGTATGTCTTCCCGCATGGGGTCCAACAAGCTGGTGGCAAGAGTGGCGGGCAAGCCCTTGATCCGCCATGTCGTTGAAGCGGCACTGTCGAGCGCGGCGGCACCGGTGATTGTGGTGACGGGGAATGCGGCCGCCAGGGTCCGCGAGGCGGTCTCCCCTCTCGCTCCCCTCTTCGTCGAAAATCCCGATTATTCAAAAGGTTTGAGCACGTCGCTCAGGTGCGGCCTGAAAGCGCTTCCGGCCGATTGCGATGGCGCGGTCATTCTCCTGGGCGACATGCCGGGCGTGTCGGCGGCGCTGATCGACAAGCTGATCGCCTCCTTCGATCCCGGCGAGGACCGCGCCATCTGTGTCGCGACCCGCCACGGCAAGCGCGGCAATCCGGTGCTGTGGGCGCGGCGGTTTTTCCCGGAAATGCTGGCGATCGAAGGCGATGTTGGCGCCCGTCAACTCATCGGTCAGAATGCCGAACTGGTGTGCGAGGTGGAGGCGCCGGATGACGGTCCCCTGACCGACATCGACACGCCCGAAGCGCTTGAGGCCTATCGTGCCTCCAAAGAGACCATGACCGCGAAATGAGCGATCCCCTCTACAAGCGCGAACTGCTTCGCCTGGCGGCCAACGCCACCGGCTCGGGTCGCCTGCCCGAGCCGTGCGGGACCGGCACGGCCCACAACCCGGCCTGTGGCGACAAGGTGGTGGTCGACGTCCTCATCGAGGACGGGCGCATCCAGGCGCTGGCACACCACACCATGGCCTGCGTCCTCACCCAGGCGTCCGCCGCCATCCTCGGCGCCGAAGCGGTCGGCATGAACCGCGACGAAGTGGAGGCGCTCCACCACGGCGTCGGCGCCATGCTGGAAGGCGGTCCGCCGCCGGACGCCCCGTTCGACGTCTTTTCGGTGTTCGACGGCGTGGCGGAGCATCGCAATCGCCATAAATGCGTGCTGCTGCCGATCGAGGCGGTTCTCGCGGCGCTCGCCGCGTCAGAGAGCGACAAAGCGGCAGGCTAGCGGACCGAGTTGCAGGTTCCCGTCCCGCTCCATCGAATTGCCGCAGCCCAAACCGATCACGCTGCCCTGGCCGATCAGCGGATGGCTGAAGACTGCATCCTCATGGCCCAGATTGAAGACGCAGAGGATGCGCTCAACGTCATGGGTACGGGTGAACGCGAGCACGGGCTTCGGCGCGTCGAGGAAGGCAAGCTCGCCTTGGCGAAGCGCGGCGCTCTTCCTGCGCCCGTGCAGGAAATGGCGTGCGAATTCGAGCACGGAATCCGCATTGCCCTCCTGCTCGGACACGGCAAGCGCACGATGGGCCGGGCCCAGCGGCAACCACGGCGTGCCGCTCGAGAAACCGAGGTTCTTCGCGTTCGCGACCCAGGGCATCGGCGTGCGGCAGCCATCGCGGCCTTTGGCCATCGGATAATAGAGGTCGCCGACCGGGTCCCTGAGTTGGTCGCGCCGCAGATCGACCTCCGGCAGCCCCAACTCCTCGCCCTGATAGATCAGCGTCGTACCGCGCAGCGAGCACAGCAGCGCGAAGAGCAGCTTGGCCAGCGCCGGATCGCCCTTCGGCCCCGCGCCAAAGCGCGTCACGGTGCGCGGCACGTCGTGGTTGGAGAATGAGATGCACGGCCAATGCGCGGGCCAGGCCGCAAGGGCGTCGACATATTTCCGGAAATAGCCCGGCGCCAGCTTGCTCGCGAGCAGCAGCCCGAAAGTGTAGCCGGCATGCAGGCCCTCCTGCGGCGAAAGATATGCGCCCGAGCGTTCGAACTCCTCGGAGAATTCGCCGAACACGAAGCGGTCGTCGAATTGCTCGACGGTGCGTCGGATCAGGTCGAGTTCGGCTCGGTTCTCAAACAGGTTGGAGTCGTGCAGATGGCGCTGCATGTTCGCAGCGTGCGACCAGTTATAGGCATTGCGCTCGGCCGGCGGGACCGCGGGATTGCCCTTGAGCGTCGCGTCGTGGAGATAGGCATTGGCGACGTCCAGGCGAAAGCCGTCGACGCCGCGAGCCAGCCAGTGCGTGAGCACGTCGAGTGCCGCCTGCTTCGCCGCCGGCTCCGTCCAGTTCAGCTTCGGCTGTTGGCGCAGGAATTTGTGGTGGTAGTATTGCCGCCGCTCGGGCCGATAGGCCCAGGCCGGCCCGCCGAACACCGCCAGCCAGTTGTTGGGCACCGTTCCGTCGTCCTTCGGATCGGCCCAGACGAACCAGTCCTTTCTGGGATTTGAAGGCTCAAGGCTGTCGCGGAACCATCGATGCTCGTCGGAGGTGTGGCACAGCACCTCGTCGAGGATGATCTTCAGTCCGCGCGCATGCGCGGCCGCAAGCAGCGCGTCGAAATCCGCCTGCGTGCCGTAATCCGGATGGACGCCTTCGTAATCGGAAACGTCATAGCCCCAGTCGCGGTTGGGCGACGGGTGGATCGGCGACAGCCAGATCGCGTCGACGCCCAGCTTCTGGATGTAGTCGAGCTTCGACTGCAGGCCGGCGAAATCGCCCTGCCCGTCGCCATTGCTGTCGCAGAAGCTTCGGATATAGACCTGATAGACGACGGCGCCCCGCCACCACGGCGCCGCCATGTTCAGATCTCGCGTTCGTTCTGGACCACACGGCTGACAAGGCCGTACTTCACGGCGTCCTCGGCGCCCAGCCAATAGTTGCGCTCGGTGTCGACGAGGACCTTTTCAAAAGGCTGGCCGGTCTCGGCGGCGATCTCGCGGATCAGTCGCTCGCGCATCTTGATGATCTCTTCCGCCTCGATCTCGATATCGGTCGCCTGGCCGCGCACGCCGCCCAGCGGCTGGTGCAGCAGGAAACGCGTGAACGGCAGGCAGAAGCGGTTCTCCTTCTTGGCGCCCAGGAAGATGTGCGCGCCGGCGCTGGCCACCCAGCCCGTGCCGATCATCTTCACCCGCGCGCGCACGAAGCGGATCATGTCGTGGATCGTGTCGCCCGATTCCACATGGCCGCCCGGAGAGTTCACGACAACGCGGATATCGCCATCGCCTTCCGCGGCATAGGCCAGGAGCTGGGCCGTCACCCGCTCGGCCATCTTCATGTCGACCTCGCCGAAGATCAGCACGGTGCGCGACTTGAACAGCGCATTGGCGACCTGGGAGGTTTGCGGCTCGGGAGCCTTCTTGTCGTTCTTCTCGTCTTCGTCTTCTTCGTCGAGGCGGCACAAAGCGTGATCTCCTGAAACGGTTCGAATCCGGTCTGCATACTAGCCTTCCCCTTGGAAGGGGTTAAAGCGGCAAAGTCCCTGTATTCTAAGGATTTCGTCCCGGACTGTGCGGCAGAGTCGCCGCAAGGTCTCCCCACTTAGGGCAGGGGTTTTTGTCTGCAGCTCCCGAAGCGGGCGCCTCCCGAAAGATGCGCCGTTCGACCGTCGCGTCAGGACGTGAAATCGCCTTCGAGATTATTGCCCGGACTGGCCTCTGCTTCGCTCGCTTCCACTGTGTGCAGCTGCGGACGGCGCCAAACCTGCAGCGACCGCGTCTCGAAGGGCGCGTCACTCCGGCACGCGATCTGATGTGGCGTCTCTTCGGTCATTTTCATGGCGCTTACCCGTTGGCCGATGCCCGGCGGAACGCTAGCACTCGCAACGGGTTCCGAAAACCGCCAGAGCGCAATGGCGCCACGGCCGAGGAACCCTAGGTGTTCAAGGGCACCACATCGAAGGCGAAGCTGATGCGATATCCGTCCGCAGTGAAGGGAATTGTCCGGTGGTGGTAGTGCGATGGCGACAGGACCAGCAGGCCCTCGCGCGGCGCGATGCGCAGAGGCCCACAGGGCGCGAGCCCTGTCTTCACCAGCGCCGGCGGCGGACCGAATTCGAGGCAGCCTTGCCCCTCCTCTGCTTCCGAGAAGGCATCCGGGATCCGCACATAGTACACGCCGCTCAGCCATCCGCCGCGATGGAAGTGCCAATCTTCAAATTCGCCGGACCTTTGAACCAGGCCCCAGGCATGGAGGCGAGCACGCTTTGGCATCGCCTCGATCCAGGGATCCGATCTTTCGGCCTGGTCGGACTGCCGCAACCCCTCGGTCAAACGGTCGACAGCTCCCTGCACTTCAGCGGCCAGCGCACGGACAAGCTCGGGCCGGCCGCCGCCGGTCAAGTGGTGGATGCGTCTGCTGCCGCGGTTTGCCTCGTCCTTGGGAAAGTCGGCCAGGATGACCGGATGCGACAGCAGTTCCTCTGCGAACGCGGCGTTGAACGTCGCGATGTCGGCGAAAGGTTGCGGAGCGGGAAATGCCGTCTTGTAGACCCGCGCATGGTCGAGCAGCAGCTGCGCGGCGCGCCGCGGGTCCGCGTTCAGCGCGCAAGCCCGTCCCCATTCGAGCAGCAATTGCGCGTGCCTCACACCCTTTGCGGCGAGTCCCTCGCATTCGGCGAGGAGATCCTTCGTGCGACCCGACTTGCGCAGCAGCCGCATGAGCAGCGTGCAGGCATGGCTGTGATAGGCATTGCGCGCGAGAGCCGCCCGAACTTCGAGCTCCGCTTCGCCCACCTTGCCGACCGCATCCAGCGCGACCGCACGGTGATAGCGGATGTCCGGATTGTCTCCCTCGTCCGCGCTCAGGCAATCCGGATCCAACAGGGAAAGGCACTCCGCTTCCCGGCCGAGCACGTTGCAGCACCGCGCCAGACGCAGGCGCACGGCCAGATCCGTTGGATCGATCGCCAGCGCGGCGCGAAAGGCTTGCGCCGCCGCCGCGAAATCGTAGCGATCCAAATGGACATTGCCGAGTTTGGACAGGAGCCGAGGATCGCGCGGTGCCGCCGCAAGCGCCCGTGTCAGCAGCGCCAATACGGGCGCCGGCTGGCTTTCAAATGTCGGGTCGGACCAGATTATCAAATGCGGAGCGCCGCCAGCAGCACCACTGGACGCTAGGAGTGAAGGAGTTCCGCGTCGGGACCCGCAGCGATACCGGTCTCGGAGAGACTGAGCGGCACGATGCGAAACTGAGGCTTCGCCCAAGGCGTCTGCTTTGCCGCACCAGCTTGCGTGCCGTCATTCCGCTGGGCCAAGCGCCGTTCTTGCCCGTTCTTCATGTTCGCCCCCCGTTGTCCGCGCCTTGGCGCGATCAGCCCTCGTGCCGGCTACTATGGACGCGAAGTCTGGCGAAGCACAAGACAATCGGCCGCAACAGAAAATTGCGCGTGCCGGCTGCGGGCCAAGGATTCAGAGCGCGGCCACGGCCGCCGGCAGGACGGAGCCTATGCTGGCGTGAATAACCTGATCGGCAAATCGATCCTGCTCGGTTTCCTCGCGATTGACGATGGCAAGCCTGGCGCCGCCGCGCTTGGCGAGCAGCGGAAAGCCCGCCGCCGGATAGACGACGAGCGAAGAGCCCAGCACCAGCATCAGGTCGCAGGCGAGCGTGGCGCGGTGCGCGAGATCCATCTCCTTCTCCGGCATCGCCTGACCGAAGGAAATCGTCGCCGTCTTCACGATGCCGCCGCAGAATTTGCAATCGGGCGGTTCGCCATGCGCCTCGAAATGGGTGCGGATGTCCTCGATCTCCGCCCGCGCGCCGCAGGTGAGGCACTTGGCATAGCGCGTATTGCCGTGAAGCTCGATCACTCTGTCCTCCGGGACGCCGGAATCCTGGTGCAGGTTGTCGATGTTCTGCGTGATGACATGCGTGACGGTACCGCGCCGCACGAGCTCTGCGACCGCGTCGTGACCGGCATTGGGCCGCACCGCGCGCCAGGTGCCTTCCATCTCGAAGCGGCGGCGCCAGCTCTCGCGCCGCGCATCCGGCGATGCCAGGAAGGCGTCGAAATCGATCGGCATCATCTTCGTCCAGATGCCGCCCTGCGAACGAAAATCCGGTATGCCGGATTCGGTCGAGATGCCGGCGCCGGTGAACACAACCGCACGGCGCGCGACGCGCAGCAGTTCAGCCAGCGCGCGACTGCCGTCTTCCACGGTGTTCACCTCAGTGGGTCGCCCCGGCGCAGTCGGCCTTGAGCCACTTCCCCTCGATGGAGCTGTTCATCTTCATGCCGTTCATGGCCATCGAGAACTGCGCGGTGTAGTGCGTGTCGCTGTCATAGGTGGTGCTGAAATGGCCGGTGCCTTCCATCTGTCCGTGGCAGACCATGTCGGCGGTGATGGTATGGCCGTCGTGATGCACATCCTGCATTTTGCAGGAGGGGTTCTGCGGCGGCGGCGGCGCGTCAGCGGTCACCTCCTGCGGGGTCATGCAGAATGTCGCCGAGTGGGTCTGCGGCGGCATGTTTGCCACACCTTCCATTGTCATGGTCGTGGTACTGGACCACAGCCCGGCCTTGCCGTGTGACGCCAGCGCGGCGGCCGGCAACAGGGCAGCAATGACGGCGATCCATGCGATGGGCCTGCGCATTCTCGAATCCTCTTTTGGGCGGGTCAGACACTGCCATGGCATTGGCCGTCGTTGGAAGCGGCGTGCCATGATGCGGGCATGAACGGACCCGCCGCCGCACAGGCCCTTCTTCTCCAGGCACAGTCCACCCTGCAAGCGGGGGATGCCGTCGGGGCGGCACGCATTCTCGAGCGCTGCCTGCGCGATTGGCCCGACTTCACCCCGGCGCGCCAGCAATACGCCATGCTGCTGTTCCGCCAGCTGGGCGACCCCGGCGCGGCTCTGAACGAGATCGAACGCCTGATTGCTGGCGAACCGGACAATGCGGCCTATCGCCTGTTCCGCGCGGCCGTCCAGGGCCAGCTCGGCGACTATGGCGCGGCCATCACGGGATATGAGGCGGCCCTTGCCCTCCAGCCGGGCGATGCGCGGTTCTGGCTGCGCTACGGCTATGTGCTCAGGACTGTCGGCCGCCGCGATGACGCGATTGCCGCGTTCCGCAAAAGCCTGGCGCTCGCGCCCAGTGGGGAGGCGTGGTGGAGCCTGGCCGATCTACGCTCGATCGCGTTCTCGGCGGCCGCTCTTGCCGAGATGCACCGCCTTGCTGGAAGCGCCGGCCTCGCGCCGTCCGACCGCGCCCAGCTCCACTTCGCGCTCGGCAAGGCGCTGGAGGACGCCGGCGATTTTGCCGCCTCTTTCGAACAATACGACCGCGGCAACGCGCTGATGCGATCGCTGCAGAAATATGACGCCGGCGAAATGACCGCCTTTGTCGACCGCGCCCGGACGGTCTTCACCAGGGATTTTTTCGCCGCGCGAGACGGCAGCGGCTGCGAGGCGCCCGATCCGATCTTCGTTGTCGGCCTGCCGCGGGCCGGATCGACGCTGATCGAGCAGATCCTGGCCAGCCACTCGGCGATCGAGGGCACGATGGAACTGTCCGACATGATCGCGGTCGCCAGGACCGCGATGGGTGCGGGTCCCTTTGACTTCAAGCGCTATCCACAGGCCCTGGCCGAACTGGATGGCCGGCGG
>Ga0134126_10010058_pt1 | contig 11920 bp, 11 predicted proteins | sample KB31752_FD_96881 | JGI IMG/M metagenome (GOLD analysis project Ga0134126, IMG submission 96881) | Terrestrial soil microbial communities with excess Nitrogen fertilizer from Kellogg Biological Station, Michigan, USA - KB3-175-2 | ecosystem: Environmental > Terrestrial > Soil > Unclassified ...
CGCGATCGGGCTCGGCGACGCCAACCGGGAGATGCTGATCAAGTTCGGGCACGCGCAGTTCAACATGTTCGGGCCGAAGAACGACATCTACCAGGCGTCCATGGAGGCCGCGGTCGAGGTCTTCGAGTGGGTCGCCAGGAACTGCAAGCGGGACGCGGTCAAGCCGGGCGGCGTTTGCATGGCCATGTACGAGGCGGCGGACACTGGGGCGGTCTCCCAGGAAGAGGCCGAGATCCTGGTGCGGACGCTGTACTCGGCGGGCTCTGACACCACGATCTACCAGCTCGGGAACACGCTGCGGGCGCTAGCGGAAAACCCGGAGCAGTATCAGCTGCTGCGGTCGAACATCGACGAGTTCGCGACGCGGGCTTTCGAAGAGGGCATCCGGTACGACAACCCGGCGCGGTTCACGCGGCGGCGCGCCACCACCGAGGTGGACGTGGACGGCGTGACGTTGCCGGAAGACGCCAAGCTGCTCCTGCTCCACATGCCCGGCGGCCGGGACCCGCGGCGCTGGGAGAACCCAGGCACGTACGACATCACCCGCGACGTCGTCGGCAAGCACCTGGGCCTCGGGTTCGGCGTGCACGCCTGCGTGGGTGCCCGCGTAGCGCGGCTCGAGGGCGTGTCGCTGCTGTCCGCCCTGGCGCGGCACGTGGCGTCCATCGAGCTGGCTGGCGAGCCGCGGATCACCACCAACATGGCCGTGCACGGGCATGAGGCGCTGCCGCTGCGCATCGTTCCCGCCTGAAGTGAAGCCCGAATGCCCGCCTCGGGCGTAGCGAGGCGGGCATTCGCGTTGGGCTTACGGCAGCCGGTTCGTCCAGCTCAGCGAGAGGTACGCCTCGGTGCCGGACCCGGTGTTGCCCAGGATCGTGGCACCCGAGCGGACTGGGTAGGTCGTCTGATCGAGCACGTCAGCGGTGGCCGGGCTGATGACCAGGAAGTCCCCGTTCCCGTCCCCAATGGCAGTGCCCACGCGGCCGAGCGGGTCGGTGACGTTGGTGGCGGTGGTCAGGCCCGGCTGCTTGGCCAGCAGTCCGTAGACCGCGCCCCTGGTGCCCGGCGTGACCGGGCCGGTGAGCAGCGCGCCCGCCACCTGGAAGACGTACTGGGCGTAGGTCGGCGCCGGCAGCCCGACGGTGGCCTGCCGCTGCGCGGGCGTCAGGCGCTGCCACGCGGTGCGCAGCATGGCGTCTAGCTTGCCCGGAGTCGTCGGGAGCTTCCGTGCCGTGGCCAGGCTGACCTTGATCGAGCCGATGTTGTAGGAGTAGCCGCCGAAGGCGTAGTTGCTGGTGGCGGGGCCGGTGAGGCCGGACTGCCCGGCCGGGTTAGCCAGCTTCGGCGAGCCCGCCGCCTGCCACTTCGCCCTGTCCGCCGCCGAGGCGAAGTCGAACACGAGATCCTCGTTCACCACCGTCCGCGTCCGGGTGGCACTGGTCCACGTTTCCTGGGTGGCGGCGTAGGCGGCGGTGTAGTCCGCGGCTGGCTTGGCCTTCTGCTTCGGGTACTTGCCCTTGCCGCCCGGGGCGGTTGGCTCGAAGTCCCGTTCCTTGACGTACCAGTAGGTGCCGGTCGCCGCCGGGCGGCCCGCTGCCGTGTGGGCCGCGGTGAGCAGGATGGCCTGGCTGCCGTTGGCGCTGGTGGCGCTGGTGGCGCCGCTCGCCGAAGCGCCGGCCGGGGTGCCCGCTGGCTGGTGGCCGTGCGATGACGGCAGCGTGATGACCACAGCCGCCGCGACCGCAGCCGCCGCCAGGCCAGCGACCGCGCCGAGCAGCACAGGGGGACGGCGGGCAGCGAGGGCTAGCCGTCGGCCGTGCGGTGTCCTAGCGGCCCGTTCGCCGAGCACGCGGGCCAGGTCGGCCGCGCGGTGCCGCCGGTATCCCTCTTCGGCCAGCCAGTCGAGGGCAGCCGGCCGCAGGTCGGCCACTACCCGCTGCGGGTCGTCAATCAGGTTCATGCTCATCCCCTTGAAGTCGATAGCGGTGGTTGCGGGGTGCGGCGCTCGCGGGGTTGCTCGGCACGCCGCAAGGCGTCGGTGAGTCGCTTGCGGGCTCGGTGGAGCCGGGCCGTGAACGCATGGGGCGAGCAGCCGACCACGGCCGCCGCTTCTGCCGCGTCCAAGCCGAGCCAGGTGACCAGCGTCAGCGCCTCAACGTCAGCGCCGCGCAGCGAGCCGAGGGCAGCGAGCGCGGCGGCACGCTCCACCACGTGCTCGCCGGTGTCCCAGGCGCTCAGGTCGGCCTCGGTGGTCAGCGCCGAGATCTGGTCCGCGAGCCGTCGCTGCCTGCGCGCGCGGCCGAACTGCTGGCGCAGCAGGTTGCGCGCGACGCCGAGCAGCCACGGCAGGGGCGGCTCCGGGATGTCTGCGAGGCGCCGCCAGGCGATGAGGAAAGTCTCGCTCGCCACGTCTTCGGCGCAGTCCTGGTCGGCGTGCTGCAGGGCGTACCGCAAGACCGGCCGGTAATACTCGTCGTACAGCCCGGTGAACCGCTGCTTGGGATCACTCAAGATGCCTCCTTCCGCGTCTACCTTCACTCAGTAGTCGCGCGGGAGGCCGGAGAATCACAGCCCAGTTCTACCGGGCTCGCAGTCCCACCCGTCAGAAGGTGAACACCAGCCGGGCGGGGACGTGGCCTGCGAGCACCTCGTCGAAGCATGCGTTGACGTCCTCTAGGTGCCTGCGCTCCGCGATGACCTTGGTCCGGCCGGCCGCATGCAGCGCGAACACGTCCTCTAGGTCGTTCCTGGTGCCAACGATCGAGCCGATGATCTACTTTCCGCTGAGCACGGTGTCGAACACCGAGATCGTTATCTTGTCGTCCGCCGGCAGCCCCACGCACGACAGCCGGCCACCCCGCCGCAATGAGGCGAAGGCCTGCTCGAACGTGCGCGGAGAGGCTGCGGTGACCACCGCGACGTCGGCGCCGCCGTAGTCCGCGATCGCCTGCACCGGGTCCGTGGCTTTGGCATTGACCGTGAGGTCGGCCCCGAGGGCGCTGGCCAGGTCGAGCTTGGACTCTTCCACGTCCACCGCGATCACCCGCGCACCGAGGATCCGGGCATACTGCAGCGCGAGGTGGCCGAGCCCCCCGATGCCGACGACCGACACGGTCTCGCCGGGCTGCAGCCGTGCGACCTTGATGGCCTTGAACGTGGTGACTCCGGCGCAGGTCAGCGGGGCCGCGTCCAGGGACGATACCGCGTCGGGAACGTCAACGACGTAACGGTCGTCGGCGACGGCGTACTCAGCATAGGAGCCGTCAACGGCGTAGCCGCTGTTCACTTGCGCCTCGCACAGCGTCTCCCAGCCCGCGACGCAGTACTTGCAGTGCCCGCACGCCGACCCAAGCCACGGGATCGCCACCCGGTCGCCGGGCTTGTGCAGCGTGGCCCCCGGGCCTGCCTTGACGACCACTCCGACGCCCTCATGGCCTGGGATGAACGGGGGTTCCGGCTTGACCGGCCAGTCGCCGTAGGCGGCGTGTATGTCCGTGTGGCACAGCCCGGCTGCCTCGATCTTGACGAGCACCTGCCCGGCCCCGGGCTCGGGCACGGTGACCTCACGGATTTCCAGCTTGGCGCCAAGCTCCGGGACGACAGCTGCCTTCATCGTTGCCATAATCTTCCCCCTTGGCCCGGCGTCGGCCCGTGAGGCCTCGTCACTACCAGGCTTATTACGGTCGGTTCGCTACCCGGTACGATCTGTAAGCAAACGCTGTCACGTTATGTGCTCGATCGATAGCAGAATGGGATACCCGCCGCCTGGCCCGGGTACTGCAGTGGCATCTGAGTACTGCTGAAACTGTGTGGATTGGCGCTAGGGATGGGGGGCCTATGACGCAGCAGTTTCCCCCGTGGCTTGCGGCAGGCGTGGTCATCGCCATCCTGGCGGCGGTTAACGTGATCGACATCCGGGTGCCCCATGCCACGCTCGTAGCCGGTCCGGTGTGCGCCGCCGGGCTGCTGGCGATCGGGCGGCTCGCCGGACTTGACTGGGCCGACATGGGAGTAGGCCCGGGTACCTGGCGGCCGGGGTTGCGGTGGGCTGGTGTTGAGATCGGGGCGGCTGCCGTGGTACTCGCGGCTGGCGCCGCGCTGCCGCTGACCAGGAACGCGTTCCGGGATAGCCGTTACCACCTAGGCCTGGGGAGTGCCCTGCTTACGTCCTTCGTGCTGATCCCGGTCGGCACCGTGCTGCTTGAGGAGGTCGCGTTCCGCGGCGTGCTGTGGGGGCTGCTCCGCCGGGCGTATGGGACGGTAACCGCGACGGTCGTCTCCTCGCTGCTGTTCGGGCTATGGCACGCGCTGCCCTCGCTCGGCCTGGCTTCCGACAACAGGGCGATCACCGCAACGGTCGGCACCGGGAGGTCGGGCCAGGTGATTACTGTCCTTGGCACCATGGCGTTCACAGCCGGCGCTGGGGTGGTATTCTGCGAGCTGCGGCGGCGCAGCGGCTCGGTGCTGGCGCCCGCCGGCCTGCACTGGGCGGTGAACGGGCTGGCCGTGCTGGCGTCGGCCGCCGTATGGGCATGGGGCACCCCGTGACAGCCGATCTCAAGGCGCCGCCCGCCAAGCCGCGCTGGTGGACGTTCCCGCGATCCCGGCGCTATCTCGCCGGCTTCCGGCCCCCCGGCCTGACCGGCGCGCTGATCTTCTACTGCCTGTCGCTCACACCGTCGCTGCTGCCCAGGGCGTGGTACTTGCAGGCGGTCATGTCCGCGGTGACCGCCGCCATCGGCTACGGGGTCGGGCTCTTCCTCGGCTGGCTGGCGCGCTCGCTGATCCCCTGGCGGCCCAGCGCCGTGGTCCGCCAGCGGGCGCGCTGGGGCCTGGTGGCCGCCGCGGTGGTGCTGGTCCCGCTGTTCGGATTCCTCGGCGCCGAATGGCAGCATGACATCAGGGAGATCGTCGACGCGACCCAGCCAAGCGAGGCCAACTACATCCTCGTCGTCCTGCTGACAGTGCTGCTGACCGTCGTGCTCATCATGGCCGCGCGCGGGATCAGGGCGCTAGTGCGGCTGATCGCCAGGCTGGTTGGCCGCGTCATCCCGCACCGGGCCGCGGCGGCCGCGGCGGTGGTCGTGATCTGCGCGCTCCTCGTGCTGCTGGCGAACGGGCTCCTCTCCCGGGCCGCGCTCGGCACCGCCAACTCGATATTCGGCGCCGCGGACAGCGGGACCGCGGCAGGCGTGACGCAGCCCACGAGTCCCATGCGTTCGGGCAGCCTGGACTCGCTGATCCCGTGGAACTCGCTGGGCAGGCAGGGCAGGACGTTCGTCGACGGCGGCCCGACCGCCGCCATGATCAGTCAGTTCACCGGGCAACGCGCCCTTGAGCCGATCAGGGCGTACGCGGGCCTTGAATCAGCGCCGTCGATTCAGGCGGAGGCCGCTCTGGTGGTCAGGGAACTGGACCGGATGGGGGCGTTCAACCGCAAGGTGCTCGTCGTCGCCACCACGACCGGGACTGGCTGGGTGAATCCCGCGATGATCGACCCGCTTGAGTACATGTACGGCGGTGACACGGCGATCGCCGCGATCCAGTACTCCTTCCTGCCGAGCTGGATCTCCTTCATCGCGGACAAGGCGCCCGCCCAGGAAGCCGGGCGCGATCTGTTTGACGCCATATACGCCAAGTGGAACCAGTTGCCGACCGGCCACCGGCCGGCACTCGTCGTTTTCGGCGAGAGCCTCGGGTCGTTCGGCGGCGAGAACGCGTTCAGCGGCACTGACGACATCCGGGACCGGACCTCGGGGGTGCTCTGGGTCGGCCCGACGAACAGCAACGCCTTGTGGAGCCGGTTCACGGCCGAACGCGACCACGGGACGCCCGAGTGGCAGCCGGTTTTCCAGGGCGGCAAGACTGTCCGTTTCATCACCTCGGCCAGCCAGCTCACCACGATTCCCGCGGACTGGGCCGAGCCGAGGGTGGTCTACCTGCAGAACACTTCCGACCCCATCGTGTGGTGGTCCTGGTCGCTGGCATTCCACCAGCCAGACTGGCTCAATGGGTCCACCCCGCCGGGCGTTACCCCGGCCATGCACTGGTTCCCGCTGGTGACCTTCTGGCAGGTCGCTGGCGACCTGGCGCTGGCCACCGCGGTTCCGGCGGGACACGGCCACACCTACGGCATGCTCCAGGGCGCCGCTGCCTGGTCCGCCATCATCCCGGTTCCCGGCTGGACCCCAGAGCGCACCGCCGAACTGGGCAAGCTGCCGGTGGACTAAAGGCTCCCTCGATAACCGCTGCAGAACTTTGTCGGGTGATTGCAGCCTTCGCCTGCTGAAGTACGCCGGGCCGGAGAATTTGGTTTCTGCCCGGTAAAAGTCAATTTCCTCCCCAGTCGCCCGGTGCTAGCCTGCATCAGGCATTTGTCAGTGCGACAGCGGAGGGAGGCCGTGATGGCCAAGCTGAACCAGATCATCGCCGTCGAAAAGGGCGTGAAGAGCAAGTCATTTCAGGACCTAACTGAGGCACATCACGCTGTCCAGAAGCCGACTCTGCTGTCCGGCCTTTCCCGCGTTTACCAGCCAAAGGACGAAGAAGGCGAGCAGTTGCCGCCGGAGTCGACCAAGGTGCAGGTCAAGACCGAGGAGATCCTGCGCGACACGGCGGCCACGCTCACGCGGCTGTTCGACGTTACCGCCACGAAGGACTGGGCGAACTGCCACGCGCGGGCCGACGTGACCGTGGACGGCCAGGTGCTGCTGCGCGACGTCCCCGTCACCTACCTGCTCTTCCTGGAGAAGCAGCTCACCGATCTGCACACCTTCATGAAGAAGCTGCCGGTGCTGGACGCAGCGGAGTCCTGGATGTTCGATGCCTCGGCTGACTGCTACCGGACCGACGCGGTACGCACGATCCGCACCAGGAAGGTGCCGCGCAACCACGTTAAGGCCGAGGCAACCGAGCATCACCCGGCGCAGGTCGAGGTCTACTACGAGGACATCCCGGTCGGCTACTGGTCCACCACGAAGTTCTCTGGCGCGCTCCCCGCGCGCCGGGTCCACGAGCTCACCGCTCGCGTCGAGAAGCTCCAGGCCGCCGTCAAGTTCGCGCGCGAGGAGGCCAACGGGGCTGAGGTCAGCGACCAGCGCGTGGGCGACGCCGTCTTCAGCTACCTGTTCGACTGACACGCTTGCTGCCCGCCAGCGGTTAAATGCTGGCGGGCAGCAAGCGCCCCAGGATAGGGTGACCAGCGAGCGCAAGCTGAATCTGAAGCTGAGGCTTATACGGGGTTTCAGTGGGGGTTCGATTCCCTCCCCCGGCATTCGCGCCGGGGTAGCCCAACTGGCAGAGGCAGCCCCTGACGCTGAAGTTATCGCTCTAGGTTCAGTATTCGCCGCTGAACTCCAGATCGACCGTGGGCAGACAAAAACGCCGAGGTACCGGTTCAACTCCGGTTCGCCCCACCAAAACATGGGGCGATGGCTTAAAGGTAGAGCGCGACGCCTGAAGAATGATCTGCCCGCTTCAAACGTGCTGGGGTGCGCAATTGAGCGGCACGCCGGGCCCAGGGGCTAGGTCAGAACCCCTGGGCCCACCGCCGCTCACGCAGAATCAGGGCTTGCAGGCTACGCCGGCGTAGAAGTTGACCTCGGTTGCCGCCGGCCGTGGGTCGTTGCCGTCGGGACGCCACTCCGACAGCACCACGACGCCCGGCGGCACGAGCTCAAGTCCGGAGAACGCGAGCGCCCCGAACTCGCTGGAGTCACGCGGCTGCGACCGGATGCCGCTCTGCTGGGTGGCCCGCGTCATGGCCGCCACTGGGGCGGCGGCATGGTCAAGCGCTATGTGCGAGGCGACGAGGTAACTGCCAGCCGGCAGCGCGTCGAGCAGGGTCGCCACGATCTCCGCGGGCTTGTCCTCGTCCTGGAGGAAGTGCAAGACGGCCAGCAGGATAAGCCCGACCGGCTGGCCGAAGTCGAGCACTTCGCGGGTCAACGGGTCATCGAGGATCTTGCGCGGCTCCTTCAGGTCCGCGTGGATGTAGGCGGTGCGGCCCTCCGGCGTCGAGGTCAGCAGCGCCCGCGCATGCGCGAGGACCATCGGGTCGTTGTCCACGTAAACGACGCGGGACTCCGGCGTGCTCTCTTGCGCCACCTCATGCACGCTGTCGGCGGTCGGCAACCCGGTCCCGATGTCGAGGAACTGCCGGAGTCCGGCCTCCCGCGTCAGGTACCGCACCGCCCGGCCGAGGAAAGCGCGGTTCTCGCGCGCCGACGTCCGCAGGTGCGGCGCATTCTCCAGCATCTTCTCCGCGAGCGCGCGATCCGGGGCGAAGTGATTCTTCCCGCCGAGGAAGTAGTCGTAGACCCGGGCCGGGTGCGGCCGCGAAGTGTCAAGATCCGGCACCGCAGGTTCTGTCATCGTCTGCCTTCCCCGTTCCAGCCCGGCCGCACGTTATATCCGACCAAAGGATCCTATGCCGGTTGCCGTTAGCGAGATGCTGCGGTCCGGCACGTCGTTACCGGACGCGCCGCGCGGCGAAGAGCTGCTCCTGCGTGACGCTGGCCACCCGCGTCCCGTCGGGAGCGTAGATGGCCACGGTGTACCAGCCGCGGCCGCCCGCCACGGTGCGGGGCGTCAGCTCCTGCCAGTGCCAGTCGCTCATCGTGGCGGGCCGGTGGAACCAGACCGCGTGGTCGAGGCTCGGGCCGACGCTGATCCCTTGCGACTCGAACGGGACCAGCGCGCTGGAGATGTCCGAGGTATAGGCGAGGACGGCCGCGTGGATAAGCGGGTCGTCGGGCAGCTCGTCGGTGCACCTGAGCCAGAACCGGCCGGGCAGGCTCTCGGCGGGTTCCGCCGGGCGGAACTCGAACGACGAGTGCTTGCCAGAAGCCCACGGCTGCAGGGAGTCCACCGGCGGCATGTCCGGGAGCGGCTCCGCCTCTTCGTCAGGGAAGGGCCGCCTGGTGCTTCCGGGAATGGTGAACGAGGCCGACATGCTGAAGATGACCTCGCCGTCCTGCAGGGCCACCACCCGGCGCGCGGAGAACGAGCGCCCGTCCCGGTCCCGGTCCACCCGGAACTGCGTGGGCTTCGCGCTGTCCCCCCGGCGCACGAAGTAGCCGTGCAGCGAGTGCGGCAGGCGGCCGGCGTCAACGGTCAGCCCGGCGGCGATCAGCGACTGCGCCACCGCCTGCCCGCCGAACATGCCCCACGGCGCGTCGTACAGCGCGCGGGACTCGTATGTATCGTCCGTGACGGGCTTGAGTTCAAGCAGTTCCGGGACGGAGGGGACGTCTGTCACGGTTTATGAGGGTAACGTGCGGCGCCGGGCGGGGTGCACTGCCAGGCGGACGCGGACGCCCTCACGCCACGCTCTCGCTGGGCAGCGCGAACGCGGCGGCCTGCTCGGCGCAGATCTCGGCCATGGCCTGGTGCGCGGCCCTGGACAGCCCGGGGAAGTTGACGAAACCGTGGGGCATGCCAACGTACTCGGTGAGGCGCACCGGGACCCCCGCGGCCCGCAGCGCGGCGGCATAGCGCACGCCGTCGTCGCGCAACGGGTCATGCTCCGCCACCTGGATCAAGGCGGGCGGCAGCCCGGAGTGGTCGGCGGCGAGCAGCGGCGACGCCCACGGGTTGGCGGCGTCCCCCTCTGGGCCGAGGTAAAGCAGTTTGTAGCGGGCGATCTCCGCCCCGGACAGGAACGGCGCGGTCACGACCGGCGTCGCCTTGGTCATATCGGTAGCCGGGTAGATCAGCGCCTGGTGGCTGATCACGGGGCCACCGCGCTCAAGGGCGATCAGGCAGGTCACCGCCGACAGATTGCCGCCCGCGCTCTCCCCCATGACCCCGATCGGCCCGGTCGCGCCCAGTTCTTCCGCATTGTCCGCCGCCCAGGTGAGGGCCGCATAGCAGTCCTCCACCGCAGCCGGGAAGACATGCGACGGCGCGAGCCGGTAATCCACGGAAACGACGACCGCTCCGACGCGTGCCGCGACCGTGCTGCACACCCAGTCGCCCATGTCCAGGCCGCCGAACACGAAGCCGCCGCCGTGGATGTACAGGACGAGCGGCCGGCTGGCGGTCGCGCTGCCTGCGGTTGACCGGTAGATCCGCACCGGGATCTCCCCCATGGCCCCCGGCACCGGCCTGTCGGTCGTTTCGACCTCCGGCGGAACCGAGCCGAACAGCCAGTTGGTGACTGCGTTCTTCGGCGCCGGTCTGCCCTGCATGGCGATGACGTCAGCCTCCTTCATGGTCGCGATCGGCACCATGCGCCTGGTCAGCCAGCCCCACGCCCGCAGTCGAGTGTCTACACGCGCCATCGTGACGTCTCCTTCCAGCTCAGCACGTAGCCATCGTCGCCGTTGCGGCCACCGCGCGCTAGAGGCACCCGCGCTGGGAAGCCGAATGTCAGACTTCACCGCTACGGTCGGCACATGGCTGATTTCGCTGACGCGGAACTGCGCGGGGCACGATTTGCGCGCGCCGACCTGAGCAACGCCGAGTTCCGGGACGTCAACCTGACCGGTGCCCGCTTCCAGGAAGTAAACATGACCGGCATGGTGATGCGGGGCATTGAGCTGCTCAACGTCAGCATCTACGGCTGGGTTGAGAACGTGACCGTCAACGGCGTGAACATCGGCCCGCTGGTCGAGGCGGAACTCGACCGGCAATACCCGGACCGGCCCAAGATGCGCCCGACCGACCCGGCCGGCTTCCGCGAGGCATGGGACATCGTCGAGCGGTTCTGGGACCAGACCGTCGAGCGCGCACGGCGGCTGCCGCCAGAACTGCTTCACGAGCGGGTGGACGGCGAGTGGTCGTTCACCGAGACGCTGCGCCACCTGACGTTCGCCACTGACTCGTGGGTGCGGCGTGCGATCCTCGGCGATCCGGCACCGTGGGACCCGCTCGGCCTGCCCTGGGACGGGATGCCCGACACGCCAGGTGTCCCCAACGACCGCGAAGCGCGGCCCGGCCTCGACACCGTGCTCGCGCTGCGCCGCAGCCGGATGTCTACCGTGCGCGAGGTCGTCGACTCGCTGACGGATGAGTCGCTCGCCGCCGACACCAAGCCGGTCGAGGGCCCCGGCTGGCCGCGGCCCGTCAGCTACCCCGTCCAGACCTGCCTGCGGGTCGTGCTCAACGAGGAGTGGGAGCACCACCTGTACGCCAACAGGGACCTTGCCGTTCTAGAGGAAGGACTTAAGAATTAGCCAGAACGGTCCGTTTTTCACCCATCAGTGCCCTGGCTTCGGCCTTTGGCGTGCGGCGAACGCGGCAACCACCCTGGAAGCGGGAAAGAACCAGGTACGTAGATAGGGTCATGCCCTGAAGCGAGCGTTCCTGGAGGGCACATGGGCGAAGTGGTTCAGCAGCGCGGGCTGTGGTTCGAGGAACTGCGCACCGGTGTCGTCTACAAGCACGCACCTGGGCGGACGATCAGCGAGGCGGACAACACGCTGTTCTCTACGCTGACCATGAACCCGCAGTCGTTGCACCTCGACGCGGCGTTCAGCGAGACGACCGAGTTCGGGGAGCGGCTGGTCAACAGCCTGCTGACCATGTCGGTCCTCGTCGGGCTCTCCGTCGGGCACCTGACCCAGGGCACGATCATCGCGAACCTGGGGTTCGGTGAGACGCGTTTCCCCGCCCCGGTCCGGCACGGTGACACGATCTACGGGGAGACCGTCATCCTGGAGAAGCGGCTGTCGTCCAGCCGTCCCGGCCAGGGGATCGTCAAGTTCGAGCACACCGCGCGCAACCAGCACGGCGAGGTCGTTGCCGTCGTCACCAGGACCACACTGATGCGGTGCCAGCCAAAACCAGGACCCCAGCCGAATCCAGTGGGGCAGCCGAAGCCGGAGACCGCAGGATGACCGAGTCGCCGTCCCTGCCCGGCCCCGCGCTCCTCTTCTGCCCGGCCGACCGGCCCGACCGCTATGCGAAGGCATTGGCC
>Ga0134126_10010059_pt1 | contig 11919 bp, 5 predicted proteins | sample KB31752_FD_96881 | JGI IMG/M metagenome (GOLD analysis project Ga0134126, IMG submission 96881) | Terrestrial soil microbial communities with excess Nitrogen fertilizer from Kellogg Biological Station, Michigan, USA - KB3-175-2 | ecosystem: Environmental > Terrestrial > Soil > Unclassified ...
CTGTTCGAGATAGGGCGTCAGCCGTAGATTGCCGACATAAACGCCGACGGGTTCGAATGGCTTGTCGTCGCGCTTGATCTTGCGGCGCGGCGGCGGCGTCGGCAAGGCGGCGACGGTCGGGGCTGGCGTCGCCGCCGTCGCATCGACGCCGCCGCGCAGACCGAGGCGATCGGCGCCGCGGTAAGGTTTCAGCGCCGGCAGAGCGCCGCGCTTTCGCGCCGGCTTGGCGCGCGGGCGCTCGTTTGCGGCGGGCGCGACGGCGGGCAGATCGGGCAGCGCGTCGGCGTCGGATTGGCCGTTGAGGGGGGCTTCGGCGCCGCGCAATTCGGGGACATCGGGCGGCGCGCTCTGGGCGAGCGCCGGGGCGACCGCCAACGCGGCCGCCCAGCAAGCGCCAGCCCATCGCCCTCTGTTACGCACCACCTGATCGACCTCTCGCGCGCCCGCGCTGTCCCAGGGGTAGGCGGACATGGTTAACGCCGCACTAATTCGCGCTTTCGCGCGCCGGGTGTTAGACGGGCGACATGAGCAACAATTCGGCGACAGCGGTCCCCGCCGCGCAACGCGCCCTCGCCATCGAGCGCAAGGGCCTGATGGCGCTGGAGGAGGCGCTGGCGGCGCCCGGCGAAAATTCGCTCGCCGAGGCGCTCCAGCGCGCCATCGACACGCTGCTGGCCGCGCCGGGGCGCGTCATCGTCACCGGCATCGGCAAAAGCGGCCTGATCGCGCGCAAAGTCGCCGCGACGCTCGCTTCGACCGGCCAGCCCGCCGTCTTCGTGCATCCGGTCGAGGCGAGCCACGGCGACCTCGGCATGGTGCAGAACGGCGACGTTGTGCTGGCGCTTTCGTGGTCCGGCGAGAGCATGGAACTGGCGGCGATCATCACCTACGCCAAGCGGTTCAAGATTCCGCTGATCGCGCTGACCTCGCGGCGCGACAGCGCGCTCGGGCGGCAGGCCGATATCGTGCTCTGCCTGCCGGTGGCGCAGGAGGCGTGCCCGAATGGCCTCGCACCGACGACTTCGACGACGATGCAGTTGGCGCTGGGCGATGCGCTGGCGATGGCGCTGCTGGAGGCCAAGGGTTTCACGGCGCGCGATTTTCGCGACCTTCATCCCGGCGGCAAGCTCGGTGCGCGGCTCGCCTTCGTGCGCGACATCATGCACAAAGGCGACGCGATCCCGCGCATCGTCGTCGGTTCGACGCTGGCGCAGGCGATCGTCGAGATGACGTCGAAAGGCTTCGGCTGCGTCGGCGTGTTCGCCGCCGACGGGACGCTGGCGGGGCTAATCACCGATGGCGATCTGCGCCGGCATTTGCGCAGGGATCTCGGCCTCGACACGCCGGTCGAGCTGGTGATGACGCGCCGCCCGCGGGTGATCGCGCCGGATGCGCTGGTGGCGGAGGCGCTGGAGGCGGTGAGTCACAAGATTTCGAATCTGCTGGTGACCGAGCGCGGCGAGGTGGTGGGAATCGTGCATTTCCACGACCTTTTGCGGCTTGGGGCGGCGTGATCGCCGGCGCGGCGCCGAGAATCTTGCTTTGCCGGCGAGGCTGTGCCAAAAGCCGCCGACTTAGCGGGCTGCCGTAGCTCAGTGGTAGAGCACTCCCTTGGTAAGGGAGAGGTCGAGAGTTCAATCCTCTCTGGCAGCACCATTAAATCAACGAGTTAGACGATACCTCCTGACGCTAGCCGAAGCCTAGCTACCACATAGCTACCGATGGCCCCCTTTGCCGACCACGGGTGGGTTCGATAAGGGCGAGCGCCGCGACGACCATAACTGGCAAGAATCAGCAGCCTCGGATTTTTGAGTTGGCGGACGTTTGCGTGAGCGCCAACAGCGCCTTGATCGGTTGCACCGAAGGTGGCAGGCGTTGCGGTATGTCCAAACGACAATCCGGCCGACCCAAGCGCACCCTTCCCCCGCCGGGCCAGCGCATCATGTCGCTTCCCCAACTCGACAAGGCGCGGCTTGAAGCCGAAGCCGCCTTTGCGCCCTACATCCCAGAGCCGTCCGCGATCGTGAGGAACGGGATCGGTCGACCGACCCTCTACAAGGCCGAGTTCTGCCAGGTCGTCGTCGACGACGCCGCGCTGGGCCACACCCTCGGAGCGACGGCGGCGCGGATCGGCGTCGGCCGCTCGACAATCCTCGACTGGGTGAGAGCCCACCCTGAGTTCGCAGAGGCCATCGACCTCGCCAAGGGAGTTCGCCAGCGCCTCTATGAGGGCCACCTGATCGACATCGCCCGACGCGGCGGCGACTCGACCCGCATGAGCGCGATCAAGCTCGGGCTGCTCAACGTCGGCGGCGATGACTGGAATGAGCGGCTCACGGCTGAGCACAACGTCACGTTCAGCCTCGGCGACCTCGTCAAGGAAAGCATGAAGCAGGCGGAACAGCCGCCGGCGTCCGTGATCGACGGCCAATTGATTGAACAGGAAAAATCCAACGAAACCGGTTCAACAGGGTGAGGTCTATCGCACGGTTCAGACGGTACGGCCGATGCGCCCGCCAACGATCATGAGCGAGACCGGTTCGCTTCCCCTTCGCCGCTGACGATCGCCGCCGGGCGGGACCCCCACCGGCCATCTCGATCTCTGGCAGCGATCCATATGGGCGAGTTTGGGGGGAGGCCGCGGCATCGCCCCCACGCGCATATACAGACCCTGCCCACCCCTGCGAATTTTTTCCAGCAAAATTTCGGGAAGCTTTGATTGCTTGCCCGCTGCCCGAGCGAAAGATTATGTGAGATCGCCTTCGGCATGGTTGAGGCTGGACAGCGCGTCTTGTATGTCAAGCGGTAGTTTTCTGCTCGTCCGTATCAGATGAGTTCCAAAGCGAATTCGACGCCCACCATCGAGACGAGTTCCCTCGATTTAGGGCCAGGGTCAAAAGCAATGGCGAGAGTCCCCTACAACCCGGTTGAGCAGGTCGAGCCAGACGCCCGTCCGCCGGACGACTATCAGCGCGTAGAGGCGAACCCCTCGTCCTTTGGCGGCGCGATTGCGCAGGGAGCGGAGAAGCTCGGCGCCGGCGCGGTCGACATGTCGAAGTTCTGGGGTCACGTACAGGCGGACGACGCTTCGAACAACGCGCAGAAAGAGGCCTCGGACCTCGCGGAGCACATCCGCACGCTGCAAGGACAAGACGCGCTCGACGCACAGAAGGGGGCTTACGCCCAACTCGACTCGATCTATCAGAAATATCGCAACCAGCTTTCGACGCCCGATCAGCAACAGCTTTTTGACAACCAGAACCGCCCGTTCTTTGACCGCTACGTTCGCGGACAGATGAACACGACGTTCATTGATGCGGGGAGGCAGTTCGCGACGAAGACGGCGGACGCTGGCATCGACGTTGCGCACTCGATGGCGGCGACGGCGGGCGCGAAGGGAGATTGGCCCACTGTCGAGGTTGCGCAACGCAAGGCGCTGTCGGGCGAGATCAAGAAGCTGCAATCGGCGGGAATGGAGAACGACGCCGACGCTTGGGCGGTTGCGCGGCAGAACGCCAGCCTCGTCTATAAATCGGCCGCTGAAGCCATGGCGGCCAGCGGCCTTGGCGGCCCCACGAAGGCGATGGCTTATCTTCAACGGCCGGAAATTCAGAAGGCGCTGGGGGTGAACTACGCGCCGCTGTACGAGTCGCTGAAGGCCAAGGCGAGCGACGAGCGCGTCCAGACAGGAGCCAAGGCGGCGGCTCACGGGGCGCTCGCGACGTTCTCTCCAGCGCAAAACGTTGGCGCGCCGATTGCGCCCGTGGGCGCGAACGCCATGCATATCGGCGACAGCATCGCGACGGGAACAGCGGCGGCGCAATACGGCGCGGGCTGGCAATCGAACCCCAATGTCACCGCGCATGTCGGCGACAATCCACAGGCGGTCTTGAGCCAGTTGAAGACGGTGGCGGCGCGCGGGCAGAACGCCTTTGCCGGCCGCGACATCGTGCTCTCCACGGGCACGTCAAACCTTCAAGCCGACGGCGCTTGGAATCGATCGGCCTTCGACACATCTGGCGTGAAGACGATCGGCGCGCAGTTGGACACGCTGAAGGTCAACGGCGCGGACATGTCGCGCGTGCGCGTTCTCGGCGTCGGGCCGAATGCGGGTGGCGACTATGCGAACAGCCGCCTGCAATCGATCGCCTCGCGCTACGGCGCGAAGTTCTCGTCGATCCCGGCCGGCGACTACGGAGCCGGAGGCGTCCACGCCACGCCGGCCGGCTATTCGAAGATGCTGGGCGCACCAACTTCGAACGCGCCCGCCGCTCCGGTCGACGCTGCGTCGTTCCTTCGAGGGGCGGAAGGCTTCCGAACGAATGCCTATTGGGACGTGAACCACTTCCGCGCGGGCTACGGTTCGGACACCGTGACCCACGCCGACGGCACGGTTGAGCCCGTGACGCAGAATACGGTCGTCACGCGGGAAGACGCCGAGCGCGACCTCGCCCGCCGCGTGAACGAGACGCAGGCCGGCATTCAGAGGACGGTCGGCGATCAGGCGTGGAACGGCCTGGCGCCCGGCGCGAAGGCTGCATTGACGTCGGTTGCCTACAACTACGGTCATCTGCCTGATTCCGTTGCAAGCGCCGTCGGGACGGGCGACGTTCAAAAGATCGCACAAGCGATTGCGTCCCTCCCTGCCAATCCAGACCGTAGGCGGCAGGAGGCAGAGATCGCGCTTGGTCACGGCGGGGCATTCGTCGCCAACGAGCCCTCGATCAGGGCGCAGAGCGCGCGACAGGCGCAGGCCGGCGGGGAGCCTGCGCTTGCGCCCGAGCAGTCGTCCGCTGTGGCGACGCAGCCAGTTGCCCCTGAGACGCTGTCTGCGCCGTCTGCGCCGCCAAAGCCGCCAGAGGAGACGCCCGAGGACAAGCTTATGCGCTTGAACGAGGCGAGATCGAGCGCCGTCGCCAGCATGATACAAAGCCATCCCGATTGGAGCGACGCGGAACTCGCCAAGGGCGAGCGTCTCATTCAGGCGCAATTCGCGATGTACGCGACCGCCGTCGACGAGGACAAGAAGGCGCGCGACGCTCGAAAGCTGGCGCTCGCGAACGACGTCGACGGAGCCTTGTCGAGCGGCGACGCCAACAAGGCGTTCAGCCTCGTATATAGTTCGAACGTCGACAACGAGACCAAGTGGAAGACGATCGATTTCATCGAGAAGGCGTCGGGCCAGTTTTCGCCCAAGAGCCTTGGCTCGAAATACACGGATTATCTCTCGCGCATCCTCAAGGAGCCCGGCGATCCGGAGCGCATCGGGCCGGGCGATGTGGTTGAACTGTACAAGGCGATGCAGCGAGGCGAGCTTACCTCTCGCGGGGTCTCCGAACTGACGAAGGTCATCGGTGGCGTGCAAAAGAACGCCGACGAGTACGGGTTGCAAGAGCGGGTGAAGTCCTCGCTTGAGCGGGTCAGAGATAAGCTCGTCAGAGCCGATCCGTCGAGCGGCCTGCGCGATCCGAAGGGAATGGATAAATTCAACGATTTCGAAGACTCCTTTATGCGGCAGTTCAACAAATTCAGGAACAGTGGGAAGGAGATGGACGAGTTCCCGCTCTTCAAGACGAAGGCGGCCGACGAACTTGTCGAGCAAATCTATCCGAAAAAGGAGCGCGACCGGGACGCTTTGCCGGACCCGGTGAAGCCCGATCAGCCCGTCGCGTTGCCCCCCACTCCGAGCGACGCCGATCCGACTGAGTGGCGGTCGCTGATGACAAACAATACGCCGGTCTGGCCGAACGCTTCGCCGCAGCAAAACATGGCGAACTGGTCGCGATATGTGCAGATGCTTCGCGCCGACCCGTCGCCCGCCATGATGAAAAAATTCGACGAGGCGTTCGGCCCCCTCGGATACTCTGCGAGCGACGTGCTGGTTCGCCTCAAACAGAAACACGATGCGTCGACCGGCGGTCAGCCGATCACGGCGGCCGAAATGCCGATTTACACGGGACCATGACGGATGGCCGACGAGAACCCCTTTCTTGATTCAGGCCGACCGGTTGCCGGCTCCGCGGCGGCTGGCGTCAACGTTCCAGATCCCGTGCTGCGGCCCGCGAATGACGACAGCGGCGGCGACAATCCGTTCCTGGCGCTCGGGCGGCCCGGCAATCCCGAGGTTTCGGGCGTGGGCTCTTTCGCACATTCGGCCGAGCGGAGCGCGATCCCTGCCGGCGGCATGCTCGCTGGCGCGGGCGCTGGCGCCGAAGCTGGTGGCGCTATCGGTTCTCTGCTCGGCCCCGGCGGCGCTCTGGTTGGCGGGATCGTCGGCGGGATCGCGGGCGGGCTAGGCGGCGGATACACGGCTGAGAGGGGACAGGATTGGGCGCTCAAGGCCGCCCCAGACGACTGGAAGGAAGCGATCGGTCAGGACGACCGGCAACAGCGGCTCGACCAAGAGCAGCACCCCTATGCGAGCTTTCTGGGCGGCCTCGCGCCGTTCGCGCTCACCATGCGGCCTGATCTCTCATGGGGCGCGGTCGCAAAGCTGCCGGAGAACGCCACCTCATTTCAGCGCGTCATGGCGAACCCGGTTACTGCGCGCGTGTTCGGCGGCCTCGCAATGGGCGGCATGGAGATCGGGCAGGAGGCGGCTCGGGGCGAGTCACCCGACTGGACGAAGGTCGCGATTTCAACCGGGTTCGGAGTCATCTGGAACAAGCCCGCGCGCCTCGGGGAGACGATCGAGGGGGCGGGCGCGCGCGCCGCGAATGCGCTCGGGATACGCGGCCCTCGGACCGCCGAGGAAGCCGTCGCGGAGGAACCCCGCATATCCGACGTTGAGCCCGAGCGCGGCATCGCCGACCACGGGGATTTTGGCGATCTCTTCGACGCCACGCACCCGCCCCCGCACACGCCAAGCCTCGCGGACCTCGAAGACCTCGGCATCATCGGCCCCGGACGCACCGAAGAGACCTTCCTCGGCGACGAGGAGACAAATCCGTCCGCCGTTGCGATCGCCACGGAGACCCGACAGGCTGAAATCGCGGCGCTCGAACCTCCCGTCTTCGACGCCGACCTCGCCGCCCGCGCGCAAAATCCGGAGCTGTTCGAACACTACGACGAGCTTGTCGCGCAGCGCCAATCGTTCAGCGACCAGCTTCGAAGGTTAACCAACCCGCCCGACGAAGACGTGACGGCGGCCAACGATGTGCTGGCGTCCGTCAAAACCAAATACGATGCTCACCTCGCCGACGCCAACAGATACTCGGGCGGCCCGGAAGCGCGGCGGCTGCGCGCACAAATCAGAAGCGCGGAAGCCGACCTCAAGGAATTGATGGATCGTCGCGCCGCCTTCGAGGCGGACGAGGCGACCCTTAGCCCTGAAACGCTCGCAGCCCAGCAGCAATTCCAGGCTGTCGATTATCAGCTTCGCGACCTCGGGCGGGAGGTGGCCGCCGCCCGCTTGCGCGCCGCAGAGATGACCGGGCTCGGAAGCGTTGAGCCGACGCCGCTGCCCGCTGAACGCGTGACGGAGCCGCCCCCGTCAACGACGATCGAGCCGGCTCGCCAAGAGGCGGTTGTGGCCGAGCCTGCCCTCGAACAGCCCACAGTCGCGGCGGTTCTGCCGGAAGCGGCGCCTGCCGCAGTCCAACCGAGGACCATCGAACAGCAGCGCGGGGCGATCGAGGACGATGTACGCAGAAGTCTTATCGCCGCCGGCCGACCGCCCGAAGAGGCGGAGGCGTCCGCGAAGCTGACTTCGGCGCTCTTTGAAACCCACGCGGCGCGTCTCGGCGGCAAGGCGGGAACCGCCGAGGAAATCTATCGCCGGGAGGCCCCTGAGATCCGGCTCGGCAAGGAGAAGGAGCCAGGGAAGGAAGCGGCCCTCGCGCAACGCCAGTTTGGGCGCATTCGCATCCGTGACGGGCGCAACCTGATGACGCTGATGCGCGACGCCACCGCCGCGACTTACCCGCACGAGATGGCGCACGATTGGCTGATCCGTCTGATGCGCGACGCCGACAACGCAGCGGCCGTCGAGTCGCTTCGCAGAGACGCCGCGACGCTGCGCGAATGGCTAGGCATCAAGGACGGCGATCCGATCAAGACGCGAAGCCACGTGAAATTCGCGCGCGCCTTCGAGCAATACCTCCGCGAGGGCATCGCGCCATCGGCGCGCCTTGCCTCCGTTTTCGCCAAGTTCCGCAATTGGCTGTTGACGATCTACCGCGAGGTGAAGAGCCTCGGCGCTCCGATCAACGAGGACATCCGGAGCGTCTTCGACCGGATGCTTGCCGAAGAGCCGGAGCGCGTGACAATCTCTCCCGGGCGTCCGCTCGGGCCGTCGCTGTCTGAAATTCACGCAGCGGACGCCGAACACGCTTCACTATCGGAGGCAGCGACGGCCGGCGCCAGGGTCGACGCCGAGCGCGGCAGGGCCGCAACAGAGATTCCTCCCGAGGTCGAACATGAGATCGCGCCGTTATTCAACGTCCACACCGGCAAAGTCATCAAGCGCGGAGGCGACTCCGCAACCGGCGGAGCCGAGCCCGCAGGAGAGCCTGGCCCAGGCCCAGGCGGATCACGCGAAATGGTCGCGGATCGCGGCGACGCCGGGGTTGAGCCCGAAGGCGGCGGCATGGGCCTTGGATCAGGCGCGCAGCGCGAAAGCGTCGGCCGATCTGTGGACGAAGGCGATCGCCTATCAAGCCCAATCCCAGGGGCAGGCGGAGCCGACGGACCGCAATCTCACCCGCTTGCTCCAACTCCCGTCCCCACCCTCGATCCCGCCTCCTTCAACCTTGGAAAATCCGGAAACGTAAGGGCGGAGAACATAACGTCCGTCCCGCAATTCGTGGACGCGATCAACGAGGCGTCGGAGCGAATTCCCGGCGCCGGTCCCATGACCATGGGCCAGATGATTGACGCGGCGAACGATTTCAATCTCGATCCGTCTCAGGTCACGGAGGCCCATCTCGCCCGCATGTTCGGCGGGGTCAAAGACCTGAACAAGAAGATTTGGGCGCTGCGGTCGGCCATCAAGGCGCAGACGGGGCGCGTCTCCGATTTCGCCTCAGCGGCTCGCGAGCGACCAGCGCCGGAGAATCTGGCGAGCTTCGGCGTCGAGATCAATCGCTTCAACATGATGATGTCGGTTCTTTCCAGCGTCACGAGCGAGACAGGGCGAGGGCTCGGGATGGCGTTCCGCAACATGGAGGCGTGGGACCGTAGCCGCGATCTCGCCGCCGTCGTCATAGGCGAGACGGGCCGCACGCTCTACCAGCTCGAAATGATCGCCAAGATGTCGAAGGGCCTCGATACCCCCGGCAAGATGGCTGCCTTCCTCCGCAACGCGCAAAAGCGCTCGTTGGGCCGAATGACCCTGGAGTTTTGGATCAATGGCCTGATCTCCGGGCCGGCCACGCATGTCACCTATGTCGGTCAGGCGCTGATCGCGAACCGGGTGTTTCTTGAAACGCCCGTCGCCGCCGCGCTCGGCAATCTTCGCGCGCTCATGGGCAGGGAGACGGCGGATCGGGTCCGTTGGGGCGAGGTTCGGGCCGGCGTCGAGGAATATTGGCGCGCCCTTCCGAAAGCCATGCAATCGGCGATCGAGGCGCTCGCCACCGGGCAGACCACGCTTCTTCCGGGCGAGACGCCGCGGCCTCTGTCTGTGTTTCAGGGCGACGCGCTTCCGACCTTCCCTCGGATCGCGCGGACCATCACCAACGCCGACGCGCGTTTGAGCGAGGCGAAGGCCGATCTGTTCGGAATGCTTCGTGGAATGCGCGACGGCGTTGTCGCCAATGCGAAGCTGCTGGAGGCCGGAGGAAACCCGAATGCGCCTCGCGTCGGCATCGCCTATTCGTCGCGCGGGCAGATTGGCAGTGTCCAAGTTCGAGGCGCGACGGTTCTGCCCGTCGGCGACATCGTTCGAGCGCCCAGCAGGGCCGTGGCGGCGCTGCATTCGTTCCAGCGCACGCAAATCTATTCGATCGAGAATAACATGCGCGCCTGGCGGCAGGCTGTTTCAGAGAACTTGCCGGCGCATCTGTTCAACGCCCACGTCGCGCAACTTCGCCAGAATCCGCCCGACGCATGGGTCGCGGCCTCGCGTGACGCGGCGACGAAGCTGACGCTGATGGATGGGGGGCGCGAACTCGTGAAGAAGGTCTCGGCGCTGACCAACTCGGCGCCGAACTTTCCTCTTCTCGGCGAAACGCCGGTCCTGAAGTTCATCGACCCGTTCGTCCATATCGCGGCCAACGTGATTGATCAGTCCGTCGTGCAACGGACGCCCGCGGGCATTCTGGCGAGTCAGGTCCGCGCCGATCTCCTCGGCAGGAACGGCGCGGCCGCGCAGGATGCAGCGCAGGCGCGCATGATCGCGGGCAGCGTTCTGGCGATCACATTCGGCGGCTTGGCCGCTGAGGGGCTTGTCACGGGCTCCGGCCCGATGGATCGCAACAAGGCCGCGATGTGGCGGCTCGCGGGGTATCAGCCGCACTCGGTGCGGATCGGCGATATGTGGTTCGACATGCACCGGCTCGGGCCGCTCGGAATGTTGATGGGCATTGCGGCCGACATGCACGACGTCGCCCATTCGGCCTCCCAGGGCGACATGTTGCAAGCCGGCGCGATGCTCCAGCACGCGATCACGCAAAACATCCTCGACGAGTCGTTCATGAAGGGGCCGGCCGATCTTATCCAGGCGACCGAAGACCCCGGCCGCTATGGCGAGCGCTATATCCAAAACTTCGCGGCGTCCTTCGTCCCTTACTCGGTCTTGATGCAGCAAATCGATCGCCGGACGGACCCCTATACTCGGCAGGCCCGCACCGTGATTGATGCGATCCGCGCGAATATCCCCGGCCTGTCGGAATCCCTTTTCCCGCGGCGCGACATCTGGGCGAGCCTATGCCGAACCGTGAGGCGGTCGCAGGCTGGACCGCCGTTTACGAGAGCCGGATGAGCCGCGACCCCGTGAACCGGGCCTTGGTTCAACTCGGCATAGGGCCGGCGCAGGTTCCCAAGACGATCCGGAACGTCCCGCTGACCGATCAGGAATACGACGACTTCTCCCGGCTTTCCGGGCGGCTCGCGAAGCAGCGGCTCGACGCCATCGTGGGGTCGCCTGATTGGCGCACCTTCTCGCCGGAAGCGCAGCGGAATGTGGTGCGCACCGCGATCAAGAAGTCCCGCGAAACCGCGCGCGCGGCGCTGTCATGGGGCGATATCCTCACATCGCCGTCGACGCCAAAGTCCGGATGCGGCTCGCGCCTTCTCCGCTTGATGAGGAGGAGCAGGACTATTGATGCCCGGTGCGGCGCTCGCGATGCGGCGGCGGCCGGCCTTCTGCGCGCTGATCCCGGGTCGCACTGGCGCTCGACAAACGAAAATTCCACCCTCAAATGAAGTGGAACCATGAGCAGTCAGGGCAATCGGCGCAAAGAATCTCAGCCCGCTATTCTTTGACGCTAGCGCATGTCATTGGGGCGCTGCGGAAGCAGCATATTCGCGCGGCGATGTCCTCGATAAGGGCCGCGAACTGATGCTCGCTTGGGCTGAGTTTCTGGTACAGCCTGGGCCGGCGCGGGTCGTGACTTTTCCTCGTCGAAGAGCCATTTCTTGAGGCTTTCAGCTTCAATCAGCCGGGCGCGCCCGACCTTGGCGGATTTCAGCGTGCCATCGTTGATGCGGCGTTCGATTGTGAGGCGGTCATGCTTTCACCCTTGGCTTGTTAAACCGCCGAGGCGCTGTGGCAATTGGCCGTCCCTCGGCGCGCGATGCGCTGGTGGATGTCGATGGGTGCGTCAAGCGAGGGCTGATAGGCGCCGGCACAGGTCCAAAGGTGCCCGTCCCGGCGAGATCGGTTTTGCGGCTCAGGTTTCCGGTCGCAGCACCGGGCTGGCGAGCAGACTGGCGACGAGAGCCCGAACGTGCTCTTCTTGGAGCGCCACTCCATCGCAA
>Ga0134126_10010060_pt1 | contig 11918 bp, 10 predicted proteins | sample KB31752_FD_96881 | JGI IMG/M metagenome (GOLD analysis project Ga0134126, IMG submission 96881) | Terrestrial soil microbial communities with excess Nitrogen fertilizer from Kellogg Biological Station, Michigan, USA - KB3-175-2 | ecosystem: Environmental > Terrestrial > Soil > Unclassified ...
ACGCGAAGGGTACTCGCTTCGCTCGTCGCCAGCCCGGCGTGAGCAGCTTTTCCGCTTCGCAGCGCTCGCGGCGAGCGGGACGGCGGGCGCGGCGTTACCGGATCGGAGCGGCGATCATGTCGAGCGTGATCGTCTTGCCGGGTCGGCCGACGCGGCGAACCATGGCCTTCGAGGCCGCGGGCGGCCGGGCGGGATCGAAGTACTTCGGCCGCAACTCGTTCAGCGCTCGGCTGGCGTCGTCGTCCGCCACGTAGTACGTGGCCTTGGCCAATTGGCGCATGTCGCTGCCCGTCGCCCGCAGCGCATCGTTCAACGTCGCGAAGATTTCTTTGACCTGATCGGCGCCGGGCGAGGCTTTGCGCCCATAGAGGCCGCTGATGTAAATCGTGGGGCCGCCGTGAAGGCGGGCCACGCGGCTGAAAACAGGCGAAGCCGTCATGCCCAGCGGGGTTAGGAACTCGACCTTCGACCCGACGTCGCGATCCTCATTCGCGACCGGCCCGCCGGAGGCGATCAGTTCGATCTCGATGGGCGCGGTTGATTCCCATTCCACAAGCACCAGCGGCGGCTCGACACTGCCGCCAAAGAACTCCGCGACAATCTGCCGCACGTCGGCAGCGGCGGACATGGGCGTCACGAAGGCCTTGATCTGCACGACATCTCGATCGTCGCGGCCCAGAAACTTGAGCGTCGATCGCAGGCTGTCCAATGTCTTACGGGTCGCCGCTTTCAGATCGCCCGGCTCGGCCTGGCCCGAAACGTAGATGCGCTGGCCCGCGGGCAGCACGGCGGCGTGTGCCTGCAGGGCGGACGCCGCAAGCGCCGGACTGCGATGCAGCGAGACTTCCCGCGGCGCCCGGCCAGGCTCGACAATCCCGACCGCATCGGCGGCCACCAGCGCGCCGGCGTGGGGCAGGCGGCTGATGACGAGGCTGCTCGCCGGACGCAGTTCGCCGCGAAAGGTTTGCGCGACGACTCGCTCGATCTCGGAGATCAACGACTCGTCGGCGATATACAGGTTCAGCTTGACGACCGTTTCGAGCGACGAACCCGCTGCGGAGAGAGCGGACCCCAGGTTCTTGAAAACCTGAACGGCTTGGGCCGCCGCGTCGGCGCCGCCGACGAGTTCGCCCTGCTTGTCGAGCGGTAGCAACTGCGCGGTATGGGCCAGCGGCAGGTCGTCGACGATCGCCGCCAGCGAGACGCCCGTTTCGGCGTCGGCGTCGAGCAGTTTGACGCGGCCGCCGGCAACCGGCTTCAAACGCGGCCCTTCAGCCGCCGCGACGGCGGCGAGCGAAAGTAAGGCGAATGCGAACAATGAGGCACGTCGAAGCGTCATGATTCCCTCCCTTAGCCGCGGCGCGTGCGAGGAACCGCCGAAGCGTGCGGGCGCATGATCGACGATGCAGTGAAACCGCGTAGTAGCCGACTGGCAGGATACTCCTTGGCGCCGACCCATGCCAGACGCCGGCGCCCGAGAGGGCCGCTCGCCGCTAGCTTTTGGACGCTTCGAGCAGTTCGTTTTCGGCGGCGCTGATAGCGGCTTCGGCCTCCTGCGAAGACTCGATCGCTTGCAGGCGAGCGAGCACGCCGTTGAGATCGTCGGCGAAGCCGGTCCAAAAATCTCCCTCGCGCAGGCGAATCGGCTCGATCGGGCCGCCTCGGGCCGCGCCGCGCATCGCCCCGTGCAACCGCATCAAGGGCGCCACCAGACGATTGGCCAAACGGACCATGTCGAAGGCCATGGCGGGGAGCAACACGACCGCAATCACGATCGCCGGCAGATAGCGAAACCAATAATTGGCCACATAAGGATCCAAGGAGCGCGCCGGATCGGCCAGCATGCCCGTCGTCACCAGCATCATGCCCAGGCACAGCACGCATGCGAACCAGTAAATCACGGCCCTCAGCAAGAATGCGCGTTTCACCGCCGGATCGACGAAGCATCGATTGGGCTTCGAGATAGCCATCGCCGTACTCGAGTGAAAAAGGGGGTGGCGGGTCGTCCATTGATAATCTAGATCAAAAGGCGGCCCGAGGCGTTTGGCCAGACGCGGTTCTTTCGGTCGTCCGGTCGCGGCGAGAGCGCACGGCCCATCGAGGCGAATTACACGGCATACGATCGCTGCAATCGGAACTGCGGTCGGTCGGCCAGGAACTGCGCCGCCCGGTCTTCGCGCGAAAAAGCCAGCGGCAGAAAGGCGAGCGCCTGTTCGAGCCGGTCGTCGGGCTCGGCGCAACTGAACCGCAAAAAGCCGCCGCCCGCTTCGCCGAACGATTCGCCGCCCAAGCAGGCCACGCCCAGCCGATCGTCGGCGGCCTCCAGCAAATACATTGCCAGGCCATGCGACGTGATCCGCAATCGATTGCAGATCGCGGCCACGTTGGGGAACAAATAAAACGTGGCGCTCGGATCGAGGCAGCGGATGCCTTCGATGCGGTTCAGCCCGGCTGCCATCAATTCCACCTTGCGATGAAACAACTGCATTGTCCGATTGCGCTCTTCGCGGTCGTGCTGGAGTGCGGCGGCGGCGGCCAACTGCGCCAAGGGGGCCACGCACGACAGCGACGTGTTGAGCAGCGTTCCGAACAACTCCGTCGTCGCCGGACTGGCCACGGCGAAGCCGACGCGCCAACCGCTCATGCTATACGACTTGCTGAAGGTATAGGCCGCCACCGCTTGATCGAGCATGCCCGGCTGGGCCAACAACGAGCGATGGCGCCCGCGCCAGACCATCTGGTCGTAAGGCTCGTCGCTGAACACGGCGACGTCGCGGCCGCGAACCAGATCGGCCAACCCGGCGAGATCCTCTTCCGTGGCGACGCCGCCCGTCGGATTGTGAGGGCTGTTGATGAAGATCGCCTTGGGCCGCGGATCTTTCGCCAAGAAGCGCTCGACGTCGGCCAGCGCGGGGCGAAAGTCGTTCGCCTGCTTCAAGTCGGCCAGCCAGGCCCGAGCGCCGCGGCGGGCGATGTTCGGCAGATACGTGGGGAAGTAGGGGCTGAACACCAGCACGCCGTCGCCAGGATTCAAAAACGCCTCGCAGAACAACAGCTCGAACACCTTGGCGCCCGGCCCCGCCACGATGTTGGCCGCCGTCGCCGAGATCCCGTGCTCGCCTTTCACGTACTCCGCCGCCGCCTCTCGCAGCTCGGCCATGCCGATCGAAGGACAGTAGTGCGAGAGATCGTCGCGGATCGCGGCCAACCCGGCTTCCTTGGCCGAGGCAGTCGAAGGAAAAGGGCTGTCGCCGATCTCCAACTCGATGATCTCTTTGCCCTGGACCTTCAGCCGCTTGGCGACCGCCAGCACGTTGAAGGCCGTTTCGACGCGGACGCCGCGGGCGAACTCGCTGTAAGTAATCGCCATCGGATTACTTCATCGCAATCGTACGGGCCAGCGGGCGCAGCACGTTATCGATCACGTAGTTGTCGACCATCTCGTGGCAGATCCGCGTCAAGTTGTCGAGCGCCGAGACGTAGGTCGTGTCGGGGCCGAGACTGCCGTATTGACGAGCGGTCAGGTAGACGCTGAGCTGCTCTTCTGGGAAATCGCCGGTGCGCACCTGGTAAGCGTTGGTCCGCGTCTCGATGCTCAATCGGCATTGCGTGCGGCAGTCTTCGTCGAGCGACAGCGTGAGCGAAGGTTCGTGATTGATCACCGTGGCGCCCGGCAGGTCGAGCATCCGTTCAAGCGCCGGACTGACGCCCAGGGCCTCCGCGACCAATTGGTTGTGGTTGCCGCGGTACGTGAAATCGAACCCGAACAAGAGGTCGAGCGCCTCGCAATCCAAAGGACTGACCGAGAGCATGTAAGGCGCCAAATCGAGGGCCAAGCGATGCTGGTCGAGCGCGTCCTCGACGGCCTCGGGGTTCACGTGGCCCGAGCAGACGCGCCGGGTTTCGATCGTGGCCCAGCGGTATTGCCCCTTGTCCTTGTCTTCTTCGAGCACGAAATCCCCTTTGTCGCGGCAGTAAAAATTCCGCATGGTGGGGTATTTCTTTTGGATTCGCTCGAAGTAGTGCAACACGGTCTCGCGATTGTTCGGCAGCTCCATCTCCGTGCTGAGGTTCATGTTGACGTAGAAATCGTCACACAATGAATTGTAGCCGTTCATCGCTTGGATTGTCCCTTCTGGCCATCGTGTGCCGCATGGATGGCCGGCGTTCGTGCCGGCCCTGGAAGCGCAACGTCGGCGCGCACAGGCATTGTCGCGCGTGGCTTGCAGTATAGAATGCCGCGGCGGATACTGTCAAAAGCCCGGACGCTTCGCCTAGTCGTGCTTGAAAGGGTGGTCTTCGATGGGCCGCGGCGCCGACCGTCTGGTCATTTTCCCTTCGTCGCTGGGCTGGATCGCCCTGCAAGGCGCCGGCGTGACGCTCAAACAGCTCTCGTTCGGGCGGCCCACGCCCGACGCGGCGCTGGGCCAGCTCGATCCGGCGCTGGCGGCCGGCGCCGTGGTCGCCCGCTGGAACCCCGAGCTGGTCAAGCGTTTGCAAGCCTATGCCGAAGGCGCCCGCGATGCATTCCTGGACGTGAAGCTCGATTTGGGGCCGCAGACGGAGTTTCAGCGGCGCGTCGTCGCCAGGTGCCGGGCCATCGGCTACGGAAAGGTGATGACCTATGGGGAGTTGGCCCTGGCGGCAGGCTCGCCGCGCGCGGCCCGCGCGGTCGGCAGCGTCATGCGGACGAACCGGGTTCCGCTGATCGTGCCTTGCCACCGGGTGGTCGCCTCGGGCGGCGGCATGGGCGGTTATTCCGCCGGGGAAGGCGTACGCATGAAATTGCGCTTGTTGGAGTTGGAAGGGGTCGAAAAGGCGCCTCGGCCCAGGTATCGTGCTTGACCCCCCAAGGGGTCGCAATCGAGCGCCCCTGGCGCCTGCCTGCGAAATCCGGCCTAGAATTCAGGCGGGACTTCCGCCACAATAGACTGTATCGTCTTCGTGCAGGCGTCGCGGACGTCTGGCGTTGCGTCCAACTTTGTTGCCTCCGAATCCCCCCAACCTATTCTCGCCGATCGACAGCGGGCTAACTTCGCGACGTTATGACGTTTCCAGGTCAAACCACGGATGCCTACGGCTGGCAAGTCGAACGCCGCAGCGATGGGGCGGTGCTGGTGCGCGTTCCCTCACGCGAGCGCGAAGGGCGGCGATTGCCCGACGCCGTATTCGCCTTCCGCAGCGGCGATCCGCAGTACGGCTATTGGGAGCAGCGGCTTCGCGAGCAAGAAGTCGCTCACGGATAACCGAGCCGGCCTTTTCCTGTCCCCGCGCGGCCTCCAGCCCGCCTCCGGCCAACCACGATGAGCCAACTGCTGGAACCGCTGGCCGATTTCAAGACGGCCGATCTGCCGGAAGCGCCGTCGTCGTTTTGGAAACTGGCGGGCCCCGGCGCCGTGTTGGTGGGGCTTTCGATCGGCGCCGGCGAAATCATCGTCTGGCCGATGACGGTCGCCAAGTATGGCGCCGGCATGATTTGGGCCGCGGTGCTCGGCGTGTTCTTGCAGATGTGGGTCAATTTCGAGATCGGCCGCTGGACGATCGCCACGGGCGAAACCGTCTACACCGGTTACGCGCGCGTCTGGCGCGGCTTCGCGCCGCTGTTCATCCTGTTCAACGTGCTGGGCTGGCTCGCGCCCGGTTGGGCGATGGCCTCGGGCAGCGCGCTGAAGGCGCTCCTCGTGGGGCCTGAGTTCGGCGCCGGCACGTTCTGGGGCTCGAACGCATGCTGGACGTCGCTTACTTTCGCCGCCGCCGCCGCGCTGCTGTTCGGCCCGAAAATGGTTTATCACTCGGTCGAAAAAACGATTGAAGTCCTGGTGGCGATCGTCACGGTCGGTCTGATCATCGTCGCCTTTGCCGTCGGCACGGCCGACACGTGGAAGGAATTGGGCCGCGGCGCCGTGAACTTCGGCTATCGGGCCGAAGGGGTCTCCTCCCAAGACCTGTTCACTTGGATCGTCTTCGCCGGCGCCGGCGGCACGGCGAACTTGTTCTACACATTTTATCTGCGCGACAAGAACTTGGGCATGGGCGCGCGGATTCCCGATATGCAGAACCCGCTGCGCGGCCGCAGCGAAGCGATCCCCTCGACCGGCTTCCGCTTCGCCGAGACGCGGGAAAACGTGCAGCGATTTCGGGCCTGGCTGGGCCATGTCCGGAAAGATCAAGTGCTGTTCTTCTGGTTCTTGAACACGTTCACGCTGCTGCTCTTCATCTTCGGCGCGCTGGCCGTACTGCGTCCGCAAGGGATTGTTCCCGCGCGAGGCACGTTGATTTGGGACCAATCGTTGATTCTGGGCGAGGCCTTCGGCCGCTGGGGCGCGGCGTGGGGAAAAATCGGCCGCACGATTTTTCTGCTGGTCGGCGTGGCCACGCTGTTCAGCACCCAGTTGGCGCTGGTCGACGGGGTCTCGCGATCGATCTCCGACATTATTTACACCAACGTCAAGTTCGCGCAGAAGCGGCCGTTGAGCTGGTGGTACATGATGATCGCCGTCGGTTGGATGGCGGCCGGCTGCGGCATCACATTCGCGCTCGATTACTTCCATTCGCAGGAGCAGGAACTGGGCGTGCTGTTGCAGGCCGCCTACATGGGCGGTTTTGCGATGGCCGTGTACGTTCCGCTGACGTTGTACATCAATCTGCGTTACCTGCCTCGCTCGGCCCGGCCGAAGCTGGTTTCGATCCTGATGATGCTCGTCGCGACGGCGGTCTATGGCGGCTTCGCCGTGATCTCGTTGTACGCGGAACTGCAAAAGCGGCTGGGTTGAGCGGGTTCTGGTCTGCAGACACAGGCGGCCTGAAGTCAACGCTTGGGCGGCGTTGCGTCGGTTCGCGGCCTGGGTTTCAGCCCCGGCGCCTTGCCGTCGAGTTGAGGGACCAGCCAGTCAAGACCATCGAGATTGTCCGCAAGCCGCTGCTCGGCGTCGTCCATCGTATGGCCCAGAATGCCAATCAGCCCGCGATAGCCGCTGTCGCGAATCGCCTTGAGCAGTGACAAGTCGAAGTCGCCCTGGCCGAGCGGCAGAATCTTTTGGTTGCGCCGGTCTCCTCCAGCGACCATGCCGTTGAGATTCAAGGCCAGCAGGTGCGGTTTCATTTGGGCCAGCGCTGCGGCGAACCGATCGAGATGGTCGTGGCCGTGATGCAGGTTGTAGACGATGCCGACGTTCGGCAAATTGAGTTCTTCGATGACGGCCAGTTGGTTTTCCGGTTCGCCGAACCAGCCGCCGTGATTGTAAAGCCCGACCGTGCAATCGATCTTGGCCGCTTCTTCCGCGATCGAGCGAATGCGGGCCGCTTCGGCCGTAACGCGGCGCCGCTGCTCTTCGGGCGACGTGGCCGGCTCGCCGCCGCCGGTGACCCACAACTGGGTCTTGACGTCGTGTTTCGCGAGCGTGTCGAGGATGAACCGCCCGTCCTTGTCCAAGCCAGAAGAAAACCAAACCGCGTCGAGCCGTATGCCGTGCCGAGCGAGCGCTTCAATCTCCGCCGGAAACGTCGGCAGATGCTCGGCGCGCCAATCGTAGGCGAAATGCTTGAAACCGAGCCGGGCGAGCATTGCCGCACGCTCTTCAGGGCCGCGCCGCTTGGCATCGAACGGTACGATGCACCAGGCCAGCAGATTGTCACGGGCAAAAAGATCTCCCTGCGGTCGGTCCGCCGCAAGGCCCTTGGCCTGTCCCGCGGCAATGGGCAACAGGCCGCCGAAAGTCAGAGCCAAGATCGCGCATCGAAAGCAGGCTTTGTTCGACCACATGGCGAAATCCGACGATTCTCCTGGCAGGCGGTGCGCGGGCTGCGCCCCGAACCGTGCAGAATAATCGGGCCGCAGGCGCGGGGCAAGTTGCAACCGGAGCGAGTTGCTGCCATGCTTGCGAGGAGCGCGAACGACGGATGGATCTCGCTGCTTGAACAAGGGGAATCCTGAATGAAGCTGGCCTCTGGCGCGACCGTGATCTCCAACGGCCGGCTCGTGGACGGAACCGGCGCTCCGCCGATCGACGATGCCGCGCTGGTCATCGAAAGCGGACGCATCGCATTTGTCGGGCGCCAAGCTCAGGCGCCGCGGCCGCAGGCTGCGGCGCATATCGACGCCCGCGGCGGCACGATCATGCCGGGTCTGGTCGAAGCGCACTTTCACCCGACCTATTTCAACGTCGCTGCTCTGGAAGATCTCGACATCAAGTATCCGGTCGAGTACGTCACGCTGTTGGCCGCTTGCAACGCCAAGCTGGCGCTCGAGTGCGGCTATACGTCGGCGCGCTCGGGCGGCAGTTTGTTCAACGTCGACGTGTGGCTGAAAAAAGCGATCGAAAACGATCTTGTGCCCGGCCCAAGGTTCGTGGCCAGCGGCCGAGAAATCTGCGGCGTGGGCGGGTTGATGGATTGGAACCCCGACTTTCGCAAAATTGGCATGGAGGGGCTCGTGTTGTTGGTCAACGGCGCCGACGAGGCCCGCGCCGCCGTGCGCAGGCTGGTCAAGGATGGCGTCGAATGGATCAAAACCTATCCCACGGGCGATGCGGCCTCGCCCGATACGAACGACCATCACACGCTCTGCATGACCTTCGAAGAGATGCACGCCTGCGTCGGCGCCGCGCACAATCATGGTCTGAAAGTCACCGGGCATTGCCGCGCCGCCGAGGGCATCAAGAACGCGCTGCGCGCCGGTTACGATTCGCTGGAGCACGGCACGTTCATGGACGATGAGTCGCTCGACATGCTACTCGCGCGAGACGTACCCGTGACGCCCGCCTTGCAATTCGAGTGGGCCAGCATCGAATATGGGCCGCAGTACGGCATGAGCGAACGAGTGATCGACGGGCATAAGGAAACGTTGGAAGCCGGGGCGGAAAGCGCGAGACGGATTCTCAAGGCAGGCGGGAGGCTGGGCATGGGCGGCGACTACGGCTTCGCCTGGACGCCGCATGGAACCTATGCCAAGGAATTGACGTTCTTCGTCAACTACGTCGGCTTCACTCCCTTGGAAACCATCCGCTGCGCAACAAAGACGGGCGCCGAGATCCTGGGGTGCGGACGAGAGAATGGCGTCTTGGAAGTCGGAAAAATCGCCGACGTGTTGGTGGTCGACGGCGACGTACTCGCCGACATTAGCATTCTCGAAGACCGTTCGCGGCTGTTGGCCGTGGTGCAAGGCGGCTTGATCAAGGCGGGACGGCTTGCTGGGCGCCGCATCTAAACGGCCGGCGAATGCCCGACCCGGAAAATACCCGGCCCGGAAGTCGTCCGGCGCCAAAGTCCCAGCCGCGAAGGATTTCCGGCCTGTCGGGGCATCTCGTCGTTTGACGATTGTCCGGAATGACCTAGAGTTCGCATAGCGGACGAAAAGGCGAAATCGCGGTCTACCCGGCCGCGCACCGTCCAAGTAAATCGTCCGTCACTTCGCACCCATTCAGCCCTTTTCGAACTTGCGAATCGGCGATCCGATGACAAGCCATATCCTCCGACCGATCGAAGCAGGCCGCCGCCGGCGCTCGCGCCAGGGCGTTGCAGCCGTCGAAGCGGCGTTTTGCCTGCCGCTGTTGCTGATGTTCATGCTCGGCCTCTGGGAAGTCGGTCGCATCGCGCAAGTGCAAGAAGTGCTGACCAATGCGGCGCACGAAGGCGCCAGAATCGCTTCGCAAGGCACGCTCAACGGAGTGCCCGTCACCGTGTCGTCGGTCCAGCAAGCGGTGAGAGACTACATGACCAGCGCCGGTTTGCCTAGCGCGGCGGTCAGCGGCGCTCAGATCCAAATCATCAACAAGAGCGCCAACACCTGGACCGATCCGACCGACGCCCAACCGTTGGACGCTTTCCAGATGACGATCACGATCCCTTCGGGAACGGCCTTCAACAGTCTGCGCTGGGTGCTGTTGCCGAGCATTACGGGGACGACCCAAACCACGGCGACGACGAACTGGCTGTCGATGAACGATTCGCAAGTCGTCGTCAACACGCAATTGCCTTATTGACTTTTGGCCAATCTCATGCAGGCAACCGCCCGAAAACTGGTTCGATCGCCGCGCCGCGGCGGCACTTTGGTCGAAACGGCCATCGTGCTGCCGTTGTGCCTGCTGTTCATTCTGGGGGTCTTCGAATATAGCCGCTACCTGATGGTGCTCCATCTCTGCACCAACGCGGCCCGAGAAGGCTGCCGATACGCCACGTCGCATACCGAACCCGTGACGGTGGGCGGCGTCACTTCGGGCAATGCCACGGCCGACGTGACGAATACGGTGACCGCTTTTCTCGCGGGGCAATCCTTGGCGTCGCAGTCGATCCAGGTCTACGAATCAGACTCGTTGGGAAACAATCTTGGAACCTGGACGAACGCCGCCGCGGGCCAATACGTGTGCGTCAAGATCACCGGCAATTTCACTCCGGCCATACCCAACTTTTTGTTCATGCCAAGCTCCTTGCCGATCCAGTCTCAATCGGTCATGGCCTGCGAAGGCAACTGAGAATCCATCCGCTCCATCAAAGCGCCCCTCAAGCTGACGGAAAAGACGATGAAGACGAACCAACGCCAAAACCGACGCGGTACGGTGCTCGTTTTGCTCTTATTGGCCCTGATTCCCCTAATCGCCTGCCTGGCCTTGGCCATCGACCTGGGAATGCTCGCGGTGGCCAAGACGCAAACCCAGGACGCGGCCGATTTGGCCGCGCTGGCCGGAGTGCGATCGCTGAATGGGATTACGACGGGCGGCTCCAATAACAATTACTCGGCAGTCGTCCCGACGGCCCAGCAAGCGGCCACGAACAACAAGGTCCTGGCGGCGCCGATCGCCAGTTCGGCGGTCAATATTCAAGTCGGCCGTTATGTCTACAACGCGACCAACCAGCGGTTCGAAGGCCAGTTTCCGGGGCCTGCCACCGAGAACTGGACGCTCGTGCAGGCGACGGTCAGCCCCAATGTCAGTTCGCAGATGGCCTTCTCCAAGGTGCTGGCCGGCTTCGTGCCGCAGTTGCAAGCCGTGGCCACCGCCGTGCATCGTCCGCGCGACGTGGCGATCATTCTCGATTTCTCCGGCTCGATGCGGTTTCAGAGTCTGTCCGGCGAGCCTTACTACGGGGCGCGGCAGGTCAACAATGCCGATGCCAACGTCCCGCTCTTCGGCCACTACTCGGCCACTTCGTCGCAGTTGACGGCGTCGTCTTTCACTTGGCCCTACGACCAGGCCAATATCACCGCCACGACCAGCGACGGCCGGGCGCCGATCTGCGCCGACTTTTACACGGATTCATCGGGAACCCCCGCCTTCACTGCGCAGTCGGCCGGGTACGCATCCATCCCCGGCGGCGACAACTGTCTCAAGATGAATAAAAATACGGGCGGCAGCTATGCCCACACCGCCGGCGAAGTCGTGAATATCGGGTCACCGACCAACTCCAGCCGCGACGCCACTTTCGAGTCGCAAGGGTACGCCGCCTACACGACCTTCAGCGGCTACACCCAAGGCCCCGGTTACTACGGCAAGACGTTCTTCGTTTGGCCGCCGAACCCGGTGAGCGATTGGCGCAAGCTGTACTTCACCTATCCAGGGTCGGCGACCGCGATGGACGATAATTCGAAGCTTTGGAACGGTTCGGGCAATTGGCAGGCGCCGGGCGCCTCGACGTACGCCATCAATTACGCCGCGATTTTGAACTTCATCACGTCGAGCCCGAACCCGTTCCCTGCGCGGTTGCAGTCGGGTCGCATTCTTTATTACGACCAGATCCCCGCGACGATCGACCTGTCGAACAACCCGCCGACCGATCTCAATCAGCGATTCTGGAAGGACTACATCGACTATGTGCTGGGCGTGATCGATGATGGCAATGGAAACTACACCGAGTACGGCAACCAGGGATACCTGGGATATGGCGGCGACGATACGTGGGGCACGGTGAAGATCACCGCCAAAGCG
>Ga0134126_10010061_pt1 | contig 11918 bp, 9 predicted proteins | sample KB31752_FD_96881 | JGI IMG/M metagenome (GOLD analysis project Ga0134126, IMG submission 96881) | Terrestrial soil microbial communities with excess Nitrogen fertilizer from Kellogg Biological Station, Michigan, USA - KB3-175-2 | ecosystem: Environmental > Terrestrial > Soil > Unclassified ...
CGTGCGGGCGCAGCGGATGCATTATTTCACCCCGGAGGGCCGTCAGATCCTCGACACCCTGGCTGGGCTCTGGTGCGTGAACGCCGGACACGGCGAGCCGCGAATCGTCCGCGCCATCCAGGCACAGGCGGCGGAGCTCGATTTCGTCTCCTCCTTCAACATGAGCCATCCGCTCGCCTTCCAGGTCGCGGAGCGGCTGTCCGGCTTGGCCCCCGCGGGGCTCAACCGCGTATTCTTCAGCAACTCCGGCTCGGAGGCAGTCGACACGGCGCTCAAGATCGCCCGCGCCTACCATCGGGCACGGGGCGAGGGCGGCCGGATCCGCTTCATCGGCCGCGCCAAGGCGTATCACGGCGTGGGCTGGGGCGGGCTGTCGGTCGGCGGCCTCGCCCGCCACAAGCGGGAGTTCACGCCGCTCCTAGGTGATGTCGATCACCTCTGTCTGCCGTATGACCCGCAGCGATCCGCCTTTACGCGCGGTCAGCCCGAGTACGGCGCGCATTTCGCCGAGGAGCTCGAGTCTCTCCTCACCGCCGTTCATGATCCGTCGACTGTCGCGGCCGTCATCGTCGAGCCGGTGATCGGGTCGGGCGGCGTGTACCCGCCGCCCAAGGGCTACCTCGAGCGCCTGCGCGAGATCTGCGACCGGCACGGCATTCTCCTCATCTTCGACGAAGTCATCACCGGCTTCGGCCGCCTCGGCGCTCCCTTCGCCGCGCGGGCGCTCGATGTGACGCCGGACATGATTTGCTGCGCCAAGGGATTGACCAACGGCTCTGTGCCGATGGGCGCGACGATCGCGCGCGACGGCGTCTTCGACGCCATCGCCAACCGCCCCGCGAGCCAGATCGAGCTCTTTCACGGCTACACCTATAGCGCGCATCCCCTCGCCTGTGCCGCGGCGCTCGCAACCATGGACGTCTATGAGAACGACGACCTCTTCGGACGTGTCAGGAAGCTTGCGCCCACGTGGGCGGAGTCGGCTCACTCGCTGACGGCGGCGCGCCACGTGCGGGACGTGCGCTCGATCGGCCTCCTCGCCGGAATCGATCTGGAGCCCCGGGAAGGCGCCGCGGGCGCGCGAGGCGCCGAGGTCGGTCAACGTTGCTTCGATGCGGGGATGCTGCTGCGCAACTCCGGCGATACCCTGCTGCTCTCGCCGCCCCTCATCATCAGCGAGGAGCAGATTGCCCACGTGTTCGATACGCTCGGACGCGTGTTGGCCGCGACGCCCTGAGGTCCCGCGGACACCTGCGCGCGCCGCGCTACTGCAGGTAACGCCCGAGCCAGTCGAAGATACGCCTGTAGGCGTCTGCGCGCTCAGGCGTATCGCCGTGCAGAAACACGTGTCCGCCGGGTGCGTTGTCGTAGATCTTCGAGTCGAACACCTTGTGCTCGGCCTTGAGCAACTGGATCAGGCGGCCGGAATGCAGCTCGAGCGGCGCGATCTCATCGCCCGTGGTGGCGAGCACGAGCAGCGGCGCCTGGATCCGGTCGACATGGTTGACCGGGGAGACGTCCATGTACTCCTGCAGGTCGTCGAACGGCATCTTGCCGCCAAACCCCTTCTCGCCCGCCACTTCCCGGCGGCGGTATTCGGGCTTGTAGCTCATGTAGGCGATGAAGTCCGCGAGTCCGACGACGTCCACGGCGACCTTGAACTGCCTGGGAGCCTGCTCGATGGCGAGCAGCGTCACCATGCCGCCGCGGCTCTCGCCGAAGATGCCGACCCGGCCCGGGTCGACGAATGGTTTGGACGCGATATAGCGGCCCGCGGCAAGCGTATCGGCAACATCCGTATGACCGTAGTCGTTGGCGTAGATCTCCGGGCCGTATCCCTGCGAGCCGCGGTATTCGGGGAACATCACGACATAGCCGTGCTCGACCAGACCGCGGATCAGCGGGAAAAATTCCACGTCCAGATGCATGTGGAAGCCGCCGTGCAGGACGATGACGGCCGGATATCGCTTCGAAGGCGCCATGTGGGCCGGCGTAAACACGTAACCCGGGATGAGGTCGTGGCCCGACGCGTAGTTTACGAATTGCATGTGCACGCAGCAGCTGTTCTCGAGCTCGAACTGCAGCGCGATGGTCTTCTGCTCGTTGACGAAGAGCGCCTGCTGGAGCTGGCTCAGCGACGCCTCGATCCCTTTCGGCTCGGGATCGGGAAAGACGGCGAGCGATTGGCCCGCTGCAGCCGCCTTCCCCGGCACTCCAGCCGCCCGCGACGGACCTGACAGAAAGGCGGCAATGGCCGCAGCCGCAAGAAGCGCGAACAGCCGCCGCTGCGGCGTACGGCGGGGACAGTCGCTCGGCTCGTACATCGTCGTCACCCCTCTCAACGCGGTGCACTATCGTGCTTCATAGTACAATAAGCGCCATGCGCGTGCGCGGAATTCGGCCTTTCGCCCGGTGCTTCTGGCTCGGCCTGCTGCTGGCCGCCACTTCGCTGCCGGATGCGCGCGCCTCGGCGGCCGCGCCGCCCCTGCGGCTGTGGCGGCTGCAGTGCGGCACCTTCATCACTCAACGCCTCACCGACAGCTGTTATCTCATCCGCCACGGCCGCGAGCTCATGCTCTGGGACGCCGGGCTCGGCACCGCGCTGTTGGATCACCCCATGCCCTACCGCGCCGGCAGCCCGTCCGTCGTGGTGCTGCGCCGCACGATCAGGTCCCAGCTCGCCGCTCTGGGGCTGCGGCCGCGACAGGTTGCGATCGTGGCGTTGAGCCACGTCCACAGCGACCACATCGGGCAGGCGGCAGACTTCCCTCAGGCCAGGCTCATCCTCGGCCTCGAGGACTGGCGGCTGATGAGCGCGGCAAAGCCGCCCCCGGTCCTCGATCCGGCGCTTCTCGAGCCCTGGATCCGCGGCCACGCGCCCAGGACCCTGGTACGAGGCGACTACGATGTGTTCGGAGATGGCTCGGTCGTGATGTTGGCCACGCCGGGCCACACGCCCGGACACCACTCCCTGCTCGTGCGGCTGAAGTCCTTCGGACCGGTGCTCTTGAGCGGCGACCTCTACCACTCCGACCTGCAGCGCGAGCGCCAGGCGCCCGCGCCGCACGACGTCGAGCGCGCGGCCACGCTGAGGAGCTTCCGCCGCTTCGAGGCGATGGCGGCGGCGCTGCACGCCACGGTCATCATTCAGCACGAGCCCGCCGACATCGCAAAGCTGCCGCTCTTTCCGCGGGCCGCCGATTGAGTCGGGTCGGCCGCCACCCCGCTCACCGTTCCCGGGGGTCCAACCGGTCGCGCAGCGCATCGCCGAGCAGATTGACGCCCAACAGGGTTGCGACGATGCAGAGGCCGGGCACGATCGACAGCCAGCTCGCGGTCTCCATGTAAGGTCTGGAGTCGGCCAGCATGTTGCCCCAGGTCGGGGCCGGGGGCGGCACACCCACGCCGAGAAAGCTCAGTGCACTCTCGTAGAGCACGACCCAGCCGAAGAGACTCGTCGCGAGGACCACGATCGGCGCCACCGCATTGGGCAGGACATGCCGCCAGAGGGTATAGAGCGTACTGTCGCCGCAGAGCACGGATGCCTGGATGTACTCACTCTCGCGAATGGAGAGCACGGAGCCGCGGACCACGCGCGTCACGACGGGCACGTAGGCGATGCTGAGGGCGAGCATGACGCTCTGGCGGCTCGGACCCATGATCGCCACCAGCGCGAGCGCCAGCAGAATGGGCGGAAAGGCGAGCACCGCATCGCATGCCATCATGACGAGCCTGTCCGTCCATCCGCGCAGATAGCCGGTGAGGAGGCCCAACCCGGTGCCGCAGACGACCGCCGCGATGACCGTCTCCAATGCCACACCGGCGCTGATCCGCGCGCCCAGGATCGCCCTGCTCAGCACGTCCCGGCCGAACTGGTCGGTGCCCAGCCAGTGAGCGGGCGACGGCGGCTGCAGAGGATGGGAGAGATCGATCGCAATCGGGTCATACGGCGTCCAGAAAAAGCCGAGGAGCACGCTGAGCACGAGCAACACCACCAGGGCGAGGCCGATGAGGTCCCGCGGCCGTCGCACGAGTCCCATTGCGCGCGCCATCATGGGACGGTCACCCGCGGATCGAACAGGGGATAACACAGGTCGACGACCAGATTGACGACCACGTATACGACCGCGGTGAAGAGCAGGCACCCTTGTACGACCGGGTAGTCGCGCGACAGGATGGAGTCGACGAGCAGCCGGCCGAGGCCCGGAAGAGTGAACACCGTCTCGATGACCGCAATACCGCCCATCAGATGGCCGAGAGAGAGTCCCACCAGCGTCAATGTCGGCGCAAAGGCGTTCGGAAACACGTGGCGCGCCAGCACCGCGCGCTCCGGCAATCCCTTTGCGCGCGCATGCGTGATGTAGTCGAGGCGCAGGACTTCGAGGGAGCTGGCGCGCATCATACGGGTCAGAACACCGCACTCCGTGATGGTCAGCGTCGCGATGGGCAGGACGAGATACCACAGGGCCCCGACTCCGCCCTCGGAAAAGGAGACGTAGCCCACGACCGGGAACCAGCCGAGCTTCAGCGCCAGCACGAGGAGCAGGATGAGGCCCAGCCAGAAGCTCGGAACGGCCATGACGAGACTGGCGGCCCCGAGGATTGCCAGGTCGAGCGCGCTATGCTGCCGCCACGCGGCGATGAGACCGCCGCAGATCGCGATGAGGGTCGCGAGGGCCATCGCCACGAGAACGACCGTGGCCGTCACCTTGAAGTGCGAGGCGATCAGCGACGCGACCGGTTCGCCCGTGCGGATGGAAGCGCCAAAGTCGCCCACGGCAACGTGCGACAGCCACGTTGCGAACTGCACCGGCAGCGGACGGTCGAGGCCCATCTCGTGGTGCATGGCGGCGATGGCCGCGGGGTCGGCGCCCTCGCCCAACATCACCTGTGCCGGGTCGCCCGGCACCAGACGGACCAGGAGGAAGACGATCACCGCCACGAGGAGCAGCGTCGGGAGGGTGAGCAGGAGCCGCTTGGCGAGATACTTCAACATCTGGACAGATTCAGGGCCGCAGCGCGACATTCCAGTAGCGCGGCTCGCCGGCCGGCCACTCGCTGAACCCTTCGACGTTGGGCCGAACCGCCGCGATGCGCGTGGAATTGAAGAGCACGATGGCCGGAGCGTCCCGCAGGAGCGCCGCGGTCAACCGGTCGAAATCGAGTTGGCGTGCGGCCGGATCGCTATTCGACATCGATGCCGCAAGCAGCGCTCGCGCCTCGGGGGTATCCCAGACCTTGCGCGGATCGACCGCCTTGCTGCCGATGAGCTGCGCAAAATTGAGGGCGGGATCGAGCTTGGAGGAGAAGGCAAACACCATCGCCTGATACGACCCGTCGAGATAATGCGAAAGCTGCGATGCCCAGTCCATGGTGTCGATGTCGAGACGGATGCCGGCCTGAGCGGCCATCGCCTGCACGAGCACCGCGGCATTGAACATCATGGGATAGCGGCGATTCGCGATGAGCGTGATCGGCTGCCCATGATAATCGCACGCGGCGAGCAGTCGCCGCGCCTGCGGCAGGCTCGGCCCCTGCAGCCTGGTCTCGACCGGACCATGATAGGGACTCGTCACCGGCACCGCCGAGTTGTCGGGTGCCGCGGTCCCCCAGGTGATGGCCTTCGTGAGGCCCGCGGTGTCGATGGTCGCGGCGATGGCGCGCCGCAGACAGGGGTCTTTCAGCAGGGGATCCTGCGTCTGGAACAGCACCCCGTAGTAATCCAGCGTGGGCGACATCTCGATCCGCAGCCGCGGGTCGCGGCGAATGAGGGACAACTCCGCGGGATCGATGCCATCGAGGATGTCGAGGCTGCCCCGCAGCAGCGCCGCGACCGCCGCGGAGTCGTCCGGAATGATCTCGAATCGCACCTCCTCGACCCCTGCATGCTTCGCTCCGGCGTCGCCGTCGGGCGGGCCGGCAGCTGGCCGGTACGCCGGGAATCGGACGAGATCGATGTATTGGTTATGTCGCCATGCGGCCAGCTCGAAGGGACCGGTGCCGATCGGCGAGCGCCAACGCCCGTCGGGCCCGACCGACGCGCGCTGCAGAATGGCGGTCTGGCCGCAGTCGGGCCGCGCGAGCGTGCTGAGAAAGAGCGGCGCCGGGCGATCCAGCGTCACCGTCACGGTGTAGGGATCCGGAGCGGCGATACCGACGACCCGGGCAACGCCGCGCTCGGTGAATTCCGACAGGCACCGCCAGTGAGTCGCCGGAGCGAGATAGCGCTGCAGCGACCAGACGACATCCGCCGAAGTCATCGCGGCGCCGTTGTGAAATGTCACCCCCTGTCGCAGCGCAAACGTGTAACTGCGGCCGTCGGACGACACCGTCCAGTTACGCGCAAGCATCGGGGCAATGCTGCCGTCGTGCCGCGGCGCAACCAGTCCTTCTGCAACGTGCAGAAGCACCGCGTCGGTGTTCTCATCGCGCAGGACACCAGGGTTGGTGGAGAGAATATCGGCGTTCAGCGCCACATGGAGCACGGCAGGCCCCGCGGCGACGGCGGCAGCAGGCAAGGCCAGAATCGCAGCCGCGCACCACACAGGCGCGCATCCCGCCCTGGCGAGGGTCACCCCCGAACTGCCCGCGCTGCGCATAGGGATCGATCGCGAGTAGCCACGCTGCCGCACCGCATCGAGCCTCACTCCCGCGGAGCGAGGCGCTCCGTCAGTGTCCGGCCAGCGCTTCGGCGATGGTGTTCTCCGATTCGGTGCGCAGGCCGGATTTCGTCGCGCTGAGCTTAGTCCAATTGGGGTCCGATCGCAGGGTCTGGCGGACGGCGGCCAGGGTTTCATCCCGCCGCCCGAAGTCCTCCAGGCTGCGGTACTCGTAGATGAAGAGCGCGTCCCAGGGCTCCGGGTCGCCTACCGGATAGCGGTTGAGATAGATGCGATAGCGGCTGAGCACGCCGGCCTTGAGCCAGCCCTGAACCTGCGGAATCACATAGCCGTCGACGTACGACTTGTACTGCCCGACGGAGCTCAGATACGTGTAGGGAATCACATAGAACACGTGCCCATCGGCGGCTCCCGGCTGCGGGGCGTCGCCCTGCCAGATGAGATCCGCCGAATACTCGGCCACCGGCTTGGCAAGCTTCAGACCCCGGCCGTCGAGCCCGCCGGGGGAGTGCCGCTCGATGTCGAGCCAACGACGCGTGTCGCCGAAACGGTTGAAGCTGAGCACCAGCATCGCGTCCCAGGTGCGCGGCTGGACGAAGGGATTGAAGAGGATCTGATAGCGGGAGAGCACACCCTGCCGCTGCAGCCTCTGCAGCAATGCGGCTTCGTGGTTCTCGAGATAGGCCCTGAAAGCCGGCCGGTCCGCCGGCTCGCAGCGGTAGGAGATGAGGAGTTGCCGCGGACCGCCCGACACGGCGTTTTCGGCGGCTGTGGCGGTTCCGCGTGGCGACAGCAGGGTGATGAGCAGCCACGGCAGCATCGCGGCCGGTGACAGCGCGCGTAAAACACCAAATCTCGTATGCAAGGAATCCGGCTCCGAAAGTTTTTGCTTGCAGATCGTCTTATACCAAAAGAGAATACAAAATGCAGCCGGCTCGTGGGGGCCCCACGGGCCGGCGCGCGGCGGAGCAGCGGAGCATCGAAGTGCGCGGATCATCAGTATGAGCAAAGGCGGCAGGAGCGATGGCACAGGGCCCGTTCCCACGGACGGTCTGCCGCGGGCGCGGCCCGCCGAGGTGGGCATCGACGCCCGGCTGCTGGAGAGTTTCCTCGACGCGATGGCCGCGGACGGAATCGACCTGCACAGCCTGGTGTTGCATCGCAAGGGGCACGTGGCAGCGGAAATGTACTGGTGGCCCTACGGACCGCAACGGCCCCGCGTCATGCATTCGGTCGCCAAGAGCTTCACCGCATGCGCGATCGGCATGGCGCTCGAGGAAAACCGGTTCGCGCTCAGCGACAAAGTCGTCGGATTCTTCCCCGAGTATGCGCCGGCGAACCCCGGCGAGTCCCTCGCGGCCATGACCGTCGAGGACCTCCTCACCATGCGCACCGGACACGCCGAGGAGACCTCCGGCAGCCGCTGGCGAGGCTTGCGCAGCAGTTGGATCGCTGAATTCTTCAAGATTCCGGTGGTCCACCGCCCGGGCACGGTCTACAAATACACGAGCGCGGCCAGTTACATGCTCTCCGCCATTCTGACCCGGACCAGCGGCGAGAAACTGCACGATTACCTGCGGCCGCGTTTGTTCGAGCCGCTCGGCATCAGCGGCGAGACGTGGGACATGGGCCCGGACGGGATCAATCCGGGCGGCAATGGTCTGACGTGCCGGACGGTCGACATGCTGAAGCTGGGCATTCTTCACGCCCAGAAGGGCGTCTGGCAGGGAAAGCGACTCCTCTCGGAGCACTGGATCGACACTGCCACCCGGGCGCACACGAAAGAAGGCTACGGCTATCACTGGATGTCAGGCCCGCGGCGGACTTTCTGTGCGATGGGTGTCTTCGGCCAGCTCCTCGTCGTGTTCCCGGACCACGAAGCCGCCCTGGCGCTCACGGGTGCGGTGAACGGCATCAATGCCTGCACGGGCACATTGCTGCCCAGGGTGCATAGACATTTTCCGGCGATCTTCACCGGACACGTCAGCGACCAGCGTGCCGCCGAAGAGCACCTGGAGGCGCGCGCGCGAGGGGTGGCCGCGAGCGCGCCGGTGACGGCATCCGCTGCGGCACGCGACGGCCGCCGCGGACTTCTCGAGTATCGTATGGAGCCGAACCCGCTCGGAGTGTCTGCGCTGCGACTCGACCTGACGGCGGACACCTGCACACTGCGTATGGACGCCGGGGAGGACGAGCAGATCATCGTGATGGGTCTCGGCCGGTGGCTCGAAGGGGAAGCCTCCGTGCCGGCCCCTGAATTGCACCACGGCTACGAGATGCGCCGGGCCCGGGTGGTCGCCTCGGCTCGCTGGACAGGTTCCGACACACTCGAGATGACCTGGATCTTCGTCGAGTCGGCCTTCCGTGACACCGTGATCTGCCGCTTCGAAGGGGAGCGAATCCGCTATTCGCGCAGCGTCAACGTCAATTCCGGGGCGTTGTCCCAGCCCGTCATGGTCGGCCACCTGACTCGGTCGTGATTCTGCGGTCAGGTTTCGCCGTCACCTCGTCGATGAACTCGAACGTGCGCCGTAGCGCCGCGAGGCTCGCGCGCCGTGTGGCAGCCGCGTTGCGCCCTATCCAGCCGTGATTGGCATCTTGGATGAGCTGGATTTGCACCGGCACATGCGCCGCGCGCAACGCCGCGGCCATCTCCACCGTCTGCCCGAACGGGACTTCCGCGTCCGCGGTCCCGTGGAGGAGCAACATGGGGGGCGTGCGGCGAGAGACGTTGGTGAGCGGACTCGCCCGCCGCGCGAGATCGCCGCATGAGCCGGGCGCGCAGCCCAGAAATTCCTGGATGTCATCCGCAACGGCGCGGCCGTCCCCTGTCAGACCCGCGAGCCGCCCAAGGTCGAAAAGACCGTACCAGCTGACGACGGCCTGCACGCAATCGGAAACTCTGGGAGCGGAAGCCGCGGCGGCCTGGCGGCGCGACATCCGGCCGGTGGAGAGCGGCGGGGCAAAACGGGAATCGTTGCAGGTCGTAGCCGACATGGCGGCAAGATAGGCACCCGCGGAATCGCCCCAGAGAACGATCCGCGTGGGATCGATGCCCCATTCGCCGGCATGCGAGCGCAGGTAGGCGATTGCCGAGTTCACATCCCGCACTGCCGCGGGATAACGCGCCTCCCCGCTCAAACGGTAGTTGATCGAGGCAACGACGTACCCGCGCGCGGCCAGCGAAGCAAGCACGCTCGGGAAGTTTGCGAACGCTCCGGTCGTACGCGAATCGCCGCGTCGCCAGCCGCCGCCGTGAACGTAGATCACGAGCGGGCGCGCATGGCGGAGCGCGCCCTTTGCCTCGCGGTAGAGATCGAGGACGAGCGGCCGAAAACCCGTGAGGTTCGCATACTCCACGCCGGGAGTCGCAACCACCCCGTTGGGAAAGGCGACGGGTGCCCGCGGAAAGACATCCGCGCGCGAGGTGGCAGCCGCGACATCGGCCGTAACGGACATCGCCGACGCGGCGACAGGCGGAATAGGGGACAGCAGCACGCAGGCGGCCGCCAGGACTGACGATCTCATGTGCCCCGCTGAGGCGCGATCACGGACGGATGATGCATTTTTAGCGACAACAATGCAATGTAGGGCTCCCGGCGCGGATGGCGCAGGGGATGTTCAGGTAAACTACGCGTGCGGAGTAAACACATCGTCGGGCGCCGGCTTCCTCCGCGGCGGCGCGGGTCGGACGGGGATTGATCATGCGAATCGGTCGCAGGCACGCTGGTACGGTCAAGACAAGATCCGCGCGGGGCAGAGCGCTGGAGCCCAGCCGCCTGCGGACCGAGCTGGCGGGACGCATCCTGCATCTGCTGAAGGAACAGGGCGCGGACGCGGGATACCACCTGGTGGAGCTGGACCTCTGCCGGCAGTTCGGCGTCTCGCGCACGCCCGTGCGCGGCGCGCTCAACCTCCTCGCCGAGCAGGGGATCGTGGAGGCGCGTACCAACAGAGGGTTCGCGCTGCGCGAGCCGGTGGATGCCGTTCCGGAGCTCGACACCCGCAACCTCGAGGACGAGGAGGACAAGCAGCTCTTCGTGGCCGTCGCCAAGGCCCGCAACAGCGGTGAGCTGCCTGCCGACTGTACCCAGCAGGAAGTCATGCGGATGTTCGGCGTCAAGCTGGCGGCCGTGGGGCGGGTCCTGCGGCGTCTCTCCGAGCTCGGACTGGTGGAGCGCAAGCGCGGCAACGGCTGGTCGTTCATCGCCTCGATCAATTCCGAGACCGCGCAGGCGGAAAGCTACGCCTTCCGCCAGATCATCGAGCCGGCCGCCCTGCTCCTGCCCGGCTTCGAGCTCGATCGGGAATGGGCGCAAGCCTGTCGGGCGCGGCACATGGTCTTCCGGCGTAAGCCCTGGCGCAGCACGCTCGCCGTCGAGTTCTACGAGATGAATGCCGAGTTTCACGCGCAACTCACGCGCTGCTCCGGCAATCGCTACATGGCCGACGCCATCGAGCGGCAGAACCAGGTGCGCACTTTCCTCAACTACGAATGGCCGTACGGCGTGGAGCGCGTCCGGGATTCGGTCGAGGAGCATCTGGCCATTCTCGATGCGGTCGAAGCGGGCCGAAACGAGCGCGCGGCGCAGCTCATGCGTGCGCATCTGGACAACTCGAAAGCGACCCAGGACCGCGAGACTCAGGGGCGCGCGCGACCAGCAGCACCAGGACACCGCTGAGCGCCAGGAAGCCGCCCAGGGCCACCAGGGCGAGCGCGAAGCTGCCGGTGTGCTGCCGGATCCACCCTGTCAGCGTCGGGCCGAAGAAGCCGCCGAAGTTGCCCACCGAGTTGATCAGCGCCAGTCCGGCCGCCGCGGGCGTCCCGGCGAGAATGGCCGTCGGCAGGGTCCAGAACACCGTGTTCGAGATCCAGAGGCCGGTTGCGGCAACGCATAGCGCGGCCATGGCGAGGTATGGATTGCTGGTGAGCGCCGCGGCGCCGAATCCGAGCGCACCCACGAAGGCCGGCAGCGCGATGTGCAGGCCTCGCTCGCCGCTGCGGTCGGAGCTGCGACCGGCCAGGATGCTGCCCACCGCCGCACAGGCATAGGGCAGCGCCGTCAAGAGACCCGTCTGCAGCCGCGTGGCTCCGCTGAACGCATGAATGATCTGCGGCAGCCAGAGGGTGATGCCAAAGAACGCCAACAGAACGCACAGCTTGGAGAGCGCCAGAAGCAGCGTCGGACCGTGAAGAAATACGGCGGCTGTCCGTTGCGGCCCCGCAGCCTCGCGTTTGCGCCGGGCCTCCTCCGCCAGGGTAGCGGCAAGCCAGGCGCGCTCCCCGGCGCGCAGCCA
>Ga0134126_10010062_pt1 | contig 11918 bp, 10 predicted proteins | sample KB31752_FD_96881 | JGI IMG/M metagenome (GOLD analysis project Ga0134126, IMG submission 96881) | Terrestrial soil microbial communities with excess Nitrogen fertilizer from Kellogg Biological Station, Michigan, USA - KB3-175-2 | ecosystem: Environmental > Terrestrial > Soil > Unclassified ...
AGAAGAAAGCGCGCCAAACAGGGTGCTGTTCGTCCGCACGCCTGCAAATGGCCCGGCGATGCGCGTTGCCTACAACGGTGAGCAAGGTGCGGCGACGATTGCGGGCCATGCGAATCCGATTCACGGGTTTGAGCTGCAGGCGTTGAAGCTCGATGCGAACTTTTTCCGCAACTTCAGCCTGAAACAACAGTACACGCGCACACAGTCTTCGCCATTCACGCAGAAGATCGACGGCCGTGAAGTGAAGATGGTTCGTGGCGTACTGCCTGACAATCAAGGACAGGAGACGCTCTATTTCGATTCGCAGTCTGGTTTACTGGTGCGGCGCGTGACCGTCTTGCGCACAGCGCTAGGAGGAATTCCTCAGCAGTACGATTATTCCGATTACCGCGATGTGAATGGGGTGAAAATTCCCTTTGTAACGAAAGTCTCAACGCCTGAGAACATTCAAACTCGCACTATCACGGAAGCCAGGTTCAACGTGCCCGTCGATGAAAAAGACTTTTCCGTTCCGCCAGCAAACATAGGCACACCTTCCGGAGGCAACTAGATAGAATGATTTTCGATTGCGACTCCGCAGAGCAAAGGCCCGTTCGGTTGCGGCTTGTTTGACCTGTCGGGGCTCGCACTAGATGATGGAGTCAGATGCAGTCCGACCACACCATTGCGGAGATCGAGCGACTGGAGCGCATGTTCGCGCTGCCCGATCCCAGACCGCTGAACGCCAACGATCTCGCGGCTGCGAATCGTCGCCACGACGAGAAGCTAGCGCATAGCCCCTGGTTTCGGCTCTGGCAGCGGTATGGAGTCTGTTGCCGCGCAGATTCCCCTACCGCCCGACTCGGTGAAATCGAAACATAGTTGAGTGTGACTGTGGCCCGTTGTAGTCGTTCCCGTACCACCGCCGACTTACAGGTTGATCGTTTGCAACGAGTAGTTGTTGGGCCCAGGTACGGTGAACGTCTCGGAGATGTTTGTGGCCGCGCCGAAACTCTCGCCAACAACTAACTGCGAACTGGGATTGCTGACAGTTTGGATGAGGGGAGTGTCCGGCCAACTGGTCGCGCCTGGAGCGATGTTTTGAGTAACAGTCACGCTCGCGAAGGCAGCTGAAGTGAAGACAATTGTGAGGGTGGCTAACGCAATCTCAATTCTGTGTTTCATATTTCTCCTTCCCCGCGCGAGTTTCAGGCACGAGTGATCTCGTGGTTGCTTCCCGAATGAGAGCATTCCTATTGTGGGATTGAAGCGAGCATGCCAGGTTCGACATGCTCGCTCGAAGGTCAGACCATTAGAACGTCAGCCTTGCAGCCAGCCAGAGTTGTCGAGCGCCGTGATCTGGCCCGAAGAAACCCCCGGGCTGCAGACCACCGGTAACTGCGCCGAACGTCGATGTGGGCGATCCAGTGTTGCACACGCCTCCGACAGTCGCGTCAGCCGGACAGTTGTTGCTAGTCGGATTGGCGAAGTGAGGCGTGTTCGTGAAGTTGGTCGCGTCCGCTCGAAGTTGCAGGGCGAACCGCTCGGTCAACTTAAATTGACGAGCCAGGCTCAGGTTCATGCTGAAATAACCCGGGCCGCGGAATTCGTTTCGGTTGGTGTTTCCAAAGTGAGCGTTAGCATTGCTGGTGATAAGCGGCGCCGCGAAGGAGCTAGGGTCGAAGTACCTGCAACTCAAGTCGCTTAGGGGGCAGATGCCATCGCGGTTGGGCTTGCCATTCAGAACATGAAACGGCGCGACAAGGTCGCATGTCTGACTGGATCCGATTGCATTCAAAGAACCGGGACACGTGACGCTGAACGGCAGACCGGTGAGGTAATTGATCAGCGGACTGATCTGCCAGCCGCCGAGGATAGCGTTCCCGATGCCCGTCTGTGCCCAGCGTTCTCCCTTCCCGAACGGTAATTGCATCACGCCGTAGACGGAGATGTTGTGGGTGCGGTCGAATCCGGCCACCGCGCGCCCCTTCTCCCAGTAGGCAGGGAACGCGAACATGACGCTGCCCAAATCGTCGTTGTCGGCGTAGTCGATTGCCTTCGACCACGTCCAAGACGCTCCCGCGATCGACCCATCATGGAAGCGCCGCGTGAGTTTGGTTTGCATCGAGTCATAGAAGCTGTTCTTGAAGGGAACCAGCCCGGTGATGCTTCCGGTATAAGTCTTGCCGAGTGCCTGGCTCAGCAACCCACCCGCGGCTCCTGTGCCAACGGGCGAGGCATTCATATTCAGTTGTGCTAGCGGACGGATGCCACGCGCCCCAACGTAGCCGGTGCTGAGCACGAACCCGTTCCACTCCTGCTCTACCATAAAGTTGAAGTTGTGGATGTATCCGCGACGGAAGGGCTGCGGGATCGTGGTGGTGGTGATGTTTGTGGGTAACGGGACACTGCCGCTGCTGACATCGGGAATCGGCGACAACACGACACCCGAAGGAACTGTCTTGGCGCCACTCGCAAGCGTGGCATTCAAGCCCGTAAGGCTTGCAACGGTTACGATGCCCGCGCTAGACCCGGTCGTGTTGTCTATAAAGACGTTTGCGGGATACGAATTGCGGAAGTCGCGCCAGTTGTTCGAATCGGCAGTTATGCCGTACCCGGTGCGGACGACAGTTGAGTTTGTGAGGCGATAGGCGAGGCCGATGCGTGGCAGGAACTGCCCACTTCCAACATCCACACCGTCATCCTGCGGAACATTGCCATTGCCCCCGACCAGCACGTTCCCAGTGCTCAGATTGAGATAACGCAGACCTTTGCCGTTGTCACTGTATCCGAACGGATAGTACTCCCAGCGGACTCCAAGATCCGCTGTCAGCTTAGGCGTCACCTGCCATTGGTCGCGGATGTACCAGGCCCATTGAGACCATCGCAACGCGTTCGGATCCGTTGATTGGATCGCTTTCCCGCTATGGTCCGACAGACCTAAGAGAAAGTCGGCCCACTGGTTGAACCAGGGAAAGGTCTTTCCGGGTCCGGAGGTAGCACTGCCGTTGAAGTCAAAAGCTCCGCGAGGCGTATTGAAAGTGCCCACTTGCGGCTGGAAGTGATTCATCTGCGAGTGGTTCCACTCGATGCCGCCGCGCAACCCGTGCTTGCCGCGCGTCCAACTCAGGTTAGCTCCCGTCACGTAACTGCCATCGCGGAAGAGGAAGGGATTGGCATTTTGCGCATTGCCAAGATTTAGTCCGACGGGAAATATGAACCCCGGAAGGCCGTAATAAATGCTGGGATCACCCGTGGTTCCGACATTGTTCGTGCCGGGGATCTTCAGGTCATTCAGTCCCTTTGGCGAGGTGAGGTCAAAGGTTGAACTCAGCCGCAGACGGGTGAAGCCGAAGTTCCAGTCCAGCAGCATGTTCGGGCTGAACGTGTGCGTCGCGCCCAAACCTACGCTTTGGACCAGGCCCGGCGCATTGCCTAACTGTCCGCCGTTGGTGGCGTCTCCCACTGCAGCTCCGAGAAGAGGGGGATCAAAAGCCAGGGTCTTCGAGAAACTGTATCGGCCGAAAACTGACGTCTTGTCGCTGACGACATAGTTGATTTTTCCGTCGGCGTCATCGCGGTTAAAGAGCGCTGTGCCGCTGCCTACGAAGTTGTTCGTGAGCGTCGATGTCGTGAACTCCTTCGCGATTTCCGGCTGCAAGAGCGCAACCATCGCAGAAGCAGCAGGGTCAATGCGATTCGGACAGATCACATTCAAGACGCCGTTGCAGGAGATCTGCTGTTTTCCAGCGCCGGTCGCGTCGCCAGTGGCGGGGTCCAAAATAACCGGATTTCCGGGTAGATTGCGGAAATCACCCGTCGCCATTGCAGCCGTGGGTAGAGTCCGCGTATCCGGTCCAGCTAATTGCCGCTGCGTGGTGCGCTCGTAGTCGACGAAGAAGAACAGCTTGTCTCTCTTAATGGGTCCACCGAAGGTGCCACCAAACTGGTTTTGGTTATTCCTGTTCTTTTTCGGGAACCTGGTGAGGTCCGTCTGGAAGTAGTCGCGCGCGGCAAGATTCTGGTCGAAATGGAATTCATGGGCGCTGCCGTGAAATGAGTTCGTGCCCGATTTGATTATTACGTTCATGGCGGCCCCACCCGCCTGGCCCTGCTCGGCGTCGAACGAGTTGGTCACAACGTTCACGGTCTCAATTGCGTCGGCAGGCGGGACATACGCGACGTTCGACGGAAGCCAAGGATAGATATCCTGAGCGCCGTCGAGGCGGGTGTTGTTCTGAGTCTGAGACTGTCCGTTTACGTTGGCGAAGATCGCGCGTTGGGGGTTGCCCGCCAGCGAGTTCGTTTCGGCAGGTAAAGCTGCACCGGGAATAATGCGAAGCAGCGTCTGGAAGTTTCTTCCCTGCGAACCGGAGATCGGCATATCTGCGATCTCGCGGGTGCTCAGGTCAGTGTGGACATCGGCCTTGTCCGTCTGCAGAAGCTGTTGCTGAGCGTTGACTTCGACCACAGTCGATGCCTGTGCAACGCCAAGTTGCGCGTCTGCGCGTTTGATCGTATTTACTGTGACGCCGATATCGTTTTGAACAGTGGTTGCAAATCCCGTAGCGGAAATGGTTACTTTGTAGTTGCCGGCTTGAAGATCGTTAAACCTATAAACACCATTCGTATCGCTAGTCGTGGTGCGGGTGACCCCAGTGAGCGTGTTCAACGCCTCAACCTTTGCATTGGCGACCACCGCTCCTGTCGGGTCGGTTACGTTGCCGGTTAGTCCGCCATAGAGCACCTGTGCGATGGCTGTTCCCGAAACGAAACAGAGCAGCAGTGCCAGGCAGGCCACCATTGCAGTCCAGCCGGTTTTTGGGTTGTTAATGTTTTGGGACGTCGTGAATTCCATGGAATGCTTCCTCCTGATTCAATGTGGCCGGACTTGACCGCCACAACGACTGCTCTACGAATTCATTACCGAGCGGCGCGTTCAAGCTGCTCAACTCCTGTTTCTTCGTGTGCGTTTGCCGATGGTCCAAAGTGCTTCTGCAGAACCAGGGCTACCGTTCCGCGCAGGCGGGCCATGTTGCCTTCGGCCGGCCGAATGCGTGGCGGCTTGCCAAACAGAATTCCTGATTTGGCTTCGTCTTCGATGATCGGCCCAAAACGGGACCACTGCGTGGTGCACTCGCCGACTACGACGATCTCCGAGGGCGCCAGTCCCGCGACCAGCATGCGAATGCCGTGGCCGATCGAGTGCGCCATTTTCTCCAGCGCTTCGATGGCATGCTTCTCATCTTTGTCGGCGCGCACCAGCAGCTCTTGGAAGGTCACGCGCTCTTTGCTTTTCGTGGCTGATTGATAGTGATCAACCGCAGCGCGGTTCGAGCCGAAGACTTCCCAACATCCTCGTCCCCCGCAAGTGCATTTCGGGCCGTTGGGATCGAGCGAGACGTGGCCGAATTCGCCGGCCATGCCGTGATCGCCCCGCATCAGTTGTCCGTTGAGGAAGATGCCTGTGCCGATACCTTCCGAGATGGTGACGACCACCATGTCGCGAACTTGCTCGGCATGTCCGAACCAGACTTCGGCGAGTACACAGGCGTTGGCGGCGTTCTCCAACTCGACACGCAGCTTCGTGGCCTTTTCGATCGTGCCCTTCAGATCGAACTCTCCCCATTTCAAATTGGGAGCAAAAATGAGTCGGCTTGCGTTCTCGTCGTATCGCCCTGGCAGGCTGACGCCGATGCCTTCGAAGACGAGCTTCGGATGCGCCTTCATCAGCTCGTTCACCTGCTGCGAGATCCGCTGCGCGCCTTGCGCCGGTTCGGCCGGAGTAGGGAAGGCCACTTGCGAAAGAAAGCGTCCGTTCACGTCGGCGAGAGCGACTGTAGTCTGAGCCGGACGAATATCCACGACGAGTAACGCGCGGCGTTCGTTAAGCCGCAGAAAGGTCGGGCGGCGTCCACGCGGCAGGCGACCAGTGGGTCCATTGATCACCCAGCGCTCGTTGATAAGCTGTTCTGTGATTAGCGACACCGTACTGCGTTGCAGTCCGGAGACGCGAGCCAAGTCGGCGCGCGAGATCGGCTGGCGCCGACGAATCAGGTTCAAAACGACACTGCGATTAATGTCGCGTGCGGTCTCGCTGGAAGCTACCTGCGTGTTGGTGAAGTCAATGCGGCGCATGCAACCGATTCCAAGTACTAAAACGTTTGAGAATTGATAAGATTAAATTCGCGCCTCGAACTTTATGGAATGCCTGCAAAGCTTGTCAAGACCGTGGAGGCATCGTTTAAATTTTTCATTGGACGGAATGGACATCGATTGAGAGCTGTTGCCGAAGGAGCGTGAACCTTGTTGGTGCTTAAGCGAATTCAGCAGTTCTTGGCAATCATCGCAGTATTTGTATGCGTATCCTCTCCCTTACACGCTGCTCAACCCCATTGGGTCGGCTCATGGGCGGCTTCGCAGCAACTGGTGGAACCGCACAATGCTTTGGGCGAGGATGAACTTCGCGACTCTACCCTGCGACAAGTCGTTCATCTCTCGTTGGGCGGGACGGAATTGCGACTGCATCTCTCGAACCGGTTTGGAACAGCTCCGTTGCGGTTCGTTTCCGTACACATCGCTCGATCAGTTATCGCCGCATCCTCGAAAATCGATACTGCGACCGACAAGGCCCTCACGTTCTCCGGAAGTGCTGACGTGACGATTCCGGCAGGCGCGGATTACGTCTCAGATCCAATCGAATTTCGTGCCACGCCGTTCGCAGATATCGCGATCTCGCTGCACTTGGAGACACCTCCGGCGGAGGAGACCGGGCATCCGGGTTCTCGCGCTACATCGTATGTAAGCCGTGGCGACCATGTCTCAGAAGCCGAGCTGGCGGATGCGAAAAAGGTGGAGCACTGGTATTTCATTTCGGGAATCGATGTTGCGGCTCCGCCCGCGGCTGTTGCGGTGGTCACATTGGGAGATTCAATTACCGACGGTCACGGCGCAACCACCGACGCAAACAATCGCTGGCCGGACGTGCTCGCCGACCGCCTACAAGGGAATGCCGCGACCCGAGAGGTCGCGGTCCTAAATCAGGGGATCGGCGGCAATCGCATTTTGCTCGATGGCCTTGGACCCAATGCTCTGGCGCGCTTCGATCATGATGTGCTCGCCCAGCCCGCCGCTCGCTACGTGATCGTGCTCGAAGGCATCAACGATATCGGAACGCTCTCGCGCGAGCACGAAGTTCCGGCTGCCGAACACGATGCGCTGGTTCGTCACATCACTGCGGCCTACGAGCAGATGATTGTCCGCGCTCACACGCATGGCCTTAAGGTCTTTGGCGCAACGATCCTGCCGTTCCTGGGCTCGGGTTATTACCATCCGGGCACAGCAGCGGAGGCCGATCGGGAAGCTATCAATGCATGGATTCGCGCGCCGGGGCATTTCGATTCCGTCATTGATCTGGACAAGGTAACCCGCGATCCCGAGCAGCCGGAGCGACTCAAAACTGCGTTCGACTCGGGCGACCATTTGCATCCTTCGCCGGAAGGATACGCGGCGATGGCGAATGCGATCCCGCTATCGTTGTTTACTTCAAAAAGGGAAGCGGCGCGGCACCGAACACGAAAATAGACGCGCGTTCGCTGGCGAATGCACTTAATCAAGGGTGAATGGACATATGCTGCTTTAGAATGAAGGCAGGCGCCCGTAGCTCAGTTGGACTAGAGCATCTGCCTTCTAAGCAGAGGGTCGCAGGTTCGAATCCTGCCGGGCGCGCCATTCGAAGGTTTGCCCGGTCCGGAGACATAGGTTACAGAACGTTCCGGAGACACGGGTTACAGTTTTGGCCCGAAGGGATTTTCAATCAGAATGCCAGCAATCCGCTGGCCGCTTCGCAAATCTTCCGAGAGAATTCGACCGGCACCGCTCTTAACGGCAGATGACACGATAAGCGCATCCCAGAATCCAATTCGGGACTCATCCTCAATTTGGAAAGCGACGGAAATATCTGACGGAGTCGTTTCGATGCACCACGCGGCATACGTATCCACAACTCGGCGCGCCATCGGTCGTTCTAGAGGCTTTGGGATTTTGCGGGTTACGTTTACGTAAAATTCCTGCAGAACTTGCAAACTGAGTACGCCGGAGCGGTCATTCCAGAGTCCCCGCAGCGCAGCGTTGGCCACATCGCGCTTGCGACCGGCATCCAGATCGTGGGCATAAATCAGCACATTTGAATCGATAAATGTTTTACCGATCATGGAGCTGATCTCGGGTCACACGCAGTTTTCCGCCCAAGTGAAAGCCTTCCTCCAGCAGAGCAATTGCTTCCCGAGCCGCGCGCCGATACTCTTCTTCCTCTTCCACCAGAGCTTCAATTTGATGAGCCACAAGGCCACTGATGGACATGGATCTACGAGCAGCCAAAAGCTTCGCTTTCTGGATCGTTGTACGTTCCAGGGTAATCGTTAGGTTTTGCTTCTTACGATTTGAGGGGTTCACGAAATTTACGTGTAACACGTAAATTACGTGAAGTCAATGTGCACTCAAGAGGCTAGGCTACCGAAAACGCATGCCCGCCAGCTTTCGCGAGAGCCCACCGCCTTTGCTCAGGCTCTTGAATTGCTTTTTCATCATGGCGTACTGCTTCAGAAGCTGATTCACTTCCTGAACGCTTGTGCCTGATCCGCGCGCGATGCGCTTGCGGCGGCTTCCATTGATGACCTCGTGGTGATCTCGTTCGTGCGCCGTCATGGAATTGATGATGGCTTCGACGCGATTTAGCTCTTTGTCATCCACTTTGTCTGCCATGTTCTGAATACCGGCGAACGGACCGATGCTGGGCAGCATTTTCACAATGCTTTGCAGTGAACCGAGCTTCTTGATCTGCCGCAACTGCTCGCGGAAATCTTCGAGTGAAAAGCCGTCGCCGCTCAGAGCTTTTTTTGCGAACTCTTCTGACTTCTTGGCGTCGAGTTTTTCCTGCGCCTTTTCGACCAGCGACAGAATGTCGCCCATTCCCAAAATGCGACCAGCAATGCGATCTGGATGGAACGGCTCGAGCGCATCATACTTTTCACCGACGCCGAGGAATTTGATGGGCTGCCCAGTGACGTTGCGGATGGAAAGCGCCGCGCCGCCGCGAGCGTCGCCGTCCATTTTCGTAAGGATCACGCCGGTGAGGTTTAGCTTCTTATGGAACTCATTGGCGGAATTAACCGCATCCTGTCCGGTCATCGCGTCGGCTACGAACAAGATTTCTTGCGGATTCAACAGCTTCTTGAGGAGCTGCATTTCATCCATCAGCTCGTCATCGATGTGGAGGCGACCGGCAGTATCGACGATGAGCACATCGCAGCCAGAGTTGATCGCCTCGCGTCGCGCTTCCTTGGCCAGCCGCTCGACGACGGCAGTGGAACCTTCGCCGTCCACGTTGCCCTCATAAATGTTTGCGCCAATCGCGTTGGCAACGATCTTCAATTGCTGGCGCGCTGCCGGACGATACACGTCAACCGACACCAGCATGGGACGATGTCCGCCCTTTTTGAACCACTGCGCGAGTTTTCCCGAAGATGTTGTCTTACCGGAACCCTGCAGGCCCGCCATGAGCACGACCGTGGGCGGCTGGGAAGCGAAGCGGATCTTGGCCGTGTCGTTGCCGAGAATGTTGATCAGCTCGTCGTGGACGATCTTCACCACCTGCTCGGTCGGCGAGATCTGCAGCATGACTTCCGACCCAAGCGCCTTTTCGCGAATGTGGTCGATCAACTCTTTGACGACTTTGAAATTAACGTCGGCTTCGAGCAGCGCCAGGCGGATCTCGCGCAGCGCCTCCTGCATATTTTCTTCATTCAGGGTGCCTTGGCCGCGAAGGTTCTTGAATGCGCGTTGAAGTTTTTCGGAGAGATTCTCAAACATAGGACTGCTTCAATTCTAAACGGAGAGCTGGGCGGCTATTCCGACGGGGACGGCGAGTTTCACGGTGCACGCTTTACAAAGCTTTACGCGAACCGACTAACTTGTTAAAGGAGCCTACACGTCCTGCTAAATAAGATGGGCATCTCACGAGAGAACATCGGGCGAGCTTACGTGCGCCCATGCGGGAGGAGAGATGCGGAACATCCGGTTTTTGAACTCGCTGTTAGTAAGTGCAGCTTTGCTGGCGCCATTGGCGATGCACGCGCAGGATCGTGATCACGATCGTGATCGCGATAACCATCGCGTCTATGATTCGGCGCACCGCGATTATCACGCGTGGAACAGCGACGAAGACAACGCTTATCGTCAGTGGTATGGACAAACCTACAACGGACGTCAGTATCGGGATTACCGGAAATTAAACAAAAAGCAGCAACAGGCCTACTGGAAGTGGCGGCATGACAATGATCATGATCGTGACAAAGATCGTGATCGGGACCACGACCGCCACTGATATGGTCCAGTAACAACGCCCCGGCCACATCGGCAGGGGCGTTGGTTTTACGCTGAAATCAGTTGCAGAAGCTGGCTGGTGGGAAGCATTGTCCCGGCTTCCTGGTAGTCGAAGAGTTTGGTTCCGTCTTTGAATATCTGCATTTGTCCACGGGAACCGTTTCGAACTTTAACTTCAATGCCTTTTTCGGCAGCGGCTTTGCGCAGGCTCCCGGCCGCGCGTCGCAGATCGAATCAAAAGAAGCAGCGTTTTACTTCGATCATATTCAGTTCCTCCAGACTTCCTTTGCTGCAAGAATGGTGTTCACGTGAATAGTGACTGTATCCTGCACGTTGCGGGCATAACCACCGGCATAAGTGACCATCACCGGAATGCCACGTGCTTTCGCAACCTCAAATACTAGCGCATCGCGCCGTTGGAGACCGTCGATCGTGAGTGCCAATCCGCCAAGCTGGTCCTCCACATATGGATCAGCGCCTGCAATGTAGCACAGCAAATCGGGCGAGAAGCTGCGCAGTCCTGAACTCAGCGCCTGATCGAGCCAGGCAAGATATTGTTGATCTTCAACTCCGTCGGGCAGATTTACGTCGATCGAAGACGGCGGCTTGTACGCAGGATAGTTGTTTGCTTGGTGCAGAGAGATGGTGAAGACATCGTCGCCTTCAGATGCTACGGTCTCTACAACTTTGGACTGCACCTGCGCCGCCGAGATACTTGGCAGCGGACGTCCGCTGCGCTGCTTTGGCGGGAAGATCGCGGCGGTTCCATTGCCGTCGTGAACATCGCAGTCAACGGTCATGGCGCGCCGGATTTTGCCCAGCTTCTGCATCTTGCGGATTCCTATGGCGACATCGTGAATCATGCAGAAGCCTTCGCCATGATCCGGGTGAGCGTGGTGAAATCCACCGCCGATGTTCACGCACATTCCAGTTTCCAGCGCATGCTGGGACGCAAGGATCGAGCCGCCGGCGGAGAGCCAGAAAGCCTTCACCAGTTGCGGCGAGTAGGGAAGCTCCATCTGCAACTCCTCCTGCGGGCTGATGCCCCCATTCAGCAGACGATCGACATAGTCGGCGCCATGGACGAGACGAACATCCTCGTCGCTGGCAGCTTCCGGCGCGATGAAGTCGTCGGCGTCCGCTTCACCGGTCGAGAGCAGGCGATCGTGAATCATTCGATACTTTTCTGCGGGAAATACATGCACGCCGATGGGCAGGAAATATTGGTCGCTGTAAACGAGCGGAAACGGCAGGCGCATGACAATCGTTCCTGGTGTCGATTATTTCACGCTCCACGACAGCTGAATGATTGGCCTGCAGTGCTGCACAACTTCAACCAGGATTCCGGGTTCACACGAATGCCTGAAACGGCATCTGTAACCCCTCCTGTATTCACCCTCTTTCGGCGCGTTCGAGCGAGCGCGCCTTTTTTGTCCGAGCCGCAGCCTCCCGCAACAGACCCTCAAGTATGATCGGAAAATCGAACGACGAGTTAGCAGCCGGTGGTCGCCAGCTGCATAGCTGCGTGGCTCTTTTGCGCGAACAGCGAATTAACA
>Ga0134126_10010063_pt1 | contig 11917 bp, 22 predicted proteins | sample KB31752_FD_96881 | JGI IMG/M metagenome (GOLD analysis project Ga0134126, IMG submission 96881) | Terrestrial soil microbial communities with excess Nitrogen fertilizer from Kellogg Biological Station, Michigan, USA - KB3-175-2 | ecosystem: Environmental > Terrestrial > Soil > Unclassified ...
CAGCGTGAAAGCCTGTGACTTGTCGTCGATGATGACGGCACGATCCGAGATGTTGTAGACCTTGAATGTCTTATAGATGCGTGCATCCATACCCGGCGTGTTGATGTTCACGCGGATATACTCTTCGCCGATGATCGGGCCAGCTTCGATGATACCGAGGCTATCGGTAATCATGATATTGCCGTATAGCGACGATGCGAAGATGTCCTCGGTGATGTTCAACTCAATCATGAACGGCATCAAATCGATCTGCTTGCCGTTCGTGCAAATCAACGTGACTTCGTTGACTGAGACATCGCCCGCATTCAGAAGGCCGTTCTTGACTGTTTCGTTTGCCATTGATGGACGCCGTTATTTCTTGTTGGGATGATAACCCTGTTCATGGATCGAGTTTCCATCGGTCCAGACTTCAGAGGCCCGCACGGTTTTCGATAGTACCTTGTACTTACCCTTCAGATTATCACGGCCATGTTCATGTGCGTATGTCTTCGATACGCTAACCCAATCGCCCGGATTGATCTTCGCCTTTGGCGGTTCTGAACCTTCCTTTGGCGGATTCTTTTCGAGATGTTCGATATGAGCGTGTAGTTTGTCGTAGTTATCGACGCCGTGACCAATGTTCTTCAGCTTACCGGTCTTCATGTAATGTCTCTGCGCATCGTAAGCAGCATTCAGCTTTTCGGCATGAGTAGGTTCGTGTGGAACTGCCCGATACACCTTGAGTGTCGCATTAGGGCGATTCCTAACTCGCGCGATGGCTGCATGCGATTCGTGGTCGTAGGTCGCACCATCGCCATACATGCGGACACCTTGAGGACCATAGAAATCGTCGTCATAGGTGCCCTTCAGGTTGTGTAAGGGAGAGCCACTACCGGGTCCTGGTGATTCGTGTTCACCACGATACGCGGTGTCTGTATCTTCGCAGATCGCGTCGATTTCTTGTACGAATTGTTTGAATGATTTCATGGTTATGCGTTCATTGCGGCATTGAATTCTTTGATGAACTCATTCACCAGAGAGGGGTTCAGAATCTTGATGACTCGCTTCTTCTCGTTCAACTGATCTTCGTAGTCGTAGTTCGACACCGACACCGCACCAGAGAAATCCGAATCGACGATCAGGCCGGTATTAGGGTCAACATAGTGGTGAGTGCCATAGACCTGTGCTGGGTCCGATCCATAGACCTGTTGACAGTACGAGTATAGATGTTCTTGTGAGAGACACCAATCGTAACGAGGGTCGATGATTTCGTTCGTCAGAAGAATGACCCAATGTAGTGTCGGATCACCATAAACCTTATCCGCAACCATCTCCGGTGTCTCGCCGTCAATGATGGTGTATGGCGAGTACAGCATGACGTTCGACTTCAGTTGATCCGACATCTGCACACGTGCCATGAAGTTCGTGACGAGATACGCTGTCACGTTGTCAAAACCATAATAGGTCTTGGGGAACTGGTCGAAGTATGCTGTGGTCATGATTAGCTAAGTGCCTTTTCGAGATTCGTCTTATTCACGTTTGCGCCAGCAAGACGGCTCAGTTCTTTTCCGTCCTCGGTGATGACAAGGCAAGGAATGTTGCGAACGCCCCATGAACGTGCCAATTCGAATTCGTCGTCGATATTGACCTTCTGGAATCCGACATCTTGTCGTTCAGCGAGTACTGCGTTGAATTGTGGTGCAAACGTCTTGCAGGGAGCGCACCACGACGCAGAGAAGTAGAGAACGTGCTTCATTAGTAGCCTTTCTGGATACGCTCTTTGGTCAACGTTTCGAGTTCTTGGAACTGAAGTGACATCGTGATTTCGACAGGCGCACCATCCGCAAACGAAGCGAATTGTTCTTGACCGCCGTATTCTACGTGCATGTCAACCAAAGCGCAGGTTGAGATTTTGTTGAAGTAGGTGTTCTCTTTGCCCTTGTAGTAATACTGGATATTGAACTCTGAAGGGTGAATATAGAACAACCCGCCATTCGACAATTCGGGGTGCATGTGATATCGGAATGTCTGGATAATCTTTTGCACTTGATCTGTCTCTTGTTGAGACTTCGGGAAGAACTTGTAATCGAAGCGGAATCGACGGAAGCCCACCGACTTGAAGAGAACTTCACGGAATGGATTCAATGTTTGTTTTGACGCTGCTTCCATCTTCGCTGCAACACTGCTGATCGTGCCACCAACGGCAAACGCACCAGCCCGAGCGATTTCCTTGAAGCTGTCGATACTCATACCGAGCGACTTCGATGCGTCAACGGCAGACGAACTACCGTCGAAGAAGCCCTGTAATGCACCCAAGTTCACGATGTCGTAGTCAGCCGAGTAGTGGGCCGATGGCGCTTGTGCGAGATGCAGAGTGATGGCGTCCTTCAATCGATACGTTGTGTCTGGCGTGACTGCGAGGTCCGTAGCGATGGCCGCAGTACCAGCGGCAAGGGCAGTGCCCGCCGCGAACCCAGCAAGCCCACCAAGCCCACTTCCTGAACGTGCATAGGCTATCTTTCCGAAGAACTTTCCGACACCAAGCTTCGATACAGCGCCAAGTGCGCCCGCGACACCAGCAGCAGCCGCGACACCGTTACTCATTTTCGAAGGATCGACGCGGTTCTCGCCATTCAGTGGAACTGGCGTGCTTGGATCAACGAGTAAGCTTTTGTCTTGCGCGATCTTCGACTTGCCACGGATGTTGATGTAGAACGTTACCCAATGTTGCAAATCGGGATCAACCGTGAGACTAGACGGGTAGATGAAGTTACCGATGCTGCGATCCGTTGTAGATGGCGTCTGTGTCTTGAACTTATCGACGTTCGCTGTCGATTTGTTCTTGAGAGAAGACAAACCCGGAATCTGTGAGGCTGCGTTTTCGACAGTTGTGAGAAGGGACATGGTTGTCACCTAAATAGGAATATCCAATATTTAGGTGCAGCAGATGGCATACGGGGCAAACGCGTATAGGGGAAAATGGAAGCCGAGGAATCCCGCCAAGTATCGGGGAAACATTCACAGCATTACTTATCGTTCATCATGGGAACTTAAGGCGTTCAACTGGTGTGATACTCGTTCGAATGTCCTTACGTGGTCGAGCGAAGAAACAATCATTCCGTACAAATCCCCTGTTGATGGACAAATCCATCGATACTTCGTGGACCTGAAGTTCACGATACGAAACAAAGACGGTTCAGTGTCAACCTATCTGGCAGAAATAAAACCAAAGAAGTTCACTGAGAAACCAACAACACCCACTCGCAAATCAAAGAGGTATCTCGAAGAGTGCATCATGTTTGCGACGAATGAGGCAAAGTGGGAAGCAGCCAAAAAGTTCTGTGATCGTAAGGGATGGAAGTTCATCGTCCTCACCGAGAAAGAGCTAGGCATCAAGTGACCGATAAATATCTGATATAGAGATAAACGGCAAGTATTCGGTATAGAGATAAATGGCAGCACAACAACCAAACCCGTTCGACAAACTGAAGGTGACGAAGGCCAATATGCGCCAGTCACTTGAATGGTTCCAGTCGCAAATCAAGGTCCTTAGTCGATCATCATATCAACCAAAGTCGTTGATGGCGCAGACGGGTCGTTTGACTATTGCGCCAGTTCCGGGCCGGATGTATCTGTATCACTACGATGCTGTTACCAAGGACGATCTTCCGTATTGGGATGCGTTTCCGTGTATCTTCTACATAGACAGATTCACCAAGAATGGACACAAGTACTGGTACGGTCTGAACCTTCACTATTTGCCGCCACCGATGCGTCTACGTCTTCTCGCGAATCTGTATGACCTATCAAATAACGATAGGTTCGATGCAACGACACGTTTGAAACTGACCTATGACATTCTTATGCGTCTGTCGAAAGCAAAGAACCTTGGTGCTGACTTCGCTTTCAAGATGTACAAGGATGATGGTTTGGAATCACGGTTTCTGGAAATCCCCTCAAGTAGCTGGCCGATGGTCGCGCTCTTGCCGGTCGAACAGTTCCAGAAAGCATCGAAACAACGAGTCTGGCACGACGCCAAACAACGAGTCTAAAGATGGCTGATCTTCTTTCTTCAATCCCGAATCCCATTGACATTCTCAATGGGACCGTCAAGGGTGCTGGCGACATCGTTCGCGGCGCTCTTGGCTTGGGACCTACCAAATCAAATGCGTCCTCGAAGTCGCAGTTCCGGTTAGACGATTTCAAGGGCGAGGTCCTTGGGAAAGGTCTGGCCGAGGACAATCGCTTCGAGATGTTCATCGGTATCCCGCCGTGCCTGACGACGTGGGGACAATACATGCAAGGGTCGATCATTCGAATCGAGTCTGTGTCATTCCCGCCGTTGTCACTGTATGTCAAGCAAAGGCGCACGTACGGGGCTGCTGAACCCATGCCGGTATCAGCGGACTACGGCGGCGAAGCGGGCCTCACAGTGACGTTTCTGATCGACCGTGACATGAACACGAAGAAGATGTTCGATGCCTGGATGGATTCGATTGTGGATACGGATTCTCAGACAGTCTCATACCCGGATAGCTATACAACAATGCTGGGGATTCACCAACTCGATAGGACCGATGGTTCGGTTTATGAGACGGTTATTCGAGACGCGTTCCCAAAGAGTCTGGGAGCGATGACTGTATCGCAGAACGCGCAAGGCAACTTTATGCGGTTGCCTGTGACGTTTGGATACCGGAAGTGGATTTGCCATGAAGTGGCGTCACAGAAGTCCGCGACGCAAATGGATGCCGCTTCGTTAGCGGCACATGGCGGGGATGTGGTGAAGAGCGTGAATGACCAGATTCGTTCTCGCGCGACAGCCCTTCAGGGTATCGCGCAGAAATACGGTTTGACAACATCGTTCACTGGAATCAGTCTTTGAAGGGTTAGACCGCTGTCTGACGCATGGCGAGTTCGTGAATCTTTTGTGTGATGGCGTGCGGTGGATATCCGGTGCGCTCTTGCATCTGTGATTTCAGTTCTGCGCACCGTGAATCACCAGCACTTTCGTGCATCAAGTATTGAACCGCCATGCTCTGAAGTTGGTCTACCGTATATTTCATCTTCTTCTTACTATCCTGTGACGTTCGTTGCTAATAAGTTCAATGTTGCGAATGAACAGACTTGTGCGTGAAGGATGAAAATCCAAATCTGGATCATCCTCACGCCAACAACTACCGACTGCTGGCCGGTAAAATCTTCTATCACCTATCACTATCCATGTACCAGCCGGGTAGCTATCTAACCGTTGCAGCGATTGCGAAACTCCGTGATGCCTGCTGTGACGCGTCATTTTTACCGTCTCCGTGGTGGACTGAGAGAATGTTACCTCGATACACCACGGGCGAGTCTAATTCCCTTATTTACCGGTCTGGTATGGCTTGACGAGCGAGTGACCAAGAGGCCACGTTTCTCCGTGCGAGTTGCAGTATTTCGCACGTTTGGGAATGTCGTTCTCGCCAGGGAACGTGGTGTTTTCATACCACTCACGATCCGACCGATAATGGGGAGCGTAGTATCGCACCTGACCGTCCACGACAAGGGTCTGATCCTTGGCCCATTGCGGAACGTGTTCCATCGTGTATCGATGGACGTATCTTGCCTTGGCTTCCTCGAAACTGATTGGTCGAATTGGCATAGAAAACCCCTCCTATTCAGTGTTTAACGTGGAAGCGACGGTACGGCGCAGGCATCACGTCGCCATCGTACTCGTCGTCTCGCAGCATCCGATGTACCCATTTGCGGTACTCGCTGGCGCTAACGGTGTCTTCGTTGGCGTAGTTCGTCGAGTACATACGACACGCCGTGCCGTGGTGCTCCATGAACCGATCCGTATTGATGAAGAGTTGACCGCGAAGGAATTGTGAACCCTCTTCCTTGATGCGTTGTTCAGCGTCGGCGCTATCGAACCCGGCGACGTGGTGGACACAGAGACGGAAAGTACCGTCATCATTCTTGATCCAGGCCATCACGTTGAAGATCATCGGTTTCTTGTCCATGTCGTTCACTCCCGTGTTTGTGGTCGATGTAGAGAATCATACATGTCTGGGAATTGATTGTCAATCCTTCGAGTTAGGCGTTATGCTGCGCGATGAATGCGTTCGCCACGGCGGTATATGCGTCCTGTCGGCTGCGAACAGGCACGCGCACCCATTCGCGCATAGCGGCAACAGTCGTGCAGCAGAGCCGCGCTGCAACGCGGGTGCGAAAAATGGCACGGTCCTGTTCGTCTCTCAAATCGAGCCCTGTTACCTCGGTTTCAAGAAAGTCAAGTTCGCTCATTTCAACACCCCATCGAGTAGGCCGGGACTGCCCCGGCGCGGGTTTAGTCGGCCAGTTCATACCCAAAAAGCGCAATATACTGCTTGCACGCTTCTTCGGTGGGCAGGTGGACTATGTTGTAGACTTCGCGCCCGTTTGCAAACTGTTCAACAGCCCATTGTTCGGCATTGTCGTAGTTTGTGCATCCGTCGCAGATCAGCGGTTCGCAATCTACTATGGTTGCCGTTGCGTCCGCGAATACCAAAACGATAAATCGGTCCATAATCATTCTCCCGTTCGATGTGAAGATAATACAGGTCTGGGAATCAAATGTCAACTCCCAGACCTGTTTTTCTTTACTTCACCAGACGGGTCGGAAACTGGTTGAACAGCTTGCCAAGTTTCGACCGGTTCACGATCATCTTCGTGTGCCAAACTTGCGGTTCACGGTCTTTGATGTAGACAGTCAGGTGCGAACCGAACCAAGGGTTGCCTTCGAGAACTGCTTTATCCGCCTTGGCATTGATCTTCGTATTCAGCTTGGCGACGTACGCTTCGAATTCAAATCCGGCATCGCGTCTCACCTTACCGACTTCTTTCTCTACCTTATCGTCATTGAGCAGCAAAAAGTTGCCGTCTTCCATCTCCGGGTCATAGATACAGATCGAGAGGTAGAACGAACGTGCCAAGGATATCGCACGCATTGTACCAGAATCGCCTTTTTCTGGGTACGGAAGGATCGAATCGAGGTCATTGCCGTGCTTCAGGAGAGTGGCCTTAGCCTGTTCAACGTCGGCCCGGAACATCTCTTCTGCGCGATCCTGTGCCATCTTCTTGAGCGGAAACACGGCCTGATAGACAGCATCCGTGGCGTTCACGATGGCCCGACGCTCTTCTTCGCGCGCTTTCTTCGCGGCACGAACAGCCGTGGCCTTGACTTCGATGGTCTTTAGATAGGCGACGACTTCCGCCAGTTCCAAGAGTTCTTCGGCGAGCAACCTAGCCACGCCGTACATCTCACACTTCTTGGCTTCGGGTGACACCTTATCCAGCTTCTTTAGGAAGGACGGGATCAACCGCGCTTCGTACACGTGATCGAGATACTTCAGGTCTTCGGGAAGAGATTCCCACTTGCCAGCATGAACGTAGCGCTCCCACACGATAGAGTCGAAAGCTTGCTGTACGAAACGGTTGATGTTTTCGCGAATCGTCTTGGAATCAATGAGGATGATTTGACCGGCGTCGATTGCAGCATTGACTTCGACGATGATTCGGTCATTTAGGCGATTCAACAGGCGATTGAGTTTTTCGGGGTTAGCCGCAACCGCTGCAAAAACGATGGGGAAATGGAACTTGAAGGTCGGCTTGGTCATGTGAATCACTCCCAGACATGTTGTCGATGTAGAGAATCATACAGGTCTGGGAATTATGCGTCAAGCGTTATTTGGTGTCGGGATTACCAATCGTCGTGACTGTGACGTGCCGGGTACAATTCTTGCCACAGTTCTCTTCGTGCTGCGTCACAACCGGCTTATTGGCCGGTGTGTTCGGGCATCGGGTGTAGTACCCGCGATCATCCGGGATACCGCCCGGAGTGGCCCGGAAGAAGCGTACCGTGGTGCAGCCGTCAGCCGGGTTCGTGCCGACATCTTGGAAGATCGCACCAGCCGTGGCCGGGACCACGTAACCGGACGACCGGTCACTATCGCTACATGCTGCGAGTGACAAAGCCGCGACGAGCGCGGCCAGTGTTGCAATTTTCTTCATCTTATCCGTTGTAAATTACCAGTGTTGCTACGTTGGGGACTATTTCACCAGCAGCCGGGATGTATTCGTACATCTCGCCGTCCCAGAATTCGGCTTGGATTGCCGCTTCTTCATCCATCACAAACTTGATGATGCGTCCGGTGATGTGTGATTTGACTTTGACTTCTCGCGGAAAACGGCCTTCATAGTAGAAGCTGTCGCGCTTGATCGAGAGAACCTTTCGGGCCTTGTCGTATTCGAAGTCGTTGAGCATCAGTTCCATGTGAATCACTCCCAAAGATGTTCTCGATGGAAGTGATTATACATGTCTGGGAATTCTTGTCAAGACCCGCCGTGCGTGCCCTTCACTTCCTTCGTGGCATGCAGGTTGTAGCGGTTCCAGAAGATGCGACACGATTCGGCCACGGCGTCACGGATTTGCTTCCACTCGAAGGGTCGATCCGCGCAGTCCATGCCGATAAAGATTTCGTCGTAGACCATCGTCGTCTTGATGGGACCGAAGACCTTGATCCGGTCTTCGATTTCGCGGTACAGTGCGCTAAACAGCGCGCCCGTCTCGTAGCAGAGACGTTCTTCGACATCCTTCAGGATATTTGCGAAGTTCTGCACCGGGAAGTGTAATTGGAACTCGATCACCTGCGTTTCGAGATGTGGCATGAAGTCCCGCACGTTCGTCTTGAAGTCCATGTTTCACTCCCAAAGTCGTTGTCGATGTTCAAGATCATACAGACTTGGAAGGTGTTCCGTCAAGCCTTTTTCAGTACATATTTCAGATAGACTTCGAGCATCGAGAGTTCGAATTCGACCTTTGCGTGACCGTTCTTCTTCGCCTTCTCGATAGCCTTTCGGATGTCGTCTACGGTCTTGTTCTTGCGGAACGTCAGGCCGTAGACAGGACCGATGTCCGTACTCTTGACCGTTCCGAACATCAGGTCTTGCGCGAGTTTTTCGTACTTCATTTGATACCTTTCTTGCCGATGAAAATGCAGCCGTCTTCGCGTACCTTGATGTCCTTCAGGTAGCACGAATCGACCTTGGCCCATTCCTTGTGTGCGGGTGAATACTGCGTCGCTTCGATGGTGTACTGGCGTTCCAATCTCACCGATAGTTTTTGAATCTTGACGCGATACTGACGCATGTCGTCCTTCTCTGCGGTCTGGACCTTCAGTTCCTTCTTCATGTGCCCGTAAGCATCTTCAGTCCAACCCTTCGAGGCCAGTGCAGCCTTCAGTTCCTTGATGTCCATGACGGTCCCCTTACTGTTGTGCTGCACGTTGTTCAAGGATCAGGTCGATAGCGTACTTCATTGCATCGCCGCGAGGCAGAAGAATCGTCTTGCCTTGCAACGGACCCGACACGTGACAGTACGTGCCACCGGTAGGCGACGTAATAGACCATTTGTTCTGACCGCGTGCCCGGACAAGAAGGAAGCCGCCAACCTTGAATTCCGTCGAGAGGATGCGGCGCATCGCCGTGCAGTCGCGCATTTCGCGATCCACCGAGACTTCGATGTTGTTGTCGATTGCCAGATCGAGTGCTTGTTGATGGTTCATGGTGCGTCCTCCTGTGTCGATGAACAAGATATTACCAAGGTTGGGAATGTGTGTCAACAACTAAATAGTCGATCATCACTGAGGACTATTTTATGGCTCTGCCACGCAACAACTACCCTATCTTTGAACTGACACTGCCATCCACCGGGAAGAAGATCAAGTGTCGCCCCTGGTTGGTCGGAGAACAGAAGACGCTCTTGATGGCACTTCAGAGCAACGACGCGGACATTCTGTTGTCTGTCCGTAATGTGGTCGATACGTGTTCATTCGGAAAGCTTGACATCGAGAGTTTGCCGAACTTCGACCTTGAATACATGTTCATGCAGATTCGCATTCGATCAGTTGGGGAATCGGTTGACTTGGTTCTGACTTGTGGGCACTGTGAACAGCAGCACGATTATCGACTTCAGCTTATCGATGTCAAAGTTATCAAGACAGATGGGCATAGCACGAAGATCATGTTGGCAGACAATCTCGGTGTAGAGATGGAATATCCAACAACGGAACAACTCGATTATCTGAACAAGAACTATAGCGTCGAGACGGTCTACGAAACAATCATGAAGTGCATCAAGACTGTTTTCACTGACGAAGAAGTTCACCCGACTAAGGACGAACCACTCGAAGAAGTGCGGGCGTTCCTCGAATCACTGACATCGCAGCAGTTCGAACAGATCGAAAACTTCTTCGCGACGATGCCGGTGTTGAAGCATACGTTCACTGACAAGTGCCCGCACTGTGAGAAAGATACACAATACACACTGGAAGGCATCGAAGCTTTTTTCGGGTGATGCTCTCACATGACAGTTTGTTCAACTACTACAAGTTGAACTTCAGTCTCGTCCAGTTCCATAAATATTCGTTGACCGAATTGGACGAGATGTTGCCGTGGGAGCGAGAAATTTACGTCGGTCAGCTTGTCCAACACATTCGAGAAGAGGCAGAACGAAACGAACTTCTCCGTAAGCAACAGCAACACACATAAAGGTTATCTAAATGGCGGCGATGCAACCATCATCACAGACATCTCGAATCTCGAATGAGGACATGAATGCCTACATCGGGAAGATCGGAGCGTTGCTTCGTCGCAATCAGGTGTCGAAGAATAACGGCAAGGATGATAAATTCGTTCAGCAGATCGACGAAGCGTATCGTCAATTCACTGACTCGGTGAAGGATCAAGAAGAATGGATGAAGACGGCCACCGACGAACAACGTGAAGTGTTCCGTGGTATCACGGAGAACTTCTACAAGCTTCGTCGCGCCGACGCCAAGGACTTTGATGCACTTCACAAGGAATTCAAAGCAGCCGTCGTTCGTCTGAACGAAATCGACGGCGACCATCCTGCCAAGGGAGAACTGGAACACCTTGCATCTATCGGAATGAAGCACACCGATCCGAATGCAAAGAAGAAAGGCGGTGTGCTTCGTCAAGAGTTCTCGCAACGTGCAGCCAAGTTCTTCAAGCCGACACAAGACGATCTTGAAAGCCCTTTGTTCCGAAAGCTGGCGGGTCTTGAAAAGAACGGTGCGGGTGTACTGAATCCGCTTCACGAACTACAGAACCAAGGCACTGCCGAAAAGCTGATTCGCGAGGCGGGTGAACAGATCACGGGCGAAGCAGAGAAGGACAAAGCAAACGCGATGGCATCACAGATCGCGGGCGGTTCGGGTGAAGGAAAGGGTTCGGGTGGATTCCCGTCGAAGATCGAGAACCTTCATGTCGAAAACTTGATCGTGAAGATGGTCAAGAAGGCCGAAGACGAACAGCCGCCGCGATACATGCAAGATCGTCTCGATGGTCCGAAAGGTCGCAGTGCAGTTCCGATCAATCCAGAGTTGCCTGGACCTTCATCGTCTGGCGCAGAGTTGCATCCACAGTTGCCGGGTCCGCATGGCCCGACAGGTGCGCTAGTTGATCCAAAGCCACACGTACCGCTTGACCAGAAGGCGCTTGAGTATCACGAACCGCATCTTCTTCCTGCACCGAAGATCGCGCACAAGGAACTCGCTGTACAAGACGTTGAACATCGTGAAGTCGAATCGCCGATCAAGGTTAAACCGCGCAATCCACATGCGCCACTGAAGACGCAAGAATCGCCGATTGCATCGGCAGTTCGTGGTGCGGTTGATGTGTATCCGACGTTCGTACCGAAGCCAACTATCACGGATGCGTTCAAGCCGAAGTCGGACCTTCCTGATAACGACGTGGGTCCTCGGTCAGCCGATCCTACGTTGAAGATCGATGACAATCCGCAAGGTGACGCAGCAGCAAAAGAAGGTTCTGGTTCGTCGATAACATCCGAAGTCATCGGTGATGCGACAAGCCTTCTGCCTGCCTTGTTTGGTGCAAAGAA
>Ga0134126_10010064_pt1 | contig 11916 bp, 8 predicted proteins | sample KB31752_FD_96881 | JGI IMG/M metagenome (GOLD analysis project Ga0134126, IMG submission 96881) | Terrestrial soil microbial communities with excess Nitrogen fertilizer from Kellogg Biological Station, Michigan, USA - KB3-175-2 | ecosystem: Environmental > Terrestrial > Soil > Unclassified ...
GGGCGATGCCTTCGGCCCGCGCTCTACTCGTCGCTTCGCTCCTCACCGAGCCACCCTACGGGTGTCTCGGCCCTCCGGGTAACGATCGCTATCGCAAACGCTCGCTTCGCTCGCAAACAGTGGGGGGCCTCGCAAGTCAACTGCCAAAGTCGCGGCGGGTCTTTCGCAACGAATCGGCCACCAGCCGACGTGTTCGGGCGGGCGCTTTCGGATGGTCCACCGCAATGACCCGTACTGCATTTTGTCGCAAATCGCCGCGAGTACCGAGTGTCTGTTGGCTTGGGAGTTGGGCCCTCGGAACCAGCGATCGAGGAGGGCAGGATAAAAGCCGCAAGGTGCGGCCGGTCGGTCGGTCGGGAAATGTCAGCAAATTCAAACATGCTCCGAACATTGCGAAGATACAGCGCAATTTGTCGTTCGCGATAGGTCACTGTTCCTTCTCAGTTTTCGACACCTTGCGGTGGGTAGAATGAGCCGCAACGACGATTTCCGCATCCGTCCAGGCCGCATCCGCTCGACCCGCGCGCCCAAGGCAAAATCCTTTCTCGCGCAGGCCCTCAAAGCCGCTCAGAAAGCAGGCGGTCTCCCAGGCGGCCGAGCCAAGAGAGGCGGCTCGTTCGGCCGCGGCCGTGCGGCGAGCCTTGCCGCAGCGCGGCTCCTCAACAACCGCGCCCGCGGCGCCATGATCAAGGCGCGTGTAGTACGCCGGATGCGCTCGCCCGGAGCACTGCGAGCCCATATCGGTTATCTCAAGCGCGACGGCGTCACCCGCGACGGATCGCCGGGTAAACTCTTCGATGCTGCCGGCGATGATGCGGACGGCCGGGCTTTTGTGGAGCGATGCGACGGGGACCGGCATCATTTCCGGTTCATCGTTTCGCCGGACGATGCCGGTGAACTGGAAAGCTTGCGGGGTTTTACCCGCGAACTGATGGACCAGGCATCGCGCGATCTCGGTACGCGGCTAGACTGGGTCGCCGTCGATCATTGGAATACCGAACACCCCCATATTCATATCCTCGTGCGCGGCCGCGCTGATGATGGTTCAGATCTCGTCATCAGCCGCGATTACATCGGAACTGGCTTGCGGGCGCGTGCCGGAGATCTTGTTACCCGGGAGCTCGGCCCGCGATCGGAGCTTGAGGTCCGGCGCGGCCTTGAAGCGGAGGTGACGAGCGAACGCTGGACCAAGCTTGATCGGGTGTTGGGCCGGGAAGCGGGAAGGGCGGAAGGGGTCATCGATCTTCGGCCAGGAGGCGATGCGGGACGCGATCCGCTGCGGGAAATCCGGATCGGCCGGATGCGGACGCTCGAACGGCTCGGGCTTGCGGAACCAGCCGGTCCTGCACGCTGGGTCCTCGCCGCTGACGCGGAACAGCGCTTGCGGGCGCTTGGGGAACGCGGCGATATCATTAAACGGCTGCACAAAACTCTCACCAAGGATGGCACATCTCGCGTGCCATCCTCCTGGGCGCTTGAGGGCGAAGCCCACGGCGAGCCTGTGATCGGCCGCCTCATCGCCCGCGGGCATGATGACGAGTTGAGGGGAACCGCGTTCGCTGTTGTCGACGGAATTGACGGGCGTGTGCATCATCTCAAACTCCCCGACCTCGATACGGCCGGCGACGGTCCGATCGGCGGCATTGTGGAGTTACGTCGTTTTGAGGATGGGAGAGGTCGGCAACGCATTGCGCTTGCCGTCCGCTCGGACTTCAATCTCGACCAGCAGGTAGCGGCGGACGGGGCGACCTGGCTCGACCGGCGCCTGGTCGCCCGCGAACCTGCCGATCTTTCACGCGTCGGCTTTGGTGCTGAAGTCCGCGCCGCGCTCGACCGGAGGATCGACGCGCTGTCAGAGCAGGGGCTTGCCCGGCGGGATGGAGACAAGGTCACGCTCGGCCGCAACCTGGTCCAAACACTCCGCAACCGCGAGCTCAGTACGGTGGGTCGGCGCCTTGTCGAGGAAACTGGGTTGGCGCATCTACCCGCCGCGGCGGGAGCATCAGTTTCGGGAGTTTACCGACGAAGACTGTCGCTTGCCACCGGCCGGTTTGCCATGATCGACAACGGTCTCGGCTTTCAGCTGGTGCCCTGGACACCTTCCCTTGAGCGCGAGCTGGGCAAACAGGTGAACGGCATCGCCAGTCCTGGCGGCGTTGACTGGAACTTTGGACGCAGGCGGGACCTTTCTCTCTGACCCACCGAACTCTGCGCTGCGGCGCGAGCACCTGCGATACCTGGGATAATGTCGTTGCACGGGTGCGTGGGGCGAGCACATCTCAGCTCCATGTCCGCGACCAAAATCCTCTGGGGGCAGCTGTTCTTCATCTCAATCGTGGTGCTCGGGTTTCTTTGGGGCGCGACGGAGTGGACGGCCTGGCGTCTCGCCTTCCAGCCGCAGCTCGGGCCTGTCTGGTTCATGGTGGGGCGCTGGCCGGTGTATCAACCCGTTGCATTCTTCATCTGGTGGTTTCAGTTCGACGCCTACGCGCCAAAAATATTTGTCGAGGGAGCCTGCATCGCGGCGAGCGGCGGGTTCGCCGCTATCGGCATTGCCATCACACTCTCGGTGTGGCGGGCCAGGGAAGCCCAGCAGGTGACAACGTATGGCTCGGCGCGCTGGGCCGATACACGGGAGGTTCGGCGCGCCGGGCTTCTGGGGTCTGAGGGAGTGGTGCTCGGCCGCTTTGATAACAGCTATATCAGGCACGACGGTCCCGAGCATGTCCTTTGCTTTGCCCCGACCCGTTCGGGCAAGGGTGTCGGTCTGGTCATTCCGACCCTGCTCACCTGGCCGCATTCCACGATCGTCCATGACATCAAGGGAGAGAACTTCAAGCTGACCTCGGGTTGGCGCGCCCAATTTGGACCTGTACTCCTGTTCGACCCGACCAATCAGGCGAGCGCGGCCTATAATCCGCTTCTCGAGATCCGAAAAGGTGACTGCGAGGTGCGCGATGCCCAAAACATCGCCGACATCCTCGTCGATCCCGAAGGCGCGCTCGAGCGCCGCAATCATTGGGAGAAGACCAGTCACTCCTTGCTTGTTGGCGCGATTTTGCATGTCCTCTATGCGGACGCCGACAAGACGCTCGCCGGCGTTGCCAACTTCCTGTCCGATCCTTCGCGCCCCATCGAGGCGACGATGAATGCGATGTTGGCGACCCCGCATCTTGGTGAGCGCGTTCATCCCGTGGTGGCATCAGCGGCGCGCGAGCTTCTCAACAAGAGTGAAAATGAGCGCTCCGGGGTTTTATCGACCACGATGAGTTTCCTGGGGCTCTACCGCGATCCCATCGTCGCCAAGGTTACGGGCCGAAGCGACTGGCGCATCCGCGATCTCGTGGATGGATCGCGGCCCATCTCGCTCTATCTCGTGGTGCCACCTTCCGACATCGCACGCACAAAACCCTTGATGCGGCTCGTGCTCAACCAGATCGGACGGCGCTTGACCGAGAGTCTGGATACCGATCAGCGGCGGCAAAAACTCCTTCTGATGCTCGATGAGTTCGCAGCGCTCGGCCGTCTCGACTTCTTCGAGAGCCAGCTCGCTTTTATGGCCGGCTACGGCATCCGTAGCTTTCTGATCACGCAGAGCCTGAACCAGCTCGAGCGCGCCTATGGACCAAATCATGCAATCCTGGACAACTGCCATATCCGGATCGCGTTTTCGACTAATGACGAACGCACCGCCAAGCGGGTGTCGGACGCACTTGGCACCGCAACCGAGATGCGCGCGATGAAGAACTATGCCGGACACCGCTTGAGCCCCTGGCTTGGGCACCTGATGGTCAGCCGTCAGGAGACTTCGCGCCCGCTGCTCACGCCCGGAGAAGTCATGCAACTCTCCCAAAACGAGGCGGTCGTGATGGTTTCAGGGGTCCACCCGGTCCGCGCCCGCAAGGTTAGATACTACGAGGATCCGCAATTCCAGCACCGGATCAAACTTCCGCACGCGGGTTCGGCCAGCCTGGTCGCGCAGCCGGACGATTGGTCGGGCAGCAAGCCGATTGCGCCCTTGGCGGACGCGCAGTTCAAGCGCAGGGACCGTGACCCGAATGGCGGCATTCGCCGCGAGCCGGATTTGCCGCAGCTTGAGGAAGTCATGATCAAGGCGCCGCTTATCGAGAACGAGTTTGATCCTGGTCCAGATGAGGGCGACACCGATGCCTTGCAGGCCAGCGGCCTGACCCGCTCGATGCAGGGCCTTGCGCGTTCCGTCAGCCTCGACCCGGACGATAAAATGGGCCTTTGACCCGGGCGATATGAAAAAGTCCCAGCTCAGCATTTACCTCGATCCCGAGACCCTCCGGAACCTTGAGGCTTTTGCAAAGCGTCAAGGCAAGCCCAAGTCGCTGATCGCTGAGGCCGCGATTGCTTCGTTCCTTTCTCCCGACGATTCCGATCGGCGGGAGGCGGCGATCGCCAAGCGGCTGGACCGGATCGTGCGTGTGCTCGAACGGCTCGAACGCAATGACACCATCACGCTGGAGACGATCGCGCTGTTCATCCGCTTCTGGTTGACGTCGACACCGGCATTGCCAGAGCATTCAAGCCCTGCGGCGCGCGCCAAGGGCGCTGAACGCTACGATCGTTTTGTCGAAGCCTTGGGGCGGCGGCTCTCCAGCGGATATACGATCCTCAAAGAGGTCAGCATCGAATCGAATGACACTGGGGACACCGCGCGGGTCGGAGATGAATCCGGCCCTCCTTGAGCAGTGCGCTATTCTTTTCTTTTCCTACGCCAGGACACGCTCGCGATCTTCGGTCCGTTGAAGCAATCCCGATGCTGCTCTTTCTGTCGTTCCCGTCAGATTGAATCACCTAATCGATCGTACTGCGAGAATTGCGACGACGATTGGCGAGTCCTTTGATGGGGGAATACCAGAACATGCAGCTCAACGCCGAAATCGCTGTGGAGCCAACCCAAACCGAAGCTCAAGTATCGCCGCGAAAGCGCAAGTCGCGGGCGGTCCGCAAAGTGACCGTCCGGCTTGTCGAGCAGGTCTGCGAGCGGCTCCAGGTCGCAGCCGATCGTCCGGGCGTCGGCAAGAGCATGATCGTGGACGCCGCGCTGGAACGTTTCCTGAGCCCACGCGCGCCTGTCGAAGACCTTGTAGAACAGCATTTTGACGGCCTTCATGCGAGATTTGACGGTCTTCAGCACGATATGCGGATGATCGCCGAGACGGTCGCGCTACACGCCCGATACCACCTCGCGGTCATGCCAGCCCTTTCGCAACAACGGCAGCACGAGGCATGCCTCCTCGGCGACGAGCGCTTCAAGGTCTTGGCAGAACAGGTTGATCGGCGTGTTCGGCAGCGCCGCCCCCTTATGCAGGAGACAATCGGGCGGCTCGATTCCGCAGTCCATGAAGGGCCGAGGCCGGCAACAGTCGAAATCACACCGCGTGATCCGGAGTCGGGGCCAAACGATCAGAAACCTGCCTCTGAAGGCGTTGATTCCGAGGACGCGTCGCCTGCCGCCGCCGGGGAAGGCAGCCGCGAATCGCGCCCTTGCAAACGCTCGAACACCTTCGCCCGGCCTGACGTCGTCGGAGGTGGAGATCCGAATCCGCGACCAACCCAATCCGCGGCGGATCCGGAACTGACACATGAGCCAGCTGAATCCCAGAACCGCCTGCCTTCAAAATGGCGTCTCTGCTTCTCCGTCTTCCTGCCCTTTGCTGCCGGCTACTTTCTTTCCTTCCTCTTTCGCACGATCAATGCCTCGATTTCGCCGTCGCTGGTGTCCGATTTTGGGCTCAACGCTGCTGAAACTGGGCTGCTCGCGTCGGTCTATTTTCTCGTCTTTGCGGGCGCCCAGCTTCCGATAGGGGTGCTGCTGGATCGGTATGGCCCGCGGCGAGTCCACAGCGTGTTGCTGGTCATTGCGGGCGGCGGCGCGACGCTATTTGGCAACGCGGATGGATTCGCGGAGCTCCTTTTTGGTCGCGCCATGATAGGTCTTGGTGTTGCGGCCGCATTAATGGCAGGGTTGAAGGCGATCGCAATCTGGTTTCCGAAGGAGCGCATCGCGCTCGTCAACGGCTGCATGATCATGCTGGGATCGCTCGGCGCCGTCACCGCTACCGCGCCAACAGATTGGGTGTTGGCTCTCATCGGCTGGCGGAATCTGTTCGAAGTTCTGACCGCCGCGACGCTAGCAACGGCCGGACTGATCTATCTTGTCGTGCCCGAACGCACGAGTCCCAACCAAACCGTGGCATTCGGAAAGCAGCTCACCTTGCGTTCCATCTTTTCGGATCCGCGTTTCCTGAGAATTGCACCGCTTTCAGCGACCTGCATCGGATCCTCTTGGGCGTTGCAGTCGTTATGGGCCGCATCCTGGCTGGCCGATGTGGAAGGATTTGATCGGCAGAGCCTGATCGACCAACTCTTCATCATGGCTATCGGCATCAGTCTCGGGGCGTTGATACTGGGGACCACGGCTGATCAGTTACGCAAGCGAGGCATAGCGACCGAGGTCCTATTGGCGGCAGTCGGCGGGTTGTTCATCTTGGCGGAACTCGCACTGGTTTTGCGCGTGCCGATGCCATCCATCGTGCCTTGGTCCGTCGTATCAGTCGTGGGCGCGGCTACCGTGCTGAGTTACGCCATCATAGCGGATTACTTTCCAGTGCAAATTGCCGCACGTGCCAACGGTGCTCTGAACCTCGTGCACTTTGGTTGGGCATTCTTGGTCCAATACGGGATTGGGCTCGTCCTCGGACAGTGGGCGCCTCAGGACGGTCATTATCCGGTCGACGCCTATCAGGCCGCATTCGGTCTCAGCGTCGCGTTTCAAGCAGCTGCACTGGTCTGGTTCACCGTGCCCTGGCTTCGGACATTCGGCAAACGCCTCAACCTTTCGTTCGCGCGACCTCCTGCAGAGCGTGACAGCCAAATCGGACCTGTCATGGTGCCGTTCGAGGGAGTTGTCCTTGAGGCGTGCGAGAGAATGGAATGGTGACCTAGCTGGGGCGTGAAACAATAAATTCAGAGTATTCGGCAGACGTCTCCATTGCTGCGCGTAACAGACTCAAGTCGGATATCGCGCCATGGTTCGAAGAGGGCCAGTAGCGGACTAATCGGGTTTGTCCGTGTTTGGCCTGGTATGGGTCAACGACCGACATCTGCGAACGAGAGAGGCCGCCAACTGAGGTGGCCTTACTACGTAGCCGACACCGGAGGCACTCCCGTATTGAGCAGGTTCGAAAGTGCCGTCACGATCTGAGCTGGCGCGAACGGCTTATTCAATAGGATGCTATTCGGGACGCCTTTGGAAGCCCAATCCTCGCCGTGCGTGCCGGTCATATAAATAATAGGCATGGTTGGCTCGGTCTCCCTCGCGATGCGGGCGACCTCCCAGCCGTCAAGCTGGCCGGACAAATTAATATCCGTGATGACTGCGCGAAAGGCGATTTCGCCCTTCAGAAGCGTAATGGCTTCCTCCCCCGATCCCGTTATTACCGTTTCAAATCCCCCCTCCGAAAAGGCCTCTTGGATCAAATCCTGAATAAGCTGATCGTCCTCGGCGACCAAAACCGTGATTGCATTCTCCACTTGATGTTCCCCCGCGCTGCGTCGTGCAGTCCTCCGGGGAGAGAAGTGAGGTTTGGAAGATTCGTTCCGCGAAATGTTCAAAAGTGTACTTTGTTCTCCCTTTGTCGAATTGGCCACTGACAAAATCAAATTAGGCCACAAGGGTTAAAACAGGCCAGCACCACTCCCACCATAGGAACGAACGGTGATCGGGGACCAATCCGGGAACATGACTCTGTAGGGCCGCACTAGTCCGTTTCAGGTCAGACTGAGAAGAACTCAGTAAGGAGTACATATCTTCGGTTTTGCACCGGAACTCGGACGTTGTTCGAGGCAACGAGCGTCGAGAAACCCCACTCGATTGCAAGCTGTTGAAAATTCACCAAGCTGCGGTCACTTAGCTTTGAGCGCTCAGGCGGCGGACGCCGATCTAATCCGGGAAATGGCGACCTAACCAGCGAACGGCTGATCTCCCAAGCCACCGTTCGTGCCGCCGAGTTGCCACGCGAGGAGTCTGGAAATTTCCTGATCTTTCTTTTCCTACGCCAGGCTACGAGCCCGCCAGTGCTCTTGTTGCACTGATCCGTCTCCTGCCTTTTCTAATCGTCCCATCTGAGGACGCTTGAGGCGCCCTCAGTTTTTGGGGGGCGGTGGTGGCAATCTATCCCACAGAGTCGGAGGCGATCTCGCGCGGCGTACGCATGCTTCGCACGGCGCTAGGCCCCGCGATCGCCAGCTTTTTGGACGATCCCGCGATCGTTGAGGTGATGCTCAACCCGGACGGCCGATTGTGGATCGATCGGCTGTCGAGCGGTCTGGCGGACACCGGCGAACACCTCTCCGCCACCGACGGGGAACGCATCGTTCGATTGGTTGCCCACCACGTGGGCGCTGAGGTTCATGCTGGCGCGCCGCGAATCTCGGCCGAGCTGCCCGAGACGGGCGAGCGCTTCGAGGGATTATTGCCGCCGGCGGTTGCTGCTCCAGCGTTCGCGATTCGCAAGCCGGCGGTCGCCGTGTTCACTCTGAATGAGTATGTCGCCGCGGGCATCATGAGCTCGTTCCAGGCCGGCGCTCTCAAAGGTGCAGTCGAGGCTCGTAAGAACATCCTGGTCGCCGGTGGCACCTCCAGCGGCAAGACCACGCTCACAAACGCGCTACTGGCGGAAGTCGCCAAGACCTCGGATCGAGTTGTTCTGATCGAAGACACGCGCGAACTCCAGTGCAAGGCACCCAACCTCGTGGCGCTACGTACCAAGGACGGCGTGATCTCGCTCTCTGACCTTGTGCGTTCGTCACTTCGTCTGCGGCCTGACCGTATCCCGATCGGAGAGGTGCGTGGGGCCGAAGCGCTCGACCTGCTCAAGGCCTGGGGTACAGGCCATCCGGGTGGAATCGGCACCATCCACGCCGGCACCGCTCTCGGTGCTCTGCGCCGGCTCGAGCAACTTATCCAGGAAGCCGTCGTCACCGTCCCGCGCGCCCTGATCGCGGAGACCATCAACGTCATCGCCGTCCTTTCCGGCCGCGGTGCCGATCGGCGGCTAGTTGAACTCGCTGATGTCACAGGGCTCGCAAAGTCCGGTGACTACAGCCTTGCAGCAATGGGAGACCAGTCATGAGTTTTGCTTCTTCGTTCGAGCGAAGGGTCGTCTCGTCAAGTGTGTTCGTGGCTACCTATTTTGTCGTTAGTCCGGTTTTGGCTGCCGGCTCTAACATGCCGTGGGAGCAACCGCTCAACCAGATCCTGCAATCGGTCGAAGGCCCTGTCGCGAAGATCATCGCCGTGATCATCATCATCGTCACGGGCCTATCGCTCGCGTTCGGCGATACTTCGGGTGGCTTCCGCAGGCTGATACAGATCGTGTTCGGTCTGTCGATCGCGTTCGCCGCGTCGAGCTTCTTTCTGTCGTTCTTCTCGTTCGGCGGCGGAGTGGCGATCTGATGGAGGTCCAGATTCCAGGCTTCGTCGCGCCCGTGCATCGCGCGCTGACCGAACCAATCCTGATGGGCGGAGCGCCGCGCTCCATCGCTATCGTCAACGGCACGCTCGCCGCCGCACTCGGTATCGGTCTGCGGCTCTGGGCTGCTGGCCTTGTGCTTTGGTTCGTCGGCCACATGGCCGCTGTGTGGGCCGCCAAGCGCGATCCCGACTTCGTCGAGGTCGTGCGCCGACACCTCCGCATCCCCGGTCATCTCAATTCGTGAGCTCTCCAATGATGAACGTAGCTGAATATCGCCATTCGAATACGCGCTTAGCGGACTTTCTGCCGTGGGCGGCTCTTGTCGATGAGGGCGTCATCCTGAACAAGGATGGCTCGTTTCAAAGGACCGCGAAGTTCCGGGGGCCGGATCTCGATAGCGCCGTGCCGGCCGAACTCGTCGCCATTGCCGGCCGCCTGAACAACGCACTCCGCCGTCTCGAATCCGGCTGGGCGATCTTTGTCGAAGCCCAGCGCCATTCAACCGGAGCTTATCCGTCCAACACGTTTCCCGATGCGGCATCCGCCCTTGTCGATGCCGAGCGAAGGGCACAGTTCGAAGAAGCCGGCGCGCATTACGAATCGAGCTATTTCCTCACGTTTCTGTATCTCCCGCCGGCCGAGGGCACGGCGAAAGTCGAACGGCTGCTTTATGAAGGCAGCAGTCGTACCGTCGATGCCGATGCGCGTGAGGTCCTCCGTGGCTTCGTCGACCGGACAAATCGCGTGCTGCAGCTCGTGGAAGGCTTCATGCCCGAGTGCGCTTGGCTCGAGGATGAGGAGACCCTGACTTATCTGCATTCGACGATCTCGACCAAACGGCATCGGGTCCGGGTGCCGGAAATACCGATGTATCTCGACGCGCTGCTGGCCGATCAACCCTTGACGGGCGGACTCGAGCCGATGCTGGGCGAGGCACACCTACGGGTCTTGACGGTCGTGGGGTTTCCGACGGCAACCACGCCCGGCATTCTCGACGACCTTAACCGGCTCGCATTCGCCTATCGCTGGTCGACCCGCGCGATCATGCTCGACAAGACCGATGCAACAAAAATCCTGACCAGGATCAGGCGGCAATGGTTCGCCAAACGCAAGTCGGTGGCTGCGATCCTCAAGGAGGTCATGACCAATGAGGCCTCGGCGCTACTCGATACCGATGCCCACAACAAGGCCATGGACGCCGACGCCGCTTTGCAGGAATTGGGCTCCGACCAGATTGGAGAGGCCTTCGTCACGGCTACCGTCACGGTATGGGACAGTGACCCCGCTGCCGCAGATGAAAAGCTCCGCCTCGTCGAAAAGGTGATCCAGGGCCGGGATTTCACCTGCATGATCGAGAGGGTGAACGCGATCGAGGCCTGGCTCGGCAGCCTGCCGGGGCATGTCTACGCCAATGTTCGCCAGCCGCCGGTCTCAACGCTCAACCTGGCGCACATGATTCCGCTGTCTTCGGTGTGGGCAGGCGAAGCGAGGGACCATCATTTCAAGGCGCCGCCTCTGTTCCTGGCCAAGACGGAGGGCTCGACCCCGTTTCGATTTTCACTTCATGTTGGCGATGTTGGGCACACGTTGGTGGTGGGACCGACCGGCGCCGGCAAGTCGGTGCTGTTGGCGCTGATGGCACTTCAATTTCGCCGATATCCGGAATCTCAAATCTTCGCCTTTGACTTCGGTGGTTCAATCCGGGCGGCGGCGACCGCCATGGGCGGCGACTGGCATGATCTCGGTGGTGCACTCGCAGGGGAGACCTCTGAGTTCGTTTTGCTTCAACCGCTCGCGAAAATCGATGACATTGCAGAACGCGGCTGGGCAGCCGACTGGATCTGCTCGATTTTGACCCGCGAACGGATCGAGATCACGCCGGAAGCCAAGGAACACATTTGGTCGGCGTTGAACTCCCTGGCCTCCGCTCCGATCGAGCAACGCACCCTTACGGGCCTCTCCGTACTCCTCCAGTCCAACGTCCTGAAGCGGGCCCTGCAGCCTTATTGTCTCGGTGGTCCCTATGATCGTTTGCTCGATGCTGAAAGCGAGCGCTTGGGAGAGTCGTCGGTTCAGGTCTTTGAAACCGATGGTTTGATCGGGACCGCCGTCGCGCCGGCCGTTCTTGCCTATCTGTTTCACCGCATCGAAGGTCGCTTTGACGGTCGGCCAACGATGCTCATCATCGATGAAGGATGGCTGGCCCTCGACGATGCAGACTTCACTGGACGGCTGCGCGAGTGGTTGAAGACGCTCCGTAAGAAGAATGCATCCGTCGTCTTTGCCACCCAATCGCTTGCGGATATCGACGGCTCGGCGATCGCGCCGGCGATCATCGAAAGTTGTCCGACGCGGATCCTTTTACCCAATGACCGCGCCATCGAACCTCAGATCATGACGATCTACC
>Ga0134126_10010067_pt1 | contig 11915 bp, 10 predicted proteins | sample KB31752_FD_96881 | JGI IMG/M metagenome (GOLD analysis project Ga0134126, IMG submission 96881) | Terrestrial soil microbial communities with excess Nitrogen fertilizer from Kellogg Biological Station, Michigan, USA - KB3-175-2 | ecosystem: Environmental > Terrestrial > Soil > Unclassified ...
AGTGAGGCCTATTTGGCTCGACCGTAGTCCAAGACCGGCTGGGAGAATTTGTGCAGCTTGAGCGCGGTCAAACTGGCAGGCTCCTGTGTATCCTATCCCATGGTTTATCTAGGAGAGCTCGATGGACATCGTCGTCGTCTACGACAGCATCTACGAAATACTCGAACGATCGCCTAACCCGTCCGGGAGTGCTCGCCCCGGGGCAACGAGGTGCGACCCGCCTCGGTACAGGAGGCCCGCGACCTCGACCTCACAACGACCGACCTCTTGATCGTAGGATCGCCAACGCGGGGCCTCCGTCCAACCCCACACGTCTCCAATCTAGGGGCTCGATCGAGTTGGGCGGTTCCCTCCCGTCGAAGACTTCAGAAGGAGGGATTGCGATTGACCTCTACCCGCACCGGTGTGAGGTGATCGACTACCGTAACGATTTCTTGCCACCAGGTCTCTCCATCGGACGTCAGCGCGATATGAATGACGGATGGTCCTCTGGTCCAGGTGCACATTGCGGGCAAACCGTAGCCACTGTGGATGATCAGCTAAAGGTCTCCACTCGCTCAAGGATCAATCTTCGCATCGAAGGCCTGGCTTCATCCGCTTCTTTGCTGGCAGGCAGACGGGCCGGCAATTCGAGCTTGTCGGCGGCTTCCCCGACACGTGGGACCAGAGTGTCGATGGCGCTCTCGGCACTGATTATCACCGCCCCGACCGTGATATGGAGCCGGCTCCTGTCGATCGGAGCGTGCTTCGGCTGGGCCGGCCGCTCGCTTGCCGGCCTCCCCCTCGGCATCGGCGCCGGAAGGTCGTAACGCCCGAAGGCGTCGCCGTGGAGATCATCCCGGGCGCCGTCAACAGCGCTAGGCAGTACATGACCAACGACGGCACCGGCCTCGTCGAAACCTCGAAACCGGAGCGCGATGGCGTCGCCATCGTGAGGCCAGCGAGCAAATCGTGGGCCTTTTTGCTGTGCAACGCCGCCATGCTGAAACGCGCTACGCTCGCTGCAGGATCCGCCCCAGCAGCGGAACCCGCCGGACGACCGGCGCGACTAGCCCGAAGCAGACGATCGCGCCCAGTGCCCAAAGCAGGGTGAATTTCGCGACCGGCGGGATTGCGACTCCGGTCAAGGCCAGCGCGAGGGCGACGAGAATCGGCGGGTGGATCACGTACACGGCAAATGCATTGTCGGACATGTATTTCGAGAGCCTGCCCTGGTGCGAGAACCAGTTCCGGAACCCCGCCAAAACGCCAAAGCTCATTCCGACGCAGATCAGCGCCTCCCACAGGCTGAGCGCCGCGCTCTGCCAGTGGAGGCCGCCGGCAAAGGCCTTGGAATTTCCAGTCAGCGCGCCACCGAGCACGAGGAGCGGCAACCACATGAGCATTGCCGTCCCGACGCAGATACCGGCAGCCGTCCACGCGAAGCGGCCGCCGACGCCTTCGAGCCACGCCCCCCGGCCGGCCGCAAGGCCAAGGACAAACATGATGGTGTAGGAGGGGAAGTAGCACAGCTGCATGTTGAAAACGGAGGTGCCGATCGGCTGCCCCACCCGGACCAGAAACGCCGAGATCGCCATGGCCGCAATCGTCAGGACGATACCGGATACGCCGATCCGGCGCCCGCGTCGCCCTGATGGCTTGGCAAGACCGCTTGCGCGACAGAGGGCGTAGCCCCCTGCAAAGATCAGCAGGGCGGCACAGAACCACATCGGCCCGGTTCCGGAAAGGAACCGGCCGCGAAGGAAATAGAGGCCCACCTCCCCGGCGAAAGGCGGCGCCGAACCCCTGGCATGCTGTGCGAGGTATTCTGTTGGCGGGGCCAGCAGCACGACAAAGAACAATGTCGGCAGGCCGAGCCTGAACAGCCGTCCGGCCACGAACCCTTTCAGCCCCTTTCCATCGAATGAGCCGGGGGTGAAATATCCGGCGATGAAGAACAGCAGCGCCATGAAGAAACCCTGCAGCACGCCCTGATAGGTCACGAAGAACAGCGTACCGAGCGGTCCGATCGCCGGGCGTTCCGTATAGTACCAATCGCCAATGGGGCTGTAGGTGACCGCGGCGTGCATGCTCAGTACCAGCAGGATCATGACCCACCGCACGTTATCGACGAACAGCAGGCGCGGGGTGTTTGCCCGCCCCGGTGGACTTGCTGCCGCTCTAAAGCGCCTCTCCGGGCGGCCGGCACCGGCCGCACGAGCATCCGTCGTCAGAGCACCTTGCATGGCTTCCGTTTCCGCCAATCCTGCCCCCGGGACGGCACCGATCGCTTCATGAAGAGGATCGTTTCTGCGCCCCGCCACAACTAGACGCGGGTGTGGTGGCGTTCAACCAAAGTCTTTTTCGGCGACCGGGGAATAATCTGGGACGGCTTGAATCATCTCTGGGGAGGTGATGCCATCTCAGGGCCGGTCCAAGGCAGATTGGAACCCAATCTTTGGGAAGTTTCGGTGGCCACGATGGCGACGGCCATTTCAGGCAGCAATCGACCAAGCCACAGACACTCGCTTAACGGAGAACGCCGCGCTCGACTTCATCAGGGTGCTGAAAGAGCGCCCTTCTGCCAAGACCGTTCGGCGTTCGTCAGATCAGAACATTGGTTGAGAAACCAGAACTTTGGTTGATTCACCAACAACACCAACTCACCAACCTCAACACACAGTGGTCGCCTCGCAGTACTTGCACACCATGCAGCCTGTTCACCTTCATCGCTCAGATGATGGCGAGCAAAAGCTCCCAACGGCGCTAGGGTGTCAGTACAACCGAGCTGATTGCCTCGCGGACTCCAGGGCGCGATGTACTATTCAGCGGTCGCGCAAGAGGCTTGCGTGGAATCGGACCGGCCGTCTCCGTCAGGCTAATGAGCGCGCAACGCGCGAGCTCCATCGAAGCGGGAGCAACCAACACCCGCGTTGACGCACAGCACGGTCAGGGTCCTAGTTGCGCCGCCCCTCTGCGGTTGCCAAGGAGATACAACGAGGCCAAAGGACGGAGGGATTGCTTCCGCAACAACTACGACAGAGGAGCCCCCTGCGTTCCCTGGGGTTTCCGAACAAACGCCTGGTTGCGTCCGGACAAAAGGACTCCGGCGCAACAGTTCCCTCTGAAACTGGTCGGGGCAAAGTGATTCGAACACTCGACCCCCGGTTCCCAAAACCGGTGCTCTACCAGGCTGAGCTATACCCCGAATTTCGCTTTGATCCGTTACCGGAGCGGGGGCAAAAGGGCAAGGCCGACACCGCTTTGGACCATCCATATGATTGACTTGTCGCGGCCATGGCCGCTGGGCTTGGGCACGAAGACCTGGTGGATCACCGGGCTGGCCGTCCTCGTGTTGCTTGCGGCGGTGTTGCCGTTCGATCGGCAGATTTCACTTTGGGTGCAGACCTGGCCTCTGCCAGTCCGAGATCCCCTGGCGCAGATCACCAACTATGGCGAGTCGGCGTGGATCCTGATCCCGGCGGCGGCGCTGTACGCCATTACGGCGCTGGTGGCGCTGCTCACAAGCTGGAAGCTGATGCGGACCATGCTCTGGCAGTTCGCTGCGCTCTATGCGTTCATCTTTGCCGGGGTTGGGCTTCCGAGTCTGTTCACGACGCTCGTCAAACGGCTCATCGGGCGTGGGCGGCCGATCCATTTCGCCGACGTGGGCCTCTTCGGCATGCATGCCAACTGGGCTGACTGGACCTACCAGAGCTTCCCGTCCGGCCATTCCACCACGGCTTTTGCGCTCGCAGCGGTGCTGGGCTTCCTGTCGCGGCGCTGGTTCTATCCGGCCCTGGTGCTGGCGACAGCAGTTGCACTGTCGCGCGTTTCGCTGGGGGTGCATTACCCGACCGATGTGCTTGCGGGGGCGGTCGTCGGCCTCATTGGCGCCTATGCCGCGCGTGCGCTGTTTGCCTCGCGCGGCTGGATGTTCCGACGCGATGCGGCGGGCCACATCCATGCGCGTGCGCTGGCGTCGCTCAAACGCTACCTGACGCTCAAGCGGCGCGGTATCGCGCCAGCCCGGCGGCCAGATCGGCCTTGATGTCCTCGATCGCCTCGAGACCGATGTGAAGCCGGATCATCGGCCCGGCTGCCGACCATTTCGTCGCCGAGCGGGCCTTTTCGGGATGAATCGGAAGAGCCAGGCTTTCGTAGCCGCCCCACGACCAGCCCATGCCAAACAGGGCCAGATGGTCGACCATGGCGGCGAGCGCCGCGCGCGGCTTCGGCTCGAGCTCGACCGAGAACACGCTGCCGGCGCCAGTGAAGTCGCGTCTCCAGATGGCGTGATCGGGATGGCTTGGCAAGGCGGGGTGGATCGCCCGGACAACGCCCGGTTGCTTCTCCAGCCAGGCAGCGATCTCGGTTGAGTGCGCCGAGTGCTCGCGCATCCTGACTCCCAGCGTGCGCAGACCACGTGCCGTGATGAAGCAGTCATCCGGCGAGGCGCAGAGGCCGAGACGCAGATGCGTGTCCTTGAGCGCCTTCATCCACCGGGCGGTGGCCGAGGCGGTTCCGATCATCGTATCGGAATGGCCGACGAACATCTTGGTGGCGGCATGAACCACAATGTCGGCGCCGAGCGCGAGCGGCCGGTAAAAGAGCGGCGTCGCCCACGAATTGTCGATGACGATTGCGATGTCGCGCGGCTTTGCTGCCGCGGCGATCGCCGGAAGGTCCTGCACCTCGAAGGTGAGGGAGCCTGGGCTCTCGGCGAAGATCGCCTTGGTGTTGTCGGTGAAAAGATCGGCGATGCCGGCGCCGATGCGGGGATCGTAGTAGCGGACCGTCACGCCGAAGCGCTGCAGGATACCATCCGAGAACCGGCGGGTCGGCTGATAGGCGCTGTCGCTGACCAATAATTCGTCACCCGCTCTGAGCACTGTCATCAGCGCCAAGGAGATGGCGGAGAGGCCGGACGGGGCGAGGAGGGTACCGGCGGCACCTTCGAGCTCGGTGACGATGTCTTCGACCGCTGCCGATGACGGGTTACCCGTCCGGCCGTAGTCGTAGCGGGGTGCGGGGTCTTCGAGCGCATCCAGGGTCGGAAAGACGATGGTCGAGCCGCGGTAGACGGGAGTGTTTACATAGCCGCGGTTGGCGCCGGGGTCGCGTCCGGCATGGGTCAGGACGGTATCCGGCTTGGGCGCCGGATCATGCTTTTCGGTCATTGTTTGATCCTATGCGGCTTGACGTATCCCTCAAGAGCCGGTTCGGTTCAATCAGCATCCTCGGGGAGGTCGGATTGGTCCGGGCGTTCATTGCCGCGACCTGCGCATTGTTTTTGACCGTCCTGCCGGCCTTGGCGGCCCGCCTGGACGACGTCAAAGCGCGCGGTTTCGTGCAGTGCGGCGTGACGGAGGGTGTCGCCGGCTTCTCGCAGCTCGATGCCAACAACAGCTGGGCCGGGCTGGAGGTGGACTATTGCCGCGCCATGGCCGCGGCGATCTTCAACGATCCGGGGGCGGTCCGCTTCACGACGACCACCACGACCGATCGCTGGGAGGCGCTGAGCTCGGGAAAGGTCGACGTGCTTGCCCGGACCAGTACATGGACGATGGGCCGCGATACGCAACTCGGGATCACGTTCGTCGGCACGCTGTTTTACGACGGCCAGGCCTTCATGGTGAAAAAGAATTCGGGCGCGACGGGCATTCACGACCTCAACGGCGCGACCATCTGCATGGAGCAGGGGACCACCACCGAGGCGAATGCGGCCGATTACTTCGCCATCAACAAGCTCACGTACCAGGCTCAGGAATTTTCCAGTCACGACGAAGCGGTGAAGGCCTTCGTCGACGGCAAATGCACCGCCTATACCACGGACTCCTCTGCACTTGCGGCCGACCGGTCGCAGTTCACCGATCCCGCCGATTACGTGATCCTGCCGGAAACGATCTCGAAGGAGCCACTCGCGGTGGTCGTCGCTCAAGGCGACGATGGCTGGTTCAAAGTCGCGCGCTGGGTGTATTTCGCGCTGCTCGACGCCGACGAACTCGGGGTCACGCAAAAGAACGTCGACGAGATGGTCGGCTCCGATAATCCGGAGGTGAAGCGGCTCCTCGGCGTTGGCGACGACGATTTCGGCACGCCGATCGGGCTCACGAAGGACTGGGCCTATCGCGTCATCAAGTCGGTCGGGAACTATGGAGAGATGTTCGATCGCAATGTCGGTCCGAACACGCCGCTGGGCCTGCAACCGGGACTGAACGCCTTGTGGAAGGATGGCGGCATTCAGTACGCGCCGCCGATCCGCTGAAGTCCGCACCACGGACGCCGCAGTCTCAGCCAAGCCCGTTGTGCCGTGGGCGTTTGCTCGCCGAAATGACATTTTCGCCTTTCCCTTTCCCGGCAAAGCCTTGACGCGCACGTGACTTGCCGCTTCCATGTCAGACAGCACCCTGATCAACCGCATGGTCGGCAGGGGCCGCCGGGCGCCATAAAGCGACGCCCGGGACAACAGGGTCAGGAAACACAGGGCGACTAATATGCAAAAACTGCTCATTGGTCTTGCGCTCGCGGCTTCGGCTACACTCGGTCTGAGTGTCGCCGCCCAGGCCGGCACGCTCGACGACGTCAAAGCCAAAGGTTTCGTCCAATGCGGCGTCAACACCGGCCTGCCGGGCTTCGGCAATCCGGATGCCAGCGGAAAATATACCGGCTTCGACGTCGATTACTGCCGCGCGGTCTCGGCTGCGATTTTCGGCGATCCGGACAAAGTGAAATATACGCCGCTCGACGGCACCGAGCGCTTCCCGGCGCTGCAGTCGGGCGAAATCGACTTGCTTGTCCGCAATACGACCTGGACGATGTCGCGCGACACGACGCTCGGCTTCACCTTCGCGGGTGTGAACTACTATGACGGCGAAGGCTTCATGGTGCACAAGTCGCTCGGCGTGCAGCACGTGAAGGATCTGGCTGGCGCCACCATTTGTGTCCAGGGCGGCACCGATACGGTCACCGGCCTTGCCGACTACTTCAAGAAGAACAACCTGCAGTACACTCCGCTGGTGATCGACAAGCTCGCCGACGTCAACGCGGCCTATGAAGCGGGCCGTTGCGACGCGCTGACGACCGACCGGTCGGGCCTCGCCGCGAACCGTCTGCAGATGAAGAACCCCGACGACCACGTGATCCTGCCCGAGATCATCTCGCAGGAGCCCCTGGGCCCGGTCGTCCGCAACAACGACGTGCAGTGGTTCCAGATCGTCAAATGGGTCAGCAATGCCCTGCTCGACGCGGAGTATCTGGGCGTCACCCAGGCCAATGTGGACGACATGAAGGCGAACTCGCAGGACTCCGCGGTGCAGCGGCTGCTCGGCGTCGGCGACAACGACTTCGGCAAGTCGATCGGTCTCGACAAGGCCTGGGCCTACAACATCATCAAAGGGCTCGGGAACTACGGCGAAGTCTATGACCGCAATCTCGGGCCAAAGACCCCGCTCGGACTTGAGCGTGGCGTCAACGCCCAGTGGAATAACGGCGGTATCCAGTACGGCATTCCGATCCTCTGATCGATCACTGTCGGGGCCGGGCCAGCGCCCGGCCCCGATCGTCCCGATTCCGGGATGGCGCTTTACTGATCGGGGGTAGAAACAATGGCAGTTGCCGATGCTGGACGGATCAGCAGTCCGCGGGACCGCTGGTACAACAATCCAACGGCTCGCAGCATCGCGATCCAGATTCTTCTGATTGTTGTCGTCATCGGCACGATCGCCTGGTTCACCAACAATACTGTCACCAATCTTCATCAGCGCGGCATCGCGTCGGGCTTTGGCTTTTTGGGCCAACGCGCCGGCTTCGACATGACGACGTTTCTCAACACCACGTCGGAGAGCACCTACGGCTACATGCTGCTCGCCGGTCTGGTCGACACCATCGTCGTTGCGATCCTCGCCATCGCCATCGCCTCGGTGATGGGGCTGATCGTCGGCATCGCGCGGCTCTCGTCGAACTGGCTGATCCGCACGATCGCCACCATCTACGTCGAATTCTTTCGCAACATACCGCCGCTGATCGTCATTCTGTTCTGGTACCTGGGCGTGCTCGCGGCGCTGCCGAACATCCGGGATGCGATCCAGTTCGGACCGGATTTTTCGTTGAGCAATCGCGGCATCTTCATGCCGCGCCCGGTATTCGGGCCGAATTTCCACATCGTGGTCATCGCGTTCGTGCTGTCGGTGGTTCTCGCCTGGGGCATACGCTGGTGGGCGCACGCGCGGCGGATGGCGACCGGCCAGGGCTTCCCGTCGGGCTGGACGGGGCTCGCGATCGTGGTCGTGCTGACGGGCGGCGTGTTCCTGGCGACCGGCGATCCCTTGACGTTCGAGATACCGACCAAGACGCGCTTCAACATCGTCGGCGGCTGGACGGTCACGCCCGAATTCGCCTCGCTGTTTCTGGCGCTCGGCGTCTACACGGCCTCGTTCATCGCCGAGATCGTCCGCTCGGGGATCATGGCGGTCAATCACGGGCAGTCGGAGGCCGCCCGGGCGCTCGGCCTGCGCGACCGGCAGGTCTTGCGGCTGGTGGTGCTGCCGCAGGCGCTGCGGGTGATCATCCCGCCGCTGGCGAGCGAATACCTCAACATCACCAAGAACACGTCGCTCGCGGTGGCGATCGGCTTCGCCGACCTCGTGGCGGTGGGCAACAACGTGCTGAATCCAACCGGGCAGTCGATCGAAGTCGTTGCGGTATGGATGGCGTTCTATCTGGGGCTTTCGATCATCATTTCGGTGGCGATGAACTGGTTCAACTCGCGCATCGCGCTGACCGAGCGATAGGGGCCCGGCATGACCGACATGCAGTCGCAGAGCGACGTGTTCTTCGTCCGCCAGGAAATGGTGGAGGCCGCGCCGCCGCCCATACCGGTGCGCGGCGTCTGGCCGTGGATGCGCAAGAACCTGTTCGGCAGCATCGGCGATACCATCCTCACGCTTGTGGGTGTTGCCGTCGCGATCGCAATTGTGGTGCCGGTCCTGCAGTGGTCGCTGTTCAACGCGACCTGGAGCGGCGACAACCGCGAAGCCTGCGCGCCCAACATCGTCGGGGCGTGCTGGGCATTCGTCAAAGCGAATTTCGGCCAGTTCATGTACGGACGCTATCCCGATCCGGAACGCTGGCGCGTCAATCTCGCCTTTGTGCTGCTCGCCATCGGCATCGTTCCGCTGGCGATTCCGTCGGCGCCATTCAAGCGCCTCACCCTGCTCTATGTCTTCATCATCTTTCCCGTGCTCTCGGGCTGCCTGCTGATCGGTGGCGTGGCCGGCCTGCCGGTCGTCGAGACGGCGCTGTGGGGCGGGCTGTTCCTGACGCTGGTCGTCTCGTATGTGGGCATGGCGATGTCCCTGCCGCTGGGGATCATCCTGGCGCTCGGGCGCCGCTCCAAGATGCCGGCCGTACACTATGTCTGCGTGGCCTTCATCGAGCTCTGCCGCGGCATTCCGCTGATCACGGTGCTGTTCATGGCCGGCATCCTGCTGCCGCTGTTCCTGCCGACCGGCGTCAATTTCGACAAGCTGCTGCGGGCGCTGCTCGGCCTGTCGCTGTTCGCGGCGGCGTATATGGCCGAGGTTGTCCGCGGCGGCCTGCAGGCGATCCCCAAGGGGCAGTACGAAGGCGCCAAGTCGCTGGGCCTCGGCTACTGGACGATGACGCGGCTGATCATCCTGCCGCAGGCGATCACCATCGTGATCCCGGGCATCGTCAACACGTTCATCGGCCTCTTCAAGGATACGAGCCTGGTCTACATCATCTCGATCTTCGAGCTGCTCTATACCGTCCGCAACAGCTTCACCGATCCGACCTGGGCGACCTCGACGACACCCGCCTCGGGGCTACTTTTCGCCGCAGGGGTCTTCTGGATCTTCTGTTTCGGCATGAGCCGCTACTCCAAATTCACCGAAGACCGGCTGCGCGTCGGCTACAAGCGTTAGGATCCCGCCATGACCCTGCCCGACGTCGCGTCCGACCAGAAGCTCGATACCAGCAAGATGACGGTGTCCGACGAGGTCGCGGTGGACCTCATCAGCGTCAACAAGTGGTACGCCGACTTCCACGTGCTCAAGGATATCAACCTGCGGGTGATGAAGGGCGAGCGCATCGTCATCGCGGGACCTTCGGGGTCCGGCAAGTCGACGATGATCCGCTGCATCAACGCCCTCGAGGAGCACCAGAAGGGCAAGATCATCGTCGATGGCATCGAGCTGACCAACGATCTCAAGAAGGTCGACGACGTCCGGCGTGAAGTCGGAATGGTGTTCCAGCACTTCAACCTGTTCCCGCACCTGACGATCCTGCAGAACTGCACGCTGGGGCCGATCTGGGTGCGCAAGATGCCGAAGGCCAAGGCCGAAGAGATCGCCATGCACTATCTGGAGCGCGTGAAGATCCCCGAGCAGGCCAACAAGTACCCGGGCCAGCTTTCGGGCGGACAGCAGCAGCGTGTGGCCATCGCCCGTTCGCTGTGCATGAACCCGCACATCATGCTGTTCGACGAGCCGACCTCGGCGCTCGATCCGGAGATGGTCAAGGAAGTGCTCGACGTGATGATCGGTCTCGCCGAAAGCGGCATGACGATGCTGTGCGTCACCCATGAGATGGGGTTTGCCCGGCAGGTCGCGAACCGGGTGATCTTCATGGACCAGGGCCAGATCATCGAGCAGAACGAGCCCGAGGAGTTCTTCCTCCATCCCCGGCACGAGCGGACCAAGCTGTTCCTCAGCCAGATTCTGCACTGAGTGCCGCGACGCCGCTGCGCTTGACCCGGCTGTTCCGGTGGTGATGATGCCGCCGGGGCAGGAAGGAGCAGCCGCGTGAGTTTGAGGCTTATTGTCCTTGCGGCCGCCGCGGCCTTGCTGCTGATCGCGCCGGCCCTGGCGCAGACTCCGGCGCCTGCAGGCCCGACCCTCAAGACCATCCGTGCCCGCGGGCATCTGATCTGCGCCGGCAGCGATCCGCTTCCCGGCTTCGCGCAGGTCGATGCGAAGGGGATATGGACCGGCTTCGACGTCGATTTCTGCCGCGCCGTCGCGGCTGCGATCTTCGGCGATCCGAGCAAGCTCGAATTCAGGGCACTGTCCGGCGATGCACGGTTTGCCGAGCTGCAGACCGGCGACATCGATCTTGTGGCCCGCGACGCCGACTGGACCATGCGCCGGGACACCCGTTACGGGGTAAGCTATGTCGCCTCGATCTTCTATGACGGGCAGGGCTTCATGGTGCCGACCTCGCGCAATATCGTGTCGGCCTATCAGCTCGACAATCTGCGCCTTTGCGTTCTCGACCAGAGCGACCAGCTCGCGAATTTGCAGGAGTTCGCGTTCGTCAATCAGGCGACCTACAGCGAGGTGCTGTACGAGGACCGCGAGGATCTCGCGGTCGCGTACTCGAAGGGCCTGTGCGATGCGGTGTCGGCCCCGGCGAGCTGGCTCAATGCCATCCGCCGAGGCATGGACGATCCGGGCCGCCAGCGCATCCTGCCCGAACGCATCAGCAAGTCGGTCTTCGGTCCGGTGGTGCGGCAGGGCGACGACCAGTGGTTCAAGATCGTGCAGTGGGTCGCCTTCGGGTTGATCGACGCCGAGGAAGCCGGGATCACCTCGCTCAATGTCGACTCCCTGAGCGCCGCCAAGACGCACCGCATCCGGCGCATCCTCGGCCTCGAGGGGGATTTCGGATCGGCCCTCGGCCTCGCGCCGGACTTCCTCAAGAAGGCGGTTCTCGCCGTCGGCAATTACGGCGAGCTCTTCGACCGCAATTTCGGGCCGGATACCGGCGCCGGCATTCCGCGCGGGCAGAATGCGCTGTGGAGCAATGGTGGCCTGATCTATGCGCCGAGTGTCGAAGAGGACGGGGTCGGGGATCAGTAGGAATAACGGTTCACCGGGCGAGCGGACGCGTCCATCGGCTCCTTCGACTGGCTCAGG
>Ga0134126_10010068_pt1 | contig 11915 bp, 10 predicted proteins | sample KB31752_FD_96881 | JGI IMG/M metagenome (GOLD analysis project Ga0134126, IMG submission 96881) | Terrestrial soil microbial communities with excess Nitrogen fertilizer from Kellogg Biological Station, Michigan, USA - KB3-175-2 | ecosystem: Environmental > Terrestrial > Soil > Unclassified ...
AAGGACCACGCGGCCATGAAGGCGACCTCCGGCGGCACGCGCGTGAATGTGCTCCGGCGCACACTGCTCGGCCTGGCCACCGCAGTGGGCGTGCTGCTCGCGGCCGGCGTGGCGTGGAGCTATTCGAACAACCGGGAGCTCGACGGCAGCACCATGACCGCGGCGCGCGCCGCGGCGGCGCTGCCAGCGGCATCACAGGATCTGCCGGGTGTGGATGCGCTCGCGCGACTCGACTCGCTGCGCCGGCAGCTGGTGGAACTCGACGGGTACGCGGCCACGGGCGCGCCCACCCGGCTTCGCCTTGGCCTGTTCACGGGATCGCGTGTGCGCCCGGATGCGAGGCAGCTCTACTTCGCCGCGCTCGATCGCGTGATGCTCCAGGACACGAGGCGGAGCATGGCGGCCACGCTCGCCGCGCTCCCCGCCGCACCGCGCCCCACAGACCAGTACGACTCCACGTACAGTCTGTTCAAGGGCTACCTCATCACGACGAGAAATCCGGAGAAGAGCACGCACGAGTTTCTCGTTCCGGTGCTGATGTCGGCATGGCTCCAGGGCCGGCCGCTCGACAGCGCGCGCACGCGGCTCGCCGAGCAGCAGTTCGCGTACTATGCCGATCAGCTGCCGCACGCGAATCCGTACACGGTGACGGCGGATGACATGCTCGTCACGCACACGCGCGCGTATCTCAACCAGTGGGCCGGCGCGGAACGCATCTATCAGTTCATGCTGTCCGAGGCTGGCAAGTCGAATCCGGCGGTGCAGTTCAACCGCCTGTACCCGCGCTACACCGCGCTGGTGTCGGATGACTATGAGGTGCCGGGCGCGTTCACGAAAGGCGGCTACGCCTTCATGCAGAACGCCTTCAAGAAGGACGCCGACCGGTATTTCAACGGCGAGACATGGGTGCTCGGCGATCAGGCGGCGGGGCAGCTCGACAAGACGAAGGTGATTGCACAACTGGCGACGCGCTACGACAGCGCATACCAGAACCAGTGGCGCACGTATCTCCGTCGCGCGACCGTACGCGGCTTCGGCGGCATTGCGGACGCCGCCAGCAAACTGCAGACGCTGGCGGGACCGCAATCGCCGCTGCTGGCGGTCATCGCGCTCGCCTCGCAGAACACGCCGGCCGATACGCAGCTCATGCAACCCACCCACGTGGTGGTGCCGGCGAACGTCACGGACAAGCTGATCGGTGCGACGAATCAGGATTACATGAACGCGCTCCTGCAGGTGCAGTCCGTGCTCGGCCAGGTGAATGCGGCGCCTCCCAATGCGCGGGACGCGCTCGTGAGCCAGGCGTCCGGCAGTGTCGCCAATGCGCAGCAGGCGGCGCTCAAACTGGCGCAGGGCTTCAAGGTGGTGGGCGACGGCGCGGTGAGCACGTCGGTGACCGGACTGCTGAACGCGCCCCTGAAGAATGTCGAGCCCTTCCTGCGGAACTATGGCGCCGGCCAGGCGAACGGCGGCGGCGCGTCGTTCTGCGCACAGGTGGGAAGCGTGCTCGCCAAGTTTCCCTTCAGCCCGGGCGCCACGGCGCAGGCCACGCCACAGGAGGTGGCCACGGTGTTCAAGCCCGGCACGGGTGCGCTCTGGATGTACTACAACGCGTCCCTTGCCTCCGTCCTCACCAAACAGGGGGCCGATTACGCACCGACGCCGGGCGCATCCATTCAGGTGTCGCCGCAGTTCCTGAGCTTTTTCAATCGGGCGGCGAAGGTCTCCGACGCGCTCTTCCCGCAGGGCGCGGCGGAGCCGCGATTCACGTTCAGTCTCCGGTCCACGCTCACCGAGGGCGTGTCCGGTGCGGTCGTGGCCGTGGATGGTGCGCAGAACGAGTACGCCAAGGGCGCGTCACACACGTACACCTGGACCGCAAACCCCGCGGGGCTCGCGTGGGTGGGCGGGACCTCGGGCACGAACAAGCAGTGGCTGCAGCAATATCAGGGGACGTGGGCCCTCTTCCAGCTCTTCGACCACGCGGATCACTGGGCGACCCAGGGAAGCACGACCTCGGTGGAATGGTCGTCCACGGGCGGCGGCGAGCTGCGCGTCGGCTTCGACTTCGACAACGCGACCTTCCCCGCGGTCCTCCGGCGCGGCTTCTTCGACGGGTTCAAATGCGTGAGCCGGGTCGCGCAGTGACGAATTGAAACGTTGGGTCTCGGCGCCAAGAAATCCTGGTAATCCTGGTCATGCCGTCAGTGCCGTCCCGTTTGTGATTCCTGTCCGGCCTCTCCATCCTCGCCGTCCCGCGCAGCCTGCCCCGGCAGCGACAGCTCGGAGCCTGGTTCACGCTCGCGCGGCGGCCCGGAGGCGCTGAAGACCCGGGCACCCGCCCCGCCGACGAGTCGCACACGATCACCCCGGACCTGCAGCGCACTCCCCTCACGCAGTCCCACCACCGTCGTGCCCGGATGCAGTACGAGATACTCCGCGATGCGCTCCGCGCGCGTCTCGCCCTGGTGGCCCGGCGGATGCGCATCGGTGTAGTGGGCATTGATCTGAAACGGGACGAGCGCGAGCGCGTCGAGACTGGGCGGCATGGCGATCGGCATGTCGTTCGTGGTCCCGATGGTGGGACAGGCCACGACAGATCCCGCGCTCCAGCCGATGTATGGGACACCATGCAGTACGCGCTCGCGGATCGCGCCGAGCAGCCGTGCCTCGTAGAGGCGGCGCAGCAGGACGAAGGTGTTGCCGCCACCGACCGCGATCGCTTCGGCCCCGGCCACCGCGCTCGCCGGGTCCGCGCACGCGTGCAGCGACACCAGCCGGCATCCGATCGGGGCGAGTGCCTCGCGGACCCGGCTCGCGTACGCATCCGCCGAGAGCGTGACGCCCGCATATGGCACGAACAGCACGGTCGGTGTGCTCCCGTCCAGCAGTTCCCGCATCGGTCCGCGCGCATGTTCGAGATAGGACCCATCCGCGCTGCGCGAGTTGCTGAGCAACAGCAATCGTGTGGACGACATGCGGACAATATATTCGTGCCGCGACGCGGAACGTCGTCACCGCCGCCGGCGGTCCGGATCTCACTCCACTCACACGGTGCCCATCGTGTTTCTTCTCGCCCTGAAGGCTCCATCTCGCCGGCGCTCCGCTCTGACGTCCACCATAGCGCTGCTCACCGCCTGGCATCTGGCCGCATGCGCCCGGCAGACCGCGCCGGTTCGCGCGACCGCCCGTCGCGCGCCGAGTGCGATCGCGCAGGCAGGCGGCACGACGGCACTGCTACAGGCCGTCAGCGTGGTGGATTCCGCTACCGTGTGGGTGAGTGGGCACGACGCGACGTACGCGCGCACCGTTGACGGCGGCACCACCTGGGCCGCGGCGCAGGTGCCCGGTGCCGACTCGCTCGAGTTCAGAGATGTGTACGCCGTGAACGCGTCCACGGCGTATCTCCTGGCCGCCGGGCCCGGGACGCGCTCGCGCATTTACAAGACAGTCGATGCGGGACGGAGCTGGGCGCTGCAGTGGACGAATCCTGCCGCCAAGGCGTTCTACGATTGCATGGATTTCTGGGACGCCGATCACGGCATGGCGGTGAGCGATGCGGTGGATGGCCGTTTCCAGATCGTCGCGACGTCCGATGGCGGCACGCACTGGCAGCTCCTCTCCGAACAGTCGCTGCCAGCGGCGCAACCCGGTGAGGGTGCCTTCGCCGCCAGCGGGACATGTCTCGTGGCGCAGTCGCCTGCCACCGCATGGATCGGAACGGGCAGCGCCGTCGTCGCACGCGTGCTGCGCACGAGCGACCGCGGCCGCATCTGGACTTCCCGGCCGACACCCATGCCCGGCGGCGCCTCCGCCGGCGTGACGACGCTGGCATTCCGCGATGCGGCGCACGGCGTGGCCGCTGGTGGCGACATCGCCAAGCCGCTCCAGCACAGTACCAATGTGTGGTTCACGAATGATGGGGGCGCCACCTGGGAGCCAGGCGCGCAGCCGCCGTTTCCCGGCGCGGTCTACGGTGCGGCGTGGGTGCCGGATGCCCGCGCGCCGACCGTTCTCGTCGTGGGGCCCGGGGGCGCGGCGTTCTCGCGCGATGCAGGCTCGTCCTGGATCACGATTGACACAGTGGCCTACTGGGCAGTCGGATTCGCATCACCGCATGCGGGATGGGCCGTCGGGCCGGGCGGCCGCATCACGAAGCTCAGCGGGTTCTGAGGCAGGCAGGCGCGGTGATTGCCCGTCTGCCTCAGGAGGCGCCGTCAGCCCTTCTTGGTCGTGACCTGGATGACGCCGCTCACGTTACCCACGCCGAAACGGCTCTGCGCTTCCTTGTCATTCCAGTACCTGATCGTCACGATGTTGTCCGTCGGGATGTCCCGCAGGGTGGAAATGTCGCCCATCTTCGTATCGTTCAGGTAGACATTCGGCGTCACATCCGTCGACGCTGGATCGCTGAGCGACGTCTGGCCACGTTCCCGCAGGAAGTTGGGGCGAAGCTTCTCCACCGCTTCATAGGCGTCGGTCGCGCCCACGTTCGCGATCTCGTCAGCGGTAATGACGTAGGCATTCCGGCGCGGCGATGTTGATGTCGATGCCGACGACGTGCTGCCGCCCGACGCGCAGGCGGCCATGATCGCCACGGTAGCCAGCGCCGCGAGCGAGCGCAGATACTGCGACGACCGACTCGGCCGCTGGGCGCGGCGAACGAGTGAAGCAGAAGTGTCGGTGGTAGGCGATTGCTGCGGCATTCGGGGAGTCTCCAGTAGGAAGCGGCGTGAGTGCCATGCCCGCGTCGGACGGCACCGGGCGGAAGGAGCGACTGATAAAGCATGCGACAAGATCGAAGTGGCCGCCAGATCCGCCGGCCGCCTCCGGATCGCAACCATGCCAAACACGCCCCACCTGAATGCCATCAGTACCTTTCAGGACGCATCGGTTTGTCCCGGAGGAATCGGTTCCCGGCGGGATCACGAACGGGGCGGGTCAGGCACCGCTGAGCGGTCGCGGCTGAGCTGAGCCCGCCGCGGACGCCGACGCCCGCTCCTGCTCCGTCGCCAGCGCCATGATCTCCTCGCGAATTCGCCGCCGTTCGGCGAGCAGCCGGCGGAACGCCACTGGCCGGGACAGGAGCAGCGCCATGGCGCGGGAGCCACCAATCACGCGGTTCAGTCGTTCCAGGAAGCGAAGCGCGATCCAGCCCGTGCATGGTGCCGCAATGAATGCCAGTGCACCCCACGCCGCGCCGAACCGTTCGCCGATCAGCACGGCGACCACCGCCCACATGGCGGGAAACGCGAACGCGGCCACCGCGATCTTGTTCGTCGCAATGACGTCCCGCCCGCGAGCCATGCCCGTGGCAAGCGGACCCACTACGCGATACGCCGGGAAGTTGATCACGACACCCACCAGGGCGAGCGGCAGCATCACGAGGAGCATCGGCACGGTGTGCAGGGCGGAGCGAATGAGGCGCGTCTGATCAACGTGGCCGGCCGCGACGTTCTCGGGTGACAGTCCGGCCGCCGCGAGCCGCGCCTCGTGGCGCGCGATCATCGCTTCGGCGCGTGCCAGACGCGCAGGCGCGCGCTCGCGCAGTGCGACGTAGCCCGCGAGAAATCGCCGGCGCATCTCGAACCGATTCACGAGCGGCTGACGCCGCGCCGTCTCGTCGCCTGACGAGAAGATGCGCTCGGCGCGTGTGATGAGCGCGAGGGCATCGTGCTGCTCGGCCTGCAGCGTGACCTCAGCCAGCGCGTCCGTAAGGAGCGCCGTGAGTCGCTTCACGTCGTCTGGCGGTGGCTCACCGTCCGCACTCAGCGCGACTCGGGGCACCATGAGCGGCGCGCCAAAGTATACCAGCGCCGAACTGCGAAAGGTCGCGCTCGCCGTGTAGTACAGTCCGGTGGGAATGATGCTGACCGGACGATCCGCCGGTGCCACCGCCGTCGCGCCGAGCGCGATGCGGGCCGCGCCGGTCTTGAAGGGGTGCAGGTGTGCATCGCCATGCGACAGCCCCTCGGGGAACAGCGCGACCGCCCCACCCTGCGCGAGCAGCGCCTGCACCTGCGCGAACATCTCGCGATTGCGTGCCATGTCGGCGTTGTCCTGCCTGCGATATACCGGAATGGCGCCGGCCGCGCGCACGAGCCACCCAATAACCGGCATGCGGAAGAGCGGTTCCTTGGCCAGAAACGCGATCTTTCGTGGCGCGAACGCAAAGAGAAAGAGCGGATCCACCAGCGCGTTCTGATGGTTGGGCGCAAAGATGACGGCGGCATCTCGCGGAACGCGCTCGAGTCCCGCGACGCTCACGCCACGAAAGAAAATGCGCAGAATGAACGCGGACGCGCTCCGCAGGACGTTCACGAGAGGGCTGCTCTGACCCGCTCCGGTGTGAGGGGTATGGCACGCACTCGCGCGCCGGTGGCATCGAAAATGGCGTTGCCGATGGCGCCCGCCACGGTACAGGTCGCCGGTTCGCCGGCACCCCACGCCGGCTGATCCGGATGATTCAGCAGCGCGACCTCAACGGTATCGGGAACAGCCGGGAACGCAAGAATGGGGTAGGTCTTCCAGTCCACGCTCGTCACCGCGTGCGCCTCATACGTCACCGCTTCGAGGAGTGCGCGACTGATCCCCTGAATCGTCGCCCCTTCGATCTGATTCCTGAGCCCATCCGGATTGACGATCAGACCACAGTCGTACGCCACATACGCGCGGCGCACGTGCACGTGTCCCGTTGCGGGCTGCACCTCCACTTCGGCGATCGTGGCGACGTACGCGTACTGATTCTCGTACTGCGCGAACGCGATGCCGCGGCCGGTGTGCGTGCCGCTGTCGCCGGACCGTGCGATGCGCTGCGGCGTCGTGCGCGGCTCCCAGCGGGACATCTCGGCGGCGCGCTGAATGACCGCGCGACCGCGGGGATCCTGCAGATGGCTGAGGCGAAACCGAATCGGGTCCACGCGAGCGGCGGCCGCGAGCTCGTCCATGAAGGATTCGGTGGCGAACAGGTTGGCCGGCGCGCCGAGACCACGCATCGCCGACGGGCGCAGCGGACCGTGCTCGAACCGGCGACTCACCACGCGATCGGCGGGAAAGACGTAATTGTGTTTCGCGTTGCGGTCGCCGCCGCCAAAACCCGAGCGGCCGGTCAGGCCGAGCAACTGGCCAGCGAGCAGATTTCCCGCATGACCACCGGGTCGCGTGGAATGCGTAGGCGTCGTCACGACGTAATCCCACGTGAGTACCCTGCCCTGGTCATCGACCGCTCCACGCACGTCCATGCGCATCGCGGGACTCTTGGGATCCCACCCCAATTCATCCGCCCGGGACCACTGCACGCGCACCGGCCGGTGCACCGCCTGCGAAAGCAGCGCGGCGTCGGCCGCCGCATCATCGGCACCGTTGTGGCCATAGCATCCGGACGCCTCCGTCCACACCACGCGCACGCGCCCGGGCGCCATGCCCAGCAGATCGGCGAGGGCATCGCGCAAGGCGTAGCTGCCCTGCGTTCCCGACCAGATGGTGGCCTCGGCATCGCGCACGTCCGCCACCGCGCACGACGGCCCAATGGAGCCATGCGACTGGTACGGCGTGAGGTACGTCGCCTGCAACTGGTGGGCATCCTCCGCCAGTGGAGCATTCACGTTGCCAATGGAGGTGAGCACGCGCTCATCGGACGCCGTGGCGTGCATCGATTCATAGACATCGTGCAGCGGTGCCAGCGGCGTAGCCGGGCGCGTCCACTGCACCTGGAGCGCGGCCGCCGCCCGAATGGCGGCCTCCTCCCGAAGCGCGATGACTCCCACGAAGTTCGCGCGGTGCACGATGTTCACCACCCCCGGGATTGCGCGAGCTGCGCGATCATCGATTCTGGCGACGGTGGCCCCAATGGCCGCGGGACGTATCACGCGTCCGTGCAGCATGCCGGGCACGCGCACGTTGTGTACGTAGACATGCGTGCCGAATACCTTGGCCGGCAACTCCACACGGGGCACGGCGCGGCCGACGATGCCGTATGCGGACGGGTTCTTCAGCGGCGCATTGCGGTCGATCGTGCGCGCGAAGTGCCTGCCACCGGTGAGCGCCGCGTAGGATACGGACTGATTGCCGGAGAATACCACGCCGTTCCGCACGTCGAGCGCGCTCGCGGATGTGCCGAGTCGTGCAGCGGCCAGCGCGAGCAGCGCCTCACGCGCCGTGGCTGCTGCATGACGCACCTGCACGCCGCCGGACTGCAGCGTTCGGCTTCCCGCCGTGTATCCCTGATCGGGAACGAGCCCGGTGCTCCCCTGCATCACGGTCACGCGGTCGACCGGCACATCCAGCTCATCGGCCACGATCTGGGACAGCGCCGTCTCGACACCGGTGCCCAGTTCCACCTTGCCGCTATAGAGCGTAATGCTGCCGTCGCCGCCAACCGCGAGCCAGCTATCGAGCTGGTCGAGCGCTGGATCATCCGAAGCGGGAAGCGTATCGTGGCCCGCAGCGCCGACAGCACCCGACAGCACCGCCATGTCCCCGCGACCAATGGTGCGCCGCCAGGCGAACGCGACGACGAGACCGCCGCCGGCGTGCAGGAAATCGCGCCGCGTGAAGTCCCCCATTAGCCGCGCTCGATGGACTGCGCGGCGGATACGCGCTCGATCGCGCGCAGGATGCGCAGGTGTGTACCGCAGCGGCAGAGATTGCCGGCGAGGGCGGTGCGGATCTGGGTGGCGGAGGGGTGCGGCGTATCCGCGAGCAGGGCGGCGGCGGTCATGATCATGCCGTTGATGCAGTAGCCACACTGCGCCGCCTGCTCCTCAATGAACGCGCGCTGCAGCGGGTGCGGAACGCGTGGCGTGCCCAATCCTTCCACGGTCGTCACCGGCGTGCGCGCGGCGGCGGCGACCGGCGTAAGGCACGATCGAGTCGCCTTGCCGCCCATGAGCACCGTACAGGCGCCGCACTCCCCCACGCCGCAGCCGAATTTCGGGCCATTCAGCTCGAGCTCATTCCGCAGCACGTAGAGCAGCGGAGTGTCGGGAGCTGCGTGCGTCACGTGTCGACGACCGTTGACGTGAATCTCGAGCGCTTCGGGCATGGGCAGTTTCATCGTCATCTCGACTGGTGCAGCGCCATGCGTTCAGGATGCGTCACCGGCATCCGCGGGGAAAGAGGCACCGGGCTGCCGACCGCGGGAGCGTGCCGTTCCTGTCCGTCAGAACTTCTCTCCCTTCGCCTCCCGGCTTCTGCTGCCGACCGGCCTGATGCGTGTCCACATCGTGTAGAAGAACACGGCCAGTCCGGCGATTTGCGCGAAGCCGGCCGCCACGACGACGATCCGCAGCCAGAGTGCGCCAACACCGGATCGCAACAGCTCTCCCGCCACGCGGCTGGCGGTTCCACCGGCCAGCAACCAGTACGCGAGCTCGGCCAGCCGGGGGCTGTAGCGCGCATCTTCCCGGTCCGGCCGGGGAAAGAGCCAGAGCGCCACACCCAGGATCATCATCATCACGAATCCCACGAAGAGCGCATGCGTGTGGGCGCTCACGACGTACGGCGTGGGGAATTCGGACCAGAGTTCCCGGCGTACGATCATCCATCCGCCAATGGCGAGTCCCACTCCGAGAAACACGATGGCGGTCTTGAGATAGCGGCGAACGAGAGAGTACACGGACCTCAGGTGGTGAAAGAGCAGGATGCAGCTTCATCTTGATTCGTGTCCGGCGCGGCTGTCGTGACCGTTGTCACGCACAGTTCGTTAGAGTTCATCACATCGCAGTTTGCCATCAGAGGCTTCAGCTTCGCCAGCATCCGCGCGTATCCATGCCATCAGTAAGACCGGACACAGCACGTCTCCTGGAACACATCCCGATTTTCGCGGAGCTCGATGTGGCCGCGGTGGATCACCTCGCGGCGCGCTGTGTAACGCGCACCGTGGCGGCCGGCCACGTCCTGTTCACGACCGGGGAGGAGTGCCGGGGATTGTTCATCATTCAGTCCGGCCGCGTGCGCATCTACCGCACGAATCCTGAAGGGAAGGAACAGGTGCTGCATGTCGAGGGGCCGGGCCGGCCGGTAGCCGAACTGCCCCTCTTCGATGGCGGCACCTATCCCGCGTCCGCCGTCACGATCGAGCCCGCGCGCCTGATCTTTCTTCCGCGCGGCGAGTTCGAAGCACTCTACCGGACGCACCCTGACGTGGCGCACGCGATTATTCGCGGCCTCGGCAAGCGACTCCGGCATCTCGTGCAGGTCGCGGAGACGCTGGCGTTCCGCGATGTGGCGGCGCGGCTCGCGATGCTCCTGGCCAACTACGCGGCGGAGCGCGGTGAACCCACCGCGTCGGGCGTGGAGCTGACGCTGCATCGCACGCAGGAAGAGCTGTCGCTCGAAATCGGCACGGCGCGTGAGTCGGTGTCGCGCGCCATGCGCCAGCTCAGGCATCGGGGACTGATCGAGCCACTGGACGGTGATCGGCTGCGCATTCCGGACGTCGAGCGATTGCGCGCCCGCGCGCAGGGGCGCTGAGACATCCGTCACAGTGCCCGTTTTCGTGATCGGCTAGGCTGATCAATGTTGGAGACCGGAGCGGAGACCCGGCGCGCCTTCCGCGGGCCACGGTGGGCGCTGGCGCTTTTGCGCGTGCCGCTTGTAGCCAAGGTGGCGGGCGCCAACCTGCTCATCGTGGCGGTGTCGTTCGTGGCCGCGCTCCTGGTTCGCGGCGGAGCGCGCGCGGGTCGTGATGTGTTCTTCATAGCCGGTCTGGCGCTCGTGGGCAGCTTCGTGGTCAACGTCGTGTTGATCGTACTGGCGCTGCGTCCGCTGCAGGCGCTCGAGACGATGGCCGCGCGCGTGTGGAGTGGACAACTGGATGTTCGCGTGAACGACTCGCCGCTCGCGGATGCCCGCATTGCCCGCGTGGGTCGCACGATGAACCTGCTGCTCGATGGCCTGCTGGCCGACCGCATGCGCACCCGGCAGTTGGCGACGGAAGTCATTGGCGCTGGCGATCGCGAACGAGCCTACATCGCGCGAGAGTTGCACGATTCGGTGGCGCAGACGCTCGCCGCGCTGGTCATGCAGGTGGGCGCCGCGGCGCGCGACTGCACCGATCCGCGTCTGGCGGAGCGCCTCGAAACCATTCGGACGCTTGGCACTGATTCGCTGGAGGAAGTCCGTCTGCTCGCGCACACGATGTACCCGCGCGTGCTGGACGACCTGGGACTGGTCGCCGCGCTCGCGCATCTGGCGCGCCAGGCTACCGGCACCGCGCCAGGCTCACCGGTGGTCTCGGTGTCCGCGCCGGATGCCTTCGATGACGGCGTCGTGCCGCCCGCGATCGCCTCGGTTCTCTATCGGGTCGCACAGGAAGCCGTGAACAACGCCGTACGACACGCGCACGCGGCGGCGATCACGCTCACCGTCACCCTGGGGACGTGCACCGCCGGGGTCGTGACGGCCGGCCAGTGCGTGTCACTCGAGGCGCGGGATGACGGCTCCGGCTTCGACGTCGCCGAGGCCGAGCGCCGCCGCCCCGGCATGGGACTGTTTACCATGCGCGAGCGCGTGCTGCTGGTGAATGGCCGGTTCGCGATCACCAGTGTGCCGGGGGCCGGCACACGCGTGTCGGTTCACATTCCACTGGGCCCGGAGGGGCTGGCGGTGCCGCCATCATGACAGGAGATCTGATTCGCGTCGTCCTCGTGGACGATCACGCCGTGGTCCGCGCGGGCCTCAAGGCCATTCTCGCGGGCGCGCGCGACATTGACGTCGTTGGCGAAGCGGAGAACGGGCGCGATGCGATCGCGCTCATCGAGCGACTGGCGCCCGATGTTGCCGTCATGGACCTCTCGATGCCCGACCTGGACGGGGCCGATGCCACGGCGCGCATGGTCGCGAGCGGGCTCCGGACGCGGATCCTGATTCTCACGATGCACGCCGAGGATGACTATCTCGTGCCGCTGTTGAGT
>Ga0134126_10010069_pt1 | contig 11914 bp, 7 predicted proteins | sample KB31752_FD_96881 | JGI IMG/M metagenome (GOLD analysis project Ga0134126, IMG submission 96881) | Terrestrial soil microbial communities with excess Nitrogen fertilizer from Kellogg Biological Station, Michigan, USA - KB3-175-2 | ecosystem: Environmental > Terrestrial > Soil > Unclassified ...
ATCTTTTGCCGTCCAAATGCGGTCACGCGGAACCTTGAGGGGAGTGAACCGGATCCATTCACTGCCTGGTGTGCACCCGTCATTGAAGTAAAGCCGAGGGTGGTCGTACAAAATCGAAAGACCGCTACGAATCAGCAACATCACAAACAAGAAATTGAAGAAATGGCAGTAGCGGACCCACAGCGGAAAGCCATGTGGCCCGGCGAAATTGCTCGGATAGATCTGCGGGACTCGAGGAACATGTGGCAGACCAGCGATCGCGACTTCAATCCAGGCCGCGGCGACTAGCAAAACAATTACCACCGCGATTCCGATCAGGATGGAAGGTCGAACCCAGATCCGGAAGCGGCGATCTTTGGGATAATGCACGGCCGCGTGCGCAGCATCGAATTGAACCATGACCTTTAGATGAACTCCGAGGGCGGCGCGAAATGAATCCTGCAAACATTCAATCTTGTTCCCGCGCTTCGGCTCTTTCCAACTAGAATCATATCGGAGCTATGCGTTGACCGCGTTCAATACAGGCACCGGAAGCGAAACTGGCCAGAAACTCACGCCGCAACAGATGTTCAAGATACCGCAGACATCTGGCCGGCTCATCTTATGCGGATAACGGCAGTTCGATCTGCCGTCCTGGTCCGGCCTTCCGAGCATATTTCTTGAGGAATGCCTCGACCGCGCATTCGCCACCGGGCTCGGAAGAAAGCTCTGCATAAGATGCCGACGGTGGTCTACGCTCGCAATTGTCAGTCGACGTCAAACTGAGTACAACCGGACGAGCACCGGCGTCCTACGAAGGGGTTCGAAATCTGGGTCCAATTAGGGTCCGTTAGCACTGCCTAAGGATTTCTTTCGGCTCTGAAGGTGGCTGTCAGTGCCGTAGAGTTTCAACTACTTACCGTCAAAAGACACTCTGTCACGGCAGACGCCGTCAAATAGCTCCGTTGTTTTCTGCCGAACCGCTGAATCTGAAGCGGGGAGCTCTTGACGTGTGTTCTAGGTGCAATTTGGAGTGCAAGCCGCTTCGACATTGTGTCGTTCGGACTGACCTGCCACGGATCCAAAGGGTCGGATTTCAGATCTGATTCTGGGACTTCCATTGAGGACTAACATTCACCCCTGAATGGGGAGATTTAGCAGGAATTAGACGGTTGAAGCACCACTGTAAGAGATTGAGAACATTCTGTACGACTCTCGAGTTCCGTTTTCGGGACCAGGGGGTCGGAGGTTCAAATCCTCTCTCCCCGACCAATCCTTTCAACAACTTGCACGGCGCCAAGTCGAACACATGGGAATGACCCCAGGTGGTCGGCAGTTGAAACTCGAATAAATACTGCACAAGGTCCGGCCTTGAGCCCGGCCGATACTCTCAAAATCGTCTACACCGAGCCAGCTAAAATTTCGATCGACTCCGCGACCGGTTCACACGGCCAGAAGGTGGCGGGTAGATGCAGAGCCCGCCGCAACAACGAGTAGGCTGAGCTGAGGATCGGCTATGTAACACTGCCTGCACAAACCTCATGGCATGAGGGCTCTTTCAGGCAACGTTCACTTTCATCAGCTACGCTTGGACTTCCCGATTTCTACGGATGCCCTGTACAACAGGAGGCTGTCTTGCCAAAACCGGTTGCACTGTTGGCGATGAGCTTCATCGCAATACTTGCGTCAGGAACGCGCGCTCAAGCACCTGAGCCAACTCTCAAAAGAGTTGCGGGATTTGATCTGCCTGGACCACCCGGAAAACGCTTCGATTACGTGACGATCGATCCTGACGATCACTATTTGATTTCAGCGCATCTTGCTGCCAATCAGACGTACGTCATCGATTTGCGCACGAATAAAGTGGTTGCGACGGTTACGGACACTCCGGGAGCAGAAGGTGTCGAATACGTCCCGGAACTCAAGAAGGTTTATACGTCCAACGCTGGCGACAACACGATTGGGGTCGTAGACCTGCGCTCAATGAAAGTGGTGAAGAAGTTGCCCACAGAACGGAAGCCCGATGGCAGCGCGTATGCCGCGCCGTTCCACAAACTATATGTCTCGGATGAGCGAGGCAAGGCCGAAGCAATTGTTGATGTGACGAACGACAAGGTTGTGAAGACGCTTCATTTCAATAGCGAGACAGGCATGCCGCAGTATGATCCGGTTGCGCGCAAGGTGTACGTGAACCTGCAAGATGACAATATCTTTGCCGTGATTGATCCTGCGACAGACGAAGTGATCGGCCGCTATCCGGTTGGACGCTGCAAAGGCAACCACGGGATGACACTTGATCCGCAGCACCATCAGGCGTTTCTTTCCTGCGAAGAGAATAATTTGATGACGGTATTCGACCTGGACAAGCACGAACCGATCGCATACCTTCCCTTAGCAGATGGTCCTGACGTAATCAAGTTCGATCCGGGGCTGAGCCGGATCTATGCCGCGTGTTACAGCGGAGCCATTTCCGTTTTTCAACAAGACGACCCGCAACACTACAGAAAGCTCCAGGATTTCAAAGTTCAACATGCGGTGCATAGCCTGGCAGTGGACCCTGAAACGCACCGTGTCTACACCCCTGAGCAGGAAGAAAACGGGATGCCTGCCGCCCGCATGATTGTGTACGATGCCGTGGTTGGAAAGTAATCTCGTTTTGGCCGAGGATACGCCTGGGCATTTTATGCAGATCCTGATCGTGGAAGACGAGAAGAAGATGGCTGCCGTCCTCAAGAAGGGTCTCGAGGCCGACAATCATCGCGTCACCCTCGCCTTCGACGGGCGTAGCGGGCTGGACATGGCATCATCGGCGGAGTTCGATGTGGTTGTGCTTGATCTGATGCTGCCTGTCATTGACGGTTTCGAAGTGGCAAAGCGGCTGCGCAAGAACGCCAATCACACTCCGATCCTGATGCTCACAGCGCGTGATACTGCTGCCGACATCGTCAAAGGCCTTGACCTTGGCGCCGACGACTACCTGACGAAGCCATTTTCATTCGACGTCTTTCTGGCACGCTTACGTTCTGTCGCGCGTCGCGGCCCTGCGCCCAGGCCCACAGTCCTTCAAGTCGACGATCTGGTGCTGAATCCAGCAAGCCACCAGGTCACCCGGGGCGAACGCGAAATTCATCTGAGCCCGACAGAGTTCCGGTTGCTGGAACTGTTGATGCGAAGGTCAGGAAGAGTGGTGTCGAGAGATGCAATCGTGGATGCGGTTTGGGACTTTGATCATGAAGTCGAGGAGAACACGCTCGATACTTTCATTCGACTATTGCGAAGCAAAATCGACCGCGAACACGATCACAAGCTGATACAGACGGTGCGCGGAGTTGGCTACACGGTCCGTGAGACTCCGAGAACATGAAGCGACTTTCAATTCGCCTGAGGCTGACCGCGTGGTATGTCGCGATTCTGCTCGCGAGTCTCAGCCTGTTCGGCTTACTTGCATTTCTCGCGATGAGGAAAGGAATAGAGAAAAGCGTCGACGAAAACCTGGAAGGGCAAGCTGCGGGCGTGGGAGAGGTCATCGAGCGTGTGTTACAGGTGGAACCATCACGATTGCAGGATGAATTGAGGCAACATCAGGAACTGAGAGAGCAAGCCGATTTCTTACAGGTGTGCGATCAGAATGGACATTGGATCTACCGTTCGCGGTTGATGACACACTACGACGTCCCCTTGCCTGATAATGCGAGCCCTTCCGCGTACAACGTCCTATCGGTCGATCTCCCACTTCGAGTGCTGGTGCGGCAAGTGAATGCCGGTGGCGAAATTTATCGCATTCAAGTGGCAGCTCCGATGGATGATTTCCACGATGCCATGGACCGATTCAAATGGGTCCTTCTGTTGCTCAGCCCTATCGTTCTTGTTCTCGCATCAGGTGGCGGTTACTGGCTGAGCAGGCAAGCGCTGAAACCAGTAGACCGAATTACGCGAGCGGCCCAAGAAATCAACTCGAGCAATCTTGCCAAACGGCTTGATGTCCCACGAACTGGCGATGAACTGCAGCGTCTAACCGAAACGCTGAATAGCATGCTCGGACGACTGGAATCCGCCTTCAGCCGGATTACCCAATTCACTGCCGATGCCTCGCATGAACTTCGCACGCCTCTTGCGCTGATGCGAACCACGACGGAGGTCTCCCTGCGGACATCGCAAGATGTTGCCGATTATCGGGAGGCGCAACAGGAGGTCCTCTTGGAACTGGAGAAGACCTCGTCATTGGTTGAGAAGCTAATGGTGCTGGCACGCGCCGATGCTGGAGTGGAAACTCTGCAGCGTGCTCCCGTGAATGTAGTTGAGTGTCTGCGCAACGCCTGCAAAGACGGCAAAGTTTTGGCGGAGACAAAGCAGGTGAATTTTGCTCAGCACATTGATGTTCAGAACGTTTTGATGGAGGCCGATTCTCAAGCTCTGCACCGGCTCTTCTTAATTCTGCTCGACAATGCCGTGAAGTACACCCTGCCGGGAGGATCGATTACCGTCACGCTCACCGCAAACAACGGCTCCGCCGTCACTGAGTTCAAGGACACCGGAATCGGTATAAACGCAGACGATCTGCCTCACATTTTTGACCGGTTCTACCGGGCTGATAAAGCCCGCTCCCGCGACATTGGCGGTGTTGGCTTGGGCCTCTCGATCGCGCGATGGGTTGCAGAAGAGCACCGCGGATCGATTGAAGTTGAGAGCACTCCAGGGACAGGCTCCATCTTCCGCGTTCGCCTGCCTATTCGGCAGAACTAGTCGACTTCATCTAGAATTTGCCACTCCGCTTTAATTGGCTTTCATGGGACATTCAGGTTCGTGTGCGATGATTCCCGGCGAGATGTGTCTTGATCGGTCAGCGGGAGTGGCGCGACTATGGCATACGTCGGGTGAGGTGAAACTCAAATTGAAACCCTTCCAACGAATGACTTTTGTCGGCTTTCTTGTTTGGCTGATTCTGATCGTTTTCAGTGACGCGACCAGCTTGGCGCAGACTTCGGTCAAGCCTCCTGAGGGTCCGCTAACTCTGGATCGAGCCATCGATTTTGCTCTCGCGAACTATCCAGCCATTCGAGCCTCAATGCAACGAGCGATCGCCGCGAAGGAGGGTGTGAGCCTTTCTCGAACTGCCTATTTGCCGCGCACCGATCTTCTCTGGCAGTCGAATCGCGCTACGCGAAACAATATCTTCGGACTGCTGCTGCCGCAGTCAGTCATTCCTCCAATCTCTGGGCCGGTTCTTCCGGGCACGTCGGATCACGGCGTGTGGGGCAGCGCGGGCGGGGTCCTGCTCTCGTGGGAGCCTTTTGACTTTGGGTATCGAGTCGCGAATGTCGACGTTGCGAAAGCAGCGCAAGGACTCGCCAATGCGCAACTTTCACTCACGAAGCTCGACGTGGCCGCCGCGGTCGGTGACGCCTTCCTACGATTAGCGGCGGCTCAAGAGCAAGTTAAAGCCGCACAAGCTGACCTGGATCGAAGGCAGGTCCTCGCCACCTCCGTCCATGCGCTCGTGCAACAGGAGTTGCGCCCCGGTGCCGATGGTTCCCGCGTAGAGGCCGAATTGGCAGCGGCAAAAATCCAACTGATCCGAGCCCAGGAAGTGGAACGAGAGAGCGAAGCAACATTCGCGGAGTTATTGGGCATTTCCGGAACTAAGGTTGCGATCAATGCCGATTCACTCCTGGCGTCGCCTGCGGCGCCGTATGCTTCAGCGTCACCGCTGGCGGAACATCCTGCGGCGCTGATCGTCAATTCGACAGTACTTGAAACCAAGGCAAGAGAGAAGGTCTTGAGCAAGTCGTATTACCCGCGCTTCAATCTCCAAGGTTCGTTTTCGGGTCGTGGGAGCGGTGCCAACCCGGACGGCACATTCGGAACCGGGACAGATGGCTTGGGCCTCATGAGGCAAAACTGGGCAGTGGGTGTCACAGCCACGTTCTCAGTTCTGGAATTTCCGTCGCTGCATTTTAAAAAGCAGATTGAAGAGTCCAATGAGCGAGCAGAGCGGGCGGAGTACGACAGGACCATCCAAAAACTGACCGCCGATGTTGAACGAGCCAAAGCGGCTTACGACAGCGCGGTGCTCATCAGTCAGAACACACCAGTCGAGCTGGATGCGGCACGACTAGGAGAGACGCAGGCAAGTGCCCGATATAAAGCGGCGCTGGCTCCGATTGTCGAGGTTGCCGAAGCGCAGCGGCTTCTGCTGCAGGCAGAAATCGAAGACAACCTTGCTCGACTGAGCGTCTGGCGAGCCATGCTCGGAGAAGCGCTGGCGGAAGGCGATCTGCAGCCCTTCCTGGAATTAGTCCGCAAACGTGCAGCAGGGGGCCAGTGAAATGTGGTTGATCCGGATAGCGCTTCGCCGTCCCATAACGGTGTTAGTAGCGGTCATTGCGGTCGGCCTTCTTTCGATTCTGGCCGTCTGGCGTATGCCAATAGACATCTTCCCCAACCTTAATCTGCCGGTCATTTATGTTGCGCAGCCATACGGAGGGATGTCGCCGGCACAGATGGAAGGCTATCTCGTCTACTACTACGAGTATCACTTTCTCTACATCACGGGGATTGAGAGCGTCGAATCGAAATCCATCCAGAATGTGGGCCTGCTCAAGCTCACATTCCATCCGGGTACGAATATGAGCCAGGCGCTGGCCCAGACGATCTCGTATGTCGACCGCGCGCGCTCATTCATGCCCCCCGGAACTGTCCCCCCGTTTGTCATGCGATTCGACGCAGGCAGCGTCCCGGTTGGGTTTCTGGTGTTTTCGAGCCAGACTCGCGGCCTTGGAGAAATCCAGGACCTCGCGTTGAACCGAGTGCGCCCCTTGTTTGCGACACTTCCGGGCGTTTCCGCACCACCTCCGTTTGGAGGAAACCAGCGAACCATCGTGATCACCGTCGATCCCGATCGATTGCGCGCTTACCGCATGTCTCCCGAAGAAGTGATCAAAGCGGTAAGCGCGGGCAATGTCGTCATGCCTGCCGGCAATATTCGAACCGGAGACTTGCAGCCAATGGTGCCGATTAACTCGGTGGTCACGAATATTCAGGATTTGAGTGATCTGCCGATTCGCGTGGGTTCAGGCCCCACCGTGTTTTTACACGATGTCGGCAAGATTTCGGATTCCAGCGACGTTCTGACCGGATACGCCTTGGTAAACGGCCGGCGAGCCATCTATCTCTCGGTCACGAAGCGAGCAGACGCCTCAACACTCACAGTTGTGAATGAAGTAAAGAGCAGCATTCCGCGCTTCCGCGCCCTCGTTCCCGAAGACATAAATATCAGCTACGAACTGGATCAATCGACGTACGTAAAGAATGCGCTCTGGTCACTGGTGCGTGAAGGCATTCTTGGGGCAGTGCTCACCGGCATTATGGTCCTGCTTTTTCTGAGGGACTTGCGCAGTTCGGCGATAGTCGTGACGACGATCCCGTTTGCGTTGCTAGCCGCGGTGGTCGCGTTGTGGGGAGCAGGCCAGACGATCAACACCATGACGCTGGGCGGCCTCGCGCTCGCCGTCGGAATCCTGGTTGATGAGGCAACGGTCGCCATCGAGAACATTCACACTCATCTCGCTCAAGGTGTGCCGCATGCCACCGCGGTGCTTGATGCGAGTCGCGAAGTCGTGATCCCGCGCCTGTTGGCGATGCTGTGTGTCCTGTCTGTTTTTGTCCCGTCGTTCTTCATGACAGGCGTCGCGAGAAGCCTGTTCGTTCCTCTTGCGCTCGCTGTGGGATTTGCGATGGCGGCATCGTATTTTCTATCGAGTTCTCTTGTGCCCGTGATGGCAACGTGGATTCTTCGCGACCACGGTCATGCGGCTAGCGGCACGTCGCGCACGGATCAGTGGCGGACAAAGCTCGGACATCTCCTTCAAAAGTTGATGAATCACCGCAAGCTGGTATTGATCGCGTATTTGGGAGTGACTTTTGCAATCATTCTCCTGCTGGGACCACTCATGGGACGCGAGATTTTTCCGAGGGTGAATGCGGGACAGTTCCAGTTGCGGTTCCGTGCGCCAACCGGAACGAGAGTTGGCGCGACGGAAGTGATGGCCCTTCGCATCCTCGATGAAATTCATAAAGCTGCAGGCTCTGACAATGTGGCTGTGACGCTCGGCTACGTGGGCACTCAACCTCCGGCGTACCCGATCAATACGATCTTCCTGTGGACGAGTGGTCCCCAAGAAGCGGTATTGCGGGTCCAGCTTAAGCCCAATGCAGGCATCTCGATCACGAACCTTGAGGAGCAGTTGAGGAAGAAGCTTCCCGACATGTTTCCCGGCAGTAGATTCTCGTTTGAAGCCGGCGATATCGTGAGCCAGACGATGAATTTTGGAGCTCCCACTCCGGTGGAGGTCGCAGTAACCGGACCGATTCTGCAGGATGACCGTGCGTTTGCAGAAAAGCTTCTCGCCGAGCTCGGCAAAATTCGATCTCTGCGCGACTTGCAGTTCGAGCAGCCTCTCGATTACCCGGCCGTCGAAGTGAACGTCAATCGTGAGCTCGCCGGACAGCTTGGAGTCAGTGTCGAGCAAGTCGGCCGGTCTTTGGTCGCAGCGACTTCTTCCAGCCGTTTCGTCACTCCAAACTACTGGGCCGATCCGCGGTCTGGAATTGCGTATCAAGTCCAGGTGGAATTGCCACAGCCCCAGGTGGCATCAATTCAGGATGTTGCGAATGTTCCCATCACCCAAAGTGGCGCGCTACATCCGCTGGTGGGAGATGTTGCGCAGGTTCGCAACGGAACCATGGTCGGAGAATATGACAGGCTGAATGGACAGCGAATGATCACCATCTCGGCAAACGTTGTTGGCGAGGACTTGGGCAGAGCGGCAAAACAGGTCGACAAAGCGATCAAGCAGGTCGGAACTCCTCCGCGAGGAGTGACGGTTCGAGTGAGAGGGCAGATCGCGCCCATGCGCGATACGCTCACGAACCTGAGCATCGGTTTGGGGCTCGCCATCCTTGTGATTTTTCTTTTGCTATCGGCGAACTTCCAATCCATGCGCCTGTCTCTTGTCGTGCTCTCGACCATTCCGGCCGTGATCTCGGGAGTAATCATCATGTTGCTGATTACTGGCACTACTTTGAACATCCAGTCCTTCATGGGAGCGATCATGGCCATCGGGGTGGCGGTCGCGAACGCAATTCTCCTGGTCACGTTCGCGGAACAAACTCGTCGCGGAGGAAGCAACGCAATTGAAGCCGCCGTTCACGGGGCTCAAACGCGCATGCGCCCAATTTTGATGACCAGTATGGCCATGATCGTCGGTATGATTCCGATGGCCGTCGCGCTAGGAGCGGGCGCCGAACAAACGGCGCCGCTGGGACGAGCCGTCATAGGAGGCTTATTGGCGGCGACCATCACGAGCCTGCTGATCCTGCCTTCCATATTCTCGTTGGTTCAGCAAAGGGCCGGCACCGATTCACCTTCACTCGATCCTGAAGATCCAGAGAGTCGCTATGCGGCTTCTCATAATTCCGGCGCAAACCCAAGCGGGGGTGAACGATGAGCCTTGCTAAAACCATCGCGCTTTGCCTGAATATCGGCATTCTGATTTCATGCGGAAAAGACAGTTCCGTGAAAGCTGCGCCGCCCGATCCCAATCCACAAGTCCAAGTCACGCGTGTGGTCGCTCAGAAGCTCGCGATGACAGTCCACCTGCCGGGCGAAATCGAGCCTTATGAGGTGGTGGCAATTTTCCCAAGGGTGACCGGCTTTGTGAAATCGATTTCGGTTGACCGCGGCTCGCATGTTAAGGCAGGCGAACGCATTGCCCAGCTCGAAGCTCCGGAGTTGATCGCGCAACGGTCGGAAGCGCAGTCCAAACTTCAGTCCGCGCAGGCGCAACTTGCCGCGGCGGAAGCAAAGGTCGCATCTGATGAAGGCACGTATGATCATCTGAAAGCGGCCGCAGCCACTCCGGGCGTGGTCGCAGGTAATGATTTGTTTGTGGCACAAAAAGCCCTGGACGCAGATCGTGCCCAGGTGAAAGCTCAGCAGGAAAATGTGGGAGCCGCAAAGCAAGCGCTGCAAGCGATCTCAGAGACGGAAGCGTATTTACAGGTAAGGGCTCCCTTTGATGGAGTCGTAACCGAACGGAATGTTCATCCAGGAGCGCTTGTAGGTCCGGCCGGAGCGGCGGCGGGCGCTGTCCCGATGTTGCGCATTGAAACGCTGTCTCGCTTGCGGGTGGTAGTGCCTGTACCCGAAACCTATGCCGCAGGAGTGCCCGCGGGGACCAAAGTTGAATTCACCGTCCCTGCGTTCCCAGGACGAACTTTCAGCGGAAAAATCGCGCGAATCGCGCATTCTCTGGACGAGAAGACCCGCACCATGCCGGTTGAGCTCGAAGTTTCCAACATAAAAGGAGAGCTTTCGCCTGGTAGCTTTTCCGACGTACTGTGGCCGGTGCGGAGATCCTACCCCACGCTTTTTGTTCCTACTTCCTCGGTTGCCAATACGTTGGAACGGGTGTTCGTTGTCCGCATCCGGGATGGAAAAGCAGAATGGGTCGATGTGAAGACAGGGGCCACCACGGACAAAATGATCGAGGTGTTCGGGGACTTGCACGAGGGTGACACGGTGGCGGTTCGAGGAACCGACGAACTGCATTCGGGCAGTCCGGTTTCAGCGCAGCAGACTTCGGGAAAGTAGCTATCCGCCAATATTCAGGATTGGCACCCTAGCAATAATGGCGCCCTGAATCCAGAGCGCCATGGTTTGGACGCAAACACGTTCCCGGACTCTTACTGGCACGTATCACTGACCATCTTGAGCTGAGTCACTCGAATGTCGCCAGCTTCGGCTGCCTCATTTTTCTCGTGTTCCTCAGCCTCGCCCTTTTCCTTCTCTGCCGATTCTGGCCTAAGGGTTCCTGTAACCGAGACCTTGTGACCGAGATGTTGCGAGAGCTTTACCGTCGTGCTTCGGAGACCATAGGTTTTCCCATCCTCTCCGGTGATGGAATACTCGCCAGCCTCGTCTCCCTTCTGCAAGCAACCTGTAACGGTAGTTTTACTTCCAGCCGTTTTCTGTGCTGACGCGCTCGGGGTAACGTACGCTCCGAGTGCGAACACGAATACCAGCAATGCGAACAACTGCACTAGCTTCTGCATATTCAACCTCCTGATAGACGAACGGGCGCAATCTCAGATTCCTAAGTTCATCGCAGAGTTGCAGCATCGCCAGCCACCTTGGCCTTTGCACAACAATGGCCGAGACCAGCAGGAGCAAGTAAATGCGTCCATTGCGTTTCCGGGGAGCCGTCCTAGGCCGAATTCCAGGTACGTGAGCGACGATCCACGCCTTCGTGAGGCAAACGATTTAGCGTTGTCGCCCTGATGCCTTGCAGGAAGCATTCAGGTTCGTCTGGCATGCTAGTCGGCAGACAGACTGAAGGTGAAAAAGGAAGGAGCCGCAATGAGCGAAGTCACCGCAAATCGAACAATTCAGGTCCTGCTGGTTGCAATCTGTATAGCAGGGTGCGCTCAGTTCTCAACTGCCCAAGAAATGCCGAGCGACTATCAGCAGGTCCTAAAGATTGTCGGCAAAAAAGGGGACTATAAGGCAAATGTGCTGAAGGTGAACATTCCGCGAAACGATCTGCATATGAACATTGCGGGCTACGCTGTCCCAACTCCCTTTGGTTTCGGGGGCTGGTTCGCCATGGAGAAAGGTAATGGTGGTGAAGACGTTGTCATGGGAGATTTGGTCCTGACGCAGAAAGAAGTCAATCCGGTGATGTCGGCGCTCCTCGATCACGGGATTGAGGTCACAGCCCTTCACAACCACTTCTTCTGGGATGAACCACGCGTCTTCTTTATGCACATCCATGGGCACGGCAAGGCAGTCGATCTGGCAAACCAACTGAAGCCCGCCCTCGACTTGATTGGGCTAGCAAAAGAAGGTGAAGAGGACGCCCTGCCGACAGCTGCGAAG
>Ga0134126_10010070_pt1 | contig 11913 bp, 5 predicted proteins | sample KB31752_FD_96881 | JGI IMG/M metagenome (GOLD analysis project Ga0134126, IMG submission 96881) | Terrestrial soil microbial communities with excess Nitrogen fertilizer from Kellogg Biological Station, Michigan, USA - KB3-175-2 | ecosystem: Environmental > Terrestrial > Soil > Unclassified ...
CCGCCGCGGGCAAGCCGCTGGTGCAGCAGGAGCAGGTCAGACGGCGCTCGCCCAGGCGAGCCCGGCGCCGCGCACCCGCGCCGGCCGGGCCGCGGGCGACGTCACGGGCCTGGGCATCGCCGCGGGGCCAGGCGCGGACGCCGAGGAAGGCAGTCGGGGACCCGCCAAGCCCGGAGGTACCGCAGGACGTCCGGCCCGTGATCGGCGCCCTGGTCATCGTCGTCGTGATAGCGGCGATCATCGTCGGGGTCCTGCTGCACAGCGTGATCGCGACCGTGATCATCGCCGCGGTCGCCCTGCTGGTGATCTTTTCTGGAGTCTGGGTGTCGCGCCACTGGTAAGCGTCCGAGCTCCATCGTCGGCGCCGAACCCGGCCGGGGCCGCGGCGGCGTCGCTCATGACCTGCCCGCTGGTCCGCGACCCGGTGGACCTCCAGCGGCGAGGGCCCGCGGTCACTGCCCGGCCGCTCCGTCGCCGGACAGGCGGGTCACGAGGTTGCGATAGGCCAGCAGCGCGGACCGTACCTCCAGCAGGTAGTGGGCGCCGCGGAACCGCTGCGGGTTAGGGTCGTCGCCAATCGCGCTGAAGTCGATGCCGACCGTGTCCACACTGCAGCCGAACGGCAACGCCAGGTGCTGCAGCGCGATCGCGTGCTGGTAGGGGACATAGATGCAGGTCGTGACGGCCAGGATCCGCTCGCCCGGCTTCACGTGCTGCACCTGGTCGGCCCAGTAGCGGTAGCCGTCGGCGGTGTTGGCCCGCCGGCCGGGCTCGAGGGCGGGCGCCACGATCAGCGACACCCGCCGCCCCTGGGCCGTGGCCGATGCCACCCGGAACCGCTGCGGCCCCTCGGCCGCCGGGCCGCTTTCCCGCTCCACGGTGAAAGCAGGCAGGTCGAAGGCCCTGCGCAGGCCGTCTTCCATTACTTCCCACTCGTAGTCGCGGCATGGCAGGCCAAATGCCTCGAGCAGCTTGAACTCGTCGAGTGACGGGTCGGTGTCGTTCCCAGCCAGGTCGCGGTAGGCGCTGATCGCGACCACGTTGCCTGCCGTGACCCCGTGGTTCAGCAGGTGGGCGGCGTACGCGGTCCGCCAGAGGTTCGCGCGGACCAGGCCGCCGAGCATGACGACGTGGTCATAGCCCGAGTACCTGGGCGGCCGCGGGCGCACCAGCCCGAGCGCGTCAGCGGCGGCTACCACCAGGTCCTCGTCCGGCCCGGTGACGGCGTCTACGTCAACCTGGTTGCGCTCCTTCGGGCCGTCGCTGACCCGGCGCCGGAAGTTCCACGCCGACGCGGTGAACTCGTCCAGGTAGGCGAGTTGCGCGGCCAGGCCATCGTCAGCCAGGGTCCCGCCGAAACGGGTGACCAGCGACCGCAGCGCCTCGCTGCGCACCCAGTCGGTGATCTCCGCGATCAGCACCTGGGGGGTCGGGTCCTCGCCTTGTCCAGGCACCGTGACTTCCTGAAACATCATCGTCCTTCCTCGTGACTCGGCCGCATCGACGGGCAATCGTACCCGGAGTCAACTCGCGGCGCGGGCGCGCGACGGCGGTCTCGCTCGCTGGCCTGACCGGCCAACCCGGCGCCGTCAGGTCAGCCTGGCCTCCGGGTGGCCGTAGACCGCGTAGGCAAGCCAGGTAAGGTCGCCGTCTTTCGCCCGCAAGCGCAGGTCGGAAACGGCCTGCCCCAGCGTCGGGTGATCCTTGCCCAGCATCTGCTGGTACAGATTGGTAGCGAAGCTCAGGGCGGTGAGATCGCCGACCTCCCACAGGGACCCGATGAACGCGCCCGCCCCCGCACGCAGGAACCGCTCGGCGAAGCCGTCGTAGCCGAAGCAGCGGTACCGCGGCCCGGCCGACCGGCACGCATTGAGGAAGACCAGCGGCCGCTGCCAGGTCTTGCGCGGACGGACGAGTTCCCGGGGCAGGAACGGCTGGTCGAGGTTGATCTGCGGCCCCGTGTCGTCGACGCTGTAGCCGCCGTGGCAGGCGAAGTGCAGAATACCGAAGTCCCCATCCTCGATGAGGTCCTGCAGCTCGTGCAGCGTCGTGATGGTCGGCTCGGTCGCACCGAGGATTTCCCGGAGCACGCTGGCCTCTTCTTCCGCTGCCAGCGGGACGTCGGCTGGGGCCCCGGGCACGACGAACCGAGCCGGGCTCTTGTAGAGCTGCCGCGCCGCCCGCCAGCGGTCCACTCCCCTGGTGACCGGGAAACCGCCCGTGACCAGGAACCCCACGTCTCGGCCGGGAAAGAGCAGTTCCCAGGGGAAGACGTCGTTGTCGGGCAGGATAGTAAGCAACTTGATACTGTCCGCGCAGTCCCAGAACTGCTGCTGGACCTCATCGGGCACGAGCCGGTCCCACAGGTCGGCGCCCTCGAGGCTGATGTCGCGGTACTTCCGGTCGCCGGACTGGTCGCTGGCGACGATCGCGTTGATCCGCCGGATCAGGTTCTCCGCGTCCCTGGAGGGGTCGTACCGCAGCGGGCGGGATACCTCGGGGAACCGCATGCTGGCGTCGCGGAAGCGGAAGCCGTAGCGGTTCTCGCCGTTGGCGCCGTAGTGGGTCACCTCCAGCGTCACCTCGTCCCGGAGCGGCTCTGCCGCAAGCTCGGCCCGGCGGTTGCCGTCGCCGCGGGCGCGGGCGTACTCGTCGATCGTGACCTCAGCCGTGAGCTCGCCTATGCAGGTCCCGCCGTCCCAGGCGCGCAGCCGGATCCGCTTCACCCCAGTGGTCAGGGCCTCGAGCTGGAACTTGGCCGGCGCGGAGTCGCCGTCGGCAGGAACGGAGATCTCCACCTGATGGTCCCCGTGCACGGTGAGTTCCGGCGCGTGGATACTCACTTGCAGGGTCTTGCCCGCCGCGGGAACCACGAGGCCAGGCAGGGCGACCTCCCTGGTCCCGGCGCCAGGAGCAACCGAGACCTGCACCTCAAGGGGGAACTGGCGACGCGGCCGTTCCACGTCCGGGTAGCTGGCCGCCAGGTACCGTGGCTTGCTGGCGGCCGGCGCCTCGCGCACGGCCTTGACCTGACCTGATGCCTGTGTACGCTCCTGAACCGGGACCCGACTCGGTCCGCTTAGCCATTCCTTGGTCGCCTCACCGGTCACCTTGGCCACCGTCGTGGTTCCCTTGCCGACCTCGGGATCGCGGGCGAGGACGGTATCGGTCATGACCTTGAGCAGCAGGTCGGTGGACTTGACCACGTCCGGGTCGTTGAACGTGGCCTGCGCGTCGGGCCCAATGAGGCTGCCCGCGATCCGCAGTCGCTGCTCGAGCGCGGCCGCGCCGTTGCTGGCGGCGGCCACGAGCGCGCCGACCTGGTTGAGCAGGGCGGCCCGGTAGTGGCCGACGATGGCCAGACCGTGCAGGCACGCGGCCAGGTGCGGGTGCGGCCGGCCGCCGTAGCGCTGCTCGCGTAGCTCGCGGACTACCTGGTAGACGCGCTCCGCGCGATCGAGGGCGTCCACCGTACGCGGCAGGAACTCCTCGTCGGCCATTAGCGGCTGGCCGGCCTGCGCCGCGGCTCGCTTGGCGAGCTCGTGACTGACCTTGGCGAGCTGGATGGCCACTCCGGCCAAGTTGAAGAACGCCCGCTCGGGGCCGAGGCCGTCGGTCAGCTGGGGACCAGCGTCCGAGTCGACCTGCGCCTGGCCCCCTGCGCCGCGGGCGATCCGCAGGCGCTCGGCGAAGGACAGCCGCAGGTTCCGGTCGACCTCCGCGTACCGCGCCTCCTTACGGTCCAGGTCCGGCTCGCGGCCGGCTAGCTTCTGCTCGATGAGCCAGGACAGGGCATTACCCTGCTCGCGCAGCTGCCGCGCGGCCTCGTCCGGCCAGGGCGCGAGCAATTCCCGCGCCCCGGCGATCTGGGCGCGGGCGTTCTCAAGCTCGGACGCGGCGGCCTTGCCGTCCTGGTAGGTCACGCGGGCGACGCCGATCTGGCTCTCCGCAACCTCGCGGGGGCACTCGTCCGCCCGCAGGGCGGCGAGGGCCAGCGTGAACGGCCGCGCGGAATCCTTTACCGGCCCGCGGCGCTCGCGGACGTGCCCGAGGCCGTACCAGACCAGTCCCGGCGCCGACGGCCGCGCGGCGGGACGGGCGGCGAGCTCGGTGACGGCCTGCTCGGCGTCGCCGGTCTCCAGCCGGGCGAGCGCCGTGCTGTCGGCGGCGGTGATGAACAACCAGCGGCCCTCGTCGGTGGCCAGCAGCCGGCTGATCGCCGCGGCCGCTGCTGCGGGCTCCTCGAGCCAGGTCTGCCGCCGCACCGCGGCGGCGAACAAGCGGTGCATGAGCAGGCCGTCACCCGCGCCGCCGGCCGCGGCCGGGTACTGGCCGTCACGGTGGACGGCCCGATATCGCGGACCGGAGTCCCCGGCCGTCCCGTCGATCTCCAGCTGGGCCGCGGTCGCGGGCGCCCCGGTGACGAGCCGGAGCCGCTTGAGCGGGTCGCCGACGCCCGGCGCGTCGAGCCCGGCGATCTTCGCCAGCGCCCGCGCGAGCATCGGCTCGGGCGGCAGCCAGGCGAGCAGCCGGGCCAGCGCGAGCTCGCCGTCGCCGGTCGCGGGCGACTGACGCAGCAGATCCCAGACAAGCCCCGGGCCGTCCTGGCGTGAGTCCGCGGGCAGCACCGTCCCGCCGTGGTCGCGCAGGGCCGCGAGGGCGAGCCCGATCAGGGGACGGCCATCCACCGCGTCCGCCAAGCCGCGGGGCAGCCCGAGGTCGGTGAGGTCCTCGTTGCCGAGCGGAGCTAGGTTCACCCGGCCTTGCGCGTCGCTCGCGAAGTCGAGCCACCGCTGGTTCGTAGTAGTGATGATGACTACCTGTCCCGGCGAGTGCGGCTGGGGCAACAGGTCGGACAGCCCGGGGCTGTCAGGCGGGGAGTCACAGTTATCGACCACTACCACCCAGGGCCGGTCAGTGGCGCGCAGCCGGTCCAGGGCCGCCGCCGCGAACGCCTGGTCATCGACCGCGTCCGCCTTCTCGCCGCCGGGCCGCGGGCGCTCCCCAGCCAGCTCATGCTCGCCCCGCTCCGCCTGCGCGAGCGACCGGCGGAGCTCTTTCGCGTTGGTGGCGTTCAAGAACCAGCCGCAGCCGTTGTCCGCACCGACGGCCAGCCGGTGGGCCAGCATGCTCTTGCCGTAGCCGGATCGCGCGTGGATCACCACGGTCGCGGGCTCGCGGCGGCCGTGGATACGGTCCACTAGCTGATCTGTTTTCCGCTGGCGACTAGCAAAGTCACGGAACTCGGGCATCGCCGGCAGGTAGCCGTGAATAGGCGGCACCGACCGGCCAAGGGGCGGATTGAACGGCTCTACGCCCTGCTCGCTCAGGCCGGCCAGCACCCGGCGCACGTCGACCAGCGTCCAGGCGGCACCAGCCACGTCCCGCTCACTCGCAATGTCACGCCCGGAGGCCTTCTCGAAAACCGGGGCAGACTGGGTCACCGTCACCACGTCGACGGGCAGCCAGCGCGACCACCCGCCCAGCACGCGCAGCGCGCCGCCCGCCTCCTCGTCGCCGTCCCACACCCCGGGCTCGCCCGCGCCCCGCGGCCGGAAGTGGGGCACATCGGCGTAGTCCGCCAGCGTGTCGCCGTCCCAGTCCAGGTCCAGCACAACCATGGCGTGCGGCCGGATGTCGTACCGGATCGCGACAAGCGGCCGCAGGCCCGCCTCGATTGCCATCCCGGCGTACGTGAGCACGATGTCCAGGCACGTCGCGGGGCCTTCTATGGTCTCCAGAGGCGTCCGGATCCGCTGCAGGGCCACGTTGCCCCGCCGGTCGTAGCTGGCTGGGTTCCACGGCTCGACCGAGTACGGGATCCGCCGCGCGGCCAGCGAGTTGTACAGCTGCTCGGCCCGGTTTCGGCGGTCCTCCCTCTTCGCCCCGGGGCTAAACGCGGTCCGCAGGTCCGTCGGTACCCAGCGAGCGGCGTAGGCGACGCTGACATAACGGGCGAGTTGCCCCGCCGCCCGGCGGTCGAGCGGCCAGTCGGGCCATCCCTCGGCTTCCTGGTCCGCGGCGCCCTCCCTGGGCTCGCCGACCCTCCGCGCATCGGTCCCCGACATCCGCGCACCCGCCCTTCGCGTAGCTCTTCGATGAGTCCCGGAAGGGCCCAGTATTCACCGGCCGCTTACGCGCCGCCATCAACTGACCGCATTTCAACAACTTCAGGCAATTGCGTTCGCTTAGGTGTGCTAGCGCTCGCGATGCGGGCCGCGTACCCCGCGTGGATGTCGTTAGGCCGGTCCGGTTGACCTGCCATGGATGCCACATACTGGGACCATGATCGGATACGGCGAGGGCCGCGTCACCCAGCGCGGGCAGCTGCGTATCTGCCTTGGCGCCGCCTGGCCGGCCGGAGCTGCCGGGTGGTGACTGCCCGTGCCGCCGACGGAGGCGGGAAGGTCATCGTCGGAATCGACGCGGGCGGGTCAAGCACCCGGGTACGGGCGCAGGCGGGAAGCGTCCTCGTGTTCGAGGGCGCCGGCGGGCCGGGCAACCCGGTCATGACCGGGCCGGAGACCGTCCGCGCCAGCTACCATGCCGCGCTCGGGGGCTGCCCGGCGGCCAGCCGGGTGGCCGCCTGCGTCTCCGGCGGCGGCGGGCCCGCGCAGCGCGCGCAGATCGCGGACCTGCTGTCCGCCCGGTTCCCTGGCGCGAACGTATACGTCGCCCCCGACCATGTTGGCGCCTTCCTAGCCGCGCCGCCTGGCTCCGATATCTGCATCCTGGCCGGTACCGGCTCCGCGGTCTGCGGTCGCGGCGCCGACGGCGGCTTCGTGGTCAGCGGTGGCCGGGGCTGGATTCTCGGCGACCACGGGGGCGCTGCCCGGCTGGGCCAGGCCGCCCTTGAGCACTATGTACGCGATGTGGCCGGCATACCCGCGCCCTTCACCGATGCCGTCAAGCGGTTGTTCGGTGACGCTGACCGGCGAGCGGTGGTTCACTCGGTCCACGCCGCCCAGAATCCGGCCCCGCTGCTGGCCAGGGCCGCCCCGTTGCTCACCGCGGCCGCCGAAGGCGGGGAGCGATGGGCGATCGAGCGACTGGGGCTCGAAATGAGCGCGCTCGCCTTCACGGCCGCGCGGCACATCGATACGTACCTGCCGGGAACGGCCACCGTACACGTCGCCATTAGCGGCGGAGTCTGGTCCAGCCCGGCCGCTCAGGCCGCCCTCACTAGCGCGCTGGGCCAGGCCAGCAGCCGCCCGGTCACGGTGACGCGCTCCCTCGCCGACCCGGTTGACGGCGCGGTCCGCCTGGCCGCTAGCCTCCCGCTGTGAGTGAGTCATTGCCGCCGACCGAGCAGCGGAATCCGGCCTCGCGGCGCCTCGGGGAGCTACCTCCGGCGAGCGTCATCGCACTGATGAACGCCGAAGAGCACCGCGTGCTCACGGCGGTCGAGTTGGCCACGCCGTTGCTGGCGATCGCGGCTGAACGCGTTGCCGCCGTCTTCGGCGGCGGCGGGCGGACAGTCTTCATCGGTTCTGGCACCAGCGGGCGAATCGCGCTGCAGGAGGCGGCGGAGCTGCCGCCGACGTTCGGCGCGCCCCCGGAGTCGTTCCAGGTCATGGCGGCAGGCGGCCCGCTCATGGGCCCTACCGCGATCACTAGGACAGAGGACGACGCGGAGACCGCACCGCGAGCGCTCCGGGCCATGCGGATCGGCCCAGGTGACGCCGTAATCGGCGTCGCCGCCAGCGGTACCACCTCGTTCGTCCGGGCCGGGGTCCAGGCGGCGGCCCACGCCGGCGCCTGGACGTGCGGCATCGCGAATAACCCAGGGGTACCGCTGCTGAGCGACGGCGAGCTGGGCATCCTCCTCGACACTGGCCCCGAAGTGCTCACCGGTTCCACCCGGCTCAAGGCAGGCACGGCGCAGAAGCTCGCGCTCAACCGGATCACGACCGCCGCCATGGTGCTCGCCGGCCGCGTGGCGGAGAACCACATGATCGAGATAACTGGTTCTACCGCTAAGCTCCGGGCGCGGGCCGTGCGGATCGTGATGGACCTGACCCCACTCGACGAGCCAAGGGCCAGGGCGCGCCTTGAGGCCGCTGGCTGGTCGGTCCGGGCGGCGCTGCCGAATCGCACGTCGCGGGTCAGCCGCCCGGGCACGAGCTAGGCTTGTCCTGTGACGAGCGCCCCCGCGTCCCCTGACCGCGGCCTGCTTGACCTCTTCCCGCTCGTAGACGGCCACAATGACCTCCCCTGGGAGATCAGGCAGAAGTTCGGCGGCGACCTCAGCCGGGTCGACCTTGGCGCACCAGTCCCCGGACTGCACACCGACCTCCCGCGGCTGCGGCAAGGCGGCGTCGGCGCCCAGTTCTGGTCGGTATACGTACCGGGCACGCTCCAGGGAGAGGCCGCGCTAGCCGCGACGCTGGAGCAAATCGACCTCGCGCACAGGATCATCCGTCAACACCCGGGGACCCTGGAGCTCGCGCTTACCGCGGATGACGTCACCCGGATCTTCTCCCAGGGTAAAGTCGCGTCCCTGCTTGGAGCCGAGGGCGGCCACTCCATCGCCGGCTCGATGGGCGTCCTGCGGATGCTGTACCGCCTCGGTGTCCGGTACCTGACGCTCACCCATAACTACAACGTTCCGTGGGCCGACTCGGCCACCGATGAACCCGTGCTCCGGGGGCTCAGTGCCTTCGGTCACGCCGTCGTACGGGAGATGCAGAGAATCGGCATGCTGGTCGACCTCTCGCACACGGCCGCTGACACCGCTCGCGACGCACTGCGAATCGCTGACGCCCCGATGATCTTCTCCCACTCGTGCGCCCGGGCTCTGTGCGATCACCCCCGTAACGTTCCCGACGACGTCCTGTCCCGGCTGCGGGACAACGGGGGCGTTTGCATGGTGGCGTTCGTGCCGGCCTTCGTGTCGGCCGAGTGCCACGAATGGGACCTCGCTCTCGCCGCGGAGATGCGGAGCAGCGGGCTGGACCCGAAGAACCTGGCCGAGCGCAACCGGGCCCGGGTCGGGTACGCCGCCTGCCACCCGCGCCCGCAGGCGACACTGGCCCAGGTGGCCGACCATGTAGAGCACGTCAGGGCCGTGGCCGGTGTCGAGCACGTCGGCTTGGGCGCGGATTACGACGGCACTGACCGGCTCCCCCAAGGCCTTGAGGATGTCTCCTGCTATCCGGCGCTCTTTGGCGAGTTGCGGGCGCGCGGGTGGAGCCGGCCCGATTTGGCCCGCCTGGCGGGCGGCAACGTTTTGCGGGCGCTGCGCGCGGCCGAAGCCGCCGCCCGCGCCTGGTCGGCGCAGAGTACCCCGGCGCTCGGCCGCGTGGACGACGCGGCCCGGGCGTAGCGCCCGGGCGCATGGATGTCGTTAAGCCGGTCCGGTTGACCTGCACGGTTGCCGCACACTGGAGAGCATGGCCGGATACAGCGCAGGCCGCGCCAAGCCGCGCGGGCAGCTGCGCATCTACCTCGGGGCCGCCGCCGGCGTCGGGAAGACGTACGCGCTGCTCTCCGAGGGGCACCGGCGGGCGGAGCGCGGGGCCGACGTCGTCGTCGCGTTCGCCGAGACGCACGGGCGGCCGCAGACGGCGGCGCTGATCGACGGGCTCGAGGTCGTCCCGCGCAAGAAGCTGGCCTACCGGGGCAGCGACTGGGAGGAGATGGACCTCGGCGCGGTGCTCGCCCGCCGGCCGCAGATCGCCCTGGTCGACGAGCTCGCGCACACCAACGTGCCGGGGTCGCGGCACGAGAAGCGCTGGCAGGACGTCGCCGACCTGCTCGACGCGGGCATCGACGTGATCTCCGCCGTCAACATCCAGCACCTCGAGTCGGTCATCGACGTGGTCGAGCAGATCACCGGGGTGGCGCAGCGGGAGACTGTGCCCGACGCCGTGGTCCGGGCCGCCGACCAGGTCGAGCTGGTCGACATGACGGCCGAGGCGCTACGCCGCCGGATGTCGCACGGCAACATCTACCCGCCGGAGAAGATCGACGCCGCGCTGACCAACTACTTCCGGGCCGGGAACCTGACCGCGCTGCGCGAGCTCGCGCTGCTCTGGCTGGCCGACAAGGTCGACGAGGGGCTGCAGCGGTACCGGGCCGAGCACAACATCTCCTCCACCTGGGAGGCCCGCGAGCGGGTGGTGGTCGCGCTCACCGGCGGGCCCGAGGGCGACACGCTGATCAGGCGGGCGGCGCGGATCGCGGCCCGGTCCGCGGGCGGCGACCTGCTGGCGGTGCACGTCACCAAGTCCGACGGGCTCACCGGGGCGAACCCGGCCAACCTGGCCAGGCAGCGGCAGCTCGTCGAGTCACTCGGCGGCACCTACCATCAAGTCGTCGGCGACGAAATCGCCGACGCCCTGCTCACCTTCGCCAAGGCGGAGAACGCTACCCAGCTGGTTCTCGGGGCCAGTCGCCGGGGCTGGTTCCTCGCCCTGCTCACTGGTCCGGGCATCGGGGCGCGGACCATCCGCGACTCGGGCCAGATCGACGTGCACATCGTCACCCACTCGCACGCTGGCACCCGCTGGGGCCTGCTGCCCCGCTACCGGGGCGGCATCACGTGGCGCCGGCAGCTCGCCGGGTGGATCCTCGCCGCGGCGCTCGCGCCGCTGGTGACGCTGGCGCTGGCGGTCAGCCGGTCGAGCATCAATCTCACCAGCGACGTGCTCGCGTTCCTGGTCGCGGTGATCGCGGTCGCGCTGGTCGGCGGGTTCCTGCCCGCCGTGCTCGAGGCGATCGCCGGGTCGCTGCTGCTCAACTACTACTTCACCCCGCCTATCCACTACTGGACGATCGCAGAGGCCAACAACGCGCTGGCGCTGGCCGTGTTCGTCGCCGTCGGGCTCGTCGTGAGCTGGGTGGTGGACATCACCGCGCGCCGGACCAAGCAGGCCGCCCGGGCCAACGCGGAGTCCGAGCTGCTGGTGACCACGGCGGGGTCCATCCTGCGGGGCCAGGGCGCGCTCGACGCGCTGCTCGAGCGGACCAGGGAGGCCTTCGGCATGCGCTCGGCCTGCCTGCTCGAGCGCGAGGACAGCGGCGCGAGCGCCGCCCGGGGTCCGGCGGCCGCGGACTGGTCGCTGCTCGCCTGCGCCGGCGACGCCCCGGTCTCCCGGCCCGACGCCGCCGAGGTGGACGTCCCGGTCACCGACACGCTGTCGCTCGTGCTCACCGGCCGCCCGCTGCCCGCCAGTGACCGCCGGGTGCTCGGCGCGTTCGCCGCCTACGCGGCGGTCGCCCTCGAGCAGCAGCGGCTCGCCGCCGAGGCGGAGGCGGCTAGGCCGATCGCCGCGGCCGACAGGATGCGGACCGCGCTGCTCACCGCGGTCAGCCACGACCTGCGCAGCCCGCTCGCGTCGGCCAAGGCCGCGGTCACCTCGCTGCGCTCCCCCGACATGCACTGGGACGCCGCCGACACCGCGGAGCTGCTCGCCACGGCCGATGAGTCGCTCGACCGGCTCACCCGGCTGGTCGGCAACCTGCTCGACATGTCCAGGCTGCAGGCGGGCGCGCTGTCGCTGTTCCCCCGGCCCACCGGGCTCGACGAGGTCGTCGCGCTCGCGCTCGACGCCCTGGGCCCGGCCGGGCGCGACATCACCGTGGAGATACCGGAGCTGCTGCCGGCCGTCCGCGCCGACCCCGCCATCCTCGAGCGCGTCGTGGTCAACCTGACGGAGAACGCGCTGCGCTACTCGCCCGCGGGCAAGCCGCCGCTGCTCACCGCGTCCGCCCTCGGCGACCGGGTCGAGCTGCGGGTGGTGGACCGGGGCCCCGGCATCTCCGACGACGACAAGGAACGCGTGTTCGTCCCGTTCCAGCGGCTGGGCGACACGGACAACACGACCGGGGTCGGGCTCGGCCTGGCGCTGTCGCGCGGGCTGACCGATGCGATGGACGGCACGCTCACCACCGAGGACACCCCCGGCGGCG
>Ga0134126_10010071_pt1 | contig 11911 bp, 10 predicted proteins | sample KB31752_FD_96881 | JGI IMG/M metagenome (GOLD analysis project Ga0134126, IMG submission 96881) | Terrestrial soil microbial communities with excess Nitrogen fertilizer from Kellogg Biological Station, Michigan, USA - KB3-175-2 | ecosystem: Environmental > Terrestrial > Soil > Unclassified ...
GGGATGACGAACGGCTGGTTCTGCTCGCGTGGCCGCGCAGCGGAAGCTCGAGCCTGTGGCAGATCATGCAGGCACACCCGGGCCTGCACCTGATGGCCGACGAGCCATTCAACGAGAACTTCACCGAGTGGTCACCCGGCAACCCGGACTGCCTGGCCCGGGTCCGCGACGTCGAGTCGCTCGACCGGGTGCTGGAAGAGCTGTTCGCGAGCTACCGCGGCATCAAGGTGCTCAGCTATCAGCTCGACGAGGACCAGTTGACCCACCTTGTCGAGCGGCGCGATCTGCGGATCATCTTCATTAGCCGGCGCAACCTATTGCAGACGGCGGTGTCCGACCGGATCGCGAAGCAGACCAGGGTGTATAACCGCTGGGACGTCCGGGAGCACGAGCCGTTGGAACGCCGGTATGCCTCCCTGGCTCCGCTCGACCTGCATGACCTGCGCGGGTACGTGCAGGAGCTGGCCTCGCACCTGGCCTGGGTCGACTCCCTGCTCAGCCGGCGCGGTGACGGTGGCACGCTGCGGCTGAGCTATGAGGAGCTCTACTTCGCGACCCCCGATGAGCAGCGGGCCCAGCTTTCCGCCCTGTGGTCGTTCCTCGGGATGGCGCCGCTGAGCTCGCCGGAGGTCGACTACTACCTCAGCCCTCAGACCGCCAAGCTGGGAGGAAGCGGCACCTACGGCCGACTCCCGAACCTGGCCCAGATCGATGCCGAGCTCGGCGCGGATGACACGGGCTGGCTGTTTCCCCTGGCGCCGTAGCGGCTACTCGCCGGCCAGGGGTCGCTGGAACTGCCAGATGACCAGTGACGGGCGGCACCCCCGACCGCCTGTGCCGCGGACGGCAGGTAGTCCATCAGCGACCACGGCCAGTCCGGCCAGTCGCCGATCCCGACCGCGGGCGCGGGCGGCGGTCCAGCCGGCTGTCCGTCCGGGTCCGTCCGGCGGTCCGTCCGGCGCCGGCGGAAGCAGGCTCCGGCCGCCGCGCGGCGCTCTTGACTGGCCGGGGCCGTGCGGTCACGCTGGCGGCGGAGAGAGGCTCACCTGTACCCGGTACCTCTTGGAGGTGGCCACATGACGACTTCGGTGGGGCAGGAAGAGATCCAGCTTCCGGACGGGCGCGTGACGCTGGCCGACCCGGGCCAGGCCGGGAACCCGCGCTACACCAACGGGGACCTGGCTCCGTTACCGATCGAGCGGCGAACCTGGAACACCTACAACTACTCGGCGCTGTGGGTGGGAATGTCCCACAACATTCCCAGCTACCTGCTGGCCTCCGGCCTGGTGGCGCTGGGCATGAACTGGGTCCAGGCGGTGCTGACCATCGCGCTCGGCAACATCATCGTGCTCGTCCCGATGCTGCTGAACAGCCACGCGGGCACCAAGTACGGGATTCCGTTCCCGGTGTTCGCGCGGGCGCCGTTCGGGCTGCGCGGGGCCAACCTGGCCGCGATGCTCCGGGCCGTGATCGCCTGCGGCTGGTTCGGTATCCAGACCTGGATCGGCGGCGAGGCCATCTACACCCTGGCCGGAGCCATCATCGGCCACAGCTGGACCGGCGCGGCGACACTGGGCGGGTATCCCTGGACCCAGTGGCTGTCGTTCGCGATCTTCTGGGTCCTGGAGATGGCCATCATCGTGCGCGGGATGGAAACCCTGCGCCGGTTCGAGAACTGGGCCGCTCCGTTCGTCCTGGTCGTGGCCGTCGCCCTGCTCATCTTCATGGCCGACAAGGCCCACGGCTTCGGCGGCATCCTCTCGCAGCCGTCCCAGCTCGGCTGGGGGAGCCGGTTCTGGCCGGTGTTCTTCCCCTCGCTGATGGCCATGATCGCGTTCTGGTCGACGCTGTCGCTCAACATGCCCGACTTCACGCGGTTCGGCCGCAGCCAGCGTCAGCAGGTGATCGGCCAGGTGCTCGGGCTGCCGACCACGATGACGTTCTTCGCGCTGCTGGCCGTCTTCATCACCGCCGCGTCGCAGAAGGTCTACGGCGCGCCGATCTGGGACCCGATCCAGCTCTCGGGTAAGTTCCACAGCCCCGTCGTCATCGGCCTGGCCCTGTTCACGGTCGTGGTGGCGACCCTGTCGGTCAACGTGGCCGCTAACACCGTGAGCCCGTCCTACGACTTCTCCAACCTGGCTCCGCGGTTCATCAGCTTCCGCACCGGCGGCCTGATCACCGGGGTCGTCGGCATCGCCATCCAGCCGTGGCGGCTGCTGGCCAACCCGCACATCTACATCTTCACCTGGCTCGGGTTCTACGGCGGCCTGCTGGGCGCCATCGCCGGCGTGCTGATCGCGGACTACTGGGTGATGCGGCGGACCCGGCTGCGCCTGGCCGACCTGTACCGGCCCGAAGGCAGCTACTGGTACCGCGGCGGCTGGAACTGGCGGGCCGTGATCGCGTTCGGCGCCGGCGCGCTGCTCGCCGTCGGCGGGGCCTACTCAACACCCGGCAACGGCCCCTTCCCCCGGCACGGGCTGATCCCGCCGCTCCAGCCGCTCTACGACTACAGCTGGGTGGTCGGGCTGGCCGTCGCGCTGATCTTGTACGCGGCCCTGTCCACGCTCTCCCCGAGTGGCCAGCTGCGCCACGCGGCCGAGCCGTCGGCCAAGCCCGCGTAGTGGAGATCGCGGACATCTCCCGGCTCGCGGCGGCCCTGGCGGGCGTACGTCAGACGGTGGCGGACGGGCGGGCCCAGTGGCGCTACCACGGCCGGCTGGTGGCCCGCCAGCTCGACGACGCCCATGTGGTGATCCGGGCCGACTTCGATTACCGCGACGCCATGCTGCGACAATTTCCCCGCACCTTCAGCGTGCCCGACCGGTACCTCAAGCACATGATGGTGGTCGCTGACCTCGCCGGCGGTGACGCCGAGGCCATCGCCGACGCCCTCGAGGCAGCATGGGAGCTTCAAAGGAGCGCCGGCTGACGACGTCGGGCGGCGGGGCCACCGGAAACCGCCACCCGAAACCGCCACCGGCAAGGAGCAGTTCATGATCACCCGGGTAGAGGTGTTCAGCTACCGCGTTCGGTACGAGCACGGCACCTACGTCATGTCCCAGGGGCGCGAGGCGACCCATGAGATCGGCACGCTGGTCCGGATCGTCGCCTCGGGCGGCGCCTCCGACGCCGTCGAGGGCTGGGGCGAGATCACCCCGCTCGGCGGCACGTATCTCCCCACCTACGCCGGCAGCATCCGGGCCGCGCTGCAGACGCTCGGTGAGGCGCTGCTGGGCCAGGATCCGACCAACATCGGCGCCATCGGCCGCGTGATGGACATGACGCTGATGGGGCACGGTTACGCCAAGAGCGCCCTGGAGATGGCCTGCTGGGACATCTTCGGCAAGGTCGTCGGCAGGCCGCTGACCGACCTGATCGGCGGCCGGCTGAACGACGACTTCCCGCTCTACGAGGCGGTGCCCCTGGGTCCGCCCGCCCAGATGGCCGAGTTCGTGCGGGCGCGCGGCGAGGCCGGCATCAACCGGTTCCAGCTCAAAGTCGGCGGCGATCCCGCCGACGACATCGCGCGGGTGGTAGCGGCCAGGGCCGCTGCCCCGGAGGACGCCGTCATCGTCGCCGACGCCAACGGCGCGTGGCAGCTCCTGCAGGCGCGGCGTGCCATCCGGGGCCTGGAGGGCCTGGACGTACTGGTCGAGCAGCCGTGCCGGGAGACCGCCGAGTGTGCCCTGGCTCTTCGCGGATCAACCTTGCCGATGGTGCTGGACGAGAGCGTCGTCACCGTCGCTGACCTGTTGGCGGCCAGGGACGCGGGCGCGCTGGCCGTGAACCTCAAGGTGAGCCGGGTCGGCGGCCTGGCCCGCACGGTGCGGCTGCGCGATCTGGCCCAGGAGCTCGGCGTGTGCGTGTCGCTCGAGGACATGTGGGGCGGCGACGTCATCACGGCGGCGGTCAGCCACCTGGCCGCCAGCACCAGCCCTGAGCACCTCATGAACGTGTCGTTCTTCAACGACTGGACCGATGGCCACGTGGCCGGGCACGAGCCGCGCTCGAGCAAGGGCCGCGGCCGGGCGCCCTCGGCGCCCGGCCTGGGCATCGAGGTCGATGCCGCCCGGCTGGGCGAGCCGATCTTCGTGGCGGGCCGATGATGCCGGGAGCTTCGCGGAAGTACCGCTTGGTGCGCTCGGGGTTGTCCGCGCGGTACACATAGCCCAGCTGTTCAAGCGGATCCTTGAATGCCTCGATGGGCTCGAAGGCGGCTACCGAGATCTGCACATCGATGACCGGCTTGGCGGCCAGGCCGGCCACCGCGGCTGAGCCGATGTGATCAATCCGCAGCGCCACCGCGCCCAGCGCCACCGCGCCCAGCGCCGCCCGCAACGTTGGCCCTAGCTCGCCGAACAGCACCGGCCAGGCAGGGTCGTAGTCGACGACCTCGATCCTCCGGCCCGAAGTACCCGGCACCACCATCGCCTCCACATTCCCGGCCACTCATGATCGCGGAAGTCCGTCAGGGCTATGCGCTGACGGACTTCCGCGCTAGTGCGGGGCCCGCCGGGTTAGGGCGTGAGGGCTATGGCGACCGGGTGGGTGCCGACCTTGACCGCCTTCAGGGCGGTGTTGGTGGAGGTGCGGATGGGGGTCACCGTGCCCGAGGCGTAGTTGGCGACGTAGGCGGTCTTGCCGTTGGGGGTGATCACGATGGCGGTGCCGGGTCCTCGCCCGACCGTGATGGCCTTGAGCGCGGTACCGGTGGCGGTCTGGATCGGGGTGACCTTGCTCATCGGGTACTGGCGGCTGGAGGCGGCGGTGACGTAAGCGGTCTTGCCGTTGGGCGTGATCGCGATCTGGGCCGCATAGGTCCCGATCCCGATGTTCTTGCCGGGCTTATCGGTGGAGGTGCTGAACGGGGTCACGTAGAGGTTGTCGTTGTTGGCGACGTAGGCGGTCTGGCCGTCCGGGCTGATCACGATGTCATCGGGCCCGGTCCCCGTCCTGATCGTCGTCCGGATCGTGTTCGTGGCCGTGTCGATGGCCAGCACGACCGGGACCTCACGGGGCTTGAGCTGGAAGGTGGCCACGTAGACGGTCTTGCCATCCGGGGTGATCGCGATGGCACCGGGCACGTACCCGGCGGGGATGGGCTTGAGCGTCGTGTTGGTGGCGGTGCGGATCGGGACTACTGTGCAGCCGGAGCCGCACGTGTTCCCGGCGCCGCTGGCAACGACGTAGGCGGTCTTGCCGTTGGGGGTGATCGCGATCGCGGCGGGTCCGGCGCCGACCTTGATCGGCTTGAGCGCGGTGTTGGTGGCGGTGCGGATCGGGGTCACCGTGCCCGACAGGCCATTGGCGATGTAGGCGGTCTTGCCGTTGGGCGTGATCGCGATCGCGTCCGGGTTGGTGCCGACCTTGATCGGCTTGAGGGCGGTGTTGGTGGCGGTGCGGATCGGGGTCACCGTGCCGGAGCCGCGGTTGACGACGTAGGCGGTCTTGCCGTTGGGCGTGATGGCGATGGCGTCGGGCGCGGCGCCGACCTTGATGGGCCTGAGGGCTTTGTTAGTCGCGGTGCGGATCGGGGTCACCGTGCGCGAGCCGCTATTGACGACGTAGGCGGTCACCGGGACGGCCCTGGCGGCCCGGGCGGGTCCCCGCGCGGCGACGCCGGCCGCGGCCACGCCGACTCCGGCCAGCCCGGATACGGCCAGCCCGGATACGGCGATTCCTGCCACCGCGGCGCTGAGCCTGCGCGCGAGACGTCCGTGCATGGGCAGCCACCCCTCTCTCCGGCCGGATCTGAGGTCAGGCCGGGCCACAAACCAGGCGCCGAGTGCGACGCCCGCGATCCTCCATTCTTAGGCTGCCCGGGCCGGGAATGCCACCAGCCACGGCCGCCCGGCCCGTTTATAGGAGTGCTGGCCAGGGGCCTGCCGTGGCACAATGCCTGCTCGTGAAGAAAGCGGACATAACGCCCGAGCTTGTCTCGCGGCTGATCGCGACCCAGTTCCCGCAGTGGGCTGAGCTGCCCGTCCGTCCGGTCGACGCCGATGGCTGGGACAACGCCACGTTCCGCCTCGGCGAGCGCATGTCGGTCCGGCTGCCCAGCTCGCCGGCCTACGCCGAGCAGGCCGGCAAGGAGCACCGCTGGCTGCCGGTCCTGGCCCCGCAGCTCCCGCTGCCGATCCCCGAGCCCCTGGCCCTGGGCGAGCCGGGCTGCGGCTTCCCGCGCCCGTGGTCGGTGAACCGGTGGATCGACGGCCAGACGGCGGAGGCCGGGACGGTGGCCAGCCTGCCCGAGTTCGCCGCTGACCTGGCCGGCTTCCTCGCTGCCCTGTACCAGGTGGACCCGTCGGGCGGCCCCGGGCCGGGCCAGCACAACTTCTTCCGCGGCGGGCCGCCGGCCTACTACGACGCGGAGACGAGGGAGGCGCTGGCCGCGCTGGACGGTCACATCGACACCGTCCTGGCGGCCGAGGTCTGGGCGGCCGCGCTGGCCTCCCGGTGGGACGGCCCGCCGGTGTGGTTCCACGGCGATGCCCAGCCCGGCAACTTGCTCCTGGACCCCGCCGGCCGGCTGAGCGCGGTCATCGACTTCGGCACGTCGGGGATCGGCGATCCGGCCTGCGACACGACGATCGCGTGGACGTTCTTCTCCGGCGAGAGCCGGCGCGTGTTCAAGGAGCGGCTGCCGGTTGATGAGGCGACGTGGACGCGGGGCCGCGGCTGGGCGATCTGGAAGGCGATGATCGTGCTGGTCCCCGCACTGGACACCGACCCCGCCGACGCCGAGTTCACGAAGGGCGTCGTCGCCAGCATCCTCGCCGACCACAACGACGGCAGGTAGCCCCGTCAGCCGGGCGCTGGGGCCGCCGTAATCGTGGTTCCCGCGCCACCGGACAAGATGGCGGCTACGTCGCCCAGCGCGCCGATCGCGGCCGGGTGCCCGGTGGCCCGGGCGAACCGCGCGCAGGCGGCGATCTTGGGTCCCATGGACCCGGCCGGGAAGCTGAGGCCATCCAGCGCGGCAGCGTCGATGGTCCGGATCGGCGTGGCGCCGGGGGTGCCGAAGTCCCGCATCACGGCGGGCACGTCGGTCAGCACGAGCAGCCGGTCGGCGGCCAGGCTGATGGCCAGGGCCGCCGCGGTCAGGTCCTTGTCGACCACCGCCTCGACTCCGGACAGCCGGCCGTCGGCGCCGCGCGAGACGGGTATGCCGCCGCCTCCGCCGCACACCACCAGGGTGCCGGCGTCGGCCAGCGCGCGGATGGTGTCGATCTCGACCAGCCCGAGCGGCCGGGGCGAGGGCACCACCCGCCGCCACTTCGGCCCGTCGGCGGCCACGGACCAGCCCAGCCTGGCCACGGCCGCGCGGGCCGCGGCCTCGTCGTAGGCCGGTCCGATGAACTTGGCCGGGTGGCCGAACGCGGGGTCGGCCGGGTCGACGAGGGTCTGGCTGACCAGGGCGGCCAGCGGGCGGGTGACCCCGGCGTTGCGCAGTTCCTGGACCAGCCAGTAGCCGATCATGCCCTGGGTCTGGGCGCCGAGCACGTCGAGCGGGAATGGCTCGCTCAGCTCGGTGTCGGCCTGGCTTTCCAGGGCCAGGACGCCGACCTGCGGCCCGTTGCCGTGGCAGATGAGGAGCCCGTGGTTGGCGGTCAGCGGGGCCAGGGTCGCGGCCGCCTCGGCGACATGGTGGCGCTGCGACGCGGCATCGGGCCGCTCACCGCGCCGCAGCAGCGCGTTGCCGCCCAGGGCGACGACGATGCGCATGGTCTCCCCGCCGCTCAGTCGGCCAGCGCCCAGATCAGCATGGCCTTGATGGTATGCAGCCGGTTCTCGGCCTGCTCGAATACCACAGACCGCTTGGACTTGAACACCTCCTCGGTGACCTCGGCGCCGTCCAGCCCGAACTGGTCGTGCACCCGGGCGCCGAGCTCGGTCTGGGTGTTGTGGACGCTGGGCAGGCAGTGCATGAACCGGGTGCCGGCTTGCCGGTGGACTCCAGCAGCTCGCTGGTGACCCGGTAGGGCAGCATCTCGGGCACGCGGACGGCCCAGTCCTCGGCCGGCTCGCCCATGCTGACCCAGACGTCGGTGTACACGAAGTCGGCGCCGCGCACCCCGGCGTGCACGTCGTCGGTGACGGTGACCCGCGCGCCGCTGTGCTCGGCGGCGGCCTGGGCGGCGCTGACGACGTCGGGCGGCGGGGTCAGCGCGGGCGGCGCGGCGATCCGCACGTCCATGCCCAGTAGGGCGCTGGTGACGAGCAGCGAGCGGGCCACTTTGTTGAGGCCGTCGCCGGTGAAGCAGTAGGCGATCTCGGCGACCGGCCCGGGGTGGTTCTCGGTCATGGTCAGGATGTCGGCCAGGGACTGGGTCGGGTGCCACTGGTCGGTGAGGCCGTTCCAGACCGGAACGTTGGCGAACTCGGCCAGCTGCTCGACGGTCTGCTGGGCGAAGCCGCGGAACCCGATCCCGTCAAACATTCGGCCCAGGACCCGTGCGGTGTCCGGGATGGACTCGGCCAGCGCGGGCTCCAGGCCGGTGCCGGACTGGACGTCGAGGTCGGCGCCGTCGGGGCGCAGCGGCCAGATCCTGACCTGGTCCCAGTCCAGGTACGGGTAGGCCACGAACGTCCGCGTCGATCATGGTCAGCACGGTGTCGAGGTGCATGGCCGACCGGGCGTGCGGCAATTCGACGGCCAGGATCAGGCGGGCCTGCACGGCCGCGAACAGGGTCCGGGCCAGGTGCTCGACGCCGGTCGGGGCGGACCGCTCGCCCATCCCGATGGCCACCACGCCGGGGGTCAGGACATGGATGTCGCCGCCCTCGAGGGTGGCCGGGAAGTGCTCGATGTCGTCGTCGCCGTACCAGAGCGTGAACTGCGCGTCGCGGAACCTCGGGTGGAACCGGTAGACGGTCCATGGTGTTGACCGACTCGCGCCGCCGGGGCCGGCTTGGCCATCGGGTTGACCGTCGCGCCGGTCCCGATCCAGGCGCCTGGGGATCCGGCTAGCTGAGGGGCGAGGTCATGGACCGCGCGCGAAGCCGCGCTCCGGTCGCCTGGCTCGGGCCAAGGCGCTCACGCGGCCTCCCGGCGTGCAGGTCAGGCCAAGCTCCGCCGGCCGAAGCTCAAACCCTCGCCTGGACGGAAGCGTAAGCCGGCACGGGGAGCCGGGCAATGCCCGCTACGGTGAACATTGTGACAGGAATCGAGTCGGCTGAGCCGGCCCCAGCGCGCGACCCACTCCGCCCGGCCCGGCTGCTGCGGGCCGAGCGTGATGCCCTCCTGCCGATCCTGCGGCGCACGCCCGGTGAGGCCTTTGACCGCCCGACAGCGTGCCCGGCCTGGTCGGTCCGCGACGTGCTGGCGCACTGCGCCGCGGCCCTCAGCCGCGCCGCCTCGGGCAACCTGAATGCCTTCACGCCCGAGCTCAACGAGGTCGACGTCGATGAGCGGCGCGGCTGGCCGCTGGCCGACGTGCTGTCCGAGCTCGCCGCCGGCTACGAGGAGGCCGGGCCGGCGATCGGCGCCGCGGGCGGGCGGCTGGACGCCATCGCGCTGGGGGAGTGGGTGCACGGCGGGGATGTCCGGGAGGCTCTGGGTGAGCCGCTCGCGTATGAGAGTGACGGGTTCGAGGACGCCTGCGCGCTGCTCGGCGACTGGACCCGCCGGCGAAAGGTCCCGCTCGTCCGGGCCGACATCTCCGGTAGCGCGCTGACGTTCGGCGTGACCCAGCCCGACCGCTCGCCCGCCACTCTGGCCGCCTCGCGCGCCACCATGATGCGGCTGTTCGCCGGCCGCCCGGCCGACCCGGCGGACTACGAGCTGGCCGGCGCCACCGCCGCCGAGCTCGTCGTGTTCTGACGGCGCGCCGGGCGCGGGCCCCACCGCCGGCTACCAGCCGATGGCGACGATCATGTACTGCGGCCGGGTCACCGAGATGTCGGAGGACTGGCCGGCATCGTCGTCGTAGGGGAAGCCGTACTGCCGGCCGTTGATGGCGTTGCGGTGCCAGAACGCCGCGTAGTAGTTGGCCGGCCCGGCCCGGTAGAAGAACCGGGACCGCGACTGCTCCGAGGCCGGAAGCTGCGCGACATGCCGGTTCAGCGCCGCTCACAGCGGGGGATTGGCCGACAGCGTGCCCGCGCAGCCGAAGACCTGGGCGGTGGTGTCGCCGCTCGCGCCGTGCGCGGCCGCGTACCTGGTGAAGTAGCCGGCGTAGCGGCCGCCGGGCTGGAAGGCCGGGCCGGCCGCGGCACGAAGGCCCGGAAGCGCCGGAAGGTGGCCGCGCGGCTCTCCCGGAACGTCGCGTAGTTCTCGCCGACCTCCTGGGTCGACCCGTCGTGGCCGTGCACCAGAAGGGCCAGCTTGAGGCCGAACCGGTCGACCCGGGTGGTGTCGACATTGATCGAGCCCGACCCCACCGTGAACTCGATGAAGTCGGCGTACTTGCTAGTCCTGGAGCCCAGGTAGAAGTACATCCGGCCGGCGGAGTTGGCCGGCATGTCGATGAACTGCTGCCGGGCGATGGACCGCTCGGTGCCGTCGAAGCTCCAGAACACCTGGCGGTTGGCGAAATGGCCGTGGGTCCGGTTGATGATCTTGACCTCGAGCACGTTCCTGGCCGCGCGAATCCGGCTCGTGTTGCCCCAGAACGAGCGCGGCGGCGCGCCAGAACCGGAGCTGCCGGCCGCCGGCCGGGAGTTGCCGGCGCCCGGCTCCGCTGTCACGTGACTGAGCAGCCGCGCCGGGGTGCCCGCGCCCTCCGGCAGCATGGTCAGGGTCAGCGTGATCGTGACCGCCACCGAGATGAGCGCCAGCCAGAGGCTGACCGACTCGAGCCGCCGTGACCAGTGAGTCATCCGCCGGGCCTCCTGCCGATTCCGGGACCGCCTGCCGCCTTAGGAGACGCCCGCGGCCGGGCGGGATAACACCAACACCCTCAGGCATCCACTTCGGCTGGGATGGCCAGGCGGTGCGCGACGGCGACCACCCACGGCATGCTGAGCAGGACGACCAGCAGCAGGCCCAGGACGAACGGAGCGGGCCGGAGGGCGGCCACGCCGATGCAGGCCACGGCCGCGGCGGCACAGGCGCGGGCCAGCGGCCGGTACAGGTCGCGGTCGCGCTGCCAGACCTGGAGGCTGGCCGCGATCAGCATGGTGGCGCCCAGGACGACGGCGGTGCCCGCACCGAGTACCCACGCCGTCGCGGCCGGGGTGCGCGCGGCGTGGGCGTGGTCGACCAGGCTGACCATGGCCGCGCCCATCGCGGCGATCGCGCCCGCGAGCGGGAGGTGCCCGAGGATGAACTGGACGGTCGCCCGCCGGCTCGCCCTGGCCTGGCGGTTCCCGGCGAAGTCGAAGTACGTCCACCAGGCGCCGAAGCCGACCACGACCGCGACCAGGCCCACGCTCAGGGTCAGCGCGCTGACCGGCCGGGCGGCCAGCCCGGCCACCACGGTCCCGGTGACGAACAGCCGGCTGGAGCGGCGGTAGACGGGGCTGTCGCCGCGCGCGGCCAGCAGCCAGAGCACGGTCAGGATCGCGAACAACACCGCCGCGGCGATGGCGAACGCGGCACCGCGATCGCCGCCGGCACCGGGGATGAACGCGCCCATGGCCACCAGCACCAGGATCTGCAGCAGGAACGTGCTGCGGCTACGGGCATCATCGCGGCCGTGCAATTCGTGATGCAGGCTGCCGTTCCCCCAGGCGATCCACACCAGCGTGAACACCACGGCGTACTGGCCCAGTCCTGGCCAGGTCAGGTGCCCGGCCAGGCGGTGGGCGTCCTGGGCGACCAGCACGACCACGGCCAGGTCGTAGAACAGCTCGAGCGGCTGTAAACAGGTCTTGCCTGTTGCCGGCCACCGGGTCATGCGGCCGGCTAGAACGGCACGGTCTGCGGCAGCCCGAACTGGGGGAACAGGCCGATGTCGCCGAA
>Ga0134126_10010072_pt1 | contig 11911 bp, 9 predicted proteins | sample KB31752_FD_96881 | JGI IMG/M metagenome (GOLD analysis project Ga0134126, IMG submission 96881) | Terrestrial soil microbial communities with excess Nitrogen fertilizer from Kellogg Biological Station, Michigan, USA - KB3-175-2 | ecosystem: Environmental > Terrestrial > Soil > Unclassified ...
ACATGCCCGATATCATTCTGCCCGGCTCGGCGGGCCGTATCGAAGCGCGCTACCAGAGGCAAAAGGCTCCGGGCGCGCCCATGGCGCTGGTGCTGCATCCCCACCCCCAGTTCGGCGGCACCATGAACAATCCGCTGGTCTACGACCTCTTCCACATGTTCCACGGGTTGGGCTGCACCACGGTGCGCTTCAACTTCCGCGGGGTGGGCCGCAGCCAGGGCAGCTTCGACAATGGCGCCGGCGAACTTTCCGATGCCGCCGCCGTGCTGGACTGGATGAACACGCTTTATCCCAACCCCAGCCATGTCTGGGTGTGCGGCATTTCCTTCGGCGCCTGGATCGGCATGCAGCTTCTGATGCGCCGCCCCGAGATTACCGGCTTTGTCTCCATCGCCCCGCCGGCCAGCATGTACGACTTCGCGTTTCTGGCGCCCTGCCCGGCCAGCGGTCTGATCGTGCATGGCACGCGCGACAATGTGGTGCCGGAGCCGGATGTGCAGAAGCTGGTGGATCGGCTGACGGCCCAGAAGGGCATCAAGATCACCTATGCCAAGATCGACGGCGCCAACCACTTCTTCGACAAGCACGAAGCCGATGTGGTGGAGACGGTGAAGGAATATGTCTCCAATATGATGAGCAAGCCCCGGGAAGGCAGGTAAGCTCCGCATGCGGTCGCGGCCATGATAAAGCCCTTCCCGCTGCTCCTGTTCTTCGCACTGCTGGTTGCTGCCTCGCCCTCAAGGGCCGATGCCGATCAGCTTTGTCTTGGCCGTCCGGGCAAAGACCTGGCCGCGGCCGTCAAAGCCTGCACCGCAATCCTGCAGCGTCCGCTTCTGACACCGCGGTGGAAATTGCAGGCTCTGATCGCGCGCGGGCGCCTGCACGCTCTGCAACACCAGTTCGACCTCGCCATCACCGATTTGAACGCCGCTGTTGCCGTGGACCCGCAGGACAGAACGGCGCGGCTGGACCGTGCCGGCACCTACACGATTACCATGGGCAAGTTTCACGAGGCGCAGGCCGACACCCAGATCCTGCGCAAAATGTACCCGAACGATCCCGTGCTGCTGAACAACAGCTGCTGGTTGCACGCCGCCCTGTGGCAGCTGACGGCGGCGATGGCCGACTGCCGCAGAAGCCTGGCGCTCGCGCCCAAAAACGCCGAAACCCTGGACAGTCTCGGCTTTGTCCAGCTCCGCTCCCGCAAGTACAAGGAGGCGCTCGCCGCTTACAACGCGGCGCTGGCCATCGCGCCCAACCATGCGACATCGCTTTATGTACGCGGTGTAATCAAACGCAAGCTGGGCGACATTGCAGGAGGGGATGCCGACATCCGCGCGGCCGGCAGGATCGCGCCCGAAGTCGCCGAATCCTTCGCGCCTTATGGCCTGACACAGGGAAATTAGCGCGCGCGATGGAGCCGTCCGCCGGTCATCGGCTGTGCCACGCCCGTGGTGGTCGGCAACGACAGCGGCAGGCCCTTCTTCGCGCGCATCGCCAGATAGGCAAAGCCCTGCGCTTCCAGCGCATCGCCGTCCCAGCCGGCATCTTCCGCCACAAGCACCGGCGCATTCACCCGCGCCTTCAGCATGCCCATTAAAGTCTTGTTGTGGCGGCCGCCGCCGCTGACGATCCAGGTGGCGGCGGGATCGGAGAAATGTTCCCGCGCCCGCGCCAGCGACGCGGCGGTGAAAGCGGTGAGCGTGGCTGCGCCGTCCGCGGGCGACAGGCCCTCTACCGATTCCATGCCGAAATCCATCCGGTCCAGCGACTTGGGCGGCACGCGGTCGAAAAAGGCGTTGGCCAGCATCCTGTCCAGTGCCGCGTCATCGACCTTGCCGGTGGCGGCAAAGGCGCCATCTTCATCCACCGGTCGCCCCGAATGGCGATTCATCCAGTCGTCGATCGGGGCATTGCCCGGCCCGGTATCGAAGGCCAGGACATAATCGCCCTTTATATAAGTGACCTGCGCCACCCCGCCGATGTTCACCACCACCACCGGCTCGGCCAGCCCCGCTTCCCGTGCCATCACAGCATGATAAAGCGGCATCAGCGGCGCACCCTGCCCGCCAGCCTTCACGTCGGCGCTGCGGAAATCGTTGATCACGTCAATTGCGGTCAGCCGCGCCAAAAAGGCGCCGTCACCGATTTGCCAGGTCCAGTGCCGCTCCGGTCGATGCAGGATGGTCTGGCCATGAAAACCGATCAGCGCCACATCTCGCGCGCCGATCCCCGCCTTCACCAGCAGCGCCTCGACCGCCTCGGCATGCACCTCGGTCAGCCGCCGCTCCGCCTCGCGGATCGATTGCGGCACCGGTCCGCCTTGCGCCACCGCCCGCGCCTCATCCAGGCCCGCGCGCAACAGGGCGCGCGTTTCGCCGTCATAGGGCACCGTCAGCCCAGGGCCGGGGCGCGCCACGGCTTCGCCATCGGTCTCCAGCAGGGCGGCGTCCACCCCGTCCAGCGAGGTGCCGCTCATCAGGCCGATGACTTTCTGCCCCACTTCACATTTAGAAAAGTGCGCCACTTGTGCTATTCCCCCGCGCCTCACCCTTCGACAAGCTCAGGGTGAGGACAAGAACTAACATCCTCATGCTGAGCTTGTCGAAGCATGAGGCCAAGGTAAACCGCCATGCCCGCCGCGCCCAGTTTCCAGTCCGAATTCCTGCGCACCTTCACCGCGCGGGGCGCCTATTACGACTGCTCGGCGCCCGAGGATCTGGACGCGCTGTTCGGCAAGGAGCGCGTCACCGCCTATATCGGCTTCGACTGTACTGCCAAGTCCATGCATGTCGGCAATCTGGTGCAGCTGATGACCCTGCGCCGGCTGCAGCAGGCCGGCCACAAGCCGATCCTGTTGATGGGCGGCGGCACCACCAAGGCCGGCGATCCCTCCGGCAAGGACGAAACCCGCCTGATCCTGTCGCCCGAACAGATCGAAGCCAACAAGCAGAGCATGTTGAGCGGCGTGCGCCATCTGTTGAAATTCGGCGACGGTCCCTCCGACGCCATCATGGTGGACAATGCCGAATGGCTGGACCAGCTCGATTACATTCCCTTCCTGCGCGAGGTCGGACGGCATTTCTCGGTCAACCGCATGCTCACCATGGACAGCGTCAAGCTGAGGCTCGACCGCGAGCAGCCCCTGTCGTTCCTGGAATTCAACTATTCCATCATGCAGGCTTATGACTTCGTCGAGCTTCACAAGCGTTATGGTTGTCGGCTGCAATCCTCCGGCTCCGACCAGTGGGGCAATGTGGTCTCTGGCATCGAGCTGGGTCGGCGGATGGAGAATGTGCAGCTCTTCGGCCTGACCACGCCGCTGATCACCACCGCCTCCGGCGCCAAGATGGGCAAGACCGCCGCCGGCGCCGTCTGGCTGAACCAGGACATGCTGAGCGTCTATGACTATTGGCAGTTCTGGCGCAACACCGACGATGGCGATGTCGGCCGTTTCCTGCGCCTCTTCACCGATTTGCCGCTGGATGAGATCGCGCGGCTGGAGAAGCTTGAAGGCGCGGAGCTGAACGATGCCAAGAAAGTGCTGGCCACCGAAGCCGCCGCCATCCTGCATGGCCGCGAAGCTGCGGACAAAGCGGCCGACACGGCACGGCGCGCCTTCGAGGAAGGCGCCTCGGCAGAGGGCCTTCCCACCATCAGCGCCAAGCTGCCCGAAGGCATCCTCACTTTGGCCGTGGCGGCGGGACTGGCGTCGTCCAATTCCGAAGCGCGCAAGCTGATCGCCAACAACGGGCTCAAGCTCAACGACACGGCCGTCAGCGATCCGCGCCTGATGGTGGACACAGCCGCGCTCAACAGCGACGGTGTGCTGAAGTTGTCCAGCGGCAAGAAAAAGCACGTTCTCGTGAAGCCAGCCGGCGCGTAGGCAAGAGCCGGAGCGCCCAAAATCAGTTTGCAGGCCGTGGCGCCGGGCCCGGTGCTTGCGCCTGGGCCTCGTGATTGGTCGGCGCATCGCGCTGGTTGGGGATATGGCCCTGGAACAGGCGGCGGAAGATGCCGGGCGCCAGCATGGACAGCGGGTTGGTGCTGATATTGGGCTGCTCCATGTTGCCGGTGGCGGAATAGGTGGCGCTCAGGATGCCCTCGCCTTTCTTCGACGCCAGAATGTCGCCCAGCAAGGGAATGTTGCTCAGCACCGAATTGACGCCGCAGGCCGGCACCAGCGAGCCTTTCAGCGCCAGGGTGCCATGGGGGCGGTCGATATAGCCGTCGGATGTGGCACAGATGGCGGCGCCGGCGGCGCGCGAGCCATTCACGCCGATCACATTGTTCTTGGAGGCGAAGGGGAAATTCCATTCATCCAGGCTGATGCCGTTGCCGCCCATCAGGTCGGCCAGGCCGGTCAGGGAGCCGGCGGCAAACAAGCGGCTGATCAGCGGCTGGTTGACCATCTGGAAATTCTTCACCGTCAGTTCGCCGGTGAAGTCGGCCGCCGCATTGGGATTGGGCGGATCGGACGCCTGGCCAGGCAGATCGATGTTCGCCGTCAGCTCGCCGCCCCGCATGCTCTGGAAAGCGAACAGGCCGCGCGCCAACAGGCCCGCATCGCCACTGGTCACCGTCACCTTGCGCGAACCGCTGACGTTTTCCAGATTGGCCGCAAGCGGCGCACTGCGTGTTCCCTGGGTGATGCTGCCGCTGAGATTGAGCGCACTCGGCCGGTTGCCCACTGCCGTCAAATCCAGATTGAACGGCGCGATCGAAACCTCGTCACGCATGGCCAGCCGGTCCAGCCGGGCACTGATGTGATAGCGCCCGGTGAGACTGTCGTCCTGCGCCGGTGCTTCAGGCCCGCCCGGCTGTTCATTGGAGCCGGTCCGCCCGATCTTGGAGCCGTCCAGGGAATGGCCACGCAACAGATAATCGTCCCCGTTCGGCCCGCGCGCGAGCTGGAACGACAGATCGTTCAACGGCCCCATCCGCACGGAGGGGAAATTCAGCACCGTCAGTTCCCCCTTTTGATTGAAGTCGGCCGTGCCGTTCAGGCTCAGCGCCGGCCCGGTGATGCGGATGGTTTCCTCCTGCACCACATTGCCCGGCGCGAAGTTGATGCCGACCCGGCCCGAGGCCGGCTGGCCCGGCGTCTTCTCCAGATTGACGATCGGCACCGACAGCGAGGCCGGCGTCAGGTCCACCGTCACATCGGCATGCAGCAGATTGCCGCGATGGCCGGTCATGTCCGCAGCCACCGGCACCGCGCCACGGAAGATACGCGGCAGATTGATGTTCAGGGCGGTGCGGACGGGCTCGGTCATCATGCCCTTGACGGTCAGCCGGCTGGTGACCTGGTCGCTGGTCTTGAAGTCCTCGGTCCAATCCACATTGAAACGTGAATCCGCCAGGTTCACCTGCCCGACCTGATGCAGATGATCGTTGTCGATGTCGAAGCTGACATTGCCGCCGGAGAGCCGCATCTTGCCCAGGCTGACGGCGAAATCACCCACCTGCGCCCGCACCTGGATGCCGACATCGTCCACCGGCAGGTCGGCCAGCATCGGCACCTTGAAGACCAGATCCGTGCTGGCCTGGCCGTTCGTCGTCTTGGGATCGATGCCGAAGCGGGTCGGATAGTTCAGCGGCTTCATGTCGATCAACGCCATCACATCGGGCATGGCGCCATCGACATGGACATTGAACTCGCCCACCGTGCCATGGTCGTGCAGGTTGGGAATCAACGCGCTGCCGGATCGCGCCACCAGCGGGCCGATGCGCCCGGAGGAGAAGCTGGCGCGGAACGTATCACCGGTGAGGATGGCGCTGCCATTGACCTGCGTCGCATGCGTCAGGCCGGTGACATAATTGCCTTCGACATTGTGCATGTCGAAGGTGAGCTTGAGCGCGTCTTCGGGAAAGATCGGCTGGTCCAGCATGCCCGCCGGAAAATTGCTCTGTGCTTCGAGCGGGCCGATATTGCCGGCGAAGATGTTCGCGTCCACCCACGCGCGCGCGCCGGGCGCCACGGTCAGCGGCCAATAACGCAAGAGCTGGCGCACCGGCATGGCCGGAATGCGCGCCTTGGCCTCCAGAGCCGGCGCGCCCTTGTCATTGAGCGTCACTGCGCCGGACGCATCCAATGCAAAGCCGGGCGCCGTGACATTGAGCCGGGCGATATCGAACCGGCGCGGACCGGTCAGGTAGTCGGCCGCCATCGTCAGGCTCTGATACGCCACCGGCTTCTGGAAGAGGCCCGGCACGTCCAGGCTGACATCGCGCGCCGCCAGATCCGTACGCACCCGCTCCAGGCCGCCTGATGCGTCATAGAGGAAATCTCCGGTCCCCTTGAGCCGCGCCCGCAGGCCCCGCGCTTCCAGATCGGCGGTCGAGAGCACGAGATGGTGCCGCATGCCGTCGTAACGGCCGACCAGGCGCAGATTGGAAATATTCAGCGTCCTGGCCTTGGCGACGGCGAAAGGAACTTCGCCGCGGGCGACGATGTCGAAGGCGGCGAAGGTGAGAGAATTGTCCGGGCTCACACGAAAACTGGTCGAAGCGCTGGCCACCACCGGAAACGCCTTCACGCCGTCGAAGAAGCTGGCATTGGCGCCCAGCGCCTTCAGGTCCAGCCCGGTGATGGCGATCGTGCCGGTGATCGGTCCCTTGTCCGGCGGCAGCGCCAGATCGGCAGTGACATGGCTGGTGCTGCCGGAGATGATCACATCGGCATCGAAGCCGGTGGCGATGACGCCGCGGCTGCCGCGCATCACCATGTTGGCGCGCGGCGCCGTCAGGTTGAGGCCGGTGATCTCGTCATAGAAGCCGAGCCTGGCGCCACGCACGGCGAAGCTCTCCAGCGAGGAAGGCTGGTTGCCGTTGGCGGTGATCACGTCGCTGATGCGCTTGATCAGATTGTCGTCGCCGACATCCTTCTCATTGCCCAGCCGGATGCCGCCCGATTTGGTGTGGATCAGGGTGAAGGCCACGCCCACCAGGGTGATGCGCTTGACCACGACGTGACCCTGTAGGAATGGCGCGGCGGCCAGATCGATGGCGGCCTTGGGAGCGGTCGCCACCACGCGGCCATGGGAGTCATAGAGGCGCGTCCCCAGCACCACCAGATTCACCCGGCCCTGATCGCGGCTCCACTCGATGGCCGCCTGGTCATAGTCCAGCGCGATACCCGGCAGGGCATCATGAATAGCCCCGGCCAGAGTTCCTTTCAGGGGGCCCAGCGAAACCGGACCCCAGAGCAACCTCAGGCCTGCGCCCACTACGAAAAACACGATGGCCGCCACCAGCGCGCCAGCCGTCAGCGCGGCCCGGCTGATGTGATGGGCCTTGATGAATCGGGCAAAAGGCAGGTTCAACGCGGGGATTCCCTGAAAATTCCCTGGAAACTTCCCGGGAATTGCCGGCTCGTCCGGCGCATGCCTTTATTACGACTGTTGGGCCTAAAAAGGGCAAATCTTTCCGGCTCTTGTCCCCCCGGTTTGATTTGCGCGCCGATCATGGCATGGCATAAATCCGATAGGCTAGAAGGGCTTGAACGGATGGCGCTGGCGGCGGGGGATAAGGCCCCCTCTTTCAAGATCATGACGGATGAAGGTGAGACCATCACCGCATCCCAGCTGAAGGGTGCGCCTTACATTGTCTATTTCTATCCCAAAGATGACACCTCCGGTTGCACCAAGGAGGCGGTCGCCTTCTCCGACAATCTCAAGAAATTCGAAAAGGCCGGCGTGCGGGTCATCGGCGTATCCAAGGACAGCCTGGAGTCCCACGCCAAATTCCGTAAAAAGTACAAGCTGAAATTGACCTTGGGGTCAGACCCCCAGATCAGGATGGCGCAGGACTGGGGTGTGTGGGGTGAAAAGACCCTCTATGGCCGCAAGTATATGGGCATGGAGCGGGCCACATTCCTGGTGGATGCCAAGGGCACCATCGTGGAAGCCTGGCACAAAGTTAAGGTACCGGGCCATGTCGAGGCCGTGCTGGAGAGAGCCAAGAGCGTATGAAAGACCCCTTCCAGCAATCATCGTTAACACGCTCCTTTTTGTGGCACCGCCGCTTGATCAGCCAAGCGCAGCCGGGTGAAATGCCAGCCGGGGATGATATGGGCGTCGAAGATCAGGCCACTTCCAAGGCGAAGGGCTCGTTCCTGGAGCGGGCCTGGTCCTGGATTCACGCCACCTTTCCTGAACGCCAGATCTATATCCGCAGCAATGGCCGGGTACAGTTCTTCACCTTCGGGCCTTCCTTGCAGGCAACCCTGGCCGGCCTGACCCTGATCTTTCTGGGCTGGGTTGCCTTTGCCACCGTCAATGTCGTCTTCAAGGACCGCATCATCGCGGCCAAGGACCATCGCTATCAGCAGATGCAGGCGGCCTATGAAGAGCGCGTCGCCGATCTGCAGATGTCCTACGACCAACTCAACGGCGCACTGGTGTCGGCGCAGGACCGTTTCAAGTCGACCGCCGACGCACTGCAGACCAAGCAGAATGCCATTGCCGGTTTCCTCAATCGCGCCGATCAGGTGGAAGCCTCGGTGGGCGCGCGCCCAGGGGCCTCCTTTGCGCACGCCGCGCCGGGGATGGACGTGGACGCGCCCGATGCGGGTTCTTCGGCCCTGATCGTGATGCCGGGTCCGGCGCAGCCCCAGCCGCGCACCGGCCGCCTCACCCATGCCAGCCTGCTCGATCACGCCATGCAGCGTTTCGCGGCGCTGTTCCAGTCCGTGACCCGCAGCGTGCACATGGAGACCCGCTTGCATGAGCCCGATCCGGTCGTCTATGCGCAGCATCCGGGGTTGAAAAAACTGGCCGAACAGACCGCCCGCGTCGCGCGCATCGGCAGTTCCGAGACCACATTGATGGCGAAAACCGAGGGCGAGCTGGGGCGCGGCATCGGCGCCCTGCAGAACGTCATGCGGCGCGCCGGTATCAATCCCGACCTCTTCGTCCGCAAGGCCGCGGCCAGTGAAGGCATGGGCGGCCCTGAGATTCCGCTCGATCAGGTACGGATCGAAGGCATCTCCGATCCCAAATTCAATCACGCCTATTTCAATGCGGCGGCCCGGCTGGATCAACTCAACGGCCTTTCCGCCGCCATGGATCACATGCCGCTCTCCATGCCGGTCAGCGCCGGCACCTTCGACAAGTCCAGCGGCTTCGGCGCCCGCACCGATCCCTTCACCGGCCGCTTCGCCTTCCACCCCGGCATCGATTTCGCTGGCCCCTGGGGCAGCGTGGTGCATGCGACCGCGGCGGGTGTGGTGGTGTTCGCCGGCAATCGCGGCGGCTATGGCAACATGGTCGAGATCGACCATGGCTATGGCATCCATACGCGCTACGGGCACCTCTCCACCATCAGCGTGAAGGTGGGCACCTATCTGGCCAAAGGGGCGGGCCTAGGCCGCGTCGGCTCCACCGGCCGCAGCACCGGACCGCATGTCCATTACGAAGTCTGGTACGACGACGTCGTCAAGAATCCGAACAACTTCATAGAGGCCGGCCGTCATGTTCTCTAGCAGAAGCAAAGACACCGCCGCCGATATGCAGGCAGCGCCCGTGCCCGTGGCGGGCCCCAAGCGCGGCAGGCCTCTTTCGGCGCCCACGATCGTCAGCGCCGACATGGTGATCAACGGCACCCTGGCCTCCACCGGCGATGTGCAGATCGACGGACGGGTGGAAGGCGATGTGCGCAGCGCAGGTCTGGTCATCGGCGACAAGGCCGAAGTCCTTGGCGAAATTCATGCCGATGATGTCACCATCCGCGGCAAGGTCGTGGGCCGCATCCGCGCCCGCAAGGTCACCCTGGCCGCCACCAGCCATGTGGAAGGCGATATCCTGCATGAAGCCTTCTCGGTGGAGACCGGGGCGTTCTTCGAAGGCAATTGCCGCCACAGCACCAACCCCCTGGGGGACGGCGACAGCCGCCGCGCTGCGGCCGCTCAGGCCGGCACGGTGCCCAGCGCTCTTTTCGCCGCGCTGAGCCCGGCGACCACATAAGCACTGGCCGCAAACCGCCGGAAGGCGCCGTGTTGCTGCTGATTGATCTGCAGCGGGCGATTGATCATCCCGGCTGGGGTATCCGCAACAATCCCGATGCCGAAAAGACGGTCGCAGACCTGCTTGCCCATTGGCGCGGCAAGAAATGGCCGGTGATCCATGTCCGCCATGACTCCAAAGATCCCACATCGCCCTACTTCCCGGGTCAGTCGGGCAACGACTTCAAACCGGAAACCGCTCCCCTTCGTGGCGAGGACATCATCGTCAAGCGCACCAACAGCGCGTTCATCGACACCGATTTGGAAGCACGACTGCGCCGCTACCCGGCCCTGGTTGTAGCAGGAGTCATCACCAACAATTCCGTCGAGGCCACCGTGCGGATGGCCGGCAATCTCGGCTTTGATACATGGCTGGTCGAGGACGCCTCTTTCACGTTCGGCCGAAAGGATTGGGACGGCGTCTGGCGCAGCGCCCAAGAAATCCATGCCGTTTCGCTCGCCAATCTGGACGGCGAATATTGCACCGTTATCCGAAGCGATGAGCTCTTACCGAGGGGGTAGTTCCAAGCCTTTTCGGTAACAGCTCGCGGCTGTCACCGCCGCCAATCGTGATCCCGGTCATTGCGGCCCTCGTAACGGCCGCTGCCGCGTTCCAGGGACCGCGCAATGCGCAGGTGCTCGCGCAGGGTTGGAAGCTGGCGGCTGGCCAGATCGCTGACCCGGCCATGATGTTCGCGCGCCTCGTCGCGGAAATCGTCGATATCCTTGCGGTGATCGTCGATCATGTAACGGACGAACTCCCGGTCGAAATCGTGGCCACGCAAGCCCATCAGGCGGTCACGTTCGTCACGGGCCTCCAGCGCAACCTCGCGGGTCGGCCGGATGCCGAAACGGCGGCCTACATCCAGCACCTCGCCGCGGGCCTTGGAATGGTCATTGACCAGGGTGCGGCCGAACTCGCGCACCGCCGGATCGCGGGCCCGGTCCGCGGCCAGATTGCCCAGCATGATCTCGGAATTGTCGCCCTGCAGCGCGTGATGAAGGAACTCGCGCGGGCTGTCGGCGCGGGCGGCCAAAGGCGTCAGGGCCGCGGCAAGCAGGATCGACCCTGCCAGAAAAGAACGCTTCATGTGACTCTCTCCATGGTGCCCTCCCCCTTGCGAACGATTGCCGCAAGCCGAGGTTCCGGTTCCACGGAGATTGCTATTCGAGATCTTCGACTGTCTCGCGCGGTTTGCCACCGACCTCTTGGGCCAACGCCGCGGCCATGAAGCCGTCCAGATCGCCGTCCAGCACATCCGAGGGTGTCCGGCTTTCCACCCCGGTGCGCAGATCCTTCACCAGCTGATAGGGCTGCAGCACATAGGAACGGATCTGGTGGCCCCAGCCGATGTCGGATTTCTCGCCGACAAAGGCGCCGGTTTCGGCCTTCTTCTTTTCCAGCTCGATCTCATAGAGCTTGGATTTCAGCATGTCCCAACAGATGGCGCGGTTCTGGTGCTGACTGCGCTCGGACTGGCTGGCCACCGCGATGCCGGTGGGAAGATGGGTGATGCGCACCGCGCTCTCGGTCTTGTTGACATGCTGGCCGCCCGCGCCGGAGGCGCGATAGACGTCAACGCGCACATCCTTTTCCGGAATGTCGATCTCGATGGACTGGTCGATCACCGGATAGACCGTGACGGACGAGAAAGATGTGTGGCGCCGGGCATTGGAATCGAAAGGCGAGATGCGCACCAGCCGGTGCACGCCGGCCTCGGTCTTCAGCCAGCCATAGGCATTGGGGCCCTTGACCAGCAAGGTGGTGGACTTGATGCCCGCCCCTTCGCCTTCGCTTTCCTCGATCAACTGCAGCTTGTAGTCGTGACGTTCGGCCCAGCGCGTGTACATGCGCAGCAGCATGCTGGCCCAGTCCTGGCTCTCGGTGCCGCCGGCGCCGGCATGGAT
>Ga0134126_10010074_pt1 | contig 11910 bp, 7 predicted proteins | sample KB31752_FD_96881 | JGI IMG/M metagenome (GOLD analysis project Ga0134126, IMG submission 96881) | Terrestrial soil microbial communities with excess Nitrogen fertilizer from Kellogg Biological Station, Michigan, USA - KB3-175-2 | ecosystem: Environmental > Terrestrial > Soil > Unclassified ...
TACGATTTATGCGGCCGGCGCGACGGTGCAGATTTCCGGCAATGGCCAACTGACCATGCAGAGCGACGCGCAGAATGGCATCGCTGCGCAGTTGATTGCCGGCGATTTGAACGTCTACGGCAACGGCGACTTCGACCTGGCGAGTAGCCCGACCGCCGGTCCCAACAGCGGCGAGCACGGCCTGTTTGGCATGTTGCAAACGGCTGGCGCCAGCCCCCTGGTCGCGATCAGCGGCAATTTTTCGGCAACCGAAGGTCAGCAGTTTTCCGGCGGCGTCGCGGCCTTTACGGCCGCCTCGTCCATGGCGACGGCGGGCGACTTTACGGCCACCATCGATTGGGGCGACGGCACGACTACGAGCGGAACGGTGGTTTCCGGCGGCGCCGGCGGTTTCCTGGTCACCGGTTCTCATTTATATGCCGAAGAAGGAACCCAGAGCGTCTCGGTAACGATCCATGACAATAGCAGCAATACGATCACCGCCCACGACGCCGTGACCGTGGCCGACGCTCCGCTGTTCGGCGCCGGAACGCACTTCCTCTCGGCGCCGGGTCAGACGCGTCACGGCGTTGTCGTCGGATCGTTCACTGATACGGGCGGCGCCGAACCGACGGGCAACTATTCGGCGACGATCGATTGGGGCGACGGCACGACGTCGACCGGCACGATTACATCGCTCGGCGGCGGAACGTTTAGCGTTAGCGGAGACCATGTTTATGGTCATCCCAGCTTGTTCTCGGTGACGGTCACCGTGACCGATGAAGGCGGCGCCACGACGACGATCCATTCACTGGCCGGCAATGGCCATGCCGACGACGACAGCGTGTTCGTCTCGCAAGCATTCGAAGACATTCTCGGTCGCGATGCCGATCCCGATGCGGAAGCCCGCTTCACGAGCCTGCTGCAGCAAGGCGTTTCGCGCTCCACATTGACGGTGTTGCTGACTCACTCGGACGAATACTACGACAACCGTATCCAGCAGGCGTATCAGGACTACTTGGGCCGCGGCGCCGACGCAGGCGGTCTAAACTTTTGGCGCTCGCTGATGCGCAGCGGCCTGACGGACGAGCAGTTGGAGGCCGCCTTTATCGGCTCGGCCGAGTTCTATAACCACTCCGGCGGTTCCGACCGCGCGTGGGTCGACGAAATGTACTTCGATCTGCTAGGACGGGCGCCCGATGCCGCTGGCGAGGCTTATTGGACCAATGTCCTGGCGCACGGCGGTAACCGCTCGCAGGTCGCTGCCGGCTTTGCTGCCAGCACCGAGCGCGAGGGTGAAACGGTGCGTAACGACTATCTGACCTTCCTGGGCCGAGAACCCGGCCAGGCCGAAGTGGACGGATGGGTCAACGCATTCCACCAAGGCGTCAGCAACGAGCAGGTTGTGGCCGGCTTTGTCGCTTCGGACGAGTACTTCAACGAGCAGACTGCCGACGATTGAGCCGACGGTGTTCGACGGCCACCCGCCGTCGACGCCCCGCGGACGTCGCTCCGACTTTATCGGGATTTCTTGCACGCCATTACCGAAGTTGTTTGTCAAAGCTCATTAGGCGGTTCGCTCCAGGCCAGCGCTTCTTGGCCAACGCCGAAGAACACCGACGCTCAGTTTTCCAGTGGACCAGGCCGCCGGCGTCGGGCTGCGCGTCAGGTACTGCTGATAATAGCCCGTGATGATTTGGTCGAGCAGCTCGTCGCCCTCGAAGAACCCGGCGGCGCGGCCAGTGCGACGCGTCGCCAAGCTCAAGATCTTCGGGGCGCACGACTGGCGCCTGGAAGCATGGCAATCGCATCCTATTTCTCGACGACACTGAGCAGAATGCGTTCCAAGACGTCGGCGGAAAGGCTGGCGCGGTAGCGTTTGCCGCGCAGACTGTTCTTTAGCGAAGTGTCCCGCGACAAGATGGACACTGCCACGGTACACTTCACCCGACGCGATCATTCCAAAAGCGCGGCGTTGGAAACCATCCAAGGCGCGCATGGCTTCCGAAGCTTCAGCCGTGCGACGCGCGCGGTCGAATTGCGATAGCAGGCTCTGCGCACTGCGAAACGCTCGCCAGAGAGTTCATTTGGCAGCCGCAGGTTTGCAAGCCCCGGACCAGTCGGCCGAAACGGCCCATGCTGAGGTTCCAAGTAGCGCGGCACTTCCGGATCGCCCGTTTCAGGAACGACGCGCATATCATTGAGATTGACATAGGGCGGCATTAGGCTCGTCCGATCGGGTTGAAGTCGGCTTGAGACTGCGCCGAAAGCCGGCCGCTTTTTGCCGGTTCGAATCACTGCGGTGCGAGCAGAAGGCCCGCCGCTCAATAGCTCGTAAGGATCGTGCCTGCCCAGGAACTTTATGCCGCGAATCACCGACAGCTTGTCGGCGATTTGCGCCTGCAGCAGCAGATGTTCGCAGACATCTAGCCCCGGGACTTTGGTCGGAATCGCAGCGAATTCGCCTCAAAACTCCACTGGCGCTTGCGGTTTCGGGTCGTACATGTCGATATGGCTGGGACCGCCCGGCACGTAGATCATGATAACTGATCGTCGCTTTGCCGCCGCATCTTGGCTGGCTATGCTGGCGGCATAATAAAACCTCGGTCCAGCAAGACGGAGACGGCATGGGAAAGGTACTGGTCCTGTTCGATTCAGCCAGCGGCCACACCGCCAAAATGGCCGCGCTGGTCGCCGAAGGCGCGGCATTGATTGCCGGCAGCGAGGTCCGCGTTCGCCGCGTAGACGAGGCCGGGCCCGACGACGTCCATTGGTGCGACGGCCTGGCAGTGGGCAGCCCGACCAACATGGGACTTCTCTCCTGGAAAATGAAACGCTTCTGGGACGAAACGATGTTCGACCATTGGATGAAGGTCGACGGCAAGATCGCCTGTGCGTTTTCCTCATCAGGCGGCTGGGGAGGGGGTAACGAGATGGCCTGCCAATCGGTGCTGACCGTGCTGATGAACTTCGGCTTCCTGGTGTTCGGCGTGACGGACTATGCAGGCAAGCTGATGACCGCCCATTATGGGGCCGTTGCCGCTCGCGAGCCGCGCGATGCCGACGTTGAAGCTGCTTGCCGCAAACTTGGTCAGCGATTGAGCGAATGGGTCGCCGCCTATGTAGACGGCCGCCGCGACCAGCATCCGCTCAACAAGCCCGAGTCGCGAGTCTGGCCCTCGTGAACCGCCGGGTTAGCCATTCGCGGGCAGCGCCATGCCGGGCCGCATTACCTTGAGTTCCGTCGCGGCGTCTGGAGCTCGATCGTGCCCGAAAGCCGAATCATCAAGGTCGACGTGAAGTGCGAATTGCGCTGATCGGTTGCGTTCGCTCTATTGCTCTGTGGCTAAGAATATCCTCCGGACAAATCTTGGGTACAGATATTGAAGCTCAATGAACTCAGTGAGCTTTTTCTCCGCGGCAAGATTTCCGCTTCGCCTGGCCACATTGATGGCCGCTCGACAGCTTTGAAACGTGCTATTATTCGTCCACAAATCCACGAGGGCATTGTGAAGAGAGGCGAGGATCCGAACCAGGCGTTCTTCGCACCCCTTGACTGCTTCCTGCCGAAGTTCCTCCTTAAGATTGTCGTCCGTCAGATGCGGAGATCGTGCAAGAAGATGAAATAGGTACAACGCGGCATTGAAAAAAGGAAACGCATGAAACATGAGTTGGTAGAATGGGTCGAGTTCGCTGGCGTTTAAGGCCGCATCCAACGCTCGCTGCCCGAGGCATTTAAGCCGCCGAGCCTCTTCTATGACGGGCCTAATATGACCTGCCGGAATAGCTTGCTCGATAAAGCGCAATATTGCCAGCCTTGCATCAGAATGGATTCCATGCCTGCGGAGGATTCGGTGTGGCGGCAACGAGTCCCGTGCGATCTCCCGGACGGGCTGGCGGCAGCAGCTCCGTCGACTGTGCGGCCACTTCGCTACCGATCAACTCATCATCGAACTTTTCCACATGAATCACGCGCGTCTCGAGCAGACGCTGCTTGTCGTAGTCACTCAGCTGCTCGAGCTTCGATCCGGGCGGCAGCGGCAGATCGGGATTGAATTTGAGGCTGCTGAGCGCAAGGAACCCGGTGCCGTCCCGGCGCAGTACGAGCGACGCGATCAGGGCCAGCATTTTCCCGGTGCGCGCGTCGACGACTGCAGCGGTGGAGAACGGCCTGCCTTTAGGAGTCATCAGGTTCTTGACGACGTAACCGTCGTCGAATCCCCAGAAGGGGACGACGATCGTATGCGGCTCGGGACCAGGCAGCGGCGGCCCAGGCAACTGCGGCATTGCCAGAGGGGCGACGCCCGTCGGCAGTCCGGTAGTTAACGACCAAGTCGCCGGCGAGCGTCCCCGCGTTTTCAGCAATCCGAACAATTCGTCCCCCGACTCGCTGAAGCCCAGGCCCAGGTACGAGTGCATGCCCGGTTCGTTCCGAGGCCAGATCTGCTTTCGGGGGACCGGCATCGCGCCGACCGACTTTCCTTCCGCGATGCGAGAGTCCGGCGAGCATGCCCGAATGGCCGAAGGGCTCGCCCTAAAAAAACGCGTGCGGCAGCAGCAGCCGCTGGAGCAGTGTCGGAGCCGCTCCGCCAATCGGCCGCTAAAGTGAAAAACCTCATTCCCGGCCGGTTGCTTGACTTCGCGCGCCACCATAGCTAATTTGGCGTCGCCGTTGCTTCGACTGGGACACGATGCCGGCGCGCATTCGAAGAGGCAGCCCTGAACCGCCTTCGTCTTTCCTTCAGGAGATCGCCATGGCGCTTTGTTTCGCTTCCCTTGCCGCCCGAATGCGCGCTCCGCGGCGTCGCCGTCGTTCGCAACTTGGTTCGCAGTCTCTCGCGGCACGCCTGGAATACCTCGAAGACCGCGCCCTGCTGACTGCGGGAGTGGCACTCGATCCCACCTTCGGGCAAGCGGGGCTGGTGACGACCGATTTGGAAGGCACGGCCGCCAGCTTCGGCTACGGCATCGCCGTGACCCAGCCCGACGGCAAGTTTCTCGTGGTCGGCGGCGCCCTTCAACCGACTGTGAACAGCCAATTTCTGCTCGCCCGCTACGACGCCGATGGAACGCTCGACTCGTCGTTCGGCAACGGCGGCTACGTGATCACCACCCTGGGATACAACTGGACGCCCACGGGCGTCGCCGTCGAGCCCGAAGGGCAGATCGTCGTCGCGGGCTGGGCCGACGTGCCCGATCGCGAAGCGGTCGTGGCAATGTACAATGCCGAGGGCGGCCTCGATCCATCGTTCGGCAACGGCGGAATCGTCACCACCCGTTTCGGAAACTCGTTCGCCGAGGCCGACGGCGTGGCCATCGACTCGCAAGGACGCATCGACGTCGTGGGACGGACCGAAAGCGCGCAGCAATCGGACGAACTCTTCGCGGCGCGCTTCTTGGCAACCGGAAATCTCGATACCACCTTCGGCGCCGGCGGCGACGCGGTCCTGTCCACCGGGCCGAACGGGACAGGGGGCAGATCAATCGCCATCGACAGCGCCGACAACCTCGTCGTTGCCGGCTACGAGGGCGTGTACAACCGGACTTCCTTGGCTCTCGTGGCGAGGTTCACGAGCGCCGGCGTTCTCGATTCGACCTTCGGCGGCACGGGCTATGCCACCACGTCGTTCGGGACGCCAACCACCACCGCAACCGGCGACGTCGCCAACGCCGTGGCGATCGACGGCAACGGAGATATAGTGATCGCCGGAAATGCCGGGGCGGTCCAACCCGAGGGCCAAATCGGTGTGGCGCGTTTTACCTCGCTGGGCGTGCCCGACGCGACGTTTGGTTCCGGTGGCGCGGTAACGCAGGGATCGCGTAGCACGGCCAACGGCGTGGCGATCACGCCGGCGGGAAACATCGTGGTGGCGGCGGAGTCGAATTTCGACGTCTTTGCGGCCGTTCAATTTACGTTGGCAGGCGCCGTCGACAACTCGTTCGGCAACGCGGGAGAAATGGACGTTAGTTTCGGACCGTCCTACGGCGCCAACGAGGCGAACGCCGTCGCGCTGACCTCGTCCGGGCAGATTTTGCTGGCCGGCCGGGTGATCGGCGTTAATCTGCCCGGCGATTTCGCCTTGGCGCGGCTGAGCTCAGATGGCTCGCTCGACGCGACCTTCGGCCCCGATCAAAACGGCACGGTCGTCAGCCAATTTCAGACCAGCGTGACGAACGGCGCCCGCGCGATGGCCCTTCAGAGCGACGGAAAGATCGTCACGGTAGGCAGCGCCTGGTCGGCAACCACCCGCTTGTTCTCCGTCACACGTTACAACGAAGATGGCTCGCTCGACAGCAGCTTCGGTACGGACGGCACGGTGGAAACTGACATGACCAATAACCCCTTCAAGCGAGACAATTACGACGACGCCGTCGCCATCGACAGCCAGCAGCGGATCGTCGTGGCAGGGTCCGTCGATGTTGCCGGCGGTGGAACCGCTATGGCCTTGGCCAGGTATCTATCGAACGGCAGCCTCGATTCCACGTTCGGCACGGGCGGAATCGTGATCGCCGCGCTGCAGTCGCCCGCCGTCAACACCGCGACGTCGCTGGCCATCGACGCCAACGGCGACATCTTGGTGGGCGGCGGCACCACGGCTCCCCATGGCCAATTTCGGAGTTTCGCCCTGGCGCGATTCACGCCGAACGGCGCGCTCGATACGAACTTCGGCGGCGGCACGGGTTGGGTGCAAACCAGTTTCAGCGGGAGCGGTTCCGCGACCGGAATGGCGATTCAGACCGATGACAAGATCGTGCTTGCCGGCTCCGTCGCCGGCGGAAACACGGGCAGCGATTTCGCCGTGGCGCGCTACAATACCGACGGCTCGCTCGACAGCAGCTTCGGCGCGGGAACCGGAAAAGTGACCACCGATTTCGGTCCGATCGGAACCAGTCCCGCCCAGGACGATGCCTACGGCATGACCATTGATGCACAGGGGCGCATCATCGTCGCGGGCGCCTCCACCGCCGCGAACCATTTTGAAAATGGGTTCGCGCTGGCCCGCTACAATTCCGACGGTACGCTCGACGCTTCGTTCGGCTCCGGCGGCAAGGTGCTGACGGCGGCCAGTCCAGGCGGCAACAGCTACGCCGGTCCGGTGTTGGTCACACCGGCAGGCAAAATCCTGGCCGGCGGCGTGGGCGCGGTTCCGGGACAGGACCGCAATTTCATGATCGCCCGCTACAACGACGATGGTTCGCTCGATACGACCTTCACTCCCTCGGGCGTGGTGAACACCGACTTTGGCGGCGGACCGAACTACGGCGACGACCAGATTTACGCCCTGGCGCTCGACCACGAGGGCCGGTTGGTCGCCGCGGGCGGAACTTTTCAACTGAAAAGCAGTTACGACACGGGCCTGGCGCGATACGTGCTCGACTCGACGCTCACGGCCAACCCCGGCGGTCCATACACCATCGAAGAAGGCAATTCGCTCACTCTCACGGCTACCGCATCCGGCGGCGATGGCGGACCGCTTAGCTACTCGTGGGACGTGAACGGAGACGGCACGTTTGGCGACGTCGTTGGCTCCAATCCCACGCTCACCTGGCAGCAGCTTGAAGCACTAACGCCGGCCGACAAAGACGGTCCAGCGACGTTGCAGGTAAGCGTGCTCGTGAGCGACGCTCACGGAGAGTACGTCGTTTCCGCTCCCGCCACAGTAACAGTGACCGAAGAGCAGCCGATGGCCGGCGTTTCTGGCTCGTCCAGCGGCGTTGCCGGCCAGCCTCAGTCATTCACGTTCACGGCCAGCGACAACACGCCGGGCGAACAGGCAGGGCCCTTCACCTACAACATCGACTGGGGCGATAACTCACAGCAAACGATCACGAGCAATCAGACCAGCGTCACGGTCGACCACAGTTTTGCCGTAGACGGCGCGCACTTAGTGCAGGTTTCGGTGGCTGATGCAGACGGCGACAGCACTTCTGCCGGCGCCAATACCCAGATCAGCATTCTGCCGGTGCAAATGCAAGGCAACATCCTGGTCGTCGGCGGCCACAATATCGTCTTCCAGCCCGCAGATGCCAATGGCGGTATCAGCGTCACGGTCGACGGCAATGCCCGAGGCGTGTTCTCTCCAACTAGCCAGATCGTGGTCTACGGCCTCGCGGGTGGTGACACGATCCAGCTCGAGAATGCGAAGATTGGGCGCCATCAGGTCAAAATCACCGTGCCCGCCGTGATTTTTGGCGGTAACGGCGGCGATACGATCGACGCGCGCGGCAGCTCGGCCAACAACGTGCTGGCGGGCGGATCCGGGAATGACGTGCTCTACGGCGGTTCCGGCCGCAATCTGCTGATCGGCGGCGGCGGGGCCGACACACTTTCTGGGGGCAATAGTGACGACATTCTTATCGGCGGCGCCACGAACTATGACTCGAACCTGGCGGCGCTCGACGCCATCATGGCCGAGTGGGGCCGGACCGATATCTCCTATCAGCAGCGCATCGCCGATCTCGACGGCGCGGCGTCCGGCGGACTGAACGGCTCGTATCTTTTCAACGCCACGACGGTACACGACGACGGCGCCAGCGACCAGCTCGTGGGCGGTGGTGGCCAGGACTGGTACATCGCCAGCGCCGACGACGTAGTGGTCGGCAAGAAGCACAACGAGCTCGTGACAACGGTCTGATCGCGTGCGTTTGCGATGCCGAAGTCGAGCGAGCCTCCGCTATAAGCGACCCATACTCAGCCATCCAACCCGAGGTAACAAGCGCGTCCCATCCCGCTAAACAAGCGGACGACATCTTCGTTGACGAACATCTCGTCTAGGATGAACGGGCTGTCACGCCACGCCACGTCGCGAGTTGCTCTTCGCGGATGCGCCGCAGATGTTCGCGCTGCCGGTCCGTCAGCGGCAGTTGCATTGATGCACCTCGGGGCCCAATACGTCACCTGCTGTTGTGTGCCACCGCAATGAAAAGTGCCCCGGCTCTGTTGATCCTACTGGCGCTGACTCTGTCGATGACCTTCATTGGCGCCAGATCCTTACTGACTGTGTGCTGGCTTGTGCTGGCCGTTCCTTCATGACCGTGATGAGCGACTTGTCAGACGCGGAGCATCCGCGCGTGTTGGCGGTCGTGAAAAGGCGCGGACGCGAGGCGGCCGAGAAGTGCCTGGCGATGCTTTCGCCGCGGCAACGCGCCGGGGTCCGTTCGCACCGCACCGACATGAGCGCCGTTTACCCGCTGGTCTGCGGCGAACAGTTGCCGAACAGCCAATTGGTGTTGGACCGATTTCACGTGGCCAAGCATTTGGGCGAAGTGGTGGACCGCGTAAACGCGTCGCCATAAGCTAGCATTGTCGCGTGCGGAGCAATCCAAGTTTCGCTCTCGGGTGTTGCAGTTCTGCCGTCGCCGCCGCGACCTCACGGAGCAAGACGAAGACGAGTTGTACGAATTGTTCGCACGGGTTCCCGACTTGGAGTTGCCCTACTGCTTTCGGGAGGACGTCGCGGAAATCTTCGACACGGCTAAGAATCGGCAGGAGGCGTCGGCGCGACTGGAGGAATTACGAGCGGTGATTGCCGGCGAAGCGGAACTGCTGGAATTCTTCGCGCTGTACGATTGCTGGCGCGACGGCATCCTGGCGTATTTCGACCGGCGCGAGACAAGCGCCACAGTCGAGGGTCTCAACACCAAGGCCCGCGTGATCACGCGTCGCAGCTACGGCCTCAAATCGGCCGACGGCCTGTGGCGGCGATTAAGCTTGGAAGTCAACCGGCTCGGCGGCATCGCCCACCGCACGGTTTCCGACCTGCACGCCCTCGCCCGCGGCATCCAGGCCACATTCCGCGGCTATTACACCTGAAAACGGAAGAGCCCAAACTCTTTACGCCAGAAGGTCTTGGCGCCCCAAAAGGCACGGTGATTCTGAATCAGCGACTAGGGCAGAAATTCATTGAATCGACCATTGGCGAGGTATCTCCCATGCCGGTGCGTCCGCAAACGACAATTGGTTTAGAAACGCCTGAAGAATAACTTCCCGACCCGACAACGGTTGGGACGACGGTGTAATCCCATTTGGGAAGGAGCGAGTCCGTTTGAATGGGTCTGTTGGCCATGAACTCGTTGCTGGCGCGACGTTTCCGCGCGTAGACCTTATCCAGCGTTGGCAGGCGACGATCCTAACGTTTTGTAACGCTCGGGGTCACTGCGTCGTTTCATGTTTTGGGGGCTCGGCGCCTTTTTCGTTCTTGGTCTTGCCGAAATTCGGAGGTAAACCGCGATGAGATATGTCGTTGCATCCGCTGCGATCCTCGTTCTGGGGCTTGTGCTGCACGCGGTCGCCGCCGATAAGCCGTCGGCGAGTTCTTGGCGGGTTGCGGTCGCGGATGAGTCAGATCGCCAGGAAATCGCCGATCTCACGGCTCGCATCGACGGCCTGCAAGCTGAACTGGATCGCTTGAAAGCCCGTCTCAAAACGCTCGAAAAAAAGCCGCGCATTCTGAGCTCGCCCGTCCCTGCGCCTCGCCAATTCGACAAGCCGATTCCGCCCGGCTGGGAGCGACGAGAATTCAATGGCCAGGACTTTTACATCATTCCGCTGGCCAAAGAGCCGAAGGCCGGGAATTAGTCCCGTGCGTTGCGCGCGCAGGGGGCCGTTTCATTCCATCGGCGCGGTTAGCTAGCGAATTCGGGTAGCTCTGCTGCTTTCGCCCCCATAGCCGCCCGCAAGCCTGGCGGGGTAGAATAGGCATTCGCCTGCAAGGCGTCCTTTGCCGTCCGGGGCCTCGCTATGCGCCCGGCGGCCGCCTCGCCGATTCCCCCCAAGGCCCGCATGCCGACCGCCGTATCGCAAACCATCGATCTCTCGCTGCCGATTCTCGGCCAGCCGCTTCGCGCGCCGGCGCCGACGAAGCCGCTGCCGATGACCCGCGAGGAAATGGACGAGCGGGGCTGGGACGAGGTCGACGTGGTGTTCGTCACGGGCGACGCCTACGTCGATCACCCGAGCTTCGCAATGGCCCTGCTGGGCCGGCTGCTGGAGTCGGAAGGTTTTCGCGTGGCGATCCTCAGCCAGCCCGACTGGCGAAGCTGCGAGGCTTGGCGGACGTTCGGCAAGCCGCGGCTGTTCTTTGCCGTGAGCGCGGGCAACATGGACTCGATGATCAACCACTACACGGCCAACCGCAAGGTCCGCAACGACGACGCCTACAGCCCCGGCGGCAAAATCGGCCGGCGCCCCGACCGGGCGACCTTGGCCTATTGCCAGCGGTCGCGAGAGGCCTACAAGGGCGTGCCGGTCGTCGCCGGCGACGTCGAGGCCAGCCTGCGGCGGTTGGCCCACTACGACTATTGGAGCGACAAGGTCCGTCGCTCGATCATTCTGGATTGCAAGGCCGACCTGGTCGTGTTCGGCATGGGCGAGCGGCCGATCGTCGAAATCGCCCATCGGCTCTCCCGCGGTGAGACGGTGCGAGATTTGCGTGATCTGCGGGGCGTGGTCTATCGCCTGGGGGCCAGCGAAGCGCCGCCCACGGAAAACACGATCACGCTGCCCAGCTTCGAGCGGGCTTCGACCGACAAGCGGGCCTTCGTCGAACTGACGCGCGTGGCCCATCACGAAACCAATCCGCACAATGCCAAGCGGCTGGTGCAATACCACGATCGCGAGGCGGTGGTCGCCAATCCGCCGGCCCTGCCGCTGGCCGAAGCCGAGATGGACCGCGTCTACGGCTTGCCCTACACGCGGCGGCCGCACCCGAGCTACGGCGACCAGAAGATTCCGGCCTTCGAGGTGGTCAAAGACTCGGTGCAGATCATGCGCGGCTGCTTCGGCGGCTGCACGTTCTGCTCGATCACGGCCCATGAAGGCCGGATCATTCAGAGCCGCAGTCAGGAGTCGGTGCTGGAGGAGGTGCGGCGGATGACGGCCGACCCCAAGTTCGCCGGCGTGGTGAGCGACATCGGCGGCCCGACCGCCAA
>Ga0134126_10010076_pt1 | contig 11909 bp, 11 predicted proteins | sample KB31752_FD_96881 | JGI IMG/M metagenome (GOLD analysis project Ga0134126, IMG submission 96881) | Terrestrial soil microbial communities with excess Nitrogen fertilizer from Kellogg Biological Station, Michigan, USA - KB3-175-2 | ecosystem: Environmental > Terrestrial > Soil > Unclassified ...
CGAATCGAATTGCTCAAAACCCATTTTGCAGACGGCCTCACCTGCCGTGAGATAGCCGAGCGGATCGGCGTGAGCCGCAATGCGGTGATCGGCAAGATCTCGCGGCTTAACCTGACCCGCGAAAAGGCCGGGCCCGCGCGCAAGAAGGCTGCCGGCGACGGACGAAAGCGGGCCGGCCCGATACTGCGGCGTCAGATCCTGAGAGCCGTGCCGGTGGACGAAGCACCTGCTCCGGAGGCGCCGATCGCCAACGGACATCGCTGCTCATTATTTGAACTGAGCGACGAAACCTGCCGCTGGCCGCTCTCGACGCCAGGTGCGGCGGATTTCTGCTTCTGCGGCAATCCTCCCCTGGAGGGCCTGCCCTATTGCGTCGGCCACAGCCGCCTCGCTTATCGGGTGAGTGCGCGATAGCGCCTTCCCTGACGCGACTGCCCGATTATCACCGTCATCCTGAGGTGCTCGCAAAGCGAGCCTCGAAGGATGAGCGGCCCCGCTGATGCGGCCGGGCCGTCGCCCTTCGAGACGCCGCGCCATGCGCGGCTCCTCAGGATGACGGGTCGAGGTGCGCGCGCCTCGATTCAAACCGATGATGCAGCCGCCCATCACCCCAGCCGCCAGCCCACCTCTTCGGCGAAGCTTTTGAAGAACTCCGGCGTATAGGCGCTTTCCGGGTCGCGCCGCACGCGCTCGTCGAGCTTGTTGGCGTCCTCGCCGACCAGGATACGCCATTTGCCGGCCTTGACCCCGTCGAGAATGATTTTCGCGGCTTGCGCGGCCGTGGTCGGCGCCTCCTCGAGAAAGACCCTGGCGCGCTCGGCGGCGAGCGCCTGGATCTGCTCGTCCGGCATCTGGTCCACGCCCTCGACCCCGTTGGCCTTCAGGCGCACGCGCGTCTGAGCGATTTCATTCCCGCTGAGACGTTCGCTGCCGCTCTGGACCTTTCGCGAGTTCGAGACGATCGAGGTTCCGATATGCCCCGGCATCACCACCGAGCATTTGATGTGCGGCGCATTGAGGCGGAGATCGTTCATCAAGGCTTCGCTAAACCCCTTCACCGCGAACTTCGCGGCGCTGTAGGCGGTGTGCGCCACGCCCATGCCGACGGATGCCCAAAAGCCGTTCACGCTGGAGGTGTTGATGATATGGGCTTCGTCCGCCTTCATCAGCATGGGCAGGAAGGTGCGCACGCCGAAATAGACCCCGCCCCAGCAGATATTGAAGGTGCGCTCCCACTGCTCGCGCGTGTTGGTGAACAGGCTGCCGCCTCCGCCGATACCGGCATTGTTGAACAGCAAATGAATCCTGTCGGTCGCCTGCTGCTCGGCCAGTTCGTCGCGAAACCGCTGGAGCTGCTCCTCGATGGAGACGTCGGCGACATGCGTGGTGATGCGCAGTCCCTGCGGCAGCTTTTCGACCTCGCAGAGCCGCTTGGTCTCTGCCATCGCTTCCGCCGAGACGTCGCACATCGCGACATTGCAGCCCTCGGCGACAAGCTGCCGCGCAAGCTCGCGGCCCATACCCGTGCCGCCCCCGGTGATGACGGCGGTCTTTCCGGCGAAATCCTTCATGCTGAGCCCCTTTACCGTATTCTAAGACGAGTGGCGCCCCGGGCCGCGCACGATGCGGCATATGCGCATGGCCCGCAAGTCACGCCGCGATGACGACGCGCGTTAGCGCGCCATCCCGGGCATCGCCAGTGCTTGGATCATTCGGCCGCCTCGATCCGCCGGCCGCCAAGCACGCCCAATCCTTGCAGCGACCGTTCGATCGCGGCCTGTTGCGCCGCTGATGCTTCCGGCATCGGCGCGCGCGAAAACGTCCGAGGCAGCCCCTGCAGGAATTGAGCGTGGCGCGTGCAGGCGGGAAGATTGTCCGAGACAATCGCGTTCCACAGCACGAGCAGCTTCTTGTGCAGCTCCAGCGCCCGCGGATGATCGCCAGCCTTGACGGCATCCCAAAGTTCGACCGATGCATGCGGCACTGCGCTTAGGATCGCCGCGATCGATCCATGGGCGCCGAGCGTATAGGACGGATACATCAGGGCATCGACCGCGCTGTAGATCAGCTTGTCCGGCGACATCATCATGAGATCGGCGAACAATTTCAGATCGCCTGCGCTCTGCTTGACGCCGACGACCAGCGGCACCTCGCTCATGATGCGGGTCAGCAGCGCCGGAGATAGATAAGACCAGGGCACGACGTTGTAGATGATGATCGGCATGCCGGTCTCGTCCGCCATGCGGCGGAAATGGTCGACCATGGCCTGTTCGTCGGGCTTGAACAGATAGTGCACCGGGGTCACCTGGAGCGCCGCGACGTTCATGTCGCGGACGAGCTTGCCGCGCCGGATGGCATCGCGCGTCGAATCGACGATGATGCCGGCGATCACGGGGATACGTCCTTTCGCCGCGTCGAGGGTTGCAGCGATCAGATCGCGGTATTCGTCGTGATCGAGCGTGTGCCCCTCGCCGGTCGAACCGCCGGCTGCCAATCCGTGCACACCGGCGCCGATCAGCCACTCGACTTGCGGCGCGATCAGCTTGAAATCAATCTCGCCATCCTTGCGGAATGGCGTTGTCATCGGCGGTATCACGCCCGTCGGACGCATTTTCATTGCAGGCCCTCTGTTTCGATCCCAAACGGACCGATCCTGTTCCCGCTCTATCGGCGGCTCGTTGGATCGGCCAGATGAAGAGTAGCGGCCGCCGCACGATCGAGCCAGTCATGCCGTCGGGTAGCTGATCTCGACGCCAGTCATGGCGGGCTGTCGAAGCAGGTTGAGCGCCGGCCGTCGGCGGAAAGAAAACGCTCGTCGCGCGTTACTCCGTGGGAGGGACAAAGGCGAGCTATGACCGCGATCAGACCTCAGCTCTTCAAAACAGCCATGCTTTCACTCAGGCAAATGGGAGCAAGCCGGACCGGCCTGATCCCAATGCTGCTTTCGGCTTGCTTTCTGCTCACGCCCGCCGCTTCCGGCCACGCTGCCCACCTCAGGAGCGAAAGCGTCAACGCGGCTGAATTTTCCGGGAAAGCGCCGTCGGAGCATAGAATTTCGCCGCTTGGGATTCGCCTGCAGGTGCTGCTGGCCCGCGCGCACTTCTCGCCGGGCGAGATCGATGGCAAATTCGGCGAGAATGCCAAGAAGGCGCTCCGCGCCTATGCCGAAGCGCAGCAGTTCGCCAGCGAAGACAGGTTGACGGGGGATGTCTGGCAGAAGCTGACGGCGGACGACCGCCCGGTGCTCGCCACCTATCAAATCACCGCAAAGGATATCGCCGGCCCGTTCCTGAAAAGACTGCCAGGCAAAATGGAGGACATGAAGCATCTCGACCGGCTTGGCTACACGAGTCCGCGCGAAGAGCTGGCGGAGAAATTTCACATGAGCCAGCAGTTATTGACCGCGCTCAATCCCGACGAGAAATTTCGGAAAGCGGGCGCATCGATCGTTGTGGTCGATTCGCAAAGCGGCGCGCGAGACATCCCACAAGCCAAGAGGGTCGAGGTCGACAAGGAGAGGCAGACCGTGAAGGTCTTCGACGCCTCAAACCAGCTCGTCGATTTCTACCCTGCAACGGTCGGCAGCACGGACAAGCCCTCCCCCGGCGGAACGTTGCGGGTCACCATGATCCAGCAAAATCCCATCTATCACTACAATCCCAAATATCACTTCAAGGGCGTGCACGCGAAAAGTCCGTTCATCATCAGGCCGGGACCGAACAATCCGGTCGGCATCGTCTGGATCAGTCTTTCAGCCGAGGGCTACGGCATGCATGGCACGCCGGATCCCGGCAAGGTGAGCAAAGCAGCCTCGCATGGCTGCGTTCGCCTGACCAATTGGGATGCGGAGCGCTTGGCGGCGGAGGTGAAGAAAGGCACCCCCGTCGCCTTCGTCGACCACTCGAGTTCATAAAGCGACGCCGTCGACCGGTCCGGGCCTAGCGCGCGTACCAGCGCATCGCCTCGGCGGTCCGCTCGGGCGTGTTCCTCAAACAGCGCCGCGCCGCTTCGATCTGCGCGTCGGTGGCGCCATGGCTGCGCGCCCACATTTCGGCGGTCGACGCCGAATATCTGGCCACATAGAAGCGAACCACCGAACAGGACACGCGCTGCACGAGACCGTGTCGATTGCCGGCGACAGCAACTGATGAAACGGATGAGAGAGACAACGTCAGCGCGATCGCGCCGACTGCACGCATCAACATAAGGCCCCCTGTAATCTACTCCGGTAGAAGAGGACCAGACTCTCATGCGCCGCGCAAATTAAACTTGCCCCCGTGTGACTCACACAGGTTAATTACTGCGGAACTGTTTCCTACTTGCATCATCACGTAGATGAATGCGCGATTAACGTCACGATGCGCAGCTTCTTTGTCGCACATCATCATGCGGAACCAATCGCCGGCTCGAGGCCTTCTGCTTCTTTGAGAGGAGGGTTGACATGAACATTCATGGCGACATCACCGACGAACTCAGCGGCGACGGCATGATCATCATCGATGGACGCGACGTCGCCCTGGTTCCCTACTCGCTGACGCTCGCGCCCGAAGCCGGCCCCCTGATTGCGGAGGGCTCGATCTGCGGACCGGAACCGCTGATGCGTCAAGTGAAGAAGGCAGGCACCGTCAAGCTGGCGCTTCAGGACGGACCGGTCGTCATCATCCGCTGCGAGGGCGGCCACAGAGGCACGCGCTGGGTGAAGGCGCTGAAGCCGTGACCGGTTCGGTGTCGATGGGTGAATGGTCGGAGCGGCGAGATTTGAACTCGCCACGCCCAGTCTCCCAGGCGCAATTTGACCGTTCCCGGGAGTCAGACGGTAGATACGCTGGCTAACCCATTGGTCAACAGGCCACATTGGCCGACCCGTTTTACCGTCACTTTCCCCTATACAGCCACGGCCGGACAAATTCAGCGGACCACATGCCGTGTTCTGCGATGGGAGTCGGCCAGGTGTTCGGACGCACGGACGATACCTCGTTGAGTCAATGGTATCGATCGCGGGTGAGCCGACTTCGCAATGATTGCCATCGCACGCTGGCTTTCCCGTCTTCGACGACGGCCACTGTCATCATGTCGCCGTCGAATGTAGTCTCGATGTCGCAGCCGGCATTGACAGCCGTGCCGATCATTACCGCCTCGATGAATTCCATGCCGCCGCCGTTGCCGAAAATGGCGCGTTTGACGTTCAACCAATCCTGAATCGGCATCTTCAGCGGGTCGCACTCGTTCGCATAGGCGATGGTAGCATCGCCCTTGGGCCTTGCGCCGTTATGCATGAGATAGATGCCTAGGCCACCGACGAGCCAAAAGCCGGGCGAGCTTTGGCCATTCAACGGGCGCACAGAGACCCGCCATTGCTGTACCGCGTCGACCCATAGAGCATGTAAGCGCGCGCGGGAGAAAGTGAGCTTCATTGCAAGCCACTCGTTCGTACCGCGAACTCGCCGGTGATTGCTGCGGTAATCTGGTCACGCGGCATGACACATACGATCCGCGTCTCGTTCGGCAGAGAGAACGTCACCCAACAGGTTTCGTCATCGTGTGCAGCAATCACGACGATTGCTTCGACATAAGCCGCTCTATTGTTGTCGGAGACCGCGAAACCCGCGACCGTCAGCGCGGTACGTTCCTGTTCATCAAACTTCATGGCGTCTCATCTCGACTTAGGGGACGTGCCCGGCGCGCGTTTATCGGTCCTGTGCACGCAAGCCTCGTTAAATCGCGTCAAGGTTGTGAAGTGCTGGTAATGTTCAGGCCCGACGAGGGCGAATGATCGCGGCATCGTGGCTGCGTGAGCAGGAACCTAAGTGCCTGATGAATCTCCTTTGTCTGCTCCGCGGCATCACGATCGTGAGCGTCACAGGGCAGCGTGTGCTTTGCCCCGCCCCACGGGTCCCGCGTCGAAACGCCGCGCTCCTTCGACCCGGCGGTTCGACCTTTTGTGCTCGCTGGAGAGGTTGGCGTAACGCGCGTTTCTTCCCTTGGCCTAGGCTGCACTAAGCGTAGGGTGCGCCCGAGCGCCCTGGCCGCGACGGCCGATATAGGTTCGTCAGCTCTCGCAAGCGCTCGCCTAAGACAGTTGCGAAGGCACTACTTTCCGACCCTCCCTACGGAAAACAGAAGAGCCGCAAGCGCCGCCGAGAAAGGCTAAACCGACCCCGCAAATCAGGCCGACAAAGCAGTGATGTCCGCTGAGCCAAATCTCATTACGAGGGACTGAGAAGAAGAATACCGCGCAAGTAGCAATCAAAAGTACAGCGTATAGAAGAAAGCCAAGCCTTATTGCACGAAAAGGACTGAACCTGTCGGAAATGGCGCTGGTTAGAAAGATGGCCTCAGAGAAGCGATCTTTTTCTATTAACTTGGCTCTCTCCACCGCTACGTCCAACCATTCCTGATGCGCAAGATCGATCAGGTATAGGGTTATGATCAGGAAGACCAACATTGCGAGGAGTGCCACTTTCGCACCGAAAAAGTAGACGTCAGTAAAGAGAAACTGCGCCGCTGCCGCAATCGCCGTTACGAAGCCGAACCCGGTTTTACGAAGATCAACAAGGATTTTATCGAATCGGTCTATGGTTACGCGGCATTCCTTCCATTCATCAATAGGACTGGTGATAGTGCCGACGATGCCCACCGCACTGATTAAGTCCGCCGCTGTCTTCAGCATCGCGGCCGACTTTTCGTTTGCGTTCATAGCTTTTTCCAGCAGAGCCCGGGGGAGCACCGCCGACGTGCCAGCGTCCGCGAGCAAATCCGCAGCCACGTTTTGAGCCACCTCTATGGCAGTCTTTGCAGCTGACACTTTGCTGCTAAGGTCTAGCTGCTTGCGCTCCACGAGCGCTGTGGCGCTCTCGAGCGCCTCCTGTGCGGCTTTCGATGCGTTCAGAGCAACGTCAACGTCTATTACCTTTGTCATCGTTGAAACTCCGCCCTTGCCTAAGCAACCTACACTAGAGCGAGAGTGTCCGCGGTGAAACAACATTGAGTGCGATACGTCGGGTCGAGTCGCGCGTAGACTGATGCCGGCAACCGGACGTCTAGGCCATAGCGACCGCTATTTGGCCGTTAGATCAGGCGTGTCAGACGTTGCCCAAATTCTCAAAGAACCACGAACGCGGGCGGCGGAAGCGGCGCCGCAGATTACGTCTCTTGCTTATCCACCAAACCACGTTTGAATGCTGCTTCTTGTAACCATGTTCTTTCAGCCGGCGAGAGAAGCTCGTGTGCGACAATGGTTTTTCGCCGAAAGATAAGCACTGCGAACCTTCGCCGGCGCCGGTGCGTAAGTCGGTGAGAGGAGTTCGGCGAGAAAACTGCCGGTGCGCTGCCGCCCTCGTCATGCTTACACCGACCCGAAAGGCCCATACGAAGCGCTATTTCAATGAGACTGGCGCGAGGATGCCGACAAGGTGAACGCGGTCGATTTGAATTTCCACGACAATCGCGGGACCGGCCGCGACGTTGCTCGCCGAGGCCGGCGACATCGCAGCCGCACCGCAAAAGAACCCGCCGAAGCGCTACCGGATCGTTCGATGAAGTGTTCTCCGAGGACGGCGCGTCGATGATGGTGACGGCGTTGCCCCGTCATCGCACCACAATGTGCGTTTATTTCGAAAGCAGCCACCGATGCCCGAGGCAGTCCACTTACATTGCTCGTAGGTGGAAAAGCTACAGTCCACCCGACCTTCCATGGTCGCCATACACCACGGATAATCCTGACACCGATCCTGGGCGCGCGCAGCTCCCGGAAACCCGTTGTAGAGCATGATCATGCAAACGGTAAGGAACGCGAGTCGCATCGTTAAAACTCGCCAACGAGGAACGGCCAAGAGGTAGGACGCCGAAAGACTTGCTTCAACACATGATCGATGCCGAGACCCGCGAGTTCTATCCGCTACTTACTCGCGCAGCCATGCTGTACCTGATCGAACGAATCGGGACGGTCGGTAGCGTAGCAACTGGCACCGTGCATTGAACAAGTTAGCGGGTCGGGGACGAGGAAGCGGCAATCCGCGCGCCCCGTCCCGGTCTCTTCGTGTCACCGCCGATGCTTCATGTGAGAGTGAGTCGTGCCGGAATGCGGATCCGTGCCACCGGCACCGCCACCGGCCCCGCCTCCCCCACCTGCTCCCGCTCCTGCTCCGCCGCCTGCTCCAGCGCCCGCTCCACCTGCGCCACCACCAGCACCGCCTCCGCCACCTTGGGCGAATGAAGCCTGAATGGAAGTAGCTGCGAGCAGTCCCGCTAATATCGCCGTGAAAATGGTCTTTCGCATTCCATGATCTCCATCTTTGGATGAGCAACAAAGAGATGCGACGAGAGTCGTTCCTAGTTGAGACTCGGATGTGTCTCGCGCCAGTGATCATCGTTGCGTTCACATCAATGGGGTCGGTGGAGAGGTAGGGGTTGAACGGATCGCCCCGCCGAGGTCAAGCACTCTTGAGCAGTGCTACCTTTCGGTTCTGTTGCCAGACCTCGATATCGAAACCATCTCGGAGGTGTTTCGCCTGCCGCTTCGCATCTTCATCGTCAATTGCGTAAAGCTGGGCGAAGTCAACGATCTGGCCGTCATCATTCAGCACGTAGGCGCGATAATAACTAGCTTGCGCCTCGGCACAGTCTCCCTCGCTGGTCTGCCGACGTTCCGCGATCCGTTCGGACTGCAACAGCATCAGAACCTCTCTTAGGATGGATCATATACCGGCCTACAAACGTCGGGAACCTAGGAGCGTTCCTCCGTGGCGCAACACCTGTGGTGATGACAGCGCTTCCTCCAACTCGGCAGCGGCCTCGGCTTGCCTAGCTTTGCGCAACAGCATCTCTTTCTCCCGTCCGGGTGCAAGCTGCTTAGCGTTCTTCCGGGCCGCTATCGCAAAGTGAACTAGCCGCTGCCCGAGGGGCTGGTTTTGCGGCGCGCGGTTGCGCTTCTTCTTGATCCGTTCGACTTCCATACGACGAACAATATACGTCGCTGGCTCCGGCGCATTTGCATAGGTAAATGGCGGTGGGCTGAGGCAGGCAATACTTTGGTCGCCTAAGCCCCGGAGATATGCCGCTCTGGACGGAGCGCGATCTTTTGCGCTTCGAGATCGGCGATAAGGGCGGCGATACGGTCAAGCGTCTCCACGTCCCTTGCGCCAAATGCCAGTTTCCTAAGGTGTTCAATTCGCCGCTCAATCTCGGCACACTTCATGCACATGCGGAACAAAGTAACTAGGTTTAGTTGTGTTTCGCGCTATAAACCCAAAAACGGCATTGGGACACCCTCCAACTTTCCAGTCTGCGCGACCGGGGACCGGATGGCCGCTGGACGAGCTGAGAGGATCGAACTTGGCGCAGCTTTGGGGAGAACTGACCCCACCACGTCATGCACGCCCGCGTTTACACCCCGCCCCAAAATAAAAGAGGGCCGCCAACCGAGGCGGCCCTTACTTTTCGGCACGCGGCTGCTCGCCTACTTGCTGGCGACGCTCAAGCCAATCGGCAATGGCCTTGTACTCGCGCGCCATCTTTTCCAGCTCTCGCTTTGCATCTTCATGACTCGTCAGCCGCGCCTGAACGTGGCATTCTCGCTCTAGGGTCCGATACTTGCGATGCGACATGCGCGGTCCGTGGCGCTGCATCGCGGACAACGCTAGGCCGCCTCATTTTGTTCATCTGCAATTCATCAAAATGGCGGCGACGCATTCGCACAGGTGGATGGCGTGGGGAAGCGGACGACGACCCTACTCTGGCGGTTTAAGCCCCGGTGAACTGATCCACTCGTTGATGTGCGCGGCTGTATCCGCTTGACGAGCCTTCTTCAATAGCGCGCTCCGCTTTTCTCCCGGAGGTAGCTCGCTAGCTTGAGCCCTGCAACGTTTCGCTTCGTCGGCAAGTCGCTCGCCCAATCGGTCCTGCAAATGACGGCGCTGGTTCATGGCGATTTCCTTACCAGCACCCCTCAAGGTAATCACTGCGACATACCGAAGGTTCCCGCTGATCGGTAGCCTCTCGACCAGCACGTTAGGACGCGCGCCGGGGCCTTGACGCCATCACTCGCTCGCGAGATGCTTCGATGGCCGAGGCGGCGTCCCTGCCTCGGTTTAAACCAACAGAAACTCCTGTGGCCCCGCTTCGGTGGGGCCTTTTTCGTCGCCGGCAATCGAGCTGGCGCAGGTGTGACCCGAGGCGGCGGCTACCTTGAGGCTATATCAAACACCTACGTAGTAGGCTTCGCGGCGGTCGGACCGGGTCACCACGACACAGCTCTTGCCTCGCAGATTTGGCCGAGTGCTCGACAGCTCCGTGGCCAATTCCTGAGCTGCCCGGAAGGCCACCACTTCGTCCTCAAACAGGAGCCCGAAGTCATCGTTAATATTTCTCGCCCCTGCCAAACCAAAAAAGAAGCGGGTCATACGTTGCCATCCACATCTGGGAAGCACGCGGGCTCTCGCTCGGCACTCCCTTTTGCCTGCCCTCATACGAACTACATCAAGCGGGAAACGTAAGTTGGTTCCTCGCGCCAGAACACACTAATCGTCCCAGATGCGCTCGCCGCATTGTTCGCACTCGTACAGCCGAATGCTCCTGCCGCGACGAGCATCAAGGAAGGCATGGCTAAGGCGTGGGGAGGTGAGGCAGGTCGGACAACGCGGGCGAGGGTCGTGCGCCCGTAGATTGGGCTGCTCATCTTTTTGTTCTGTCACCGACCCTCCCCGGCGGCGTTACAATTTACAAAGTGATCTTTTGTTCCGCCCCAAAGCGAAATTGGATCAACGGCCATCCGGCCAAGCAGCGCGGCTTGTTCGAGAACCGCCAAGCCTTTACCTCTTCCGGCTTTGCTCCAGCGCCTCAAGGACTTTGGCGGATCGGTCCAATATCAGAGTGCCCTTAGCCAGCGTCATGTAATTGTCCGCCAGCATTTGGAGTTGATGACGAGAATACGAATTTCTGCGAGCCTCCTCAGCCAACTTGCTGTAGTGGGTCGCCAGTTTCAAATATTGGTCAACCGTTGTCATGACCGGGCAACGATAGCGCAGCCCGCGCCGTTCCTGAAACTAGGACAGGCCCTAAGAACGGAACTTTTGGTCGTTCGTTTACGCCTTTCGCCAAAGGCGTCACAGGCGCCGGAGTGGCCCTCCCTCTTACGCGAGTCCCGTGTACGCCGCCACAAGCATTGACGGCAGGCAGCGTGGCCCGACGCGCGTTATTCCCAATCGATCCAGCCAAGGCACCGGGCAACCGGATGGCCTCTGTGCGGGCTTCCATCCAAGGCGAACGTGATGAGAACGATCCCGGTGAATCTGGGGACTTTTCTGGGGATTTTTGTCCCGCAATCCCCGAATGATTCCGGCTTTTGTTCGAATTTCGTGCTGGGCACGCAAATCAACGCATGAAAAGCCCTTGTTTTCAAGGGCTTTAGTTGGTCGGAGCGAAAGGATTTGAACCTTCGACCCCTAGTCTCCCAGACTAGTGCGCTAACCGGGCTGCGCCACGCTCCGCCGCCGTTCCCATAGCTGCGATCCCCTTCTCGCGCAAGGCGAGAGAAGCTTTCCTGCTTTCAAGAATCCAACAGGCCTCGATTAGCCGTCCTTCAGCGCCCGATCCAGGAGCTGCCGGCAGTCGATCAGGCCTCGCAAGACGCCTTCGAGGCGCTCGCGGTCGATCGCGCCTCGGTCCGAATTACGCCCCGAGGACGGCGCGCCCCGAAATGTGGCAAGGATGTCTTCCTCGGTCTCGACGAAGCGGAAATCGATGCCGTCCTCGTCGCTCCCCTCATACTCCTCCTCTTCAGATTCGACGCTCGCGACCGGCGCGTTGTCGTCGTCCTCAAGAAGACTCTGTCCGATCGCCTCTTCAAGCGCCCCAAACGACACCACGGCCGCGCTGTCGGCCAGGTTCTGCACGGACTTGACGCCGTGCTC
>Ga0134126_10010077_pt1 | contig 11908 bp, 6 predicted proteins | sample KB31752_FD_96881 | JGI IMG/M metagenome (GOLD analysis project Ga0134126, IMG submission 96881) | Terrestrial soil microbial communities with excess Nitrogen fertilizer from Kellogg Biological Station, Michigan, USA - KB3-175-2 | ecosystem: Environmental > Terrestrial > Soil > Unclassified ...
CCGTAGCCTGGATGTCGGCTTCGAAATGCATCCTTTTTTCCTTTTTTTACCTGCTGTCGCTGCATGCCTACCTGAGCTATATCGACAACCGGAGGCTGCGTTATTTTATGCTCACCGGGCTTTTCTTTGTGCTGTCCTTCGGAGCCAAGGAACAGGCCGTGACTTTGCCCGTATGTCTGTTGCTCTTCGATTATACCCTGAAAAGAGATATGCGAAAGGCGGCTGTGTGGGTGGAGAAGATACCGTTATTCCTGTTCTCTGCCGGTTTCGTCGTCCTTACGTTCTATTCGCAGAAATACAATGGGGAGGGTATTCTTTCGCAGCAGGCTTTGCATCCCTGGTATCAGAATCTGGTTTATGCGGCATACAGCATTGCAGAATACGTTATTAAATGTTTGCTGCCACTGCGGCTATCCTATATCTATCCCTTTCCTAACCTGCCGGGCCAACCGCTTCCTGCCTATCTATATCTGTATCCCCTCATTGTGTTATCCGTGACGGTCGCTTTCAGGAGTTACTGGCGAGAGCGGTGGGTGCTATTCGGTATCGGCTTTTTTCTGATCCAGGCCAGCGTTATCTGCAACCTGATACCGACCTCTCGTTTTGCGATCCTGGCAGACCGTTATGTGTACCTGGCCGCGGTGGGCGTCTTCTTCCTGATGGCCTATGCTGTTGATTGGCTATGGACCAGGCAGTCTAAGTACCGGAATCTGCTGTTGTATGGCGGTCTTGTCTATATCCTTGGCCTGGCGATCTATGCGTATCAGCGGACGAAGGTATGGCATGATTCCGGGACCCTTAAAAAGGAGTTGCTGGAGGTGTTGCGGAGCCGCCCGGATTACAAGGAATGGCAAGATAAATTCTGATCCACAAATCGATTGCCATATGTCCTTTTGCTTGCAACACTGGTAGGCTGCGCCGGCAGCGAAAAGTCAACTAAACGTGGTCCGGCCGGAGCTCTCCACCGGGCTATTTACCAACTTCCAATTCAGGATAATTACAAAACAAATTCAATGAAAAAGATCCTTAAGATCACCGGCATTACCATGGTCATACTGGCGCTGGTGTTGAACCTTTATTCGACCTTGTTCACTTTTTACGGTATCAAGTCCAATAAGCTGCCGGGCCAGGTTTGGGCCCAAAGTACTTCCACTTCTACCAGTGGGACGAGCAGCGACGGTATATTTTATGAGGCGACGACCTCCGGATGCTATGTAACTAATTTGACCATCGTGCCGGTAACCACTTACGTCTCAGGCGGTGGAACCGCGTCAATAGGGTTCACCGGCAATACGGTAACAAGTGTCAATATGGGTGGAACCGGGTCCTCCTCTTCTAACAACCAATATATAGCCATCTATACGCCAGGGCAGCAAGTAACCTGCAGTCTGCAGCTATTTGCCTCCTGCGATGCGCAGAACTGCAGTTATGCCCCGGGCACGAAAGCGGCTTATGTGATTGTAAACGGAAAGGTGGTCTACTCAAGTTCATCAACCAGTAATTAATCTTTTAGTGTGAGGATGTCGAAGGGCATCCTCATACCAACCTAATCTTCATGAAAAATAAGAATCGTTTTTATACAATTGTCCGGATCTTTTTTTTCGGACTGATCCTGTCGGCCGGTTGTACGCACGATCAGGTGGTCCATATCGATATTTCGAAAAATAGCTGTAAAGATGACTACAACCCGCGCAAAGTAAGTGTCCGGTTAACCAATAACACCCTGGACATCGATACGTGCGGCGGGATCGAAACGGTCGTCATTCTGGATTCCACCGAAATGATCGGCAGCATCGATAAAGTACAGGTGGATGGAGACCGTATTTACTTAATGGATAAGAATAAAACCAAGTCGATCTTTTGTTATACGTTCGACGGTCAATTGAAATGGAAATACCGGAAGCCCGGGAGGGGACGGGGTAAGTTTATGCAACTGGGGGATATGGATGTTCAGCAACATCGCGTGTATGCATTTGACAATACGGCTATGAAGATCCTTCAACTCGACAGCTCCGGCCGTTTTATCCAGGAGATGCCGGTTGCCAATAACAATGCTTTTTTTCCTGACCAGTTTTTTGTCGACAGCAATGGGAATGTCGTCCTGTATAATTTCGACATGGGCGACTACCGGCGTTTTCCCTATGAAATGACGATGATGGACTCTACCTGTAAGAACATACTCAGCTACCATCTCCTGAAGACCCATGACCCTTCGATCAAGCGGTGGGGTAGCCAGTTGAGCCCGTTGCAATATTATGCCGGCCATACGGGTTTCTATTTCACCAAGGCCCTGGATGATACGATCTATGGCTATGAGCGGGGTGTTTTTTCCAGGAAATATGTCATTGATTTTGGCAGTAGCGCCGTTCCACAGGCGGTCAGGGAGAAAACGAGATATACCCTGGACGACTTTTCCCATTCTTCCTACCAGGGTGGTATTGAAAGAATCTGCGAGAACGATAGTCTTGTATCCTTTATGTTCAGCAACGGGAATATGCCGAGCTATGCTTTTTTTGACAAGAATACGCTGCAATCCAGGAGTTATAGTCTTGTTATGTTCAATATCGACAAATATTACCAGATGTTATTGCCTATAGGCAGTTGGAATGGACGGGTGATCGCGTGCGTTGAACCTATGCAACTGCTGCATTTTTTTCAGTATTACAAAAAAATAAACGCCGGCCTCACGGATGAGCAGCTGGATGCCAAGGTGCAGCATGAAATGCCGGTATTATATGCCATGAGGCAGCGGATCGGTACCAGCTCTAATCCCATCCTGGTTTTTCTTCATTTTTCCAAAAGCAAACTCTTCCCGCATGATAGGGTCTAAGCCAATATTAATCGGGTTGACGAGCCTTTCCATAGTTTTGTCCGTGGTCCTTCTGATTCGTAGCAGGGGGGGCGAAGCGGATAATGGGGCAGCTGCCGCCGCTACTGCGTGGGAGGAAAAAACGGTGGAGTCTTTGTTTGGCGTCATTAGCAGTAATTACAAGAACAGCAATCTGCCCTACCCATACGTCACGGAGGACATGGACGGCAATAAGGTGGATATCCGGAAGGTGGCTGGTACGGGGCGGAGATTGGTGTTGCGTTACTCGGAATTGAGCTGCAATGTTTGCGTGGACTCTGCCTTAATGCATTTTAATGCGTTTGCCCAAAAGGTGGGAGAGGACAAGGTGGTCTTACTGGTGGAATACCGAAGTGTCGACTACCTGGCGCAGTTGATCCGTTTGAATCACCTTCAGTCGCGGACGATCTATAGGATCATTCGCCGGGATACCACCAAGACACCGGCGGAGGATGTAGAGGAGCCTTTTTTATTTATCCTGGATGGCGGCGGGCAGATGAAGGATGTCTTTTACCCGCTGCGGGAGTTGCCTACTCTTTCCGAGCTTTATTATGATGCCATGTATGAAAAATATTTTAATCACTCATGATGCGTGCACAGCTAGGTAAATCGTTGTTGGTGTTAGGTCTTGCAGGCCTGGGTTTTCCGTTGTTCCGGTGTAGCGCACAATCTGCTGAGAGGGTCAAGCGGATCCGGGTGGATCCGGAGCGGGCGGGAGGAGGGCCGTTATCACGGTTTATAGACAGCGTGCAATTCATCCCTTTGGAACGGCGGAAGGAATGCCAGGTTCGCTCTATTTTCCAGGTGGAGACTACGGAGGGTTACGTAGTATTCCTGGATAAGGCTGTGGGGGCAGTATTTGTTTTTACCCGGGAGGGGCTCTTTCGAGCCCGGGTAAATATAGGTCCGACGGTATTCGGGTTCTCGCTGGATGGGCACAAGGATGAGATTACCATCGATGAGTACCCCGATACCAAGGTATATGACCTGGAAGGTAAACTCGTGCGGAAGACCGTTATCGGTCTTCGGCCGCACAATGAGCTCGGTGTTTCAAGACGGACGCTGGCACCTGGCTGTACCGCCTATGTGAATACGAATCTTGTTACGGGCCCGGATTCGTTGATCTATTCGTTGCTGGTGTATAAAGACGGTCGTCTTTCGGGCCGTTATCTGCCTTATCCCGCAAACTATCGGTTAGACCAGTGGGACCAGGTAGGTCCGATCAATTTCGCTACGGGCCCTGATGCAGTAGACTCCGGCGTATATTATATGCGCAATTACGACTATACCGTTTACCGACTGACGCCATCGGCGTTGCGGCCGGCTTACCAGTTTATTTTTCCCTTACAGGAGAGCGTACCGGGGGATTTTATGACAGATACCGGTTATAATGGCCGGCGGACGGCTTTTTTTTCGAAAAAGGAGAACGGCGATTGTATCCGCCGGCTGTACCATTTCTCCCGGGTAGGGGATATGCTGTTTTTTTCCGAAGGTCGTCATTCTTATGTGCTGGACACGAGACAGCAGGTATTGGTGGGTGTTAACAGGCTTATTCCGGATTCGCTGAGCTTTTTTCTCCCGCTGACCGACAGCCAAACCGACAGTTTGAAAAAGGAGGTGTATTTGAATGCGGGTGGCGGTGATGCCTGGTTTCAATGTTCGCCTGCCGGGCTGCTGGAGGGTTGGAAGGTGAATCGGAATAAAAAGGTCCATTACCCCGCGGCGCTGGAGAAATACTTCAACGAGGGCGGGCCTGTGACGGATAGGAATCCCGTATTGGTGCGCGTACGATTTAAAAGCAGTTTTCAATAATGCGCAGCGGTGCTTGTTTAGGGTTAATTTTTGCGGCTGTCCTGGTGTGTCAAGCGGCATCCGGGCAGGTGGACTCCGTGCAGCGGAAGGACCTGGAGGGTACGGTATGGGATTCCGTTCGGACGGTCTCTTTGGCTTCCGCGACGCTGGCCGTCTACCAGGCCCGCGACACGGTATTGTGTGCCTATACCCTGAGCGATAAGAACGGGCTGTTCTCTTTTTCTCATTTGCCGGTAAATACTCCGCTGAAGCTGGTGGTCAGCTTTGTGGGCTTTCAGACGGCTGTTAGAAATTTCCAGCTGTTCACGGCGCGGCAGGGTCTGCAAATGGGCCGCATCGACATGAAGGCTGCCGCCGATACGCTCGATGCGGCGGTCGTCATGGGTGTACTTCCGCCGGTGACGATGAAAGGTGATACCCTGGAATTTCATGCGGATGCCTTTAAGCTGGATCCGAATGCTCAGGCAGAGGACTTGTTGCGGATATTGCCGGGTGTGACCATTTGGAATGATGGGGTGATCACCGTCAATGGCCGGGAGGTCAGCAGCGTACTGGTCAATGGAAAGCCTTTTTTTGGGAGCGATGCAAGGGTAGCAACGCAAAACATTCCGAAGAGCATCATCGATAAGATCCAGGTATATAAAAAGGGAAGCGTGGGGGCACAAAAAGACTCTGCCACGGAGATCAATATCCAGCTGAAAAAAGGGAAGGAGGCTGGTTATTTCGGGAAGATCAGTGGGGGTTTGGGTACGGGGAAATATTACGAGACGGATGGCAGCCTGAACTTTTTTAACCGTCGAACGCAACTGAGTGTCGGGGGGGCCGCCAACAATGTCAACAAACTGGCTGATGGCATGAGCACGCTGCTGACCAATCAGACGTTTAAGGGGCAAGGCGCCAATGGGACCTATCAGTCCGATTTTACTATGCCGGGGCGTACGACTTTTAAAGCTGCGGGGTTGCTGTTGCAGCATGATTTTATAGAAAATCCCACTTATCTCGACAACAGCAGGATAACCGGTGAATACTTCCTCAACAGCAACCGGCAGGACCTGCTGAGCGCGACTCACACCGTCACTACGGCGAACGACAGCTCCTGGTTTGTGCAGAACAACAAGAGCGTTAGCCATAGCGATTTAGTGGATCAGCATGCGCGTATCCTGTACGATTGGAAGAAGGGTGGAAATGTGTTCTCGTTCTCTTCGCTTTTCAATGGCCAGTCCCTGAAACAGGACGAGTTGGATTCTTCGCTGACGAGCAATCGGGACCAGGAGCCGCTGAGCTCCAACATCACTGCCACGCGCGGCCAAAATAGTACCAGGACTGCCGATGTGATTGCCCGTTTTACTCATTCCCCGGGGGGAAAGAAGGCCGGCGGGCCGTTGGCTGGTTACAGCCTGGACTACAGTCTGCTGTTATTGGACAACCACTGGAACAAGAACCTGTCTTCGGTATATATGGCCGAAAGCAATCCTTTCCTGAACCGGGATCTCGAGCGATGGTACGATAACCGTGAGACCAAGGCCGTGCATAAGCTGAATGGGGATGCGCCGGGATTTGTATCGGGCGTTTTGCCCGGGGCAAGGTTGGCGGGTGTACACTTGGGGCTAAAGAATGAGTTGGAAGTGGCTGTTACCCGGGAGAATAGCCTTGTGCAGGACAAGAACATTTTGGGGACCGGGTACACGATCGATCCCTATTTGACTAATAGGCGCCATGACCTGGCCTATGACGAGCGGCCTTTGCTTTCCCTGTCTAAAAACCATGCATGGAATGGCTCACCGGGGGTTACCCGGGAGTGGTCTTCGAGCTTGTGTGCCGGTCCGCAATTCCTGTCGTTGCGAAGTTATTCTGAAAAGGCAGTTCAGCAATTTTCCCGGAGTTATGCCAAAATGGCCGGCAGCTTTCAACTCAAATTCGAGACGATCAGGGCCGGCGTCTTTCAAAATACCTTGTTGGGACAGGTCACCGCCAGTTCCCAGGCTCCTTCGGTGGAACAACTCGCTCCGCTGGTCGACAGCGCCAATTTGAATTATATACAAACCGGCAATCTTGCTTTGCAGCCGCAGGATACGCGGGAAATCAATTTGAATTTTTCGCACAACAGCCTGGGGGGCAAACACACGCTCACGTATTTTATCACGGTCAATGGCGGTACTATCCGTCATTCGATTGCCAATAGCAGCAGGATCGATACGCTGGGCCGGGTGCTGAACTCGCCGGTGAATGCCGATGGTTATCGTTATGGACGGTTGAATGGGCAGGTGAAGAACAGCTTTATTACGGGTAAGGGCCAATGGCAGGCCAGCATATCTCCGGGTGTGTCCTGGAGCAGGGCCCCTTTGTATATCAATGACAGTATGCATTTTTTTTCCACGACGGCGATGACTTTCAATCCTGCCTTGCAATATTCTTATAGAGACTGGTTGACCGTCAACTTCTCGTTCAGGGAAGATCATAGCTGGTACCGGCAGGATGGACCCGGCAGTATCAATATAGTCAACGCGGTCCGGCAGCTTGGGGCGAACTGTATGGTTGTCTGCACCCGGAAGCTTTCCGTAGGCAGCAATATCCTTTGGACCGTGAATACGTTCACTAACGCGCCGGCCGCCCATTTTACGATCTGGAATGCCAGTGCGGCCTACCGCCTGTTAAGGGGCAATGAGGCAGAGGTGAAATTCTCCGCGCTCGACCTTTTGAACCAGAATACGGCTCTCGTTAATTACGGTACGCGGAATAGCGTCACCACCGGCACGTCCAACGTATTGCAACGATATTTTATGCTCACTTTTTCCTGGTATCCACGAAAATTCGGTAAAAACTAATGCAGTTCCTCCATCGCTTTCATACGATTGTTTTTTCGGTCGCCCTGGTGGTGTATACGATTACCGCCTTTTATAGCAAAGGCTATGACCATTATGACGAACATTATCAGTTGATCGAGTTTGCCCGGTTGAAACTGGGAAAAAACCGTCCCGATGAGCTTGCCTGGGAATATAAGGCGCAGATAAGAGCTGCCTTTCAGCCTTTTGTTGCGTTTGGGGTGTTCAGCGTATTGGAGGCGGCCGGTCTGCGGGATCCCTATGTACAGGCGCTGGTCCTGCGTTTGTGTACGATGATGCTGTCTTTAGTCGCAATTGCCGCTTTTGTCCGTGCTTCCCGTCGATGGGCATACCCGGAGTATCAGCGGGCCTATATCCTACTCTCTTATTTTCTTTGGTTCCTGCCTTTTTTGTCGGTGCGTTTCATGTCGGAAACATGGTCGGGGGTTTTATTCCTGCTGGCTTGCAGCGTGGCTCTGCAGGGGCGTCCGGCAAAGAGAGGGAGCTGGCTGCTGGTGGGTTTGTTGTCGGGGTTTTGTGTTTTATGCCGTTATCAGGCTGATATCCTCATTGCGTCGCTCGTTGCCTGGCTCCTGATCGTAGGCAGGATTGGGTTCTCTGCCGTGCTTTTGCTTTTGGCGGGGATGTGCGTGGCGGTTATAGCGGGTGGATTAATCGATGCCTGGTTTTATAACAGTTGGGTTATTACACCCTGGAATTATTTTTATGTCAATCTTGTGAAGGGGGTGGCGTCCAGTTTTGGGACGGCGCCCTGGTATTACTACCTGGAATGGTTATGGGTACTGCCTGCCGGTGTGTTGCTGGTCATTAGCCTGGGAATCGTTGTTGTCCGGCAGCCGCGGCAGTTAGTGGTGTGGATGGTCCTGCCATTTTTCGGGATCCATTCGCTGATTGCGCATAAGGAAGTACGTTTTTTATTTCCCCTGGCGTACTTTGTGCCGCTGTTGCTGATAGCTGGCTGGCAGGAAGTGGTAGGCTGGTTGCGCGTTTATAAGGAAGATTTCTGGCGGCCTGTCGTCCGGATACTATTGGGCGTGCTGGGATTAATCAATTTAGTGGGGTTGGTGCAACAGGCGGGCAGGCCTGCGGGCGACGGAAGCAAGGCCATTACGGCCTATATTCACCTGCGTTATAGCGGTCAGCGGGTAACCCTCATTAGCATGGGCGATGCAAATCCCTATAATCCGCTGGGATTTCTGGACCTGCCGGAAAATTTTTACCGGGACAGTAATGTGCGTCAGATGGGGCCGGAGGATCTGGCTGTCAACGAGGATACGACCATCTATGGCTCCCGGCAAACATTATGGGTAATAAGAAAAAAGGATGAAGAGCAACCGGATTTTCAGCAGATCAAAGTACGCTATCATCTGCAGCTTGTCATGCAGAGCATTCCGCCCTGGTCGGTATGGCTGACCCGCTGGTATGACGAGCAGGAGTGCGACCGTCTATTGCTGCTATACCGGCCGGGTGATGACGCCACCCGCACGGTGGGCCATCGGGGGGAATCAGGGAAGCCGGTGTGTGGGCCGGGGATAACCGGGCTGGAAGCAGGTTTCGGCGAGCCTGCGGATCGAGCAGGCATATTGTTGCCGGATGATGTCGATAGCGGTATCGATGTGGCGGGAAAGGGTCGCGGGGTCGGTTTGAAGGCGGGCGTTGACGAGGAGGGTAGCCTTGGGTGCGAGGCGGGGTATGGGAAGCGGGGCGGCGCTAGTGGTGGCGGTAATGCTGATCTTGGTGTGGCCATCGAGCAGGAATTTGAGATGGCCTATGGGATGCGGGGTTTGGGCGATGGCCTTCATGAGCGCGAGAGCGGCGTCCTGCGCCTGTTGTGAGGGGCTTTCGATCTCCAGCTGTTGGTCGAGCCAGGCCAGTTTAGCTTCACCGGTGGCGTAGGTGTCGTAGTCGATGTCGAGGGAGGAGAGGTCGTCGGTGAAGGCCGTGGTGTCGAGGGTGTCGAGCCAGTGGGCGATATGGGTTTGGTCGAATGAATTTTGATAGAGGATTGTTATCCCGGGATAGCGGGCCTGCATTTTTGTTTTTACTTGCGTGGGGTCTTTGAGCTGGTCGATCTTGCTGACCACGATGACCTGCGCTTCTTCCAATTGTTTATTGTAGATGTAATTGACAGTTTCGTCGAAGGCGGTGGCATTTTCGCATAGCAGTTGTGCATCGGCGAAAGTCGTGATGGTTGGTTGCCATTCGGGATGTTGTTGTAGCAGCGGTTTTAGTACTGTGGCGACGAGGTCGGTGCAGGAGCCGACGGATTCTGCGAAGATGACGGCCGGACAGTTGTGTTTTTCGACGTAGCGGATGGCGTGATCGAGGTCGTTGTAGTTGCAGCAGAAGCATCCGCCTGTGACCTGGCCGGAGGGGATGCCGATGTGGGTGAAGAGGCTGCCATCAACGAGTTGTGTGCCCTGGTCGTTGGTGATCACGGCGGCGGGGATGTTTTGTTTGGCGAGGTATTTTACTGCTTCGTGGATGGCGGTCGTCTTGCCGCTGCCGAGGAAGCCGCTAAGCAGGTGGACCTTTATAGGCACTGCTTCGCGGATCGCTTCTACGGTGATGTCGAAGGTGAAATCGTCGTCGGCGTCTTCCTGGCCTTTTTTCAGGAAGACTTGTTTTTGCTGGCCGGCTTCGAGGCCCCGCAATTGGGATTGCAGGGTTGGCGAGATTGCCGACGAGCCATGCCGATAGGTGATGGTTCGGTTCTCCAGCACTTCTCCGCGGCTGTTTTTCATGCTATAGCGTATCCGGATAATGGTGTTGTCCCGGATCATGCGATTTTAATCTTTTCGACAGGGATGGAGCCGAAGGTTGCGTTTACCGTGGCTTTTCCCTGGTGGAGTGAGACGGTGCCGAAGCCTGTGGCAGTGGACAAGAAGCAGGTGAAGTCGCCGGTATTCGAGGCGATGTGGAGTGTTTTGTCGACGGCGTCGTAGCGCAGACCCGTGAGTCCCTGGAGGAGGCCATAGCTCGACATGGCCCTGGCGTACCAGTGACCACATTCGTATTCGTTGAAGGGGTTGCGGATGCGGCCGTCATAGCGCTTGCGGCACAGTTGGACGATCTCGAGGCCTTGCGATACCTTGCCCATCGCCATCAGATGGGAGGCTACCTGGTATTCGATGCCGGTCCATACCTCATCGCTGTATACGAAGGGAAGGGAGAGGCGGCCGCCTTTTGGCCAGGTGCAGAGCAACAGGCCGCCTTCGTGGCCGAGGGCATAGGCCGGTCGCTGGGGGTTGGCGTGTTCGCTGAGGTCTTTGCGCAGGTTGTATTTGTGTATTGCCAGCAGGTGGCTGGTAATTTTTTGCGCGTCGATGAAATCTTCCAGACCGCACATTTTGCCGATCCAGGCGCCCAGTATGCCATCGGCCAGGCAGCCTTTGCCATACTGGTATTTGGGTCCTTCTTTTTGCAGAAGGGCAATGGCCTCCGGCGAATAGTCGCCGCCAAAAGACTGCGCCTTGGCGGGATCGGGGGCGTTGAGGTTTTTGTATTCGATCTCCTGGAAGAAATATTCCCCATCGTAGAGTTTTGTTTCGAGGTATTGCCGGCCTTTTTCATAGAGTGACCGGTAGGTGGCTGTGGGTTGGTGAAGCCATGCGCTCATTTCGATGAAGGCTTTGAGTGCGCCCAGGTAGAAGCTGGTGCACATGCCATCCGGCCCCCAGAATTCGATGTCGTAGGTATTGTGGTGCGGTTCTTCGACGACGCCTTTGGCACGGGGGTCCCAGGTTTCGATACAGTAGTCCATGCTTTGTTTGACGCGGGGGTAGAGTCCTTTGAGCCAGGCGTCGTCGCCGCTGATGCGCCAGTCGCGGTAGACCTTCATCATCCCGCCGAGCTGGCCGTCCGCTGCCGCACGAAAATCGTGTTTAACGAGGCTGATGGGCAGGTTGGCGCGGAAGCGTTGATGGCCTTGGGTGTTTTGGTCTTCGCCGTATTCGGTGTTGCGCATCGTGCGTTCGAGGGCGGGAAAGAGATGGGACATAGCCTGGGCATAGTTCCACACATGGGTGCAGGACCCTTCGCAGCATCCCTCGTCGTCGCCGCAGCCTTCCCAGCCCCAGAAGCGGCCGTCGGTTTGGCGCAGCGTTGTAGGGGATTTGAGGATCGTGAGATTGGCGGCTACGGCCTCCATGACCTCGGGCGGCAGTGTGCTCGCGTAGAAGGCGTCTTTGAACAGGGTGGTCTTGTAATGAAGGTCGTTGTAGTTCTCCCGCCAGTAATTTGACAGGGTCTCTATGTTCGCGAAGCGAGCGCTGTACCAGGGTTTATAGGTGTCGGATGCGGGCAGGCTTTCGCCGATGTGCAATTTCGAATCCGGGACATACCAGCACGTATAGACGCGGATGGTCTTGACGGCGCCGGGGGTGAGATGAAATGGAACGAAGAG
>Ga0134126_10010078_pt1 | contig 11908 bp, 10 predicted proteins | sample KB31752_FD_96881 | JGI IMG/M metagenome (GOLD analysis project Ga0134126, IMG submission 96881) | Terrestrial soil microbial communities with excess Nitrogen fertilizer from Kellogg Biological Station, Michigan, USA - KB3-175-2 | ecosystem: Environmental > Terrestrial > Soil > Unclassified ...
GGGAGAAATATCTTTACAGGTATCAAAAACTTTTAAAGAAAGTGTAGGACTACTAAGCACTGTGATAATTTTTGACAAAGGTGTGCTCGTACAATTATCTTGCGCGGTAATGGAATGAGTTACCAGATAATTTCCAGGATTAGGGTAATAATGTGGAGGAGGATTTTGCAAAGTACTGGTTGTGCCATCTCCAAAATTCCAGTAAAAATTTTGAATGGCGGTGTAAGAAATGGAACTGTCTTTAAATATAACAGGAGTTCCGACACATCCTGTACTGTCTACCAAACCCGTGATGGCTGCTGGTGTCAATGGTGTACAGAACTTTTGCAAATCAAAATGAGCACCGGTAGATCCACTAAAGCCCCAATATACCATTGGATCGTTATTGAATATATCCGTTACTAAATCTTTTTGCAATGACAGCCTGAGTACGCCGTCGAACCAGGTGCTCAAGGTATGCGTTAAAGGATCCCATTCGATTCTGAGATCATGCCAATTGCAATCCTTTATATTGTTGCTGGTAGCAGAGGCGGGTACAGGTCCCGCTAAATCGTTAGCATTAATAATGTCTCCGTTAGCATGGATGGCAATATTGTCGTAGGCCGGGTCATTGCCGATGTTTTGATACGTATCCAGCGAAATTCCAATAGAAGGCGTAATTCCCTCAAATCCCCAACCTTGTCCCTGTGATCCCAAATTTGTACTTATAGGTTGCAATACAAATGCTACTCCGTCGGCTCCGTTCGGTTCACATCCTAAGAAAACTTTAAGAGAATAATCAAAAGAGTCATTTAAATTAATCTTTGTTCCTTGCCAAACGCTTCCAGTTTGATTGGCAGTAGCGGTTGTAAGTGTATAGCAATTGCAGCTATCCTTGGTAGCGCTACCATTCATGATGTATTGCGAAAAACAACTGTCCGGCAAAAAGACAAAGACACCCGCAATAAAAAAAAGGTTAAGCAATTTTATCATACAAGATAAACTATATTACGATTAGTTATTCTTGGCCACCGTCAAAGCTTTCAACTCGTTAGCCTTTTTCCATGCCTCTCTCCCCAATCCAGGATGCACATGCCTGTCGCTGTGATAAGAAGATCGTACCAAAGGACCGCTCTCTACATAATCCAGGCCCATGCGGTATCCAATTTCACGAAACTCAGCAAATTCTGATGGATGCACGTACCGTTGAACCGGCAAGTGTTTTGGAGTGGGCTGTAGGTATTGGCCAATAGTAATCACATCCACCTCACTGTCTTTCAGATCCTGCATGGTTTGAATTACTTCTTCCTTGGTCTCGCCCAGCCCCAGCATGATACCACTCTTGGTGCGCATACCTCCATGCTTAAGAATACGCAAGGTCTCCATACTGCGCCAATACTTTGCCTGTATTCTAACGGTACGGGTTAGACGCTCAACGGTTTCTATATTGTGACTTACTACGTCCGGCGCCACATCTATAATTCTTTGTATGTTTTCTTTTTCAGCCTTGAAGTCAGGTATCAACGTTTCAAGTGTAGTCTCGGGGTTTAGTTCCCTGACTGCCCTAATGGTCTTATTCCAGATTATAGAACCTCCATCTTTCAATTCGTCACGATCTACTGATGTGATCACCGCATGCTTCACCTTCATTAATTGAATGGCTTCCGCTACGCGGGCGGGTTCCTGCCAGTCCACCGCTAATGGCCTTCCTGTGGCTACTGCACAAAATCCGCAGCTTCTTGTACAAATATTCCCCAGTATCATGAAAGTGGCAGTACCCTCGCCCCAACACTCACCCATATTTGGGCAATTGCCACTTTCACAGATAGTATGCAGTTTATGAGTGTCTACAATATTTCTTACATGCTTGTATTCTTCACCAATTGGCAACCTGACTCTAAGCCAGGTTGGTTTTCGCGGTTTTAAATCCGTTTCTGGTAACACTTCTTCGCGCATTATTTTGGAATTTTAAACAAAGTCAACAATGAAATATCTATTTTCTTTTGCCAAACATTATAGCAACGTATCCGCCGAAAAAGAATTGTTTCTCAGGATTGTAGACCATTATTGGAATTTTTTTTGAATAGTATTCGCCCGTTACGCCGACCTCAATAGCTGAAATTATTTCATTAAAAGCGCCGTAGTCAAATCGAACGGCGGCTTTTGCATAAAGCCCGGGGTCGACTGTGAGCTCACTCCAACCTTTACTTAAGCCCGGCCCACCGTAAATTTGGCCACCCAAAAACTGAAGGCTGTCCTTTGAGTTATATTTTATATAATCAATCGCATTGCCGTTTTGAACCTGCACATAGTAAGGCCTTAATAATGCAACAGATACGCCACCCCCATAATTACCTGTAATCGCAACTCCATTCTTATTTAATTTATTTCCCAGGAGAATCTGTTGCTGCACCCCTAACTTAACCGGGTACACAAAATTTTCTTTGCCATAGATAAAAGAAACAGAATTGGCAAAATAACTATTTTGCCTTTGTTCCTTAATACCCTTACGTTCACTAAATTCTAACTGGTATAACAATGCTTTTTTAACAGAACTTGCACGTCCCAATTCAAAGAATGCGCCATATCCATCACTGATTAATTTTATTCCGAAAGCAAAACTTTTCTTATACGTAATAACACCTTCTTCTTCCTGCTTGATGATACTATTGATGTGTTGCCTTTTCTCTTCTTGCCGATTTTGCCTGGAACCCTGCGCCAAAGCATGATATGAAATCGGGATAATTATCAAAAAAGAAAATATTTTTTTCATCGGGATTTAATTAATAATTGTTGTGTAAATTTATACAAAAATAACACAATGACTTCATCAATAGTATATAAAGGAAATTTACGCTGCGAGGCCGAACATTTACAAAGTAAATCTAAAATTGAGACCGATGCCCCGACGGACAATAAGGGAAAAGGCGAGCGATTTTCACCCACAGATCTCTTATGTGTTTCTCTTGCAACATGCATGCTTACTACAATGGGAATAAAAGCCGATGACCTGGATGTTGATATTAGCAACTCAAAAGCCGATGTTACCAAACATATGAAACCCGATCCAAGAAGAGTCTCTAAGATTGAAGTGTCCGTTTCTCTCCCTCAAAATATAAATGAAAAAGAAAGGTTAATTTTAGAAAGAGCCGGTAATAACTGCCCGGTTGCAAAAAGCGTTCATCCCGACATTGAGCTGGTTTTGAATTATGCGTGGAAACAATAATTACCTTCTTAAATAGAAAAAATATTTCTCTTTTTTGCATAAAAAATCCTTGCTTTTAAATAGCAAGGATTTTTTGAATAGAATTGAATATTGTTTTGTTTTTAAAACAATCAGGTCAGAAATACTAAGGAGCTTCTACGGTCTTATCCTGCGCAAGTTCCGCTTCGTCATCAGTAGATGCCAAATCGCGATCAAGTGAGTATAAGCTTTCTCCTGAAGCTTTTTCACCGCCGGCAATTTTAATTTTAGCCAGCATATTCATCACTAAGGTTTCTTCTTCTGTCTGTTCTTTGACAAACCACTGCATAAAATTCCAGGTAGCCCAATCGCCCTCGTCAAAACTTAATTTTACAATCTTATAGATGGCTTCTGTGTTATCCACTTCCTGTTCAAAAGTCTTTTTAAAGCAATCGAAAACACTCGTGGGATTAGGTCCGGGTGCCGGAATGGCTTCCACGTTGACACTGCCCCCGCGCTCTAAAATGTATTCCAGAAATTTCATCATGTGATTGCGTTCTTCATTGGCGTGTCTGAAAAGAAAATTTGAAATCCCCTGATAGGAATTAGCGTCTGCCCAACTTCCATAAGCCAGGTAAATTTGGGCGGCGTGCGCTTCTTTGGTCATTTGGCTGTTCAGCGCTTTGCAAATAGTTTTACTTAGACGGTTTGTGTTCATTGTATTTAATTTTTTTGAAGTCAAATGCATCAGTATTAATGCGATTGCATAATTCGGTCACAAAAAAGATTCCAAATCAAAAAAAAATAAAAAAACAATAAATGTTTTTGCTGTTTTGTCCCGGGCGAAAAATCCGGAATAATTGAAAAGAAAGAAGTATAGCCCCGTTTAACCGAAGGAATGCATTTATTAAAATTCAAATCTTTTAATGGATTAAAATGAATTAATAAACTTTAAACCAGGAGGAATTTTGAAAAAATATAAACATCAGGGGATAAATTTTCCCATCTGCACTTTTCGTTTTTAAGAAAGATTACTTACAAATGCCAGGTTAAAGATTTATTGCCATAAAAAATAATATAGCTAATATTTCGCACGCGGTACATATCAAAATTCCACGGATTGCTATTTTTTCTTCGTTTTGGTCTTCGCTTTGGTCTGCCATTTTAAAAGGTTTTTATTTTATAGTGTGGCACAAAAATAAAACTAAAAATTTTAAAACAAAATGAAAAATAGGAATATACAGAAATTGTTTGCTTGCTGTAAAGATTAATGCGGCCTTTTGCCTGGCATTAGAAACATTTATTTTTGAATAACCGGATTTCTTTTTTCGTTTGATAAATCAGTAAACTCTTTAGTTAAATCTTCAATAGATTTATCGCAATCAAAAAAACCGGTAATCTTTTTAATAACGTCTTCGACCAGCGAATCGGGGCAGCTGGCCCCGCTTGTAACCAAAATTTTTACAGGTTTTTTTTCAGGCAAATAACATAATGTATTTGCTTCTTCGTTTTGATGAATTTTAAAATGCCTGATTTCTTTTGCAGATATAATTTCATTTTCTGACTTTATAAAATAAGTGGGCAGTTTTACTTCACACAATTCGACCAGGTGAGAAGTGTTAGAACTATTATAACCGCCTAACACAATTGCCAGGTCTGCAGGGGTTTCCAGTAATTCGTACACAGCGCCCTGGTTATCGTTGGTCGCATAGCAAAGCGTGTCCCTCGTATCCGCAAATCTTTCAGCGATACCCGATTCAGGTAGATCGTATTTTTTTATCATTACCCTTTTGAGGTAATCCGCGATAGCCTGCGTATCGCTGGCAAGCATAGTTGTTTGGTTGACAACGCCAATTCTTTGAAGGTCTTTTTCGACTTTGAATCCTTCCGAAAATTGCCCGGAAAATTGCGCGTAAAATTTTTCAGGATCTTTATGGCCCAAAATATAGGACGACAATTCAACCGCCTCCTGCATATCTTTTACCACCACTGTTGGCGAATGTTGAGCACTATGGCTAAACGTAGCCCGTGTTTCTTCATGTTTAGGCTTTCCATGCACTATGACGGTATAATTGTTTTTTGAAATCACTTCCGCGCGGTTCCATACTTTTTCCACAAAAGGGCAGGTAGTATTATATTGTTCTATATCAACACCTGCTTTCAAAAGTTTTTTTTCTATTTCGAGGGTAGTGCCGAAAGCAGGCACAATAACAATATCGCCCGGAGAAAGTTCTTCAAAAGGAATAAGCAAATTTCCTTTGGTGTCCATGAGAAATCTTACACCCCGGCTTTTAAGATCGTCATTTACAATTGGGTTATGGATCATTTCACTCAGTAAATAGATTTTTTTATCCGGATTTTCTTCAATCGTCCTGAACGAAATTTCAATAGCGTTTTCTACCCCGTAGCAAAATCCGAAATGACGTGCCAGGTAGATTTTTACCGGTCCAAAATCCAGTAAACTCGGGCTGAAATCCTTTTTTAGCTTATCATCCAACTTGCGGCGGTTCTTAATCGCAGTTATCAAAGGACTGCGATATACAACCGGAACATTAAATTTTTTCATGGTTCTATTTCTTATTCAAAGTTACAAAGTACCTTGAATGAAAAGTACCTTGTATGAAAGCGGGGAAAGATAATAATGATTTACTTTAGCGCTTTACTAAATAAGAAAGTTTTAACTCAATAAGATTATGGCAGGTAAAAAAACGAACAAAGCGCACCCAAAGTGGAGCTACAACACGAATATCTATGAAGTAAATATCAGGCAATACACACCCGAAGGTACTTTTGAAGCCTTCGGTAAGAACCTGCCGAGATTAAGAGAAATGGGAGTAGAAACATTATGGTTTATGCCGATAACGCCTATAAGCGAAACCAACAGGCTCGGAACCCTCGGAAGTTATTATGCCATAAAAGACTACACAGGTATTAATCCTGAATTTGGGACGATGGAGGATTTTAAATCACTTGTGAATGAAGCGCATCATTTGGGTTTCAAAGTAATTGTGGACTTTGTGGCAGACCACACTGGGAACGATCATCCATGGCTTACGGAGCATCCTGATTTTTTTGTGAGGGATCAAAATCATGATTTTCTCCATCCGCATGGCTGGAGCGATGTGACTCAATTAAATTATGATGTACCTGAGCTATGGAAATATATGATTGATGTATTGAAGTTTTGGGTAAAAGAATGTGACCTCGATGGTTTTCGTTGCGATATGGCACACCTGGTAAGGCTGGACTTTTGGATAGAAGCGAAGAAAAAGTTATCAAAAGTAAAAGAAGATCTTTTCTGGCTGGGTGAATGTGAAGACCCTGTATATCACCAGGTATTTGACGCTACGTACACCTGGAGATGGATGCATGCTTCCCAGGAATTTTATCAAAACAAAATGAACCTGCAAAGCCTGCTTACGGTATTATACAAATCGGTTACAGAATTTCCATGTACTGCCATGAGAGTATATTTTACATCCAACCACGATGAAAATAGCTGGAACGGTACGGAATACGAAAAGTATGGCGATGCAGCTCAATTGCTGGCGGTATTTTCCTGTACCTGGGACGGAATACCTATGATCTATTCCGGTCAGGAATTACCCAACAGGAAAAGGTTGAAATTTTTTGATAAGGACCAGATTGATTGGGATGGCAATTTTCAATTGCAGCAATTCTATAAAACATTATTAACGCTTAAATCCAATAATAAATCCCTTCGCGGTGGAGATCCAAACGTTGCAACACAAATAGTTTCTCACCCCGATGACCACAGGGTTTTTGCTTACCTGCGTAAACATAAGAAAGCGCAGGTGCTTACTATCTTGAATTTTTCTGATCAAGGATTGGATTTTGAAGTAATCAATGTAGAAGGTGTTTACAGAAATGTTTTTGGAGGTGATAATATCAATTTTAAAGCCACCAGCAATGTCTATCTGAATGCCTGGGGATATTTGGTTTTTGAAAGAATTGATATAGAGTCAATACAGCCAACAAACAAATAACCACAAATTGTATTTTATTTTTTACCATCGTTTAACCTATGATATAAAATAGTTGTATTCATATTAACTACCTTATTTTTATTGAAATTATTAACAATAAAATCTATATCATGGAGCATTGGTTGGTCATTGGCGAGGTTCTCTATGTGCTTGTTTTAATTTTTGTTTGTCTTCGTATTATTTCTGACACCAACAGTACTACCAAAACATTGGCCTATCTGTTGTTTGCGGTTTTTGTGCCTTTCTTTGGCATTGCGTTTTATTTTTTCTTCGGTATCAATTACCGCAACCGCAAAATGTACAGCAAAAAGCTATTCGAAAACGCCGATATGGCAAAAAGGTTACGTGAAGAATTGTATCATTATTCCAGGCAAATATTTAATGAAAACGATGCCGCACTTCAAGGTAATAAAGAACTCGCGTATATGCTTCTAAAAGACAGCATGAGCCCGCTCACATCCAATAATTCCGTAAAACTATTAATAAACGGGGAAAACAAATTCCCTGAAGTATTAAAAGCATTGAGTGAGGCTAAAAACCACATTCATATCGAATACTATATTTATGAAGACGATGAAATAGGAAGTGCAATTGGGGATCTCCTCGTCAAAAAAGCACGTGAAGGAGTAAGTGTCAGATTTATTTACGACGACTTCGGCAGCAGTTCTATTCGAAAAAAATTTGTATTGTGGTTGAATAATAGTGGCGTGAGGGCCTTTCCTTTTTTTAAAATCAATTTTATTTCTTTTGCAAATCGTATCAACTACCGTAATCATAGAAAAATAATAGTAATAGACGGCCGTACAGCGTTTGTTGGCGGCATTAACGTGAGTGACCGATATATCAACAAGCCCGAAGACACAAAAAGTCTTTTCTGGCGCGATACTCATGTAAAAATAGACGGACCTGGTGTGCAATACCTGCAATATCTTTTTTTGTGCGACTGGAATTTTTGCGCCAACGAACAAATACAAGTGAATGACAACTTTTTCCCGCGTGAAAAGAATTTTCCAAAAATTGATAATAAAATAGTGCAGATTGCAGCGGGCGGGCCTGATTCTAAAACGCCGGTTATTTTGTACACTTTATTACAGGCTATTAACCTTGCAACAGAAGAAATTTTAATCACAACTCCTTATTTTATACCTGGTGAGAGTCTTCTCGATGCACTAACGATTGCTTCACTAAGCGGGCTTTCAGTAAAATTATTGGTACCCGGCAAATCAGATTCCATCCTGGTGAATTCGGCAGCCAGGTCTTATTACGATGATTTGCTGAAAGCCGGCGTCGAAATTTATCAATACACAAAAGGATTTGTACACGCAAAAACATTAGTTGCAGACAGAAAAATTGCCGTAGTGGGCACTGCCAATATGGATTTCAGGAGCTTCGACCTTAATTTTGAAGTCAATGCAATCGTTTATGATACTGTAACAGCCAATGAGCTTGCAGATGTTTTTTATGATGATTTAAAAGATGCTGAAAAGATTGATGAAATAAAATGGGCTCAACGCCCAAGGTTAAAACAATTGTGGCAAAAAACTGCAAGACTCGTATCGCCACTCCTGTAAACCTGCGTCGTCGGGCATGGTTTATCCGAACCCAAAAATGACACCCGCAATGGATTGCCACTACACAAAAACACTCAATCAATCCATCACGCAATCTTAACAGCTTAATTATTATGCTGAACAGAAATCCTGGTTAAAAGTTCGTTTACTGCTTCCGCCAATTTGCCTGAAAAAAAATTGAGGAACAAAATTTGAGAAGTACCCCATCAGTGAATAATTTGAATTTATAAATTTCCCGTTTAAGAAAACATAACTTTCGGATTTATAGTAATTTTATAAAAACACATAGAATGGCAGATGAGATTAAGAAAATAGTTATCGTTGGTGGTGGATTTGCAGGCATCAATTTTGCAAAAAATCTTTGGAACGATCCACATTATCACATAACAATGGTAGATAAAAATAATTATAATTTTTTCCCACCATTGCTTTACCAGGTAGCCACGGCGTTTATTGAACCTTCCAATATCAGTTATCCCTTCAGAAGAATGTTTGAAGGGAAAAAAAATGTGTCGTTTCATTACGGCAGAATGTTAAACGTAAACCCGGATCAAAATAATATTGAAACAGATACCGGTGTTTTAGAATACGATTACCTAATCCTGGCCGTGGGAACAGAAACCAATTACTTTGGTATGGAGAATGTAAGACAGCATTCTTTGCCCATGAAATCTATAGATGCCGCTATCAATCTGCGCAATCATTTGTTGATGAACCTGGAGGAAGCGGTGCTGGCAGATACAACCGCCGAAAAACAAAAATATCTGAATATAGTGATTGCGGGCGGAGGGCCTTCCGGGGTAGAAATAGCCGGGATGTTGGCTGAAATGAAAAACAACATTGCCCGCAAAGAATACCCTGAATTAGCAAGTGTTCATGCCACCATTTATCTCGTTGACGCATCACCTCACCTTCTGGGGCCAATGAGCAAAACTGCACAGAACGCAGCTTTCAAAGAGTTAAGGAAATTGGGCGTTCATATAAAGCTGAATACCGCAGTAAAAGGATATGTGGATGATGTAGTGCAAATGGCTGATGGCGAGACGGTGGCAACTAAAACATTGATATGGACTTCAGGAGTTACAGGCAGGGAGATTAAGGGATTACCCGCCGAGATACTTGGAAGAGGAAGAAGAATAATGGTTGATGAATTTAATAAAGTACAAGGCGCTCAAAATATCTATGCTATCGGCGATATTTGTTTGCAAACAAGCGACAAAAATTATCCCAACGGGCATCCGCAATTAGCCCAGGTGGCGATACAGCAGGGAACGCTGCTTGCAAAAAATTTCAAAAGACTGTCGGATGGTAAAACCATGAAACCGTTTAGCTACGTAAATAAAGGCAGTATGGCGATTATTTCGAAATATGAGGCTGTAGCCGATTTACCTAAAGTTTCCTTTGCAGGTTTTTTCGCATGGCTTATCTGGCTATTTGTTCACATTATTCCGTTGGTTGGTTTTAGAAATAAAGTTGAAATTGCTTTTAGTTGGTTTTGGTCTTTCATTACTAATAATCCCACCCTGCGTTTGATAATACGGCCAAGGGACGAGAAATAACAGGTAAGAACATTTATTTTTAATCCGTTAATTTTGACTCTAATATGAAAGCAGCAATTATTAATCAATTTGGAGAAGCAGATGAATTTCAGATACGTGAAGTGCCAAAACCCAAAATAAACGAGAACCAGGTATTACTAAAAGTGGCAGCCGTTGGAATCAATCCTGTCGATACGAAGGTAAGAGCTGGCACAAGCGGCATGTCCAAATATGTTCAATTTCCCGCCATTTTGGGCTGGGATGTTAGTGGAATTATAGAAGCCATTGGAAAAAACGTAGTTGGATTTAATATAGGCGATTCTGTATTTGGGTGTATTGGATTTCCCGGCCCTGGCAAAGGCTACGCAGAGTTTGCCGCGGCGGATCCCCACATGCTTGCGAAGAAACCGCATAATATTTCGTTTGAAGAAGCTGCAGCCGTTCCGATTGCCGGATTAACAGCGTACCAGGCGATAAATGAACACCTTAAAGTCTCCTCAGGACAAAAGATTTTGATACAGGCAGCAGCGGGTGGTGTAGGTCACCTTGCAGTTCAGTTTGCAAAGATGAATGGTGCTTACGTAATTGGTACCGCTTCAGATAAAAATGAAAAGTTTTTGAAGTCGCTCGGGGTCGATCAGTTTATTGATTATAAGAAGAAAAATTTTGAAAAGATAGTCAGCGGACTTGACGCAGTTTTGGATGCCATGGGTGGAGATGTGTTATACCGGTCTCTTTCTTGTGTAAAGCCCGGTGGAACAGTTGTATGCCTTCCGTCATATACCAAAGATGATCCAAAGGCAATAGAACTGGCAAAAAAATATGGAGTGAAATTGCTGTGGCCCATGATGTACACCGATAGTAAGCAAATAAAAACAATCGCTGAGCTGCTGGAGCAAAAAAAAATAAAAGTATTTATTGATAAAGTATTTATTCTGGACCAGGTAGCCTGGGCCCACAAAGCTGTGGAAACACATGGCACAAAGGGTAAAGTGGTGGTAAGGATTAACTAAATGGATGTTATAACTAGTCCGCAGGACTGGAAATATAGCAGTTCAAGATGTTTTCGTGGATTGAAAGGATTGATTGATTTAAAATATAGTTCATAAATATGGCACAATAAGGCCGGACGCAATGCCACGCCTCATTCTTGCGCCAAAAGGGGGTGGAATTCTCTATCCCAATACAATTACACATTATTTAATTATGCAGAAATAAAACAACGTGAACAAATTCATAATACTTGTTTATCTCATTTTGCTCTTCTCGGCATCTTGTAAATCTCAAAATAATAGTTCGTTGAAAAAAAGTGATAATATTTCGCAGGCAAAATTATTAAACGACAAGGCCTTAAAACTATCTGCGGATAATTGCGATAAAGATTCCATTGAAAAATCAATAAAATTGTTCGAGCAGGCTATAAAGTTAGATAATACAGTGCCTGTTTTTTATAGTAATGAATCAGAAATGTATTGCAACTTAAGAAAATACCAGGATGCGATAAAAGTATTGAATCGCTTTCTGTATAACTTTCCTTCAAATCCCGCATTGGAGACGCTTAAAGGGCATATATTCGAGAGAGCTGGTAACATGGACTCTGCTATGGCGTCTTATTTGGATGTAATTAAA
>Ga0134126_10010080_pt1 | contig 11907 bp, 11 predicted proteins | sample KB31752_FD_96881 | JGI IMG/M metagenome (GOLD analysis project Ga0134126, IMG submission 96881) | Terrestrial soil microbial communities with excess Nitrogen fertilizer from Kellogg Biological Station, Michigan, USA - KB3-175-2 | ecosystem: Environmental > Terrestrial > Soil > Unclassified ...
CGCGGCCTCCGGGCGTACGGGCTGTGCAAGCCCGGTGCCGAGCAGCGCATCGACGATCACATCGGCTTCTCCAAGAAGGCTCCGCTCGAATGCCGGCACGCGCCCGCCGCTTGCCGTCCAATCGGCGTGCGCCTGGCGTGCCTCACCCGTGAGACGCTCGGGCGCCGCCGCCGCGAGCACGCTCACCGTGAGCCCGGCCGCCTGCGCGAAGCGCGCGAGAACATAACCGTCTCCGCCATTGTTGCCGCCGCCGCAGACGATCACGATTCGGTGGCACCTCGGCCAGCGGGTGCGCAGGTACCTGAGCGCCGCCTCTCCCGCGCGCTTCATCAGCGTGTAACCGGAGACGTTCAGCTCGCGAATCGCATAGGCATCGAGCGCCCGCACCTGGGACGCGGAGTAGAGCGAGACGGGGAGAGCCATGGCCTGATTATACTTTCCCGATGCAGCCCGACCGCGATTTTGCCGAGCTCGACCTCGAGGCGCTGAAACGCGACATCGCCGCGCGGGCGCGCGAGCTGGGTTTCGACGCGCTCGGCGTGAGCGGTGTCGAGCTCGAGGAGGATGAGCGACGCCTCAACGAGTGGCTCGCGGCGGGGTATCACGGCGCGATGGGATACATGGAGCGCCACGGGACGAAGCGCAGCCGCCCCGCGGAGCTCGCACCGGGGAGCGTGCGCGCGATCTGCGTGCGCATGAACTACTGGCCGGCTGAGGCGCGCGAGCCGTTTGGCGCGCTCGCCGATGCCGAATGCGGCTACGTCTCCCGCTATGCGCTCGGCCGCGACTATCACAAGGTCATGCGCCGGGGACTCGCGCGGCTCGCCGAGGAGCTCGGCGAGCGCATCGGTCCGTACGGCTATCGCGTTTGCGTCGACAGCGCGCCCGTGCTCGAGAAGGCGCTCGCGCGCGCGGCCGGCCTCGGCTGGATCGGCAAGCACACGAACCTGCTGGCGCGCGATGCCGGTTCCTGGTTCTTCCTTGGCGAGATTCTCACCGATCTGCCGCTGCCGATCGATGCCGCCGCGAGCGGCCACTGCGGGACCTGCGAGGCGTGCATCGAGGCCTGTCCGACGCGCGCGATCCTCGGGCCGCAGCGGCTCGATGCGCGGCGGTGCATCGCGTATCTCACGATCGAGAACCCGGGTCCGATCCCCACGGAGTTCCGCGAGGCGATCGGCAACCGCATCTACGGCTGCGACGACTGTCAGCTCGTCTGCCCGTGGAACAAGTTCGCCCGCGACGCGAGCCACCCGGATTTCAAGGTGCGCCACGAACTCGATGCGCCGCGGCTCACGGAGCTCTTCGCCTGGACCAAGGCGGAGTTCGACGAGCGGATGCGCGGCTCGGCGATCTACCGGATCGGCTACGAGCGCTGGTCGAGGAATGTCGCGGTGGCGCTGGCCAATGCGCCCCACTCGCCGGGAGTCATCGCTGCGCTCGAGCAGCGACGGCACGACCCATCGCCGCTCGTGCGCGAGCACGTCGAGTGGGCGCTCGCGCGGCAGCACTCTGAGGCACGTCCCCGCGCCTCTCCGGCGCGGCCGCCCTCAGCGGATGACCTGAAGGTTATCGATTAGCCGTGCGCGGCCGAGGCGCGCCGCCACGAGGATGACCAGTTCCCGCGAACCGGGCACTGGCATGGCGAGATCTCGCGCTCGAACCGACAGGTATTCCGGACGGAACCCCGCGCTCGCGAGCGCCTCGCGGCCTGAGCGCTCGATCGCCGCATAATCCGACCCGCCAGCCTCGAGCCGGCCGGCGGCGCGCTTGAGCTCGGCGAAGATCCGCGGCGCGATCCGCCGCTCCTCCACCGTCAGATATTGATTGCGCGAGCTCATGGCGAGGCCGTCGCTCTCGCGCACGGTCGGCGCCCCGACGATCTCGACGGGCATGCGGAGGTCCGCCGCCATGCGCCGGATGATCGCGAGCTGCTGGTAGTCCTTCTCGCCGAACACGGCCACATCCGGCTCGACGATGTTGAAGAGCTTCGCGACGACCGTCGCGACGCCCTGGAAGTGCCCGGGACGAAACTCGCCGTCGAGCATCGTCGAGAGCTCCGGAACCTCGATCCGCGTCGAGGCGGCGTAGCCCGCGGGGTAGATTTCCGCAACATCGGGCATGAACAGCAGATGGCAGCCCGCCGCCGTGAGCATCACCTCGTCCTCGCGGGGCGTGCGCGGATAGTGCGCGAAGTCCTCGTTCGGCCCGAACTGCATCGGATTGACGAACAGGCTCGCGACGAATCGCTGCCCGAGCCGGCCTGCCACTTCCATGAGGCTCCGGTGACCGGCGTGGAGATTTCCCATCGTCGGGACGAAGGCGATGCGCTCTCGCTCCCGATGCCAGGTCCGCACGCGCTCGCGCACGGCATCGATGGATGTCAGGACTTCCACTTAGGCACCGCGCTCACCGCAGCTCCTAGAAGATAGTGTTCAGAAGCAGTGCTCGGGTGCAGGATACTCACCCGATTTGACGGCGCGCACGTAGCGCTCGAGCGCCGCGAGATTCGTACCGGCACCGTCGAGGAAGTTGCGAACGAACTTCGGCTTGCGCCCGGTCGTGATATCGAGCACGTCGTAGAGCACGAGAATCTGTCCGTCGGTTCGCGGTCCGGCGCCTATGCCGATCACGGGCACTTTGAGCTCCGCGGTGATCGACTCTCCCAGCGGTGCGGGGATGCACTCGAGCAGCACGATGTCCGCGCCCGCCTGCTCGAGATCCTTCGCGCTGCGCAGCATCTGCTCCGCGGCGCTCTCTTGGCGCCCCTGCACACGAAAGCCGCCCGTCTTGTGCACCGACTGGGGTTTCAGGCCGAGGTGAGCGCACACGGCGATGTCGTGGCCGGCGAGGAACTCGACGATATCCACCTGGCTCGCCCCGCTCTCGAGCTTCACCATCTTCGCCCCACCCTCCTGCATCAGACGCACGGAGTTTGCGAGCGCCTGCTCCTTCGAGGGATAGCTCATGAAGGGCAGGTCCGCCATGAGAAACGGGCGGTGCAGACCTCGGGCGACCGCGCGGCAGTGATAGACGATGTCGTTCATCGTCACGGGCACGGTCGTGTCGTGGCCCTGGATGACCATCCCGAGCGAGTCCCCGACGAGCACCACGTCCGCGCCCGCCGCGTCCACGAGCACGGCGAAACTCGCGTCGTAGCAGGTGAGCGCGGCGATCTTCTCCCCGCTCGCCTTCATGCTCTGGAGCGTCGCGAGGGTGACCGGCGGGCGCGCGGAGCCGCGCATCTGCAGTTGTGTGTACATGGAGCTCAGAGCGTACGCGAGCGCAGTGGATTGTAATACAGGCGCCCGCGCTTCATCCGGCCGATCGCCGCGAGCAGCTCGTCGTAATCCGCCTGGTTGCTGACCGGATCGATCGAGGCCGCATTGACGATGAGAAGCGGCGCCGCCTCGTAATCGTGAAAGAACCTCGCATACGCCTCGTTGAGCCGCTCGAGGTAGTTGCGGTCGATCTGACGCTCGTACTCGATACCGCGCCGTGCGATGCGCTCCATCAGCACATCGACGGGAGCCTGCAGGTACAGGACGAGGTCCGGCTTGGGAGCCGCGATATCGAGCTTCGCGTACACCTGCTCGTAGAGTGCGAGCTCCGCCTCATCGAGCGTGACGGTCGCAAACAGCCGATCCTTCTCGAGCAGGTAGTCCGCGACGCGCACGGGCGCGAAGAGGTCCTGCTGGTTGAGAGCGGCAAGTTGCTGCGCGCGCTGAAAGAGGAAATAGAGCTGTGCAGGGAGCGCACCGGCGCTCGGATTGCGATAGAAGCGCTCGAGAAAGGGATTCGCGGAGGCCTGCTCGAAGACCGGCTCGGCCGAGAGGCTCTCGCAGAGCCGTCGTGCGAGGCTCGTCTTGCCGACGCCGATCGGTCCCTCTATGGCGACAAAACGAAAGTTCGGAGCGGTGGTCATGCGGTGCGAGCGGTGCGGGTACGTTGCGCGCGTGCGGCGTGAGCGTCGACGGACTCCTGGTCCGCGTCAAGGACCCGGATCAACTGAGCCGAGACCCGCTGCTTGAGAGCCGCCACGCGGCCGCTTCCCGGAACGTCGAGATCGGGGGCAACGTCCGCCAGAGGATACAGAACGAAGGCGCGCTCCAATATCCCCGGATGCGGCAAGGTGAGCGCGCGCTCGCTCGATCGCTCGCGGGCGTAGACGAGCAGGTCGAGGTCGAGGATGCGCGGCCCCCAGCGTTCGTGTTTCCCCGGGCGCCCAGCGGTCCGCTCGAGCGCGTGGAGCTCCGTGAGCAGTGCGCGCGGCGAGAGCAGCGTAAGCACGCCTGCCACCGCATTCACGTAGTCCGGCTGATCGGCTGGGCCGAGCGGAGGCGAGCCGTACAGCCTCGACCGCAGTACGAGCCGCACCCCTTCGATCGCCGCGATGCGATCGAGCGCACCGAGCACCTGGGCACGCGGATCGGAGAGATTGCTGCCGATGCCGATATAGGCCGGCTGCCAGATCGGGGCCGCGGTCACGTTCGTTCAGCTCGGGGTCGCGGGTCTTGCGGTGCCCCGCCTGCGTCGTCGGCGCGGTCCCCGTCGAATGCCCTCGCGCCGCGGGGCGCCCGCACCCGAAAGCGCGTCCGCCATCTGCTCGCGCTCGACGGCCGGGGCCTGCTGAACGCGCGTCCACCACTCCGCCATCTCGCGCGGGGCGAGGCCGTGTTCGGCTCTGAGAAGCAGCAGATCAAACGCCGCTCGGAAGCGCGGATGCTCGAGCAACCGCAGGGAGCGCCGTCCGCGCGGATGCTCGAGCCGCGGCTGAAGCGAGAACATCTCGCGCACGCCGAGCGCGAAGCGTCGCGGAATTGCGATCTCCGCCTGCGCTTCCCTGACCGCCCGGTCGCAGGCATCGAGGATGCTTCCGAGGTCGTGCCAGCGCTCGGGAGGGGAGCTCTCGATCACCCGGGCGATCGGACCGTAGAGCAGCAGGGCGAAGAGAAAGGTCGGCGTTACGGGTTTGTCTTCGGCGACCCGACGATCGGTATTGATAAGCCCCTGCACGAGCAGCCGCTCGACGAGCCCGCCCGCGTGCGCTGACAGATAGGCATCCACGGTCGGAAGCAGCGCAGCGAGCAGGCCGCGGCGGCGGAGCACTTCGAGGCTCCGCGCGCCATGCCCCGTCAGAAAGAGCTTCAGCGTCTCATCGAAGAGCCGCGCGGAAGGGACGCTCGCCAGCAGCTCCCGCAACCGTCCGAGCGGCTCGGCCGTCTCAGGAGCGAGCCCGAAGCCGAGCTTCGCCTCGAAGCGCGCCGCGCGCAGCATGCGTACCGGGTCCTCGCGATAGCGCGTCTCCGGGTCGCCGATCAGCCGCAGCGTGCGCGAGCCGATGTCGCCGGCTCCGCCGACGTAATCCCAAAGCGAGAAGTCCGCGATGTTGTAGTAGAGCGCGTTCGCGGTGAAATCGCGCCGCCACACGTCGGCATCGATCGAGCCGTAGACGTTGTCGCGCAAGATGCGGCCCGTCTCGTCCACTTCGCGCTCGGTCTCGTCCAGCACTTCGATGCGAGCGCCGGTGCTCGCCAGTTCCGCCTCGATCGATTCGTCGACCTCCGGCCCCTCCCCCTCCTCCGGGTCCACATCCGGGATCGGCTCCTCGCCCTGCGACGGCGCAGTCGCCGCGCGGAACGTTGCCACCTCGATCGTTTCGCGCCCGAAAAAAACGTGTGCGAGACGGAAACGGCGCCCCACAAGCCGGCAGTTGCGGAAGAGCCTCTTCACCTGCTCCGGCAACGCATCGGTCGCCACGTCGAAGTCTTTCGGCGTAATCCCGAGCATCAGGTCGCGCACGCAGCCGCCGACGAGAAAGCCCTGAAAGCCGCCGTCACGCAGCCGATAGAGCACGCGCAGGGCGTTGGGCGAGATCGCGGAACGGGAAATCGTGTGCTCGGCCCGCGGGATGACACGGGGCGAAGCAGGCGCCGGCTCGGGCGCGACAGGGGGGTTCAATGCACTGACTTTCGGCTTGAGCATCTGGGCAAGCGCCCTATAATACCGCGCGCCTCCCTTCGAGGCCCCAAGCCTCGCTCCCTTCGTCTAGAGGCCTAGGACATAGCCCTCTCAAGGCTGTAACACGGGTTCGAATCCCGTAGGGAGCGCCAATAAATCAAGGACTTGCGATTTGGGCGCGGGGCCCAATTTCGACATCGGACAGTTTTCGGCCAGTTTGCGCCTCGGTCGCCAGTGGATACGGGAGGCCTGATTCCGGATCCGGCCCGACGCGAATCCGCGCCCGCTCGAGAAGGAGCGTGGGCCGGCCAGCCGCGTATTTCGATTTCATAGGACACAGATGCTTTCCACTTCCAACCTCGCGATCCAGTTCGGTGCCAAACCCCTGTTCGAATCCGTCACTGTCAAATTCTCCGATAGCAACCGCTATGGCCTGATCGGGGCGAACGGCTGCGGCAAATCCACCCTCATGAAAGTCCTCAGCGGTGACCTGGAGCAGACCGCGGGCGATGTCATGCTGCAGGCGGGCCTGCGGCTCGGGAAGCTCAATCAGAATCAGTTCGCCTACGAGGGCGAACGCGTGCTCGATGTCGTGATGCAAGGACACGTAGAGATGTGGCAGGCGATGCAGGAGCGCGACCTCATCTATGCCAATGCGGACGCCACCGACAACGATTATGTGAAGGCTGCCGAGCTCGAAGGGAAGTTTGCCGAGTACGGTGGTTACGACGCAGAAGCCCGCGCCGGCCGCATCCTGACCGACGCCGGTGTCCCCGAGTCTCTGCACGAGCGGACGATGCGCGAAGTAGCGCCGGGCCTGAAGCTGCGTGTGCTGCTCGCACAGGCTCTGTTCTCGAAGCCCGACGTGCTGCTGCTCGATGAGCCGACGAACAATCTGGATATCCATTCCATCCGTTGGCTCGAGGGCGTGCTCAACGATTACGACGCCACGATGATCATCATCAGCCATGACCGCCACTTCCTGAACCGGGTATGCACGCACATCGCAGACCTGGATTTCCAGCAGCTGAGAGTCTATCCGGGCAACTATGATGATTTCATGCTGGCCTCGGTGCAGGCGCGCCAGCGAGTCGAAGCGGCGAACGCCAAGGCCCAGGACCGCATCTCCGATCTGCAGGAGTTCGTTCGCCGGTTTTCCGCCAATGCGTCCAAGTCTCGACAGGCCACCTCGCGCAAGAGACAGATCGAGAAGATCAAGATCGAGGACATCCGGCCGTCATCGCGCCAGAACCTGTACATCCGCTTTGAGCAGGGCAAGAAGCTATTCCGCTCGGCGGTCTCCGTGGAGGACCTGAGCTTCCGATATCCGGACTCGAGCGTTGAGGTACTGAGAAACATCAGCTTCACCGTAGAAGCCGGCGAGCGCATCGCCATCATCGGTCCCAACGGCATAGGCAAGACGACGCTGATGCGCTGCCTCGCCGGCGAGCTTGCACCCACCGCCGGGCGCATCGAGTGGGTGGAAAACGCGCAGCCCGGCTACATGCCGCAGGACCCGCAGGCCGAGTTCGCCACGACGATGGACCTGCACGCCTGGATGTCCGAGTGGACGGGCAAAGCAGACGACGAGCAGATCGTGCGCGCGACGCTGGGCCGGCTGCTGTTTTCCGGAGATGAGACCCGCAAGTCGGTGCGGGTACTGTCGGGCGGCGAGAAGGGCCGCATGATCTACGGCAAGCTGATGCTCACGAAGCCCAATGTGCTGCTGATGGACGAGCCCACAAACCATATGGACATGGAAACCATCGAATCGCTGCAGATCGGCCTGGAACAGTACGCGGGGACGATGATCTTCGTTTCGCACGACCGGGAGTTCGTCAGCAGCCTCGCGACGCGCATCATCGAGCTGCGGCCCGGTGGCGGCATTGGTGACTTCAGCGGGAGCTACGACGAATATCTGCATGCACAGGGCATCGAGGTCGGCGGGTGAAGATTCCCAAAGGCCTGCAGCCCTTGATCGACGACGGCGTCATCGATGAAGTCATCCGCCCACTGAAGAGCGGCAAGGAAGCAACCGTCTACGTGGTGCGCTCAGGCACGGACCTTCGCTGTGCGAAGGTCTATCGGGACATGACACAACGTAGTTTCCAGAGGCGCGCGCAGTACCAGGAAGGACGCAAGGTCCGGGGCAGCCGCGAGACTCGGGCGATGAGCCGGAACTCGCGGTTCGGTCGCAGAGAACAGGAGCACGAATGGAAGAACGCCGAGGTCGACGCGCTCTACCGACTCGTTGCAGCCGGCGTGCGGGTACCGAAGCCGTTCGGATATTTCAACGATGTCCTGGTCATGGAACTCGTGACGGACGCCTCAGGAAATCCAGCGCCCCGACTCGGAGAGGTCGACCTTCCGCCGGATACCGCTCGTGAGTATCACGGCTTTCTCATCGAGCAGATAGTGCGCATGCTGAGCATCGGGCTCATCCACGGCGATCTCTCCGAATTCAACGTGCTCCTGGCACCCGAAGGCCCGGTAATCATTGACCTGCCACAGGTCGTCAATGCAGCCGGTAACAACGGCGCATTCGCGATGCTCGAGCGGGACACGAACAACATCAGATCCACGCTCGGCCGGTTTGCGCCCCAGCTGCTGGAAACCGAGTTTGCGCGGGAGATGTGGGCGCTCTACGAAAAAGGTGAGCTGCTCGCAGAGAGCAAACTAACCGGTATCTTCGTTCGCGAAGATGCGCCTGCCGACTCTCGCAGTGTGATACGCGCGATCGACGATGCCCGGGAAGAAGCAATGCGCCGGCAGCTCGGCCGACAAGGCCAGATCGAATAAACCGTGAGCCCGAACGCCGGCCGCGGTCACGCCCGGATACAGCAAGCGAGCACGTGGGGCCGAAGCAGTGTAGTCTCCAGTCCTGGATGGTGCCGACCAATGAGAGCCACAGTCGAGTTCCGAGGGTGATATGCCTGAGAAGAAATCCGAAGTCCTCGCAGTCCGGGACAAGCCCGGCGAGTCCTTCTTCAGCGTTCGCATTCTCGATGCTCAGGGCAGCGAGCTCTCACGGACGCAGGAGCCAACCCTGCATGCGGCTCTTCTGAGCGCTCGACAGCGCTTGCGCGAGCGAATCCAGGTCGAGGCCGGGGCACACAAGGCCGAGGTCAGCACGGCCAAAGGGCTGATCTATGACGTGTTCGCAGAGCAATCCCCAGGCGCCCCACGCGACGAGCAGCCACGCGACTGAGCAATCAGAGCCCGTTCAGGCTCAGTTCATTTGCACAGCCGTAGCGCTTCCCTCAGCGGCTCGGCGATCGCCTCGATCGATTCGCTCATAGCTCCTCAGGCGTGGCATCCGTTGCCTGAGTGAGCGCACTCTCCTCGGCCTTGATGCGCTCGTAGATTTCCTCGCGATGTACGGCAACGCTCTTCGGCGCGTTGATTCCGATGCGGACTTGGTTGCCTTTGACCCCTAGTACGGTCACGGTGACCTCGTTACCGATCATGATTGTCTCGCCGATGCGGCGCGTGAGGATGAGCATTCATTGTCTCCATCGTTATTATGTCCGGCCATCTTTGGCCGTTGTTTAGACACTGTAGCTGAAGCGGCGCCGCATGGCGAATACGCGGCGCAGGATTGAAAAGGGGGTCGCCCGGACGTTCGGAAATGTTCAATTCAACGACTGCGTGCCGGAAGGGGCCCCGGCCGGATCGTGACGAGCGAGGCCGGTCCCGTCACTGATCGAGTCCAGACGCCGGTCTGGTGCCGTTGCCACTGACCATCGCTCTCGAGAAGGGAGAAATCGGGCGCCAATCCGAGGCAGTAGGAGGAGACCTACGCCCGTATGGACGGTGCGCGAGGTTGGTACGTGGTAGGGTATCTAATGCATGACGCCTAAGACCCACAGCCATAGGGAAGAAATACAGCAAAGCGAGGAGCGTTTCAGGCTCCTCGTCGAGAGCGTCAGAGATTATGCGATTTTCATGCTCGATCCAGACGGGCATGTGCTCACCTGGAATGCCGGCGCCGAGCGCTTCAAGGGATACCGCGCCGGGGAGATCATCGGGCAGCACTTCTCGGTCTTTTACCCGGCTGAGGCGAGGCAGAACCGGTGGCCCGAACATGAACTGGAAATCGCCGCAGAGACAGGCGTATTCGAAGATGAGGGCTGGCGCGTCAGGAAAGACGGAACACTCTTCTGGGCGAACGTAGTCATCACGGCGCTGCGAGCACCCGACGGGAAGCTTTTGGGATACGCCAAGGTCACGCGGGATCTTACGCAACGACGTGCTCACGAAGAGGAATTGCGGCGCAGCGAAGAGCGTTTTCGCCTCCTCGTCGAAGGCGTGGCCGAATACGCCATCTTCATGCTCGATCCCAACGGCAGGGTTTCTACCTGGAACAGCGGAGCTCAGCGGATCAAGGGCTACACTGCGGACGAGATCATCGGGCAGCATTTTTCGATCTTTTATCCGCAGGATGTGAGAGAGAGCGGATGGACCGACCACGAGCTACAGATAGCTGCGGAAAAGGGTACCTTCGTCGATACCGGATGGCGTCTGCGCAAGGACGGAACGAAGTTTTGGGCCAATGTCACGATCACCGCCCTTCGCGATGATACCGGCCGCCTCATCGGCTACGCCAAGCTCACCCGGGATATGTCGGAGGCCAAGCGGGCCGAGGCCCTGCAGCTCGTCAATGAGCAGCGCGAGGACATGTTGGATGCAGAGAGAAGTGCGCGGATGGCTGCGCAGCGCGCAACTCGCATCAAGGACGAATTCCTCGCGACGCTTTCGCACGAACTGCGCACGCCGCTGAGCGCCATTCTTGGCTGGACTCAAGTGCTGTTGAAAGGCGAGTCGCCCAGGGGACCCGACGAGCAGAAGCGCGCCATCGAGGTCATTGACCGCAACGCGCGCGCCCAGATTCAACTCATCGACGATCTGCTGGACCTGAGCCGCATCATGGCGGGCAAAATTCGGCTCAATCTCGATCAGGTTTCATTTGCAAGTGTCATTCAGGCCGCCGTCGACTCCGCTAAGCCCTCGGCAGACGCCAAGGGCATCCGCCTGATCGCGATCTTGGGTGCAAGCCACGACATCGTCAGCGCCGACAGTGGCCGCCTGCAGCAAGTCGTGTGGAACCTCCTGACCAACGCGATCAAATTCACTCCGAAGGGAGGGCAAGTACAAGTAGTGCTTCAACAGGTAAATTCGCACCTTGAACTGAGCGTCAGCGACACCGGGATTGGCATTCCGGCAAGTTATCTTCCCTATGTCTTCGATCGATTCTCGCAAAAAGACAGCTCGACAACGAGGAACTTCGGTGGTCTGGGGTTGGGGCTAGCGATTTGCAAGCAGCTGGTGGAACTGCATGCCGGCTCGATAAAGGCTGCGAGCCAGGGCGAAGGCAAGGGAGCCACCTTTACCGTCCAACTGCCCGTATCGATTGTTAAAGTGAGAGATGGAAGCTCTCGTGTCCATCCGACAACCGAGATTCAATCAGCAGAGATGCAAGGACTTCCACGACTCGAAGCCGTGCATGTATTCGTCATCGACGATGAACCCGATGCGCGCGACCTGATAAGAAGGGTGCTGGAAGATCAGGGTGCCCAGGTGACGACTTTCGAGTCGGCGCAGGAGGCGCTTGTCACGCTAAAGACGACGAGGCCGACGATCATCCTTTGCGATGTGGGCATGCCAAAGATGGACGGCTATCAGCTGATCCGGACATTGCGCGCCGAGGAGTCTCGCAGCGATCGGGTACCAGCACTCGCTCTCACTGCGTTCGCGAGAGCGGAAGATAGAAAGCGCTCTCTTGTCGCCGGTTATCAAGCTCATTTAGCCAAGCCCTTCGACGTTGGCGAGCTCATCCTCGTGATCGCGGACTTGGTGGGAAGAAGTCAGGCCACCGGGCCTTCCAGGCTGAGCGGGGCACCGTAACCATCGGAGCCTCGCGGCAGATTCAGTACTCTGCCTCTATAC
>Ga0134126_10010081_pt1 | contig 11907 bp, 13 predicted proteins | sample KB31752_FD_96881 | JGI IMG/M metagenome (GOLD analysis project Ga0134126, IMG submission 96881) | Terrestrial soil microbial communities with excess Nitrogen fertilizer from Kellogg Biological Station, Michigan, USA - KB3-175-2 | ecosystem: Environmental > Terrestrial > Soil > Unclassified ...
AAAATTCTTTTGTTTGTAAATCTTTGTTGATTCTGAAAAAATGTGAAGCATAAGCCAAGCCCAATAAACGAGGCATTTGCCCAGCAGTAGGAGAAATATCGGCTGAAGAGTTTTTACGATTTACAAGGTCTAAAAAATTGCCATGTTCATCTAAAAAGGGTGTAGTAAAGTGTCCACCCATTTGTCTGCCACCACTCATAGGGTCGTGGTTAGCATCAGGGTGTCCGTATAATCCTGCAAAATATTGTTCAAGCGATAAAGCACCTATGGCCATCATAAATGTTTGATCGCGATAGTAACCACTTCTAAAATCGCCCGGTTTAAAAACCTTAGCCATAGCCATTTGGGCAACCTCTTTACCGGCGCCAAAAATGCCAAACTTGCCCTTGCCCGTCAGCACCTCTTTACAACACAATAAACTGGTTTGACGGCTTTCGTTTACAATACGAAAATCGTTTAAAACTGCTTGTTTAAATCCTTCAAAACTCAACCCCGTAGAGGCTTTCAAAGCTTCGCTGCTCATGATATAAAATTTTGACTAATATAAATAATTTTAGTCATTAGTCAAGGTGCATTTGTCGAAAACTGTTTGTTACTTTTGCGTTAATGAAAAAACTGACCATTTACCATAATCCGCGCTGTTCTAAAAGCCGTAAAGCCCTTGAAACCCTTACCGAAAAAGGTAATAAGGTTGAAATTGTAGAATATTTAAAAACACCGCTTACCAAAAAAGAACTGAAAAATTTATTGATGAAACTGAACATGAAACCGCTGGAGGTTATCAGAACAAATGAGGAAATTTTTAAGAAAAAATTTGCGAATAAAAAGTTTAACGATGATGAGTGGATTCAGATCCTGATTGAAAACCCTATTTTATTGCAACGCCCTATTGTGGCAAGTGATTATAAGGCAGAGATTATGCGCGACTAAAACTCGTGCTCGTTCATTTTACGCCACAGCATATCTTTTAATTGCATAATGTTTTTCTCGGTATGAGAAGAGAAGAACATAAACTCAATGGCGCTTTTACCTTTAAGGCGTTTTTTTATATCGGCAGTCATTTCTTTTTCTAATTCTGCATCCAGTAAATCAGCTTTCGAAATGGCTAAAACTCTTTGTTTATCAAGTAACTCGGGGTTAAACTGTTTTAACTCGTTTAATAAAATTTTATACTCGTCAACAATATCTTTTGCATCAGCTGGCACTAAAAATAGTAACACCGAGTTTCTTTCTATATGACGTAAAAAGCGTAAGCCAAGTCCTTTACCTTCGTGTGCACCTTCAATAATTCCGGGTATATCGGCAACTACAAACGATTTATAATCGCGGTATTTTACAATGCCTAAGTTTGGTACAAGGGTGGTAAAAGGGTAGTTTGCAATTTCAGGTTTTGCAGCCGAGATTACAGAAAGTAAAGTTGATTTACCTGCATTTGGGAAGCCAACCAAACCAACATCGGCAAGCACTTTAAGTTCAAGTACTTTCCATTCATCTTTTCCATCTTCGCCGGGTTGTGCAAAATGTGGGGTTTGGCGTGTAGGACTTTTAAAATGATGATTGCCTTGTCCGCCACGGCCACCGGGTACTAATATAATTTCTTGTCCGTCTTCGGTAATTTCGCATTCCAATCTTCCGCTTTCAACATCACGGGCAATGGTTCCTAAGGGTACTTCTAAAATTTCATCTACACCTTGTTTACCACTACGCAATGCGCTTCCGCCATTTTCGCCTTCTTTAGCAATAATGTGTTTACGGTATTTTAAGTGAAGTAAAGTCCAAAGCTGTTTATTGCCACGTAAAATAATGTGTCCACCACGACCACCATCACCACCATCGGGGCCGCCTTTAGATGTAAGCTTATCGCGATGGAAATGTATAGAGCCACTACCGCCTTTGCCGCTTCTGCAGCATATTTTTACATAATCAATAAAGTTTTTATCCACGGAAGAGAGGTCGTTTTATTTTCTTTTTTTAGAAGATTTTTTGATTGGTTTTTTAGCAGCCACTTTTTTCTTAGCAGGGGCTTTTTTAACCACCTTAGCTTTTGCTTTTTTAGCTACTACTTTTTTTGCTGCCTTTTTTGTTGCTACTTTTTTAACTGATTTTTTAGCAACCGGTTTAGCTTTTTTAGCTACAGCTTTCTTTTTAGGAGCAGCTTTTTTCTTAACAACAGGTTTCTTTGCTGGGGCTGCTTTTTTAGCAGGCTTAGCAACCGATTTTTTTGCTACAATGGTTTTCTTAACGGGTGCTACTGCTTTATGCACAGGTTTATCAGCATTGTTTTTTAAATGCATAGCGGGTTCATCTTCTACACTAATATCGGCAACGGTAACCATGCCATCGTAATATGGCTTTTTGGCCTGTGTTTTATTATCGATAGTAGCTACTAATAATTCAAAAATATCTTCGATGCTGCCCATGCCATAAACCGAATGGAATTTCTTCTGTTCAGAATAGTATTTTTTTAAGGGAGCAGTTTGGTTGTTGTAATTAAATATACGGCGACGAATAACATTTTCATCTCTATCATCTGCTCTGCCCGAATCGGCTCCGCGTAATAATAACCGATGTAATAATTCTTCATCATTAACTTCTAAAGCAACCATCATGCTAATAGGCGCTTTCTTTTTTTCTAATAACTCATCTAAGGCTTTTGCCTGAGCTTGTGTGCGAGGAAAACCATCAAAAATAAAACCTTTAGCTTGTGGGTTAGCATCTAGCTTGCCACCAATCATAGCAATTACAATTTCATCGCTAACAAGTTCGCCTTTATCCATAACCGATTTAGCTTGTAGGCCCAATGCGGTACCACGGCTAATTTCATCGCGCAATAAATCTCCGGTAGAAAGATGAATTAAGTTATACTTATCGCACAATCTTTTTGATTGTGTGCCTTTGCCTGCGCCCGGAGGGCCAAATAAAACGATGTTAAGCATGTTGATGAGGTTTACTATTGGTTTTGTAATTTACAGTTAAAAATATTATTGAGCTAAAACATAAATGTCTTTCAAATTTCTTCCCAAACCATCATAATCTAAACCATAACCAACCACAAAATCGTTTGGAATCTCCATACAAATATAATCTATTGGTATAGTTTTTTTGTATGCCAATGGTTTAAACAACAAGGTTGCTGTTTTTATTTGCTTTGCCTTTTTATGCTTTAATAAATCGTGTAATTTCTCTAATGTTGTGCCTGTATCTACAATGTCTTCAATAATAACAATGGTACGGTTTTCAACGTTTTCTGTTAAACCAATAATTTCGGTTACCTTACCCGTACTGCTTGTGCCCTCATACGAAGCTAACTTAACAAAAGTTATTTCACAAGGAAATTTCAGCATTTTGACCAAATCGGCAGCAAAAATAAACGAGCCATTAAGTACTACTAAAAATAATGGAAAAGAAGCTTTTAAATCGGCACTAAGGTTGTCTGCAATTTGAGAAACCCTTGTATGTATGGCCTCTGCCGTAATGTAGGGCTTAAATTGCTTGTCGTGTAAGGTTACTAAACTCATAAGATGTGCAAAAATAGCAAAATTAACCAAGTAGAAGCCATCTATAAAGGGAAACCTTACACCTTTATTTTGCGCTCATAATCTCTGATTAAGAGTACGTACCAAATTACCCCAACTGAATAGAGTAGGGCGGTAAGTAAAAATATGTTTACAAACGAAAAGCCCTGCCCGAATAAAATTTGCACCAATAAACCACTTAAAAACCAAGACCCGCTCCAAATGGCTGATGTAAGGGCACTTACAATCTCCTGATTTTTTTCGCCTACGTAGTTCATTACAATTTCGGTAGTCATTGGTCCCGCCATGTTCATTAAAGGCTGTCGCAACAGGTAACACACAACAGCAATAACTACTGATATAGACACATAATTGTAGTACTGCGTAGTTGCCAAAGCCACTAAGGATACGATGGCTAAGGACTGTGTAGCGGGTACTGCAATTTTGTAACCCACATTTCTTTTAATATTAGGAACTAACAGGGCACCCCATGCCACTAAAAATGCGGCAATGGAGCTTACTACCGAAAAACTGCCTTTATCCATGCCATGTACCTCCTGAAAAAACAGGCTTATAAAGGGGATGGTTAAACCTGCGCCTACGGCTATAATTAAAGTTGGTATAAGTGCTTTTATAATAACACCCCAATCGTACTGAGCTAAGCTGTAATTGGTTTTTTCTTTTTTCAGTTCAGTATCAGCATTAAAATCTCCTTCGTTAATGTTGGCAAGCAACAGCATTAAAATGCCCATAAAACCAAGAACAGAAAAGATTATGAGCACCATGCGCTCATTAAATAAATTTGGGTTCAAATAATCTAACAGGGCAATTACAATGCCGCTTACAATGCCTGCAAAACTCCAGGTAGAATAACTTAAGGCAATAGATGGTGTTTGATTTTGTTGAGAAGATAAACGTAAAATAAAAGGCAAAATGGGAATTTGAATGAAGGTGAACGATGCGCCCCATAGTAGTTGCGAAGCATAAATCATGGGTATGTTAGCATGTTCGGTAAAATAAATAATACACAAAGCAAAAAATGGAACACCAATGCACGAAGCGTAAAAAAAAGGTTTTACTTTTTTACCTTTAATAAAAACTCCTAAGGGTAAAGCCAATAAAAATACACCTAAAAACCTAAAAGAAATAAAGCCTGCTATTTCTTGCTTACTATAATGCAAGGTGCTTAAGTACAGTGGCAGCATGTTCATAAAAGTGGCATTTACAAGCTGTATAAAAAACTCGGCTATAATTACCAGCAGTATTTGTTTTTCAATTGATTTATAGGGTTGTAAAAAACTTAGCATGTTTAATTGAGTGCAAAAATGCAAATATTGTTTGGATGCTGCCAATGGCTTCTTAACTTTGTAGAGATGCAATTGGTGGTTAGCACATTAGCTTTTATGGGAATGCAGGCAGAACAAATAATTCTGTTGGCTCAAAAAAATAACTGGACACTTGAATTCAGTTCGGGCATGCCTTATAGGGAAGACATGGAGCAGTTTTTTTTAGATGCACCCATTAAAAAATTTGCCCATAATTATTTTCCGGCACCAAAAATTCCTTTTGTTTTAAACCTGGCAAGCTCAAATGATGAGATAAGAAACACATCTATTGCTCATTGCATAAATGGCTTAGAGCTTAGCAAAAAAGTAAGAGCTCCATTTTTCTCGGCACATGCAGGTTTTTGTGTAGATCCAAATCCAAGTGAGTTGGGTAGGAAATTAGTTCTCTCACATTCTTTCGATAGAAAAAAACATTGGCAACTTTTTTTACAGTCGTTAAAAATTGTAGCCGATAAAGCACAAACTTTAGGTTTAAATTTTTTAATAGAAAACAATGTATTGGCTGCTGTAAATGTGCACCCCGATGGAAGCAACCCTTTATTTTGTTGCGATGCTGATGAGATGTTATTAATGCTAAAAGAAGCAAATCATCCAAGCCTAGGTTTGCTTATAGATACCGCTCACTTAAAAGTATCGGCTAACACCTTGAAATTTAATGTCGATGAGGCAGTAAAAAAAATAGCGAAAAATATTTTGTGTGTTCATCATAGCGATAACGATGGAACTTTTGATACCAATGAAAAACTTGCTGCTGCTTATTGGTTTTTACCGCACATGAAAGATTTTAGTAATATTACCCATGTACTTGAAGTAAAAAAACTAACGGAAGAAGAAACTAAACATCAACTAAAAATTTTACAAAGCTGATTATGTTTACCGATTTACAAAAAAAAGTAGTAGTAATTACAGGAGGCTGCGGCTTGTTAGGCAAAACATTTGTTAAAGCGGTGCTTGATAATAAAGGCATTGCTGTGGCTGCCGATATAAATGCCGAGCAATTGGAGAAATTAAAAGCCGAAATAAACTCACCCGATTTGTTTACGGTTGTATTAGACATTACTTCTGAAACTTCTATTAAATCGGCCATTGATAACATCCAAAAAAAATATGGTAAAATAGATGCGCTGGTAAATAACGCATATCCACGCAATAAAAATTATGGCAACGATTTAGAAAAAGTTACTTATAAAGACTTTTGTGAAAACACCGATTTGCATTTGGGTGGTTACTTTTTGTGCATGCAGCAATTTGCTTTGTTTTTTAAACAACAGGGACATGGTAATGTAATTAGTATGTCATCTATTTACGGTGTTATACCGCCACGTTTTGAAGTGTATGAAGATGCAGGTTTTACCATGCCGGTAGAGTATGCCGCTATTAAATCGGGGGTTGTGCATTTAACAAAATATTTTGCCAAATACTATAAGGGCAAAAACATACGTTTTAATTGTATTAGTCCGGGCGGTATTTTAAATAATCAGGATGTAAGATTTTTAAGAAAATATAACAATTTAAGTTTAAATAAAGGAATGCTTGATAGAGAGGATATGGCAGGAACCCTGCTGTTCCTGATTTCTGAGGCTTCTCAATACATTAACGGGCAAAATATTGTGGTTGATGATGGCTTTAGTTTATAACAAAAACTAAACATTTTTTAAAGACTTTTTAGCGGCCTGTTTCTACGTAAAATTTTATTGTATATTCGCCAAGCGTGGGTAAAAATTTAGTTATCATACCAACTTATAACGAAAAAGAAAACATCCAAAAGATGGTTGAAAAAGTATTTTCGTTAAAGCCGGATTTTGATTTATTAATTATTGATGATGGCTCTCCGGATGGTACAGCAGAAATTGTAAAAACACTTCAGCAAAAATTTAACGATAGACTTCATTTAATACAAAGACAAGGCAAGCAAGGCTTAGGCACTGCATACATTGTTGGTTTTAAATGGGCTATTGAAAAAAAATACGATTACATTTTTGAAATGGATTGCGATTTTTCGCATAACCCTGATGATTTGGTACGTTTACTGCATGCTTGCGAAAATGGAGCTGACGTTGCTGTGGGGTCTCGTTACTGCAAAGGTGGTAAAGTAAAAAATTGGCCTGTTGGGCGCATATTGATGAGTTATTTTGCATCGGTATATGTGCGTTTAATTTTATGGATAAACATACGTGATACTACAGCAGGGTTTAAATGCTACAAGCGTCATGTGTTAGAAACTATAAACCTTGATAACATAAAATTTATGGGCTATGCATTTCAGATTGAAATGAAATACGCATCACTTAAAAAAGGATTTAAAATTGTTGAAGTGCCAATTACTTTTATTGATAGAGTAGAGGGTGTTTCAAAAATGAGTAGCAAAATTTTTGAAGAAGCCTTTTTGGGTGTTATTCAAATGCGCTTTGCAAAAAGATAATTCTCAATTTTTTTGAAAAAATAGTTTTTCAATTCAAAAATAAATCACATATTTGTAACAAGTTTTAGAATTATCTGCATTTCAAATTTCCCGCAGAAATAAAACACCCAAAAAATTTTAATGCAATTTTTAATTAAAAATCAAAATGTATGTTTAATGCCTTAGAGCTTTCTGAAAAGCCTTTATCCGACCTTAAAGAAATTATAAAACTATTGGGTGCCAAGCCCGACGGAACAAAAAAGCCCGATTTAGTTATACAAATTATAGAGCTGCAGGCTACCCAGCCCGAAAAAATTGATGGCATTAAGCGCGAACTTAAACATAAACATGCAGCGGCAGGGGGAGAAGAACCTAAAGCTGAAAAAGGAAAACGACCACGTAAAGTTAAGTTAGATCTTTTGCCTGAGGAAAATAAAACAGAATCGGTGGCAGATGAATCTTTTTCGGTTGAAGAACAGGTTGTTCAGGTACCTGTTGAGCCGGTAGCCCCGGTAGAACCAACAGCACCTGTAGCAGAAAAACCTGCAGAAACGCATCAACCAAAACCGGTACAAAATAATCAACAGCAACAAGGACAACCACAACAACAAAGACCACAGCACAACAATCAACAACAGGGGCAACAAGGTCAGCCACAACAAAACCGACCACAGCATAATCCAAATCAGCAACAAGGTCAGCCACAACAAAGACAACAACAAAATCCAAATCAGCAACAGCAACCTAATCAGGTTCATCAAAATAATAATCCCAACAATCCTCAACAAAACAACCAGGGGCAACAACCAAATCCGCAACAACAGCAACAACAAAGAAAAGAGGACCTATATAACTTTGATGGCATTGTAAATGTTGAAGGTGTTTTAGAAACCATGCCCGATGGTTATGGTTTTTTACGCTCGGCAGATTATAACTACTTAAGCTCGCCCGATGATGTTTATGTATCTCAATCGCAAATAAAATTATTTGGTTTAAAAACAGGTGATACTGTTACAGGAACTGTTCGTCCGCCAAAAGAAGGCGAAAAATATTTTCCATTAGTAAAGGTTGATCAAATAAACGGTCGCGACCCGGCTTGGGTTCGTGATAGGGTACCTTTCGATTATTTAACGCCATTATTCCCTTACGAAAAATTTAAATTAACAGGTCACCCGCAAGAAACACTTTCATCGCGTGTGATGGATTTGTTTTGCCCGATAGGAAAAGGACAACGTGGTTTAATTGTAGCGCAACCAAAAACAGGTAAAACTGTTTTATTAAAAGAAGTTGCCAATGCAATTGCACACAACCACCCTGAGGCATATTTAATTATATTATTAATAGATGAACGCCCTGAAGAGGTAACCGATATGGCACGTAGCGTAAAAGCTGAGGTGGTATCATCTACCTTTGATGAGCCTGCTGAAAAGCACGTGCGCATTGCCAACACCGTGCTTGAAAAAGCAAAGCGTATGGTAGAGTGCGGACACGATGTGGTGATTTTACTAGATTCTATTACTCGTTTAGCAAGGGCTTACAATACAGTAGCACCGGCATCGGGTAAAGTTTTAACGGGTGGTGTTGATGCTAGCGCTTTACACAAACCAAAACGTTTTTTTGGTGCGGCACGTAAAATAGAAAACGGTGGCTCACTTACTATATTAGCTACTGCTTTAATTGATACCGGATCGAAAATGGATGAGGTAATTTTTGAAGAGTTTAAAGGAACCGGTAACATGGAAATGCAATTAGATAGAAAAATTGCTAATAAACGCATTTACCCAGCTATTGACTTAACAGCTTCATCAACCCGCAGAGATGATTTATTAATTGATGCAAACAGCTTGCAGCGTATTTGGGTGTTGCGTAAACACCTAAGCGATATGACACCTGTTGAGGCTATGGAATTTTTACGTAGCCACATTAAAGGAACAAAATCTAACGAGGAGTTTTTAGTTAGCATGAACGGTTAATTTTTTATTGAACATGTTAAAACCAAGACCTCTTTTATTTGCCCTTGTTTATTGTGCGTTAGTTATAGCTTTTAAACTATTTGTATTTAATAGTGGTATGCAAATGACCAAGCTGGGCATGTACTCGCATATTTTATCCCTACTATTAATGACACCCTTTATTTTGCTATTGGTTTTTTTAGCGCGTAAACAATTGGGTGGCGAAATTGCAGGTAAAGTAGCCTTAATACAAGGTTTAACCTTTGTGCTGATAGCATAGGTTGTTTTATCCATCTTTAATTATGTGTTTTTTGAGCAGGCATTGGGTAGCTACATTGCTAACTACATACAAGCCGAAGGACCAAAAAGCATTTTAGCAGAAGCCGTTAAAAATGGTAAAACAGTTACTCCAGCCGAAGTAGATAAAATGGTGAAAGGTGGCATTGAAGATTTATCGGCCTTTAAAGACACAACCTCTAAACTATTTAGTATGCTAATGTTTGGCATATTTTCATCGTTTGTAGTATCTATATTTTTAAAACGTGGTGCCAATGCCTGATAAAAAAACCGTTTTAGTTACAGGTGGTGCGGGTTATATTGGCTCGCACACTATTATTGAACTGTTGGCTAACGATAATTATAATGTAATTTCGGTTGATGGTTTTTTTAATTCATCGCCAAAAGCCTACGAACAAGTACAACAAATTACGGGCAAGCAATTTAAAACCTACACCATTGATTTGTGTAATGAAAAAGAGTTTGATAAAATTTTTACCGAAAATAAAATTGACGGTGTTATACATTTTGCCGCATTTAAATCGGTTGGCGAATCGGTAGAACAACCTTTAAAATACTACCACAACAACATTGCATCTTTAGTAAACTTACTTACGCTGTGTGATAAACATAAAGTGGGTAACGTAATTTTTTCATCCTCTTGTTCGGTTTACGGTAATGTGCAAACACTACCCGTTGATGAAAACACGGTAATCCCCAAAGCAGAATCTCCTTATGCATATACCAAACAAATTGGTGAAAATATGTTGAGTGATTTTTGTAAACAACACACTGCGTTTAATGCAATTGCATTGCGTTATTTTAATCCGGTTGGTGCACATATTTCGGGTTCAATTGGCGAGTGGCCATTGGGTAAACCAAGCAACTTAGTGCCCTTAATTACAGGTGTTGCCATAGGCAAGTATCAGCAGTTAACTGTTTTGGGTGGCGATTATCAAACACGAGATGGCACTTGCATTAGAGATTATATACACGTTACCGATATTGCAAACGCACACGTTTTAGCATTAGATTATTTGTTGGCGCATAAAAACACAAATAATTATGAGGTGTTTAACCTGGGTAGCGGACAAGGCGTATCAGTACTTGAAGCCATTGCTGCATTTGAAAAAGTTTCGGGTAAAAAGTTGAATTACCATATAGGCGAACGCCGTGCAGGCGATGTTATTGCCGTTTACTCTAACAGCAGTAAAGTACAAAAAGCCTTAGGTTGGAAATGCGAACACGACATTACCAGCATGATGAAAACCGCCTGGGAGTGGGAAGTTTACCGCACCCAACACAATTTTTAAACTCAATTTCTCTACATTTATTTTTTTGTTGGCTTGCTAATAGCCCTAAGACTGGCATTGCCTTAAAAAACCTCAAAATAATACTGAAAAAAATTTGCTCATTTTTAAAAAGTAACTACATTTGCAGTCCTAAAAAGCGAAAGTAGCTCAGTTGGTAGAGCGTAACCTTGCCAAGGTTAAGGTCGCGGGTTCGAGACCCGTCTTTCGCTCAAAAAAGCCTAAAAGGCTTTTTTTATTGATATAAACATCAATTTTTGCCTGGGTGGTGGAATTGGTAGACACGCAGGACTTAAAATCCTGTGACCTTAACAGTCGTACGGGTTCAAGTCCCGTCCCGGGTACCAGCAAAATCAAGCCTTTCATAACTGAAAGGCTTTTTTTATTTCCTTTAATTTTTGGCTGGGGTGCAATAATGGGGTGCAATATTTTTTACCTGGAAAGACATTTTAGCAAAATTCCTAACCTTAGACAAATTTGTCTAAAGTTGAAATAATTAGTAGGATTTAGTTACACGAGAAAAACCCTTACCTAAAGCCCCTGCGCCAGCAACTCCTAATCCGATATTTACTAAGGTTTTATTTTTAGTAAATAATCCGACCAAAGCTAAGATACTTCCTCCAATCATGGCGTTATCAGATACCTTATCAACTGTTTCAGATTTATGTTCATCACGAGTTACTCGGTTTACAAAATGTTGGCAGTTATTTGTAAGCCAATTATATTTCTCTTTTCTTAACCAATGTGTGATTGCTCTATCAAGTATTTCATAGCTGTTGTAAAATACCTGTCTATTATCATAGAACCAATTTTCTCCGGCAGCGAAAGTTTCTAAAGTTTCTATTTCTGCCTTTTCATTTTTGTAATGATTATGGATAACCCAAATATCCCCCCAGATATCTTGTCCAAGTAAAAGTCCTGGATGAGGAACTCCAATGACAGTATTAATTTTACCTCGGTAAATTATTTTACCGGAATCTGGTGTAATAATTAATGAAGATGTAATTCCAAGTCTATTAAACTGGACTCTATTTTCAATTTCAGATTTGGTTTTTTGATATTGTAGTATTTCTTGCATGGAACAAATTTTACATCTAATTTACAAAA
>Ga0134126_10010082_pt1 | contig 11906 bp, 13 predicted proteins | sample KB31752_FD_96881 | JGI IMG/M metagenome (GOLD analysis project Ga0134126, IMG submission 96881) | Terrestrial soil microbial communities with excess Nitrogen fertilizer from Kellogg Biological Station, Michigan, USA - KB3-175-2 | ecosystem: Environmental > Terrestrial > Soil > Unclassified ...
ACCTGGATTGCCCGTATGACCGGGATAATCTGCGAGTTTGCCGCATCCCTTAAGCAAATGCAGATCACCGCCGCAAGATTGCGGTTGGCATCGCCCGGAGGCATTCGCTAGCATCGAAGCAGGCGGAAATCATGGCACAGCCCATCCCGGAAACGAGCAGCCCTGAAAAACTTGAATCTGAGAAGGCCGGATCTGAAAAAGTCCGCCCTGCACAGGTCATGCCTGAAAGAATCAGTCCGGACAAATCCAACCCGCCGCGGCTTGTTTTTGGAGAAATCCTCAGCTTCGCCTACGACACCTTTTGCAGCAATAAAGTCCGCTTTGCGCTGACCTCTCTGGGGATGGTCATTGGCACCGCCTCGCTCATCCTGGTGGTGACCATTGGAATGACTGGCAAGCAGTACATCCTGAACCAGATTCAATCCATTGGCACGAACTGGATTTACGCCGAATACCAGGGTGGAGCGCAGCGGGTCAGCAATGCCCCCGATGATCCACTGACGCTCGACGACATGAACGCCGCCCGTGAGCAAGTTCCGGGGATTGTCGCCGCTTCACCGGTGGTGCCGCTCGCTGACCGCATTCCTGTGGGAAACGGTAAGGAGCGCGACGTCCAGATCCTTGGCGTCTATCCGGAATACAGGGTGGTGCGAAACCTGGTTGTCGTCTCCGGCCGCTTTTTCGATGCACAGGACGAACAGGCACACAATAAAGTTGGCGTCATTACAGAAAAACTGGCGCGAGACCTGTACGGCTCGCCGCAGAATGCGCCGGGAAAGATCATCAAGATTAGCGGGCTTCCTTTTACCGTGATCGGGACATTCAAAGAACGAGTGGACACCTTCGGCCAGTCCGAGGTGACCGACAACACCATAGACATTCCCTACAGCGTCTCGCGCTATTTCACCGACACGTCTAAAGTGAAGCAGATTTACTTTTCCGTTACCGAACCATCCATGGTGGTGCCAGCCACTGCGCAGATCAAGCGCATCATCCAGTCCCGCCATCGGCCTGAATCGGTTTACAACGTGGAAAATCTCACGCAGCTTGTAGCCGTGGCCGAGAAAACCGCCAACGCCCTCACTTATGTGTTGCTGGGCATCGCCGCGATCGTGCTGCTGGTCAGCGGAATCGGCATCATGAACATCATGCTGGCGACGGTCAGCTCGCGCATCCGCGAAATTGGAATTCGCAAAGCCATCGGCGCCACAAACAGCGAAATCAAATTCCAATTCCTATCTGAGGCGATTCTGATTTCGGTGGGCGGCGGGTTGATCGGCGTGGTGATTGGCCTCGCCATTCCCTACTCGGTGCGTTTCCTGACTGCCTATCGGATCCCCATCTCCGGACTCTCCGCGATCGTGGCAATCGTAGTTTCGTCGCTGGTAGGGATTCTGTTCGGAACCATCCCGGCGACGAGAGCGGCGAAACTCGACCCGGTGGAGAGTTTGCGCTACGAATAAGAGTCTCGATGTGGGCGCGGGCGTCGCGCAGCACGAAGAATTGTGATTCGCCCAAAAACAAGTTAGCCGGGCTGGTTGGCCCGGCTCATCCTTGCTCTACCATCTTCGGGGTTCGGTTTGGTTCTACAGCCCCCGCAGAATCTCAATTTCAAAATCAAATTCTCAATTGTGAGACCAAAACAGACGTCACAATTTCTGGCACCATTACATGACGAGCGCAAGATTCTCCAGCTCGTGCTGCAATACAGGCATTGAGCAACCTGCCATTTCAACACGGCCGGCCGCATCAATCGCCGCTTGTGGCGAGACGCCATAACCCCGCCCCATCAGGAATACCTGCAGTAGTTCGGCAGCCTCGCGCGAATCGGCCAGTCCTCCCTGCAACAGATCGTTTCGCAGGGCTGCAAGTTCGGTTGTTGAAAATCTTTCTTTGTCTCTCATGGTCGTTATCACCTCCGACCTCATCTCTCCAACCTATTAGACTCCGCGGTACCCACGTACGTTGCATGCAATTTGGTTGCCGCAAAACCACCGCACCAGCCTATACGTGGAAATCTTCTTCATAGTTCCTTCAACCCCTTATTCTGCGTGAAGTTGCACCTAAAGAGACTTCGCTCACAAGGGGATTTTGGGATGCCCTTTGAGGCCACCAAATTGACAAATTGTGTCGTTCTGGAACATCCGCTCTCAAAAAGCACACAAAGTCACTGATTACCCAGGCAGAATTTTGGCCATACACGAAGCAGGCCTTGCAATGACCTGCCATACCGATCACTATCCATGCCGAAACACGAACTGGTCGCTGATGACAAAATTGAGCAACGAACAAGACCCGATTGATAGACAATTGGCTGCCAGATATTGCAAATGGAAGTTGCCCACGAGGACTCTCATCAGCAAAAGGTTTGCAGTGAGCGAAAACGCACCTGTTGTCAGGTTAAATTTCAGCAGGCGCACGGCACCACGGCCATGCGTCCGGTCCGCCCAAGTAAAACGTTCGTGCCAGAAAAAGTTGTGTAGAATCGCCATTTCCACGGCGGCTGCCGTGGCCGCTAAATAGTCCAAACGAAAAGCGCTTTTAAGGAGAGCCAGCGTCACCAACTGCACGCCAATCCCCAAGCCGCCCACGGCATTGAACTTCAACCAGCGCAAAATGAGGCTTCCCCAGCCTGCCCCCATTGCGGCCACTAGAGCGATTCCTCGCGATACAAGCGCCGCGTGTTGCGGACGGTGAAGAAGACGACCATGGCTGCCATTCCTGCAATACCGATCACACCTCCGAGATCGAAGAGACGATAGTGAGGGTTCAACACACGTGGCCAGCGCAGCACCGCCAGGTTCCCAACCGCGAGAAGAACCCGCAACTCCGTAGGCCCGAAACGCCAAAACGAGAGCCGGAATTCTCCCATTGCGTAGGCCACAAGATAAGACTGAATAGAGAGCAGAAGAAATCCCACCAGCAGACCAAAAGCTATGTACGGGTGCATGAGCCCTGACAGCGCCAACCCGCCCATGATGCAGAACGCGCCAAAACTGTCGATCATGTGGTCCACATAAAAGCCGTAGCGGGGGCGCTCCTGGTGGCGTACCCGGGCAAGCGTGCCATCCAGACTGTCTCCGAACCAGTTCAATGCGAGAAAGCCGATTCCCGCGATCAGCCACCAGCGGTTTCCCCGGACCAGGGCATAGCTGACCCCGGCCAACATTTGTCCTGCCAATCCCACCAAAGTGAGGTGGTCGGAGTTAATCCATCCAGGAAGGCGTACCGCAAGCCAGAGCAACGCCCTTTTCTCCAGAGCCGATAAAAAGCTCGCCTGTATGCGATTGGCGTTTTTGAAGTGCGCCTGCCGCGATTCTTTTAGTATTTTGGGATTCACCTGCTCGCAGAATTCTGTCCATGTGCCTGCCATGTGTGTTCCTCCTGCGGACAATTTGCGTTCAGGAGAAGCAGTTCACAATGCACAGTGGATAAATTCCCGGTCAACTCGCGATCATCTGAATAAAACACGGTTTTTCAAATACATACAAGCAGGCTTCGGGAAGATCAACTTTCAGGAAGGGCGATCTTTGGGTAAGCGCGGTCAAAGGCAATCCAAACCACAACGAGCACGACGAACAAAAATACGCTGGCTTCCGGTCCGGTGGGGCCTCCGGTGAGCCATTTGGGGCCGTGGAGGGAAGAATGCATCAGGCGGCCGGGAGCGAGTTGTCCGCTGTCAGGTACCGAATACAGGTAGGATTCGCTCCAATCCCATGCGGCATGAAAACCTACGGCAAACCACAAATTTCCCGTTCGCCGCAGCGTGAGGCAAAAGAACAAGCCGATGCATACGGCGCCGCAAATGCCCGGTAAACTCTCGCCCGGATTGTTGACGTGCAATGCTCCAAAAATAAGTGACAGCACCGCGGCGGCGGGCCAGAATCCTGTCTCCTGTGCCAGAGTGAACTGCGAGTAGCCGCGGACCAGGAATTCTTCATAAAACCCGACCAGAAGAAACAAGGCTCCCCAGAACGCCGCAAATTTAGCCATGCGAAAACCGTGCAGGACGAGTGGTCCAAAATGAAAAACTCCAACTACTCTCAGGCAGAGGATGAGTAAGGTGATGGCAGCCAGGCCCCAAATCACCCCCGCAACAAAGTTCTTGCGCCAGCCTTTACGGAGGAGAAATCCATAAACACCGAAGGAACGCTCCTCCATGCGGGACAGGAGCAGGGCGGGCACGAGCGCTGCCACCAGCAGTCCCGCCTCGGCGATCATCATGAGCCACAGTTGCAGGATCGGCTGCCGCACCAATTGCGAAAGAATGATCTCCACCACAAATTTCAAGACTTCATACATGCAGAAGTAGAGAAGGAGGCGCCAAACTGGCCGCAAACCATCCGGGTTCAATAGAATCCGCGATACTATGGAAGGGCTTTCTTCGTGGCGTTCCCCCGCATGAGGGGTCGAGGGGCTGGATTGCGGTACTTGATTGGAGGTTCCGGCCGCGCTTAGTTCATCCATTGCAATGGGACGCTTTCGTAAGACACGATTTCCTAGACAATTTCGAACATGGTAAAACACTCGCTCCGCCCGATGAGTAAATTCTTTACCCGTGAGCGTTTTGGACAACCGCAGATATTTGCCGGGCTTTTGCTGCTGGTTTTTCTGGGGCAGTGCATCTGGCTGGCAAGCCGTCCCAATCCCTACCGCGAAAGCAATGACGCGGAGATCGCCCGGGTGGAGACGGGGTTGGCGTTCTGGGGCAAAGGACCCGAAAGCAATGCGATTCGCGGCGTCCCGCATTCAGAAATAGGTCAGCCACCGGCGTCGGCGATGGGTGGGCCGCTGGCCTTAGAAAGAGAATCTCAGGATAAAGACCATTCCGCGCTCTGGTATTTGATCTCCGCCGCGCCGTTTTTGTTTTGTCCAACGGCCGATCTACATGGTTGCGTTGTTACTCACGCATGGCTCGCGATCGTCCCCAATTTGATTTTTGCCGTTCTGCTGGGGGCCTCGTTGTGGTATGTCGCCCGCAGGCTTTACGGAAACAACGGCGGATACATTGCACTGGCTTTCTATTGCTTTTCCCCGGGCGTGATTGTGTCCAGCGCCATGTGGTTTGCGCAGCCAGAGATGGGAGCGGCGTGGGGAGCTTTTGGCGCTATCTTCACGGCAATTGCTGTTTCGCACACGCTGTATGCGCCGCGCGAGGTTGTTTTATGGAATTGGCGGCGCATCCTGCTGCTCGGTCTGTCATTCGCGCTCGCTGTGGGATCGCAATTCTCCCTCATCATTCTCGTGCCTGTGGCGCTGCTGTTCATGCTGTATCTCGCGCCAGGCAGGAAACGCGCCGCATTTACGATCTGGCTGTCGGCCTGCGTTATCGCTTTCGGCTTGATCTTCGCCGCCTACGGATTTCATCCGGCGAAGTTTCTCGGTGCCCTGCGCCATGCGAACTTCTTTGGACTGATTTGGCAAGCCTTTACGGTCACCGAAGCCTATCTCGCCCTGTTTAGGCACCTCCTGCGACTGGGGCCGGGCGTGGTCGCCATCCTGCCCGTGGTTCTGATCGCATATGCCTACTGGCGCCGCGCCCGTTATTTTGGCAATACCGCGCCCTTGATCGTGGCCGCGCTTCTGTTCATCCTTAGCTTGGGTTCGCCACACTATCCAGGATTCGGTTTCGCGCTGATGGCCGTCCCCTTCCTGTTCGTGTTTATTTCCGGGGTCATCGCCGACTTGCTTGAAACCGAGCATCGAACGCTTGTGCTACTGACGGTAGGCGGTGTCCTGCTGGCTAGCGCTTGCGCGAATCTTTGGCAGGTGATGCATGCCATGTAAATGACTATCGCGATGACGCCTGTCACAAATATTTGCGCCGTCGCGCACCTGCCAACTCAGGGGGTATAATTTGCCCCGCGCCTATGTCAAAGAACGGAAAGAGCAAGAAAAAAGAATACCCGCCTTTTCCCATTTATTTTTGCGGTAACATTTTTAGCCAGCTACGCAGACATGGAAATGCTCTTATTTTCTGGAGCGGTTTTGCATACTGCGTCCATGAAATAGCGCGAACGTTACAGGCTTTTGCTGGCCGCATATCTTTGGCAAATCTGGGATTATCGATATTTGCTAACTTGAGTATTGCTTGGACAATAAACATGACCGTATCGGGAATATCGATAGCTCTCTATCTTAGAGAGCGCTCTGTACATAGAAAGACACGGGAAAGATTGACATCGAGAATAAAGGTGTTAGAGTTAAAAATGGATCCGAGTAGGACTTCTAGCCACCTTACCTCGAAGGGGCTTACACAGAAGGAAGACGAGTGAATCCGACTCCTCAACTCGTTACAGTCCTGACGACGCTACTATCTTTAGCTGTACTGTTGGTTGTAGTTTTTCGTCTGGTGCCATCGGTGCGTCTGGACGCATTCAGGCAAAGTATGTTTGCGTTGCGTGATGAATTATTCGATTACGCTGCCGCTGGTCATATCGGGTTTAATGATCCCGCATATACCTTGCTCCGAAAATCGATGAATGGGTTTATCCGCTATGCCCATAATCTTTCATTTTTTCGTATTTTGATTGCGATGATTACGTGGAAGATATGCAATAGAGAACCTAAGCCCGATTGGCGCGATTCTTGGAATTCGGCAGTGGATAAAGTTAAAGACCCTACCGTAAGAGAAGAACTGCGTAATTTTCACAGCAAGGCCCTTGATCTAGTGGCAAGTCGCGTAGTTTTGGGTTCCCCGGTTTTGATTTTGTCCCTCATCGCCGCTGCTACAACACTCGTTATTGAACAGCGGTGGAAAAGTATGCGCCAGTCGTTTGAGAGCGTACTGACTAATTTTGTTGAACCTCGCCTCCTAGAAGAAGAAGCAGCCAAAGCTTAAACTCTATTAATTAGGCAATTCCTTCATGGCCAGCGCTTGGGGCTTTGTAATCAGACCTATTTTCATCAAGATATAAGCGGAAATTTCGCGCAACTTAGCCGCCGCCAAGGCGTTCTAATAGGTATACAGTTGCTTGGGGAAGGGGAGCTAACATGCTTTCCACGCTGTTCCACCGATTCCGCTTTTCCGCCGTCGCCATCTTATTTTCTTTTTCTGCCTTAGTTCCCGCGCTCCATGCCCAGCACATGCATCAGCCGGGCGTTGCGGCTTCGGTTACGTCCCACGGTTTCGGAGGACATTTTGGCGGCGCCCCCGGAGTTCCTGCCAGCGTAACCTCCCATGGTTCGTTCGCTCCGAATCGTTTCGCGCCAAATCACGTTCCTGGAGGGTTCGGTTGCTGTGTCGCCACGATATCCCGGCGGCATCCCAGGGGGGACCGGTTCGACCATCGCTCCCGCCGCGGGTTCTTTCCCGGCACGGTAGTTTATGGAGTTCCGTATTACCCGTATGCCTATGGCGATTGGGACGACTACGCTCCGGACAACCAGGAACAGTACGATTCCGAATACGGTGCGTATCGCGATCAGGGCGACGGCGATCAATATCCAGGCGGGCCCACGGTTTTCGACCGCAGCGGGGCGGGCCCGGAATATTCCGCACCTGCCCAGCGCGCGGAGGAACAAGCGCCGGCACCAGCCCCCCAGGACAATACAGCGCAAGCGAACCCTGAGCCCGAGCCTTTACAACCCGCTACGGTGCTGGTTTTCAAGGATGGTCATCAGGTCGAAGTTTCCAACTACGCGATTGTCGGGAACACAATTTTTGATTTCACTCCGGGTCACGCGCGCCGAGTGGCGCTCTCAGAGCTTAACGTGCAGGCCACACAAAAGCAGAACGATGACCGGGGCGTGGATTTCCGTCTGCCCGCTGGACCGCAAGGTGAATAGCATTTGCATATTGCGAATGCTTTCCCAAAATCCGACAACATATTCAGCGCATCCAATACAATCGGTCTATCGGTCTAAAGGATAATTTTTGCGTCTCTTAATGCGCCTCGTCGTCTTTCTTGGTTTTCTGGTCCTCATGGTATTTGCGCAGCGGTTTTGGTTCTCCCACGCATGGGATGGAATCGGGCGCATTACCCGCCTCTCTCTGCGCCGCACACTGCAAATATTGTGGTCGGTGGCCTTGTTCGTGGTCGTGGCCAGTTTTCTACATCCCTTCGTGGGACGATTTCTGCCTTTAGAGAGCCTTTCGCGGCTCTTTTCCATCGGACGCACCTGGCTCATCGTTTCCGTCTTTGGTTTTCTGGTCTTTGAATTGGTGATCGGAGTGGGATGGCTCTTTCATGCGATCGCGGATTTGGTAACGCATAATCGCGTCGGTTTCCAGCCGGAGCGACGAACATTTTTGCGCTACGCGGCCTACCTCGCGGGCAGCATCCCCTTTCTGGGCGCGGCATACGGCTACGCAATCGAGCGCTGGGACTTTCAGGTGGCCCGGGTCGAGATTCCTATTACGAACTGGCCGCGGGAGCTGGACGGTCTCAAGATCATGCAGTTAAGCGATATCCATCGCAGCGACACCATGCCGCGGAAGGAAGTCGCCCGTGCGGTTTCCATGGCAAATGCGCTGGGCGCCGACCTCGCCGTCATCACCGGTGACTTCATCAGTTATGCAGGCGATCCACTGGAAGATTGCATCGCCGAATTAAGCAAACTGCGCGCGCCGCTCGGTGTTTGGGGATGCAACGGGAACCACGAAATCTATGCCAAGGCAGAAGCAGAGGCGCAACGGCTCTTCGCGCAATTTGGCATGCGCTTGCTACGTCAGGAAAATGTCCCGATCGAATGGCATGGCGGAAAATTCAACTTAATCGGCGTGGACTACCAACGCGACCACATGACACGCGGCCCCGCCGGACCAATGCTTGAAAACATGGATCACCTCATTCGCCGCGACATGCCGAATGTGTTGCTCTCGCACAATCCCAACTCGTTCCGTCGCGCCGCCGATCTGGGAATTGAATTGAGCCTGGCGGGCCATACCCACGGCGGACAAGTGAAGTTCGAAGTCGTGGACCATGACGTTACCCCAGCCCGGCTGATCACGGAATTTGTGGCTGGCCTTTACCGCCTTCCGTTTGGAAATGGCTCCAAACCCATTCTTGCTAGTGACAACCACGCCGAAAAGGCTGCTTGCATCTACGTGAACCGCGGCTTGGGAACTTTTGGCATGCCCGTGAGGTTAGGCGTCCCACCGGAAATCACTCTGATGACGTTGCGCTCTGCCTGAGGGATTAGTCCCCCGCCGCGGCGTACAACGGAGGCGCTTGGGAAATCGGTTGCACTGCCGATTTTCTGCGGTCGCGCAGCCGCAGCATAGGCTGTTCGACCAGGTAGTACGATGCAGCGCCTAAGGCCGGAGGAAGGAAAAAAAAGGGCCAAGGTCTCGCTTTTGGACCGAACGAGAATAGCTGTTGCCATAGATACATAAGAGGCCACAATAAGAACAGCAGCGCCAAGGTGTTTTATCCGGCTGTCTTGCAATTGGAGCGGGACGAGTACAACAACAAACACCATTGCAGCGAACAATACCGGTTTAATTTTCGGGATTCGCGGGGCAAGTATTGCCAACAAACATCCTGCCGCCAGATTATCCATGACTGCCGGGAATGTATGTTCTGCTTCTGGGATTTTCAGAAGATATGCCAGCATGCTGTACAGGGGAGCTAAGGCACTAACTATCAGTAAGATTGTTGTTCTATGTCGATACCATTTTCTAAGCACTCCCGGCCATAAAAGATAGAACTGCTCTTCAACGCTCAACGACCACAAATGTCCCAGGAACCACGGGCGCAGATGGTCAAAATTTGCCACATAAAATGCAGCCGCGGCGATATCGTACCATCGCAATTGGCGCCAGTAGAATGCGCATACCAGGATCAGGAACACTGAAACTGCAGGCAAAATTCCGTAGGCTCGGCGGATATAAAACTTTGTAAGATTTATCCCGCCCGTATGCGCGCGTTCTTCCAACAGGAGTGTGGTGATGAGATAGCCCGATATCACAAAGAAGATCCGCACGCCCAATGATGCGTATGACAGAGCTATGTATGAATGGAACGTTTTCAAAAGACCAGTGCCCAAGAACGACCAGCAATATGGATATCGCTCTTAGCCCGTCCAATGAAGGAATACGTTTCAAAGTAAAACGATCTTAACGGCATCCTTAAAGTGCGCCGAGTGCCTAAAGGGAGTCTCGGATCTGCCGTATAAAACGGACCAGATTTTTTATTTCCTCCTCAGAAAATTCCCCTTCAGGCCCGCTATCTGCACCGACCGTCCGGAATGTGGAAAACAACTAGATGAAATACAGCTTCTTCCCGCTTGACACTTAACATCATTCAAGACCAGACTCCTTGCGTTTTGTTACAGGTGTTCTCGCCCGTCGCGAAGCACGAATGTACTTCCACTCTTTGCCGCCGGCAGTCGTAAAGTTTTTGGGCCCACGAAAGTTGACGATTTTCAGATCAGACAGGAGATCCATCCATGGCACGTTCCAGCGCTTTGTTGACTACATTACTGGCCTTTATGGCTTTCTGCATTTTGCCTGCATCCGCTCAAAGGCGGTTCGTGAAGGGGCACATCATGATCCCGAAATCCAGTGTGGCCCAGCCCAGCAGTGTGGGTAAGGTCTTCCACACCAACATTCAAGTGTTTATGCCGGAGTCGGGAAGGCCTTTAGTCGGGCCGCCATTTCCCGGATTCGGTTTTGAAACCCCGGCTTCCCTGGGATGCGTTTATGGCCTTACTCGAAGAACCCCGGGCTGCAATCCCAACGTGGCCATCGCCAATCCAACCGGCGGCAAGGGCGCAATTGCCATTGTGGACGCATTCGACGATCCTAATGCCGCGGCAGATCTGGCATTTTTCTCCGCGCAATTCGGACTCGCACCCGCAAATTTCAAAGTTGTGTATGCGAGTGGAACTCAGCCAGCCTTGGATCCCACAGGCGGATGGGAACTCGAGGAGTCTTTGGACATCGAATGGGCCCACGCCATGGCGCCCAAAGCCAAAATCTTTTTGGTCGAGGCGGCGACGAACATGGGAGATGACCTGTTCGTTGCGGAACAGGTGGCCAGCAACCTGGTGGCGGCAGCAGGCGGTGGGGAAGTCAGCAATAGTTGGGGCGGTGAAGAATCTGCGGATGAAGTTGACGCGGACTCGCTATTCGTGATGCCTGGCGTTGTGTTCTTTGCTTCCACCGGTGATGCTCCGGGAACCAGTTATCCGAGCACTTCACCCAACGTGGTTGCCGCTGGTGGAACGACCACCGCACGCAGTCCTTTCACCGGAGACTTCTTGTACGAACTGCCTTGGACTGAAGCGGGGGGCGGCACCAGCGAGTTTGAGCCCCGGCCGCACTACCAGAATGGGATCGCAAGAATTGTCGGCAACGCGCGCGGCGTTCCCGACCTCTCCTTCGATTCAAACCCTGACACTGGCGTTTGGGTTTGGGACAGCAACTTGTTCCAGGGCTCGACCGGGGGATGGTTCGTGGTGGGCGGTACCAGCGTGGCGTCTCCATCGCTCGCGGGAATCGTAAACTCCGCACAACATCTTTTTCATTCTTCCGACGCGGAACTGTCATTCATGTACAGCAACGCGAGAAATCCGTTTGAGTTCAACGACGTGCAATTTGGTTTCTGCGGCCCCTATGCCGGATTCCTTGCCGAGCGCGGCTGGGATTTCTGTTCCGGCATCGGCAGCGTGAACGGCAAGCAAGGAAAATAGCCGCGCTGGCCTGTTCAGCAATGGAGGCGGCATTTGAGAGAACCTCAGATACCGCCTCCTGTTTCGCAATCTGATTGCTTCTCCGACGAACGGCTTAGGGCAGCCGCTCTCGGCTGTCCAAACTTGGCGACACTGCACAAGGGTCAATTCCTGGCTGTCTCGCTCATCTCGATTTGAACTTATCTATCCAGTCCACTTATACTTACCACCCGCGATGAAGGTCCTGGTAATCATTCCGGCAGCAGGGTTGGGAACGCGCATGACCTCGC